>FTEM01001680.1_pt1 | contig 15656 bp, 15 predicted proteins | sample 1640201 | NCBI WGS metagenome assembly FTEM01 (sample SAMEA3914816, study PRJEB12502) | metagenome | biome: forest; material: soil | place: USA | collected 2011-09-16 | depth 0.3 m | reverse complement strand
GCGTTGGAAAACTGGTGGTTGGCAGAGCGGACGCCACCGGTCGCCGCGGGTTTGCCCTTCGTGGGCGGCTGGGCGCTGTTCCTCAGCTACGAGATTGCGCAGGAAGTCGAGCCACGGCTCGTCCTGCCGCGTGCGACGCTTCCCTGGCGGGCGTTTGCACTGAGGACACCCTGCGCCCTGATTCACGACCGCAATTCCGATCGGGTGATGGCCATTGCAGAGGCGGACGCAGCCGATTGCCTCGAGCGGATCGAAGCGGATGCGCTACTCGCCGCGCGACAGGGCGAGGGGCCACCGGACAGCATTCGCGTTGAGTCGATCCAGGAGGAGGATCCGGGTATCTACCTCGAGAGCATCGGCAAGGCGAAGGAGCACATCCGGGCGGGTGATATCTATCAGGCGAATCTGTCTCGGCTGTGGCGAGTGGAACTCGCCCGCGATCCGGAGATTGCGACGCTCTACAACCGGCTCTGCGCCGTTAACCCCGCACCCTTTGCAGCCCTTGCACAATGGCGAGGAGTGACTATCTTGAGCTCATCGCCGGAGCGTCTCGCGCGGGTGTCCGGCCGACGTATCGATACTCGCCCGATAGCCGGAACGCGCCCGCGCAGTCTGCGCCCGGGAGGAGACGTCGCTGAAATGACGGAGCTGGCGGCCCATCCTAAGGAGCGTGCAGAGCACGTAATGCTGATCGATCTCGAGCGCAACGATCTGGGCCGCGTGTGCGAGCCGGGTTCGGTGCGCGTCGATGAATTGATGACAATCGAGTCGTACGCTCATGTGCATCACATCGTTTCCAACGTCAGCGGGCGCCTGCGCGCGGATGTCACACCGATTGGCGCCTTGCGTGCAGTCTTTCCGGGCGGAACGATCACGGGGGTGCCCAAATTCCGCTGCATGCAGATCATCGCCGAGCTGGAGGGTATCGGGCGCGGGGCCTACACAGGCTCGCTGGGCTTTCTGAGCCACGATGGGACGATGGATCTGAACATCCTGATCCGCACGATGACCGTCATGGGGCGGCAGGTCGAGCTGCGCGCGGGCGGTGGAATAGTTGCCGATTCGGATCCACAGCGCGAGCTCGAAGAGACTCGCGCGAAGGCACGTGGACTCCTCGCCGCGTTCAATCTCGCTCCGGAATCAAGAGGGCGTGCGTGAACGGCGATCCGCCGTCAGCCAACGACTCGGCCAGAATTCCCGAGATCGTCCTGGTCAACGGCAGCGTCCCGCAGGATTCGGCCGCTCAAAACGCCCTGGCGCCCGGCGTCTCGCCATTCGATCGCGGTTTGCACTTCGGCGACGGACTGTTCGAGACCATCGCATGCCGCCGCGGACGGCCACGCTTCCTGACGTGGCATCTGGAACGCCTGGCGTCAGGTTGCGAGCGCTTGCGCATTCCTTTCACGAATGTCGAAGACGTACGCCGTGAAGTCCGAATGCTTGCGCATGATTCGGACAACTCGATAGTGAAGGTAATGTTGACACGAGGCGTGGCCACCGCTCGCGGCTATGCACCATCGGGGAGCGAGAAACCGACACGCATCACAATTCGGTACTCGTGGCCTGCCGAAGACCCGTCGGCGCGGCACGATGGCGTGCGGGTCCGCACCGCCGCTCTCAGATTGGGTGAGAATCCGGCGCTCGCGGGGCTCAAACATCTCAATCGCCTCGAGCAGGTGCTGGCCAAGGCCGAATCGATGGATGCGCAGATCGCTGAAAGCCTGTTGTTCAGTAGCTCAGCGCGGCTGATCTCCGGTACCATGAGCAACGTCTTCATCGTGCGCAAATCGCGCGTTCACACCCCTCGTCTCGATCTTTGCGGCGTCGCTGGAGTCATGCGTCGCGTCGTCCTCAGCGAGGCTGCGGGAATCGGCGTCGCGGCCGAAGAATGCATTCTGCGTGCTGAAGACCTGGTCAATGCGGAAGAGATTTTTCTTACTAACGCACGCATTGGAATCTGGCCCGTGCGGGCGCTCGACACTCAAGTGTTGACCCCTGGACCGGTCACGCGTCGTTTGCAGCAGCGCCTGGAACCGATCCTCGAGGACCCCACGGATGGGTAGGGCGCTCGCGATCCTGGTGTTGATATTGGCCGTGATGGCAGGGGCCGCATGGGGTGGGTACTCGTGGTTGCAACGCGAATATCTTGGCCCGGGGCCGTCACCAGCCGCGGTTCGCATTCAGGTGGAGCAGGGGACAAGCGTGCGCACCGCGCTCGTCCGACTCGAAGCGCAAGGCGTTGTCCACAACACGAGAGCCGTCGAGTGGTACTTGCGCCTGGTCGGCCTGCGGCCACGCATCCAGATCGGGACGTACGAGATCCCGGCGCATGCCAGCCCGGCCGAGATCGTTACCCTGTTCGATCAAGGACGCGTCTTGCTGCAACAGCTCACCATCGTCGAAGGCACGACGTTCGGAGATCTGCGCCGCGCTCTTGATCACGACGCCTCCGTAACCCACACCCTGCACGACAAGACAGACGCCGAAGTCATGACTGCGATCGGCCATCCGGGGGAATATCCGGAAGGCCGCTTCTTTCCAGATACTTACCGCTTCGCGGAGAAAACTTCCGACGCCGAGATCCTGACCGTGGCGTACAACGCCATGCAGCGGGCTCTGGATGCCGCATGGCAGACGCGCAGCGCCGACCTGCCATTCGATAATCCTTACCAGGCGTTGACGCTGGCATCGATCGTGGAGAAGGAAACAGGCCTGCCGGCGGAGCGGCCCCGGATCGCCGGTGTCTTTGTAAGCCGCTTGCGCAAGGGCATGCGGCTGCAGTCGGATCCAACAGTCATCTATGGCCTGGGCGCAAGGTACGATGGGGACATTCGCACACGAGATCTGAGTACGGATACGCCGTATAACACCTACACTCGCGGGGGGCTCCCTCCGACACCCATCGCGCTGCCCGGCAGGGAGTCGATACTGGCTGCCGTACGGCCGCAGGAATCGGGCGAGCTGTTTTTCGTTGCGACGGGAACAGGCGACGGCGGACATCATTTCTCGCGGACGCTCGAGGAGCACAATGCAGCGGTGCGCAGCTACCTCGAACGGCTCAGGAGCCAACAGGCGGCACCCGGGCACGCCGCCACAGCAGGACATCCATGACGAGTGGACGCTTCATCTCGCTTGAAGGCATCGAAGGCGCAGGCAAATCGACCGTCGCGCGCATGGTTGCCGAGTGGCTCACCAAACGGGGTATCGTCGCACTCCCGACCCGCGAGCCGGGTGGAACTCCTCTCGCCGAAAGCGTGCGCAAGATCGTCCTGGAGCGTGGGACGGAGCGACTGACTGCGGTCTCCGAAACCCTTCTCATGTTTGCCGCCCGAAGTATTCATCTCGAGAATCTGATTCGCCCCGCGCTCGAGCGTGGCGAATGGGTCATTTGCGATCGCTTCACGGACGCCACCCGCGCCTATCAGGGAAGCGGCCGAGGAGTTGACGCTGGACTCATTGAGGACCTGGCGAAAGCGGTCCATGGCGATCTGCAGCCGGATTGCACACTGCTTTTGGACCTTCCCGTCACTGTCGGACTCGCACGTGCACGAATGCGGTCGGGCGCGGCGAGCGACCGCTTCGAGGCGGAAGCGGAGAGCTTTTTCGAACGGGTGCGTTCCGGCTACCTCGAGCTCGCGCGACGGGAGCCCCAAAGATTCCGAGTAATCGATGCGTCCGTCGAGCTTGCGCAGGTGCAGCGACAGGTGAGCACGGTTCTCGAGTCCCTCGTTTCCGCCGCATGACTCCTCCCTGGATCCAATCCGAGACAGCGACTCTGGCTGCCGCACACGCTGCCGGTCGTTTGCCGCACGCCCTGCTGATTCATGAAGCGCCCGGTTCGGGAGGCGAGTGGCTCGCATTGTGGACCGCACAACTCGTACTCTGTTTGCAGCGCGACAAGGCGCCTTGCGGCGTCTGCGTGAGCTGCAAACGCGTCGTGGCAGGGGAGCACCCAGACTTCCTGGCGCTGCGTCCGGTGGAAGACTCGAAGCAGATCCGTATCGAGCAGGTGCGCGAGCTGGGTCAGGAGCTGGCGCTCACCAGCCATCAGGGCGGCTACAAGGTCGGCTTGCTCAGCCCCGCGGACGTGCTGAATCGATTTGCGGCCAATGCACTGCTCAAAACCCTCGAGGAGCCGCCGCAACGGACGCTTTTGATACTGGTGGCGACCCAGCCGTCACGACTGCCCGCCACCCTCCTGAGCCGCTGCCAGCGCATTCGTGTCCGCCCTCCGACTCGCAGCGAGGCGGTCGCGTGGCTCCAATCGACACGGGGGCAGGCCGACTGGGGCTCGGTCCTCGACCTTCTGGGCGAGGCGCCTATGCTAGCTGGGGAGGTCGACGCGGAGGCTGTCGTGCAGATCGGACGGGAGATGGGCCAGTCGCTGGATGCCGCGGCGGCGGGGTCGCTCGACCCGGTCGCCAGCGCCGAAAAATGGGCTCGAGCGGAGCTGCCGTTGCGCCTCAGGTGCTTTGAGAACTGGCTCACGGATCGCATTCGCGAGCGCGCTCCCGAGGCGGGGCATTTGACGGAAGTGCGCGCTGGCACCCACTTGCCACCCCGCCGCACAGTCTTGAATATACGGCAGCTTTTTGAGGTGCTGGACGGGGTGCGGGAGCTCAGGGGGGCGCTGGATGCGCCGCTCAACCGGGGCTTGGCGCTCGAGAGCCTGTTGCGGCGCCTGTCATCAGGAAACTTAAGCGAAACGAAGCAATGAAACCAGGTGGCAACAAGCCGGGTCTGCTGACCCTCACGATCAAAGACAAGAGCGCGCTCTATCTGGCCTACATGCCCTTCGTCCGCAACGGCGGGCTGTTCATTCCCACGAACAGCAATTATCGCCTCGGCGACGAGGTGTTCATGCTCCTGAACCTGATGGGCGAGGACGAGAAGCTCCCGGTCGCCGGCCGTGTCATCTGGGTGACGCCGAAGGGAGCGCAGGGCAAGCGCACCGCAGGCATCGGCGTGCAGTTCAGCGAACAGGATCGCGGGCAAACGCAGAAGAAGATCGAGACTTATCTGGCCGGCGCACTGTCCGGCGATAAGGCCACGCACACGATGTGAGCGCGCGGCAGATCGCCGGCGCCTTGTAACGACCCCTACGCCGAGCGGCGCGAAGACGCGCCGGACGAAACGGGCTTCCGGCTCGGTCAGGCCGAGCGGCGCAGAGCCACCGAGCTGTTGGTCAGTCCGCCCGTCAACACGTAGGCCTCGAAGCCACGCTCCACGAGAATATATGCCGCCGCCGAGCTGCGGCGGCCCGTGTCGCAGTACACGACATACGGGACGGTGCGATCCAGCGTGGAAAGCTTCAGCCGGATGAAATACAGCGGAATGTTGAGCGAGCCTTCGATCGCCATATTCTGATGCTCGCTCGGCAGGCGGACATCCAGCCAACGGCCGCCACCGGCTACGATCTCCCGTGCGCGGTCATAGCTGACCCATTGCAGCAGCGGCTCGTTCATCAATTCGCGGAAATCGTTCTTGTTGAGCCGCATGAGCGCACCGTCGGTCAGCATCGTGACCGTGGCGTTGCGCTTCGCCTCGGCAATCAGCGCCTCTTCGCCGAACGTGTCGCCGACACCCAGCTCCGCAAGCTTGATTCCGTCCCTGTTCAGCGGCGTCTCGCGAGTCACCACGCATTTGCCACTGACGATGACGTAGAAGAAATCTCCGTCGTCGCCCTGCTTGATTACGACTTCGCCGGCGCGGTAGGGCACGCGCTGCAGCCGCAAGAATATCGCTTGGATGTTGGCAGGCGGAATTCTGTGGAACGCGTTGGTCTGCAGCAGCGTCGTCATCCAGTCGTCGCCGCTTTGACCGTCTGCCTGCTGCTGCAGCTCTGTGACCTCGTAGGACCCGGTCTGATCCCAGGTGATCATCACATCCAGTAGCTCGCTGTCGATCGACAGATAGCTGATTTGTTCGGTTGCGCGCGCATTCACGCGGCGCGGCAATTCGGGATACAGAGGAGTGCGGGCTTCGCGCGTGCCACCACGGATCATGGCGATGGTCTTGTCGCCCTCGCGAACTTCAACCATGCCGTCGATGAGCCATATGGTGCGCTTGTCAACGTCACCTTCTTTGAAAAGCATGCGACCCGCAGACATCGTGCGCACCGCCACTTTCTTGGCGAGCGCGGCGAGGTTATCGCGCTTCAGCCCATCGAGCGGCGCGAGTGTCTTGAGTAAATGAACGCTGGCTTCGCGTTCTTCGGCCATTTCGTCGCGCCTGACGCAATTTGTCCAAACTTGGTGCGTCGAAAATTATGTTTCATGGTAGCAGGACTTTCGTCCGACTGAGGAACGCCGTTCACGGTTTTCCGGGTGCCGCCAGGGCGGCCCAGCCCGAATCGGGCTGAAAACGCGAACCATAGCGTCCGGCAAGCTCCGTGAGCCGCGCTGCCACGGCTGCCGCGCCGCGGTTGCGCGCGTAGGTCAAAGGTCCCCCACGGAAGGCGGCGAACCCGGCTCCGAACATCACGGCCGCGTCGATGAAATCGGCCTCATCGACCACCTGTTCCCGCAGACAGGCTACGCACTCGTTGACGAGCACCAGGATGAGCCGGTCGATCAGATCGGGCGGCGCCGTCGCCTCCGACGGTGGCTTCAGCGGCTTGCCGTCCCTCCAGACGTAGAATCCCTCGCCGCTCTTGCGCCCAAGCTTCTTCGCCGCGACTTTCTCTTTGAGGCGCGACAAGTCCGGAGCAGGGCGGCCCAACTCCGAAGCGATGATCTCGCCAACATCCGCTGCAACATCGAGCCCAACGACGTCGGCCAGCTCGATCGGACCCATCCGCATTCCGAAGCGCACGGCGGTTGCATCGATGACTGCGAGCGGCACGCCTTCCTGCGCCGCGAACATCGCTTCGTGCAGATACGGCATGAGCACCCTGTTGACGAGGAAGCCCGGAGCGCTCTTGCAAGGCACCGGCAGCTTGTCGAGCTTGCGGGCGAAAGCGAGGGCGGCCTGTAAGACGTCCGCATCGGTGCGGACCGAGCGCACGATCTCGATCAGCAGATTCTGCGGTACCGGATTGAAGAAATGCAGTCCGACCAGACGCTCGGGACGGGCGAGCTGCTCGGCCAGGGGCTCGAGCATCAGACTCGACGTGTTGGTCGCCAGCAGCGCGGTGGGCTTCATGCGGGGCTCGAGCCGCGCGTACAGCGCACGTTTCGCCTCAAGGTTTTCGTAGATCGCCTCGATGACGATGTCTGCGCGATCGACGCCATCGCCGGCGACGTCGGCCTGCAGCCGTTCGCTCGTCGCTGCGCTCTTCGCAGGATCCCGCAAGCGTTTGTCGAACAGCTCCCGCGACCGTTTCATCGCAGGCTCGATGAGCTCGATCGACCGGTCCTGCAACGTCACGGTGAAACCGCGAAGCGCCGACCAGGCCGCGATGTCGCCACCCATGACGCCCGCTCCGACGACGTGAATGTGTTTCACATCGGCGCCCGCCTTGCCGCCGAGGGCCTTGAGTCGGTCCTGGAGTAGAAACACGCGGACGAGATTTCGCGACGCCTCAGTCGTGAACAGATGCGCAATCGAGCGCGCCTCCGCTTCAAAACTGTCCGCGTCCTGGGCGCCGTATTTCGCCCACAGGTCGATGATCGCGTAGGGTGCGGGATAGTGCTCGCGCCGCACTTTTCCGGCGATCTGCGCCACGAGCGCGGACTTCACGAAAGGACGAGCGACCGACCAGCTCATGATGCTTTCGCCGAACGACGCATGGCGTGGCGGGGGAGCGCGCTGCACGAAGTCGCGCGCCGCGGAGCGTAGTTGATCGGCGGCAACGAGTTTGTCCACGAGCCCGATTCGCAGCGCCTTCTCGGCGCGAACCGGCTTTCCGGTGAGCATCATCTCCATGGCGGGACGCACTCCCACCAGGCGCACAGAGCGCACGGTACCGCCGAATCCCGGATGAATCCCGAGTTGCACCTCCGGCAATCCGAGCAACAGACGATCGTCTCCGACCGCGACGCGGTACCGGCAGGCCAGTGCGAGTTCGAGTCCACCGCCAAGAGCAAAGCCGTGGAGGGCGGCGACCGTCGGGCAGGGAAGGGCTTCGAGGTGGTCGAGGACGTGTTGCCCCGAGCTGATCAGGCGGTAGGCATCGTCACTATTGGCAAGGCCGGTGAATTCCTTGATGTCCGCGCCCGCGACGAAGCCGCTCTTTTTGCCGGAGATGACCACGACGCCGGCCGGCGGGGTTTTTTTCAAGTCCTGCAGGATCGCGTCGAGCTCGAGCAGTACGCCACTCGAGAGGACGTTGGTGGAGGTGCCCGGTTTATCGAGTGTGAGCCACACGATTCCGTCGGAATCGCGTTCCGTGGTCCATGCGGCGGCCTCATTCATGAAAGAACCTCTGCGGACGGATGCGCGTCTTACGCCGCCGAGCGACGTGCAGACTCGCCTGCGCCGACGTGGAAATCGCACACGAGAGGGCGGTGATCGGAGAAGCGCACATCCGGAACCCGGAAGTCGGTCACCGAGATGCCTTCGCTCACCAGGATGAAGTCGAGCTCGACTCGGGGCACACGGGCCGGGAATGACGGCAGCCCGGCAGAATTCGCACTGCGCAGTCCCGCGGCGCGCATGAATAAGTAGATCTCGTGCGTGCCCCAGAACGTGTTGAAGTCGCCAGCGACGATGACCGGCTTGTGCGATTGCACGATGAGGTCGTGCAGCGAGCGTAGCTGGTACTGACGATGGCGGAACTTCAGCGACAGGTGCACGAGAAAAACGCAGACGTCTTCGAGCTCGAGCTCAATGATCAAGCGCTTGATGCCGGTGTCGAAATAGTGAAAGCGCTCGCCATGCACGTGCGGCGCGGACAGGAACGCGTTGCCCTGCTTGCGGACGATCGGCATCAGGTTGTTGAGGGAGCTGGTCCCGTACTTGCACTGAAACGTCGAATAGTGGCCGAGCTGGCGGGCGATGTGCTCGGCCTGGTTGACCATGCCCGTCCGGATCGAGCCGGTGTCGACTTCTATGAGGCCGACTACGTCCGGCTGCTCAGCGCCGATGAAGTCGGTAATCCCGGCGAGCACTTTGCGGTTGCTGCGCAGGTAGCCGGCGCCGGGCACCGGGAGGTGAAAGGCCGGACCGGTGCCGGTAGCGTAGCGAATGTTGTAGACGAGTAGACGCAAATTAGGTTGGACCTCGCCGCAAATACGGCATTCTATAGGAAGGACCGGTGTGCGCGGCTGTCGCCGGATACCGTCGGGGCGGTAAGTTTCGCGACGCGCGCCCTTGTGCGAGACTGGGCCGTCCGCCTATACGTCCGCAAGGTCCAATTCTCAGGCACTCCAAGATGTCGCAGTCCAATCCCGTCCGTCTTTTCGTCACGCACGTGTGGGAAAACTCCGACGATTACCTGCGCGTGTTCGAATACCTCGAAAGCGCGCGCAACTTCTTCTACCGCAACTCCAGCACTCCCGACCACCCTCCCACAGGGGATAAGGAAGCGCTGCGAGAGGATCTGCGCCGCCAGATCTCACCGGTCGAAGTGGTCGTCGGTCTGCCAGGCCTCTATGAAACGCACCAGGATCTTCTCACGTTCCAGCTCCTCTACGCGCAGGCGAGCCACAAGCCCGTGATCGTGATGAAGCCGTTCGGCTCACAGAAGCCGATTCCGAAGGCCATTGCCGATCTGGCGAACGAGACGGTGGAGTGGGACGAGCGCGCGCTGGTAGATGCCCTGCGGCGGCAGGCGCGTCACGAGGACACGGCGCGCTTCGACATGATCGAGTTCAAGCTGGACTGACGCGTCGAGCGAGAAGCGGCAGGAAGACGGATCGCTTCCGTTCGAGGTCGATCAGGCTTCCGCGAGATACAAGGGCACGACATTCGCCGTGCTCTTCGATGGCTTGATCCGAGCGCTCGCAACCTGCGTTCGATACAAACCCGCGAACATGTGTACCACGCGACACGCAACAGCTTCGGCTTCATCGCACGACATCTTCCGCACGGTGGCGCGAAACGAGTCTTCACCGCGTAGCAGCGGAGGCTCGCGTGTCACTTCATGACTGAGAATGCGGAACTCCTCGCGCAGCTCGCTCGGAAGCTCATCTTCGGCGATGAGCGCGAGATGGTTGCGGAACGCATCGGTCAGGCGCTCCTTGATGTGAGCGGACCGGGCCAGCGACAGGGTCGCCCCCTGAAATCGATCGAATGTAGTGTTCATCACTACCTCGGTATGGCGCCTTCGCCGCAAGTGCGGGACGGCGTCGATTGTTGTTAACCTAATGTGCTCAAGCGACTACGCGCGAAATATAGCCGAGAATCTAGGAATTGCCTACCGCAGGTGCACAAATCTTCGCCACTGGCCGTAATCGCCCCCGGATGCGTCAAGATTGGCGAGGATGGCTGCCGATGGCGCCTATTCTGATTCGAAATAACATTCAATAATCGATGTAACTCCTTACTAATTCACGCAATCAGACTCTCCATGCTCGAATACCTGAAAATGTGGATCCACCCGGGTGCCCTCGCCGCAGTGTCCATCTCGCTGTACCCCACGCCGGCGCTCGCATGGGGCGACCTCGGACACGAGGTGATTGCAACGATTGCCGATCACTACCTCGAGCCGGGGGTGCGCTCCAAGCTCACCACGCTTCTGGCCGCCGACAAGTCGAAATTGACGCCCGGGACCGATCTCGCCGCAGAGGCGACCTGGGCGGACAAGTACCGCGATTCGGATCGTGAGACGACACACTTCCGTTACGACCAGACACGCAACTGGCATTTCGTCGATCTGGAGATCGATGGCGCGAATCTGCAAAACGCCTGCTTCGGCCAGCCACCGCTGCAACCGGGAAAACTGGCCTCGCGGGGACCGGCCGCCGACTGTGTGGTCGACAAGATCGACGAGTTCGTCGCGGAGCTGAAGAGCAGCAGCACCAGCAAGAAGGAACGCCTCGTCGCGCTGCAGTTCGTGCTGCACTTCGTGGGCGACCTGCATCAGCCACTGCATTCGAGCGACGACCATGATGAGGGTGGGAATGAGAAGTTCGTGACCGCGCCCGGCGTCGCCTCGGGCAGGCTTCACGGCGCGTGGGATACCGCGTTCGTGCTACGCCTGGGCGGCAATACGGCGCAGATTGCGAGCGAGCTAACGTCGGCGATTACGGTGTCCCAGCGCATGTCCTGGGCATCCGGAACCCCTTCCGAGTGGGCCATGGAGTCGTTGACCGTCGCGAAGGTCCATGCCTACGGCATGCTGCCCGCGCCCAGCTCCGCCCATCATTACAACCTGTCAGCAGCGTACGTAGCCGACGCTACGAAGGTGACGGGCGAGCAGTTGAGCAAGGCGGGAGTGCGCCTTGCGTTTCTACTCAATCAGGCACTGCGCTGAAGGGCGCGGTACGGGTTCGGCAGAGCCCTGAAGGGCACGGCGCGGGGTTCGGCGGCGCGCTGAAGGCCACGATGCGCCGCCTGTGCACATCCCAAGTCGCTGAAAAGGCTACAGGTCGAGGCGGCGAAGGGCTCGCGCTGACGGTTGTTGCAATGGCGTTGCACTCTACGTGCGGTCGCGCACTGACGGCGCCCACGCTGACGGCTATATGGACACCGACGCTATAGAATGAATTACGAATCGCGCCGGCGTGGGTGCGTCCGCAGGAGAACTCTCATGATCAAAGTTTTAATCGGGCTGGCAGTCCTGCCGATCGTATTCGGCGCCACCGCCTATGCGCAAAACACCGACTTTGCCACCGGCAACATGCATTTCGACGCCAAGGATATGGATAGCAATGCCGATCACATGGTCACGCGCGAGGAGATGCAGAAGTACGCCGAGAAGATGTGGGAAATGATGTCCCACGGGAAAAGCACGATTCCGGTTGCGGTTTCCGACCAGGACTTCGCCACCGCCGGGGTGAACTTCCGTGCGCGTGCGATCGACACGAACCACAACGGTATGATCACAAAGAAAGAGTTCCTCGCGTATACGGGCAAGATGTTCGACAGTATGAAAAAGACTCGCGGCATGGTGCCCGTCGATGACATGGCTACCGCATTCGCTCGCGGCAACACTCCTTCGGGTCACTGAGCAAGCACCCGCCGCGCGGGATCATCAGCTATCCCGCCTTCGTGTCAGACCGGCCGTTCTTTTTCCGACGGCCGCCGGACTCCTATCGACACTCCTATCGACATTGGAGCCCCGGATAGGTCCGAAGCGCTGAGCCGCTGAAGCAACAAGAGGCTCTCGCGCAACGCGGGATGGCCGGATCCGTGGGCAATTGCTGTGTTTCCAGGTACAGGGCGCCCGGAAACAGCGCTGTGTCCAAGGAGATTCACACCCATGTCGTCCCCGGAACTGAGTTCATTGCTCCAGCGCCTGGCAGCCGCGGAGGCACAAATTGCTGACTTGAAGCAGATGCGTCGCAGGCGCGCCGTCTCCTGCGCCGTCCTCGTCGCGACGCTCGCGGTTTCGATCGTCTTTGTCGTGCCGCGCGTCCTGCATGCCGAGAGCAACATGTCCGTCAGCCATGAGATCGAGGCCCCTTTCTCGATCGTGTCGCATGGATCGGTCATTTTTCAGGTCAAAGAGTCTCTGGATGGACAACAGCGGCAGGCATTGCTCTTCAACAGCCACGGAGACATCGTTGCCGCGATGCTCTCGAGTGACGAGAAGGGCATGGTTGCGGTCGGGGACGGATCGACCGATCCGACCCATCCCGGCGGCCTCAAGGCGGCGATTGCTATCGATCCAAAGGGCAGCGGTACGCTCGAGATACGCGACGACCAGAGTAAGGAAATCGCCGTCATCCGGAAAACCCCGAAGGCCCAGGGGTTGGCGATTTATCGTCCCGGTACGGAACAGATAGCCATTGAGGCGCTCACGAGTGCCGAGGTCGCGAAAATCAGCGTACGCAGTCGCGATAACGAGGCGAGCGGCATTGTGGTTACTCACGGTGCGTCGCTGCAGTTGAGCGATCACGCTGGACAAACCTTCGCCGCCTTGAGATCGGGCGATGACGATCCACCACCGGAGCCGGGCGCTCCTCCCAGCCTGGACAAGGGCAGAGGGCTCTTCGTCTACAACGTCAAGGGTGAGGCGAGCGCGCGCTCGTTGGTGGACAAGAATGGAAACGGCTTCTTTGCCGCCAACGGCACCGACGGCAGCGAGGCATTGCTGGCCCTGAAGACGCAGGGCACGGGAGCCGAGCTCATCCTGACAGGCCCTGACAAAGCGATCGGCGCTGAGCTGACCGCCGCCCAGGGGGCCGGCCTTTACCTCTTCAGCCCCTCCGGCGTGCCGTTCGCTGAGTTGAACTCAAACGAACACGGCGGCAGGTTCTGGCTCGGCGACCCCGCGGGCACCGGAATGATCGAAGCCGGGGTTACAGACGGAGGCCGCGGCGTCCTGCGCGCCGGCCCAAGTTACGGCGGGCCGATCGCGATGACCGGATTGCCTTTCGCCGTGTTGGGGAAGAAATGATGCGAACCCGACTCCTTTGTGCCCTCTGCGGACCGCTTGCATTGCTCATATTGTCAGGAGCGCTTTCAGGCTGCGGTAAGGCTTCATCCGGCGCGGTGACCGAAGAGCATCCGCCGGTGGCGAGTCATGCGTTGCCGTCAAAACAATCGGCAGTGGGTATGCCGCTCGCCAACAGCTCCGCGCCGGCAACGACTCCCTCGCGCGGCCGTGCGATTGAGCTTGAGTTGGATGACGGCTCGAGGTCGTCGGTCCTGGACCGATTCGAGATCCACAAATGAAGATTCAGGGACGTAGTGCGCACCCGCCCCCACGGCGTTGCTTGCGAGGGGCACAGCTATTTTTGGCACTCGCGGGGGCCTATTGTGGCTGCGCCGTCTCAGCGGCGGAGGCGGGACGAATTCCGCTGGTGACGGGTCTCACGACCACCAGCGCGGTGAGCGAAGCCGCCGGCGACTACGAAACCCTGGCAACGATCGGCGACATCACCGCTACGCACTACAAGCTGACTCTGTCGGGCGAGGCCCCCGATGACTCAGGTGAGGTGCGTGAGATGCATGTATCCCGAAACGTCCGACTGGAGGATGCCCGCAGTTCCCGCGTCCTGCGGCGCTACTTCGATGAATCCGATCCCGAGGAATTCCCCGGCACGACCCCGCAATTCAGCGCCGTGATGATTGATGAATTACGGTCCACCGGTAAGACGACGATGACCTATCAGGATGTCGCGCCGAGCTTCTTTGCGCCCGTGGTGAAGCGAACCTTGCGAGGGTCGTTGGTACGTGTCGGTCCCGGCGCAGTCACGATGCCGATATTGGTGAACGGCAAAGTGACCCCGCTGCGCGCCTGGCATGTTGCGGGACACCTTACCGCAGGCGCCGACGGCGACGATTTCGATTTTTGGGTTCTCGACGATCCGGACAATCCGCTGCGATTGCAGTCCAAAGGCCCCGGATTCACTTCGTCCGTCCTGAAGATCGATTTTCCCGTGCCGACAGAGACTGGAACCTCGATCGAACAGTCCCTCGCCCAGCAAAAGCAAGCCGTCGTGTACGGCATCTACTTCAAGTTCGCCAGAGCGGACATACGTCCGGAGTCGCAACGGATACTCGGGCAGATCGCCGCCGTCCTGAAGAAGAACCCTGCTTGGCACGTGCGTATCGTCGGGCACACCGACAATGTCGGAGGCGACGCATCCAATCTGGATCTCTCGCGGCGGCGTGCGGCGGCCGTCACGGCTGCACTCGTGGAACGTTATGGAATCGACGCCAAGCGCCTGAGCAGCACCGGATACGGCGCCTCGCAACCACAGGACAAGAATGATTCCCCGGAAGGCCGCGCGCGCAACCGCCGCGTCGAGCTCATAAGAGAATGACCATGGCGACTGTTAGAACCTTTTGGCTTGTAATCGTCGCTTCATGCGTAGGTTGCGGACGCAGCCCGCCCACGACAGCGCCAAGCCCGGCGACGCATCCAACCGCGACGACGGCAGATGTTGTGCAAACCCAGACTGTCGCATCCAGTCCGTGCGCGTGGCTGTTGCAGTCCGACGCTGAAAAGGTCGTTGGCTCGGCGCTTCTGCATGCGCCGTTGCGTGTGTTGAGTGTCGATGACCCACGACCCTCGGAAGAGGGCGAGGCGTGCCTCTACGAGTTTCCGGACTCCGGCACGGGAAAGAACACCGTTATCATTCGACTGATCCCCGACGAGTCGGGTGCTATGCAAACCGCGTTCGCGGGTATGGGTTCGGTGGAGAGCGAGTTCAAGGGCGCGCATCCCGAGGTCGGTTCGGGCCCTGGCGGCCGTTTGGACTACGTCGACGTGATTCCTGGAGGAATGACTGCCTTGCGCCAAGGGCGTATCGCCGTGCAGATGACAACATCCGGGTTGATGTCGCAGCAGGGGCGGCTGCTGGTCACCGCAATGCTCGACCGCATCCCCGATCTTCCCTTCGTTCTCAGCCCGGACGACGCGGCGGTTGCGCCGCGCGGGCCAGACCCCTGCCGATTCGTCACTGCCGCGGAAGCCGCATCAATCTTGGGTCCGCTGATCGTTGCGCCTTATCGGTCACGCAAAGCGACGGCGCTGGTCTTTGGCAGTGGCGGGAGTTGCCGGACCGGGCTGGCGCGGAAAAGCTGGTCGGCGCCGCGCTGGCCCGGCTCTAGTACGGCGATAACCTGACCAGGGGCTCCTTCAGCCACCATTATCTCTTACT
>FTEM01002188.1_pt1 | contig 15678 bp, 16 predicted proteins | sample 1640201 | NCBI WGS metagenome assembly FTEM01 (sample SAMEA3914816, study PRJEB12502) | metagenome | biome: forest; material: soil | place: USA | collected 2011-09-16 | depth 0.3 m | reverse complement strand
TGACTTTCATGTACAGGGTGTCGCCGAAAATCAGCCCGAAGAACAGCTCATCGCAGTACAGGCCCGTGCCGCCAAACATGTGCCGCGATGTCACTGCGCGCAGGCCGTCGAGCTGGTCGAGCACGTACTGCAGATAGTCGGTACCGGTGGCCATGCGGAGGCGCGACGGCGTTCCCTAGCGCGCCAGGGCAGACTGCCGTTGCTGGAGGAAGCGCCGCACCGCTGCGTCACGCTCGAGGCCGATAGCGATGTCATACGCGTGATGCGCTTCGCCGTTCGCGCCGGTCTTTCCAAGTAACTCAGCGCGTGCGGCCCAGTAAGGTTGATATTCATTGAGACGCGGATCGGCGGCGGCTGCGCGCATTGCTTCGAGACCGGCAGCAGCGCCCTGCGTCTCCGCGATGGCAAGGGCGCGATTGATCGCGACGACGGGCGAACCGGAGAGGGCCAGAAGGGCATCGTAGAGCTGCACGACCGCAGTCCAATTTGCCCGGCCCGTGCGGCAGCGATGAACGTGAGCCGACTGCACTGCGCCCTCGAGTTGATAACGGCCGATCGAGCCGAGAGAGCTTGCACGCAACAGGAGCGCTTCGGCTTCATCGATCATCGTCGAATCCCAGAGCGTGGAATCCTGTGCAGCCAGCGGCACGTAGTCGCCGCATTCGCTGCGCCGTGCATGGCGCCGGGCCTCGGCGTGCAACATCAGCGCGAGCAGACCTAACGCCTCCGGTTCCTGCGGCAGCAGCTCGGTCACCAGCCGCCCGAGAAACAGCGCCTCTTCCGAAAGGTCGCGCCGTGCGGCATCCGTGCCGCCCGGGTCGTTCCAGCCTTCTGCGAAGGCTGCATAAATCGCGTTCAACACACTCTCGAGACGGCTTGCGAGTTCCTCCCGTTCGGGGACCCGCAGCGGAATGCCGGCTTGGCGGATCTTGTCCTTGGCGCGCACGAGCCGCTGACCCATGGCTGCGGGCGACATGAGAAACGCCGACGCAATCATTGCCGCGTCCAATCCGAGCAAAACCTGCAGAATCAGCGGAGCGCGAATGCCGGCGTCGATAGCCGGATGAGCACAGGCGAACATCAACGCCAGGCGATTGTCCGGGATGACCGCAGCCTCCGCGGCTGCGTCGAGCCCATCCGACAGGAGCTGCAATTCGGCCGCGGCGCCTTCGCCAGTGAGCCGCCGCCGGGCGAAATCGATCATTTTTCGCCGGGCGACGGTCAGCAGCCACGCTTCCGGGTTGGCGGGACAGCCGTTGGCCGGCCAATCCGCGAGTGCAGCAGCAAACGCCTCCGAAAGCGCATCCTCGGCTGCGGCCACGTTGCGTGTACGCGCCGCAAGAAAGGCGACGAGCTTGCCGTAACTGCGGCGGGCGACTGCGTCCGCAGTGTTGCGCGCATGCTCGTCACCTTCGAAAGAGCTATCGCTCTCACTCCGTGGCACGGCTCGCGCCTACATCGACCAGACCGGGCGGACTTCGATGGCGCCGTGACTTGCGCCCGGGCAGCGCGCAGCCCAGGAAAGGGCCGAATCCAGGTCCGGGACGTCAATGAGGTAGTAGCCGCCCAACTGCTCTTTCGAGTCCGCATAAGGACCGTTGAGGACCTGGGATTTGCCGTTCGTGACGCGCACGGTCGTCGCCGATGTCGTCGGCTGGAGCCGGTTCGAGCCGGCCAGGGCGCCGGCCTTCTTCAGCGCCTCGGTGAACGCGGTATACGCCGCCATGCCCTGTTGCTGCTCCGTGGGGCTCATCCTGGCGAAGCCGGTGGGATCGGAATAGAGCATCAGAAGGTATTGCATGTCTTGTCTCCGTCGAGGGTCGTAGGGCGGGCACCATGCTCCGCCAGCACAATGACGCTCGAACCACACCGATTTCGACAGTGCGTTTCAGCGCCTACAGGTGCAGCGCCTGGACCTCCCCGGAGAACGTCTCATCGGCCAGGGACGCGTAGAGCGTGCCATCGGACACGGACAAATCAAAGTCCATTCGCCGCTCGAGGCGCGCGGCCAGGGCGGCGAGCAAAGCCTGGGGCATGACGTAGATCTCGAGCGCGGCGGCCTTGTGGATTCGCTCGCCCTGCAGGCGTGCGAGCCAGGTCTCGACGTTGCGATGCGCGTAGACGGCGACACGCCGTGCCGCCTTGCTGGCTTTATGCAGGCGTGCGGGCTCGGGTGAGCCGATATCAACCCAGGTCAGCAGCACACCCGTCAGATCGCGCACGGCGATTGCCGGCTCGTCCGGCGACGACAGGCCATTGGAAAATGCGATGCCTTGCGTGTATTCCAGGCAATACGCGAGCAGGCGGGTGATGAGGTATTCCGCAGTCTCGGAGGGGTGCTGTGCCAAACGCAGGTTGAGGGTTTCGTACACACCGCGGTCGGCGTTGGCCAGCCGCACTGTGAAGACGTAAACGGTCGCGCTCAATGCCATGAAAACCTGCTGCCCGGTCGCGAGCTGCCGATCGTACGACCTTTCCCGGCGCTATAGTGCCGTCATGCGCGCGCCGCCCAGTCTCGACAGCACCGCCGGCAGTTCGTTCGACATATCGCGTCTGATCGACGAACGTGCGATGTCGCCGCTACAGTGGCTGGTAGCCGTTGCGTGCGCGCTCTCGATGTTCATCGACGGCTACGATCTGCAGGTCATGGCGCTTACGGTCCCGAGCCTGACGGTGGAATGGGCAACCGAGCCGTCCCGCTTCGCCTTTGCGCTGGCGGCGGCGCCGATCGGGCTTGGGCTGGCCGCAGCGTTTCTGGCGCCCCTGGGCGACCGCTTCGGCCGTCGAACGATGCTCATCGCAGCACTGCTTCTCGGCGGACTCGCGACGTTGGCAACAGCTTCGGCCACGAGTCCCGCACAGTTCGTATTCTGGCGGCTGCTCACGGGCATGGGCATCGGCATCAGCGTTCCTAACTGCAACGCCTGGACGAGCGAGTATGCGCCCGCGCGAGGCCGGGCAACGTTGCTGGTGCTCATGAATGCGGCGGTCGGCGCAGGCGCGGTCACTGCCGGATTCATTGCACCCGCCGTGCTCGACAACTGGGGCTGGCGCGGGACCTTTCTTATCGGCGGCACGGTACCGCTGCTCACAGCCGCCCTGCTCTACTTTTTGGCCCCCGAGTCGCTGAAGTTTCTGCTCGCCCGAAGGCCGAACGATGCCCGCATCGCTTCGATCCTGCGCCGCATCGCACCTGACGTAGATCCGGCGCGGTTACAGCGGCCGGATCCCGCGCAACCGGTGCCGCGAGCCTCTGTAGTAGAGCTGCTTGGGCCGCGTTTCCGGGCGCGTACGCTCGTGTTGTGGGGGCTCGTGCTGGTCAATCTCTTCACGCTTTATTTCCTGATCAGTTGGCTCCCGACCATCCTGCAAGGCGCCGGTTGGAGCATCGACGACGCGGTGCGCGGCGCCGTGCTCATACAAGCCGGAGGCGTGATCGGCGGAATCGTGCTGTCCTTGTTTCTCAACACCGGGCAGACCCTGCCGGCCATGTTGACAGCGTTCCTGCTCTCAGCCGCATGTCTCGCCCTCTTCCACGTCGTGCCTTCGGGAGCCGCCTGGGCCACTATGCTGACCTTGATCGGAGCTGGCGTCAGCGGCTCACAGCTCGCACTCAACGCGTTGTCCACCGCGTACTATCCGCCGGCCATCAAAGCCACCGGGATGAGTTGGGTCGGAGTGATTGGCACCGTGGGCTCGACCATTGCTCCCCTCGCCGGCGGCTGGATCATTGCCACCAACGTGACGCCCGTGAACATTCTGGCCTTGCTGAGCATTCCGGCCCTCTTGTGCGCGGCGGGTGTCTTGCTCACGAGAATGGAATGGCAAGCCAACTGACTGCGCACGAGAGGTTCGATTTTGTCATCGTCGGCGCGGGTCCGCTGCGGGTCTCGCCATCATGATCGCAGAGAAAGCCTCCGATATGATCCTCGGACAGGAACCGCCATGCCATCCCTAGCTGCCGTTGCCATTCGCCTTGCACAAATGGGCTCGTTCGCCTCGGTGCTGTTCGATGAGGTGCCAACGTGCAATTAGGTCGCGGCGTACTGCGTCATGGGCGGCTGTACGGATCGCTCGTGGCTGGCGTCCTGCTGTTCCTCCTGCTGCCGGGGACCTGGTCCGTTCTTACTCGCGTCCTGGTCGGCTGGAACGGCGGCACCCTCCTGTTCCTGGTGCTGGTCTTCGCGTGGATGCGGCGCCTGAGCGCAAAACAGATCTGCGACAAGTACATCGAGGAAGATGAAACCGCACCGATCATCCTCGTCGTCGTCATCTTCGCCGCCGTACTGAGCCTCGCCGCGATCGTCGCGCTCCTGTCGACGATCAAGGAATTCAACGGCGTGGACAAAACGGCGCATTTCGCTTTGTCGGCCCTCACCATCATCAGCTCCTGGACGCTGGTGCCGACAATGTTCACGCTGCACTACGCGGACATGTTCTACAGCGTCGAGGCAAACGAGCGGCCGCTGGCCTTTCCGCAGACCTCGATGCCGATCTTCTGGGACTTCGCCTACTTTTCCTTCACGATCGCGGCGGCGTGTCAGACTTCCGATGTGTCGACTACCGGTGTTCCGGTACGCAAGGTCGTCCTCGTGCAGACGTTGATCTCGTTTCTGTTCAACGCGTCGATCCTGGGGTTTGCGATCAACATCACTGCCGGACTGATCGCGGGAAACTGATGCCGTCAGGTGGCGCCGTCGCCGGCGGCGGACTGCTTCTCGGCGGCAATGACGCGAATCTTCCTGCCGTCATCGGTTTTCGGCGTGATGACCGCCTTGAACGAAAGCGGGCCGCTGAGCAATACGCACAAGCCAGCCTCGTCGCCCTCGATCACGCCCCACCGCACACCACTGCAGCGCGCCTCCTTCAGGCAGGTCTCCCAGCAGTATTTCTGACTCGGCAACCCGAGTTTCTTATAGATGGCGCCGCTGACATCCTTGCCCTTGACGACGACCATCTGAAAAGAGGCATCCTGTGGCGGCGCCGCCTGTGCGGCACAATGCCACGCCAACGTAACCATGAGAGCGGGGAACCATCGCGTGGACACGAGTAGTGGTTTTCCAGTGGCGGCCGGCATGCGGGCAAGCCTACCCCTTGCACGCCACAATCGCGAGTGATAGACGGAAGCATGGGCGCAGGCTCACCCTTTTTTGATGGCAGGAGAGACCCGATGGCGGTACTAGGTCCGTACGGCTTCGTGCTCGAGGTTCCGGACCTCGCGACCGGTGTGAAGTTCTACACTGACGCAGGCCTGAACGCCCGGCAGGAGGGCAACACGGTGCGGCTGCGCTGCGATGGGCAGGATCGCGATTGCATCACCTTGCTTGGGGGCGCGCCGCGCAAACGGCTTCACCATCTGATCCTGCGGGCCGATCGCGACCAATTCGCCCAGGTGCGGCGGACCGTGCCGGGACGTGGCGGCACGCTGACCGAGGCCCCGGCCGGTTTTGCGAATGACGGCGTCTGGCTCAAGGACCCGCATGGATTGCAGATTCATCTGCTGGATGCACCGGCCGAGCTGCCGCAGGCGCCGGGCGCGATTTTCGAATGCAACGTCCCGGGGCGCCTGCTACGCAAGGACAGGCGCGCCATCCCCGCGAAGGCAACCATCGGTCCGATTCGCCCGCTGCGGCTCGGGCACGTGCTGCTGTTTGCCCCGGACGTGCTGCGCAGCGTCGATTTCTACACCCACGCACTCGGCATGGGCCTCGCCGATCGCGCCCAGGATGTCGTCGCTTTCATGTGCGCAAGAAAGGACAGCGATCACCATGTCGTCGCCTTTGCGAAGTCCCCTGGAATCGGCTTCCACCATGCGAGCTTCCAGGTCGCCTCGCCGGATGAGGTGGGCCTCGGCGGACGGCGTCTCGTCGACAAGGGCAACAAGGGGAACTGGGGCTTCGGCCGCCACACGATCGGGTCCAACTTCTTTCACTACATCCAGGACCCCTGGGGTAGCTGGTTCGAGTATTACTCCGACATCGACCACATCGCCGACCACTCCAGATGGGAGCCCATGAACTATCCGCTCGAGGACGCCCTGGAGAACTGGGGACCGGACCTGCCGGCCGACTTCGCACACAACTACGAAATCGCGCCCACGGACGGTTGATGTGCCCGTTGCGTACGTGCTCGTGCATGGCGCATTTCACGACGCCGCAGTCTGGAGCGCGGTCAAGGAAAAACTCGAACACGCGGGCCATCCGGTTACAGCGGTGAGCTTGCCGGGTCGGCCCGGCAACCCGGTTGGCGCCAGAAAGGTGACGCTGGGCGCGTACCGGGATTGCGTGCTGGCCGCCATCGAAGAATGGTCACAGCCCGTTGTTCTTGTCGGGCACAGTTTCGGCGGCATAACGATTGCCAACGTCGCCGAGGCTGCGCCGGACAGGATTCGGACATTGGTCTACGTCGGCGCGTATCTTCCCCGATCCGGTGACAGCGCTCGCACTCTTGCCGAGGAAGATACGCACAGCCGCTTCGGCGACCGAAACTTCGTTATTGCGCCAGATCGCGCGACCGCACGTGTATTGAAGGACGATGCCGTCATGCTGTTTGGAGAGGACCTCGATCCGGTCCTGAAGTCACGCCTGCTCGCCCTGTTGGTCGATGAGCCCTTGCTGCCGATCCGGACACCGGTCGAGCTGACCGCGGATCGCTTCGGTCGAGTCGACAGGATTTACATCAAGACCCTGCGCGACAACACCATCAGTCCCGCGCTGCAGGACAGGATGCTCGCGCGTGTGGGAGTACGTGAGATTCACGCGCTGGACAGCTCGCACTCGCCATATTTGACCTGTCCCGATGCGCTCGTGGAATTGCTGTTGCGCGCGACCGCTCGCTAATACTTTCCACTCGCCCCGCCGCCGCTGTACGTTCCGCCGGCTCCAGCAAAGCCCTGCGCTGGGGGCGGCGGCGCGCCCGGGGTTGCCGCTGCGACGCCGGCCAGTTGCAGAAGCTCGAGCGCCCCTTCATGGTCACGGACCTTCTGCGACGTAATGCCATTGCGCGGCGTGCGCAGGACCCGCTCGAGCGCCACGGCGCCGCACAGAAGCACGACACCCCACAAGATCAAACGCACTTCGACCGGCATGCCGGTTAGATTGCGCAGCTCGTACGCCAGACACGCGATACAGACTGCAAACGACAGCAATGGAGCATGCGTGCGGCGGCGGATTCCCACTACCAAGGCCGATGCACCGAAGACAAGCGGCAGCACGATCGAGGTGACTGCAAGAAGCCCATGAGTGCGCAGATACTCGCGCGAAGCCGTCCAATCGTGCCCCGACCCGGCCCACAGATACGCGGTCAACGGCATCGCCACCACCAGCCAATCGACCATGCGGTCGTGCGCCGGCCGCCTGAATCGGAATGATCCCAGTGCCAGCGCCAGCAGCGCCACGCCGACGCAAAACAGGCTCGGCCCGATTTCTCCCGCTGGCCACCGCGCCTCGTTGAACCCGAGCGCGACGCCCACCGCAAATGAGAGCGCCAGCGCTGACAAGGTCGTGAACAAAGGATTGAGCAGCCGCAAGCCGGGAACTGCAAACGCTCCGGCGAGCAGAAGCGCGGACACCCCGGTATCCACGCGTGTCGAATTGAATATAACCTGCGCCACGAACAGCACGAATCCGGCAACCTCGAGGGCTTCCTCGATACCGGTCCAGAACACGCGGCGTGCCACGATCAGCGCTTCGGCGGTAAACACTACGAGCAAGCCGACCGGCCACCATTCGGAACGAACGCCGACCAGGCCGACGATAGTCAGGATCAGCCCGACAATGAACAAACCAAGCGCAAACAGGGCCACCCGCGTCAGCAGACGAACCGTCGACCAGCCGCCCGTTCGCTCTTCGATCAAAGCGTCCTCGCTGTGCTCGCGGAGGCGCCAGCCGACGGTTAACCAACGTTCCTCGTCCGGGGATGGGCGTAGGCTGCTCACGCCGTTCGCCCCTTCAGCCGCGGGTGAAGATGCCAGAGTGCGACGGTCGCGCCGATGACCGTGACCAGCTCCAATACTGCAGCACCCAATGCGGATGGGATCGACTGACCCAGGACCCAACACGTCCCCACAGCAGCGTACACAACACCGTAGACGACGAAGACTTCGGCCGCTGAGCGCAGCCCACGCCGGATCGCAAGCGTCGAGAGTATTACGAGCAACACGATTCCGAGCGGGCGCAGCGGCGCATCGATGCACCAGGCAAGAGCGGCCCAAAAGGCCAGGTTGACGCAGAAGTGCTCGAAGACCTCCTGAAACTGCGGCGCCGCGCGGAGCCTGCGGTTGCCCTCCCGCCAAGCGAAAATCGTGACCGCGCACAACAGGGCACGCAACCCCGATTCGTGCGCGATGCGCTCGGGGTTGGCTACCACGCTCATCATCCTGCTCTCGATACCAAACCACGCTGCAAGGGAAGTCAGGGCTACCGACAGCACGAGACGCGAGTCAAGCGCGTAGGCCGTTATCGCGTGCACGACGGCGAGCACAAGAAGGTGCCAGGACCAGTTGGGACCGAGCCAATGGAACGTCGCCTCGGCATAGCCCAGATCGGCGCTCACGATCAGTGCACCCAACAGCAGGATGTAGTCGCCCGCGGTTGTGCGGGGCTCGACGCGTCGCCGTGCTCGGATTGCAGTCGCGTAGCAGACAGCCGCGACTAACGCGAGTCCGACGACAACGGCGACCGGTCCGATGCGGTTCAGATTGTTTTTGAGGAGAATTCCCAGGCCCGTGGTGATCAGCGCAACCGACCCGTACAGAGCCACCCGCAGCTCTTCAAAGAGCGAAAATACGGTACCGCCCTCGAGCGCGATGGCCCGGACCGCCACCGCGTCGTCGATGATGCCAGCGGCCCGCAGCTCTCGGAACTCCGGTTCCAGTGAATGCATCTCAGCGATCCGTCAGCGCGACGTTCACTGGCGCAGGATGCTCATTGCAGACATCGCTATTTCCCCTCCCAACAGCGCGCCGCAGCAAACACCTTCAGCGGCTGCGTATGGAAGCATGGCGCCCGCAGCATGGCAACCGTGTCTGACACTGCTGCAAGTCCATAGCGCCGGCAATATTGGACAAGATCCGGCAGGCGGATCAGGATACGCACAGCCGCTCGTCCGCAACAGAACAACAGCGGCAAACCGGGGGCGTCATGTCGTTGCAGGGATCGCATCTAACCGGGTTCGACAGCGTGCTTCATAGACTGTCGATTCGCGCCATTTCGCTGGCCGCTTGCGCATTTCTGTCGCATGCGCCTGAAGCGTGGGCGGACGACTGCATCGTTCCGAGCTCCGACGTCGTCAACAGCGTAACGGTCCGTGCCGCTCCGAAGACCGCGAGCGCAAAGATCGGCACGCTGGCTCCAGGCCAATCCCTGCCGCTCGTCGCATCCGTACCCAATTGGTACGAGACCCGCCAGGACGGTCATGTCGCGTTCGTCAGCAAGCACTGGGCAGACATCGCGCCGTGCGCGACCCCTGCAGCCCCGGCGCCCGCGCAGGTCCAATTCGAGTTGCATGCCATCGATGTCGGAACCGGCTTGTCGATTTACGTCCGCGGTCCGGACTTCAGCCTGCTTTACGACGCCGGCAGCAACGACGATCTGGCGCGCGGCGCAGGCAATCGAACCATCGCGTATCTGAAGACCCTGGCGCCTGCAGTGAGCGCTCTGGATCATGTCATTCTGAGTCACCCGCACCGGGATCACCTGGAGCTTCTGCCCGATGTGCTGGCGCAATTTGCGCCACGCGATGTATGGGAGCCCGGTGCGCATGTCGACATCTGCGGCTACCGGCACATCCTGCAGGCGCTGGCCGCGGCGCCGACGATCCGGTATCACACCGCAAATCAGAACTTCGGTACCGAATCCGTCCCGCTCGGAGCGAAATCCTGTTATGGAACGGATGAGCCGGTGCAGACCCTCACCATCGTGCATGCCTCCCGCATCGATCATTCTACGGTGCCGCTCGGAGCCTCGGCGTCGATGAGCTTTCTATACATCGACGGCACCCACAAGGCGAACCCGAACGACAACAGTCTCGTCACGCGACTCGATCTCGCCGATCATCGGGTGCTGCTGATGGGCGATGCCCAGGCGGGCGACCGTGCCCTGCCGAATACCGTGCCGGCTGCAGGCTCCATCGAGGCCGCGCTTCTCGCGTGTTGCACGGCAGACCTGCGCGCGGAACTGATGGTGGTAGGTCACCATGGCAGCAAGACCTCCTCCCGGGCGGCCTTCCTCGATGCGGTGGGCGCGAAGACGTTCATCATCTCGTCCGGGCCGATGAAATATGGAGACGTCACGCTCCCCGATGCGGAAATAACCGCGGAACTGCAACAACGCGGACAACTCTTCCGCACCGACTTGAACGACACGGCCTGCGCCACGCAAACGGCCAAGGTCGGCCCCGACAATGACGGCAACGCCGGCGGCTGCGACAATGTGCTGGTCACGCTGCCTTCCGGTGCGCCGCTGACCGTGGGCTACCGCCGCGTGTCGGACTGACCGGAAGGTCACTTTCTGAAGTCGGGGTCTTTGCCTTATGCTTGCGATACCCATCCGCAGCGGAGTCCGACTGTTCATGCCATCCGTCAGCTTGCACGCTCTGTTGCGATCATTGCGATTCACGCTGGTTGCGCTGCTTGCGACCACTGCCCTCGCTCAACCCGCTCCACACCCGACGCATAAGCCTATGAACATCCTGTTAGTCGGCGCGACCGGCATGATCGGATCGCGCATCCTCGTTGAAGCCACCGCACGCGGACACCATGTCATCGCAGCGTCCCGGCACCCGGAAAAAATCAAAGCCGGGCCGAACGTTCGCGCCGTCAAACTCGATGCGACAGACGAGAACGCCTTCATCGCGTTGGCCCGCGATGCGGACGTCATCGTCACAGCCACGAGCCCGCGCGGGGGCGGCGATCCCATCAAGGAAGCTAAAAGTGTGGGCGATGCGGCCATAGCCGCCGCCCGCGCAACCGGAAAGCGCCTGGTCGTCGTCGGTGGCGCCGGAAGTCTGAAGCTTGCGGACGGCCGCCCGGTCGCGGACACGCTACCGGCCGCCTACCGTGGCGAGGCGCTCGGCATGCGCGGAGTTCTCGAATCGCTGCAGGCCAGTAACGTCGACTGGACTTTCTTCAGCCCCGCGATGTCGATCGCGCCGGGCACGCACACGGGAAAGTACCGGCTCGGCACAACGACCGTGCTCACGGATCAAAAGGGTGACAGCCGCATCAGCGCCGAGGATTACGCGGATGCGCTGGTGACGGAGCTGGAATCGCCAGCTCACCGGCGCTCGCAGATGACCATCGCTTATTGAGAGCGCGGGCGGGGCGGCCGCGTCGCTGATGCGCACGCAGGCGCGCCCGGCGATGGTGGCGCCACCGCATGAAGTGCGGCGACGTTTGGTGAACCACATGCCGGTAGAGGTCAGCGGGCCTTCTCGGGAAGCGCGACCGAGAACTCCAGGACTTCCTGGCCATCCTCGCGCTCGACGTTGATCTGCACCGCCGTAGGGTCCACGTTCACGTATTTGCGAATGACTTCCAGCAGCTCGCGACGCAGGAGCGGCAAATAGTCGGGACCGCCACGGGCGCTACGCTCCTGCTGCACGATGATGCGCAGGCGTTCCCGGGCTATGTTGGCTGAGGAAGGGGTTCTGCGAAACAGCGCTAGCAACCCCATGTCAGGCTCCGAAGATGCGTGCAAAGAACCCCTTCTTCGGCTCATCCACGAAGCGCAATGGCACGGTCTCGCCGAGCAGACGTGCCACGGCGTCTTCATACGCGCGGGATACATCGCTCTCATCGTTCAGGATGACTGGTACGCCCGCGTTGGATGCGGACAGCACGTCGACTGATTCCGGGACGACGCCGACTACATCGAGGCCCAGGATGTCCTTCACATCATCGACACTCATCATCTCGCCCGTCGCAACCCGGCGCGGGCTGTAGCGCGTCAGCAGCAGATGCTCCTTCACACCGCCGTTGCCCAGCTCGGCACGATGAGTCTTGCTGGCCAGCAAACCGAGTATCCGGTCCGAGTCCCGTACCGATGACACCTCCGGATTGACCACGACCACGGCGCGATCGGCGAAGTACATCGCAAGATGCGCGCCTTTTTCGATACCTGCCGGCGAGTCGCAGATGATGAAATCGAAACCGTCCGCAGTGAGCTCGTCGAACACGCGACGGACCCCTTCCGAGGATAGGGCATCCTTATCGCGCGTCTGGGACGCGGCCAGCACGAATAGCGTTTCAATCCGTTTGTCCTTGATCAGGGCTTGCCTGAGGGTGCATTCGCCCTGGATGACATTGACGAAGTCGTACACCACCCGCCGCTCGCACCCCATGATGAGGTCGAGGTTGCGGAGGCCGATGTCGAAGTCGATCACAGCGACGCGCTTACCACGCTTCGCGAGCCCGCATGCAATGCTGGCCGAGGTGGTCGTCTTGCCGACGCCGCCCTTGCCCGAAGTGACAACGATGATCTCGGTCAATGCTGAATCTCCTCGAATGGGTGGAAGCGGCGGACGTCAGACGCCGATGCGCGCGAAATGCAGATCTTCCCCGTTCAGCCAGGCTTGCACCGGCCGCCCGGCGAAGCCCGCGGGAATGGTCTCGAATATCCGGAACACACCGGCAATCGAGACGAGTTCGGCATTGAACTCCTGGCAAAACACGCGTGCGTTCGTGTCGCCATGTGCACCGGCCATCGCGCGACCGCGCATTGAGCCATAGATGTGCACGCATCCGTCTGCCATTACCTCGGCTCCAGCGGCGACAGTTGACGTGACCACGAGGTCGCGGTCCCGAGCATAGACACGCTGTCCGGAACGCACCGGCTGGTGGTGCATCAGCGTGGGAGGAACGGGTTCGACGACGGGCGCGGCTTGCACCACCGGCACTGCCCGGGCGGGTGTGCGGAAGTGCGCCAACACTGGCATCTCGAGCTTCCGCGCCAGCTCCTCGGTCGCAGCGGTGCCCTGTGCCAGTGCAACGGTCATCATGCCCGCGCGGCGGATGGTATCGATCACCGTGCGGATCTCGGCGACGTCTGGCTCTTTCGGCAGCGCGCTCAGGTCCAGACACACCGCGGTTCTCTGGAAGAAATGCGGTGCAGTGGCCGTGCGCCCGGTCAATTCATCGAGGATGGCGCCGGGGTCGGTCGTATTGATCCCGACCTGCACCAGGCCCACCTGGCCGAAACGGATTTCAACGGCTTGCTCACGTACGACGTCGGCTGGCTTGTTCATCAAGAGACCGATGTATGGCTCGCGAAAGGGGGTGGACCGGAAAACCCGGCAGTCTACCAAGGACGGGGGCCGGCAATGAATGCCTTTCAGCGCTGCGCTCAGGCTTGACAAGCGCGAAGCTTGCGAACGCTCGCTCGCCATATCTCGCTTCGTAGTCGGTTCGCGCCGTCGCTGACAAGCGGCACGCTTGCCACGCACGTATCCATGGCGAATCAGTGTTCAACACGATTCGCCCCGTGGCTATCCCACAAAATTGAGTTGATCGCGCAGAAACTCAGGAAAACCGGCCGCGTCGATTCGCCGGCCCGGCCCTGGATTGGTGGGCTACTCCGCGTCTTCCGGTTGCGGATATCCGATCGAGCCCACCGGTATCATCACCGTCGGCGAATCGTCGAAGTCCAGCGGCGCAACCTCCAAAGTCTCCGATGTCGTGCGCCGCGGCTCGAAGGGACGCCGGGACTGGAGCCGTTGCAGCGCCATCTCCGCTTCGATCGGCTCACTGAAGTAAAAGCCCTGACCGTAATCGCAGCCCATCTCCTGCAGAGCCGTCGCCGCGGCCTCGGTCTCAATGATCTCAGCGACCGCTGTGAGCCGCAGGCTGCTCGCCATCTGCACCAACGCGGCCATCATCCCCGTATTTGCCTGATCCGATTCCGTGCGATTCACGAACGGGCGCTCGATCTTCACGAAGTCGAAGGGAAATAGCTGCAGATAGCTCAACGAGGAGTAGCCGGTGCCGAAATCATCCAGCATCAGCCCCACTCCCAAACTGTGCAGACGGTCCAGCGCCTCGCGCGCAGCGCCCACGTTGCTGATGAGTGCAGCCTCCGTCAGTTCGAATTTAAGCGCCCACGACGGCACCTGTGTTTCTCGCAGAATCGCCGCGATGTACTCGCTCAGTCCCGGATCGCGCAGTGCGCTCGCAGATAGATTGACGCTGATGAAGAATTTTTCATCCGCCGGTAGCCGGCGGCGCCATTGCGCAACAAGCTTGCACACTCTGAGAATGATCCAGCGGGTAATGGGCACCATCAACCCCGCGTCCTCGGCGATGCGCAGAAACTTGTCGGGAGTCAGGACGCTTTCCACCGGGTGACGCCAGCGCAGCAGTGCCTCCGCGCCGCGCATGCAATAGGTGCGCAGGTCCACGATCGGCTGGAACAGGAGCCGCAGCTCGTGTTTTTCGAGCGCGACGTGCAGGTCCGCCTCGAGGCTGACGAGATCGGCCACTTGTCCCGACATATTGGGCGTGTAGGCGACGATCTTTGCGGTCTCCTGACGCTTGGCGACCGAGAGTGCAATGTCCGCTTCCCGGACGACGTCCTCCGCGCGCTGCTGTCCCGACGTGGCGCTGGTGATACCGATGGTCGCGGTGATGACCAGCCGCGTGCGGCGTAGCTCGAACGGTGCGCGCAAGTCCTCCTGCAACGCTCCCGCCAAACTCATGGCGTCTTGAATCGAGGCCACATCGAGTATCAGAAGCGCGAACTGGTCCCCGCCCCAGCGCGCCAGCACACATTCAAATGCGGCGGTCGATTTTTCAAAACGGCGCGCGGCCTGTACCATCAGCTCATCACCCGCCGTATGCCCGAGCATGTCGTTGATGAGCTTGAATCGCGCGATATCAACGAGAATGACTGCGATACGCTGACGTCGCTTCGTGCGCATGTCACGCAGCGCGCGATCGAGCTGATCCATGAAGTATCGTCGGTTGGGCAGACCAGTAAATGCGTCGTGGAAACGAGCGTGATCGAAGGTCTCCTGGAGTCGCAATCGTTGCTGCATCTCCGTCGAGAGTTGTCGATTGATTGCCTGAAAGCGCCGTCGCGCGGCCCCCACCGCAGCACGCGAACGCTGCAATGCGTGAGTCAGATCGTGAGTTCCGAACGCCAGCAGCCACGCGAGGAACGCGAGCAAACCGATGTCCGAGGCAAGCTGTATGGCCGGGAACCAACCGGCGCGAGGGCGAATGGCCAGTTGCAGATAGCTACCGGGAATGGCGGCTTCCTGGCCAAGCGGAAGTCGCACGCGCCTTGTGGCAGCGTCGGTCAGCGGCTCGGAGGTTGAGCTGATAAAGACGCGCGAGCGTGCGCTGCGTGGCTCGATCTGGGACAGCTCAAAGTCGTAACCCAGGTCTACCAGCCGTGCCAGGCGGCTCCCGGCGACGAGTTTGTCGAGATCCGCGTAAGCAACGGCCCAACCTTGCGACGGGCGATCGTCCGCGGTGCTGCGCTCACCCGCCGCGCCGTGCTCACCCGCCGCGCCACGGTCATCCGCTGCGCCACCCTCACCCGCCACGCCGTGCGCACCCACTGCGCCACGATCACGCACTGCGCCACGGTCACCCACTGCGCCACGGTCACCCACTGCGCCACGGTCACCCACTGCGCCACGATCACCCACTGCGCCACGATCACCCACTGCGCCACGATCACC
>FTEM01001872.1_pt1 | contig 15727 bp, 12 predicted proteins | sample 1640201 | NCBI WGS metagenome assembly FTEM01 (sample SAMEA3914816, study PRJEB12502) | metagenome | biome: forest; material: soil | place: USA | collected 2011-09-16 | depth 0.3 m | reverse complement strand
CCTCGACATGACGGCTGCGTTCACCACGAACCTCAAGGCAATGAGTCTCCTGGCGCTGTTGGTGAGCACGCTGCTCATCTACGGAGCGATCAGCTTTGCCGTCGTTCAGAGGCGGCGCATCATCGGCGTTCTGCGTGCACTGGGTGCAACGCGTGCGGAAGTTCTCTCGATCGTGCTGTCGGAGGCTGCGGTACTCGGAATCGTTGGGGCGATTCTCGGCGTCCTGCTGGGCCTTGCGATCGGACGCGAGCTCGTCGCTCTGGTCTCGCGGACGATCAACGATTTGTACTTCGTCGTCGCTGTCAACGCTACGACGCTTCCCGCAACTTCGATCGTCAAGGCTGTCCTTGCCGGCGTGGGTACCGCTCTCGCCGCGGCACTGTTGCCGGCGCTGGAGGCAGTTCGAAGCACCCCGCAACTGGGTCTGCGACGCTCGGCTCTCGAGGAGCGTGCGATAGACCTTGCGCGCAAACTACTCATTGCGAGCGCTTTGCTTGCCGTGGCCGCCGGAGTCATTGTTGTCACGTCGTCCCGGAGCCTGCTTGCTGGATTCGTAGCGCTTTTCCTGCTCCTCATGAGTGTTGCTGCGTTGACTCCCGCAGTTTTGCGTTCTCTTGCGCGCGCTGCGGCTGCCACGTTAGGGAGCGCGAGCCCTATCGCTCGACTCGCGTTCGGCGACATTGCTGCGTCATTGAGCAGGACGGGTGTTGCCGTCGCCGCGCTCGGAATGGCAATCGCGGCGATGATCGGCGTTTCAATCATGGTAGAAAGTTTTCGCGAGTCTCTGCGGGAGTGGCTGGAGCGGTCGATGCGCGCGGATATTTACTTGACAGCGCCGGGCGCGGGCAGTGCGCGGCCGGAACGCCGGTTGGATCCCGATCTCGTGAGATCACTGTTGTCCACTCGTGGGATTGCGGACTACAGCATGAATCGTGGGGTGATCGTTGAATCCACACGCGGCCCAATCCCGGTATCTGCCCTGCGACTCGCAGAGGCCAGTTACGACACGTTTCAACTAGTAGATGGAAGTGCCGCACAGGCGTGGCCCGCATTCCGTCGTGGGGCCATTGTCATTTCCGAGCCTCTCGCCTGGCGTTTACAGCTCAACGTGGGCGACCACCTGATCGTGTCAACCTCGGCTGGGCCACACTCGTTTGCGGTAGCCGGCGTGTATCGCGAATACGGTAATGAGCGCGGTAACGTGCTCATGGATATCGATACCTATCGGAATCTGTGGCACGACGATGCGATTACGGCACTGGGCTTTTACCTTGAGCCGGGTGTGCAGGCCGCTGGCGTGATCAGCGCGCTGCAGGCTACGTCGCGGGGACGACAGGCTCTCTTGGTTCGATCCAACGCCGATATCCGCGCTTTGTCGATGAGCATTTTCGATCGCACGTTTGTGATCACGCGCGTGCTCAACTGGCTGGCGGCGGGAGTGGCGGCCATCGGTCTCATCAGCTCGCTTCTGGCCTGGGAGCTGGAGCGCTCGCGGGAGATTGCCATCATTCGCTCACTGGGCCTGACGCCTCGCGGTGCCGCAGTGCTCATCGAGGCTCAGACGGGATTCATGGGATTTGCGGCGATGCTTGCGGCGGTACCGGCTGGAGTTCTGACCGCACTGGTGCTGATCGATGTGATCAACCGCCGTGCGTTCGGTTGGCGCATCGACCTGCATCTGAACGGCGCTCAGTTTACAAACGCTCTGATCCTGTCGCTGACGGCTGCGCTGGTAGCCGGCGTGTATCCGGCTTGGCGCACCGCCAGGGCGCCGATCGCGGGTGAGATCCGGGAGGAGTGATGCGTCGCACGCCAATGTTTGCCGGAGCGCTCGCATGTGCCGCGAGCGCCGCCGTTTCGCTTGGCGCCGTTGCGGATCGGGGTCTCGACGTGTTGCGCGGGAGTCCGGATCTGACAGGATTTTCGCTCGCCACGCAGCCGCGCGAATTCGAGTTTCCGCGCGATCATGGCCCGCACCCTGACTTTCGCCACGAATGGTGGTATCTGACGGGCAATCTGACATCGCCCGCCGGCGAGCGCTTCGGTTTCGAGCTCACATTTTTTCGCATTGCTTTGACGCCCGCACCTGCGCCCGCGCCCGCGCCTGCGTCCGCGCCTGCGCTTGCGCCAACGGTGGCCCGGCCGACAGGGGCTGCGCCGACCGTGGCCGCGCCGACCGTGGCCGCGCCAACGGCGGCGTCGACGACTTCATCCCCGTGGCGTACGCGCCAGATTTACGTAGCGCATTTCGCCATCACCGATGTGTCCCGGGGTGTGTTTCGCTTTGCGCAAAAGTATGAACGGGATGCGCTTGGGCTTTCCGGGGCCGCCGCCGAGCCGTTCCACGTGTGGCTCGATGATTGGCAGATGGGCGGCGGCCCTCGCTGGAGCGTGCATGCTCAACAGCAGGACTATGAACTCAATCTGGAAGTGCAGGCGTTGACGGCGCCGATTCTCAACGGTGATGGCGGACTGAGCGTGAAGTCGAGTCAGGCGGGAGCGGCGAGCTACTACTATTCGATCCCAAGGGTGACGGTACGCGGTCAGATTACGCGCGAGCGTACGCCGGTGCCGGTCACAGGCATTGCGTGGCTCGATCGCGAGTGGGGCAGCGGATCTCTCGGCTCAACCGAAGCCGGTTGGGACTGGTTTGCGCTACAACTCGACGATGGCAGTGCACTGATGTTTTATGCCCTGCGCAACCAGGATGGCAGCCGCGAGCCGCACAGCGCCGGAACCTGGGTGGATGCGGCCGGGAGTGCCCATCCGCTATCGAGCCACGATGTCGAAATTGAGGTGGGTGCCCATTGGACGAGCCCGCGTGGCGGTCGGTATCCGTCGCAATGGCGCGTTCGCGTGCCATCACTTGCATTCGACGTGGACGTAAAGCCCGTCCTGCCGGATCAGGAGCTGGGGACGAAGCCCAACTACTGGGAGGGCGCCGTCGATGTGAGCGGCGTCCACTCAGGCAACAAGACCGCCGGTCGCGGGTACGTCGAGCTTGTTGGCTATGCAGGGGAAGCGGCGACCCGGGAAGTGTTGCGTTAGCCCGCTCGCGGTTCGCGCACTACGCCAGGTCGGCCAACACTGCAGGCACGTGACGACGCAGTAGTGCATTCTGGAGGTCCCACTGCTCCTTGGCCTCAACCTCTTCGAGGAATCGCACTTCTCCGCCGGCAAGAATCGCGGCCGGCACTCCGTCGCGATACAGCACTCGGTTACCACTCAGCGCCGGTAAACGAGGTCCGGGTGTCAGGATTCCGACCAGGTTGAGCGGATCGGCTCCCGAAAGCGAGACGCAGTGCTGCGTATGAGGCTTGCGCCGCGCTTCGCGCAGCAGTCCGATTGCTTCGGGCAACGCGTACTGCTCACCGGTGAAGCCTGCAACGAAACGGCCGCCGCGAATTTCGCCGCGCGCTTCGAGTCGCCGGTAGCACATGAGAAGGTCGCGCCACGGCGGAAGCCAGTCCGCCTCGCGCGCCAACAGGCGCCAGAAAACAACTCCCCACCGGCGCAGCAGCGTTTTCGCGATGTGCTCGATTGTCTCGTCGTCCTGCCGGATTTCCTTTACCCGCGAGGCACGCATGTCTGCCGCGTTTGCAGCGTGTTCCGCGCTCGCCGTGCGAGCGCGTCTGTTGACAAGAGCCCAGCGCCCTGCGGCATCCATTCCGAACAAGGCAATTCGTCGTCTGCGTCGTCCGCCGGATGAAGGCCGGCGACGATCCGAAGGCACCAGCAGCGCCCGCAGGCCGCCGAAGCTGTCGGAGTTGACGATGCCCAAGGCGACCAGTTCCGCAAGCGCTTCTTCCGCCTGGACGGGCAGCAATCCCGTGCCGTCGGCAAGCTCATCGAAGAATGACGCGCCGTGTGTCTGGATGTAGTCGGCAACGGACTGGGCCTTCGACGACAGATTGCTCGGGTCAACCGTGTCTGTCAGCGAAGACCAGATGCGAACGTTGCGTCTTGCGAGCAGTGTGATCGGTGTGGCGCGCACCGGCGCAGCGCTGCGCTCGGGATCGCTCTTGCGAGGCGCAAGGCGCGTCCACACGAAGCGGCCCGACAGGCACTGCTCATCGAGCCATGCTGGCTCGTATTCCCCGATGCGTGTCGGGAGTATCTCGGTTTCCCAAGCACTCGCCGGCGCTTCAAAGCCTTCCAGTTGCGCAAGGATGGCGCCGACGGCGTCAGGCCCTTCCATTCGGCCGTCGGGCGTCACCCGTTGCCATTCGAACAGGAAGCGCAGGAAATCGCGGGCTGCGATCGGCTCGATCTCGGCCCGCAGGCGCTTGACCGTGTAGCGGTGTATGCGAGCCAGCAGACGCCGCTCGCACCATTCCATTGCCGCGTCCGACGCAGGCGTGAAGCGCCCCTGCATCGCAAACCCTTCTGCCTGCAGCGCAGCCAGCGCCGCGTCGATCTGCCCGATGGGCAGCCCTGCGGCCGCGGCGAGTGCAGAGGCAGTCAGCGGGCCTGAACCTTCGAGGCGGCCACGAACGAGTTCGATGACAGCGCTCTCAGTCGTCCACTGGCCCTCGTGCGAATCCGGTACTGCGGCGGCGGACGCAGAAACCGCGTCCGGAAACAACGCTCGAAACAAGGGCAGGCGTTCGACGGCGATCCAGATTGATCGCGTGCCGGTATCCAGTCGCGTGACACGCCGTTGCGCGGCTAGCTCCCCCAGCAATTCCGCCCAACCGGATTGCCGATCGACCTCGGATTCGGTGAGGAACGTTAGCCACAACAGCGCGTCGTGCAGTTCATCGGCGTTCGCGGCGTCAGGCCACGCTTCTTCGCGCACGCGCTGGATCGCGTCGGGATCGAGCTTGCCGAGGTCTGATGCGCTTTCGGGATCGAGCCAGCGACGGCTCATGACCGCCTGGGTACGTCGCTCCTCAAGTGGGGCATCGTCGAGGTACGCGTACGGACGAGCCGATAGAACTTCGAGCGCGAGTGGAGACGGTTCGGTCAAGTCGCGAGCGACGACCGCGATCTCGCCAGTTTCGAGGCCGCGAAGCAACCGCTCGAAACCATCGACGTCCATCGCCTCTTCGAGACAGTCACGAATAGTCTGGCGCACGAGCGGATGATCCGGAATTTCGAGTTCGCCAGGCAGATTTTCCGCGCAGGCGACCTGGTCAGGGAAAACGGAAGCGAGCAGGTCTTCCGAGGCCATGCGAGCCAGGGGCGCCGGGACCTTTTTCCCTCCGCGAAAGCGTGGCAGTGCCAACGCGATCGTCGCGTCCCAACGCCATCGCGTCGTGAACATCGGGGCTGCGCAGAGTGCCTGGACCAGGAGCGGCCGGACAGTGTTGGAGTGCAGGTAGCGCGCAACCTCTGCGAGCTCGAAGCTGTGCGCAGTCGTCAACGACAGGACGATGGTGTCTTCGGTCGCCGCCGCTTGCAGCTCGAAATTGAAATTGCGGCAAAAGCGCTTGCGCAGCGCCAGGCCCCAGGCGCGATTGATGCGGCTGCCGAAGGGGGAGTGGATGACGAGCTGCATCCCGCCCGCCTCATCGAAGAAGCGCTCGAAAATGACGGTGTCCTGTGTGGGCAGGGCACCTAAAGCTGCGCGGCCTGCCGCGAGGTAATTTACGAGCTGCAGCGCGGGCGCCGCCTCGACGCCGACGTCTTCGACGAGCCATCGTACGGCGGCCTCCATCCCAGTCGCGAGGTGAACTTCGATTTCCCGGCGCAGACGCGACACGGATGCGGACAGCTCACTCGAGCGGCCCGGTGCTTCACCGAGCCAGAACGGGATCGATGGCGGCTGTCCGTGCGCGTCTTCCACGCGCACCATGCCGCTTTCGACGCGCAGGATCCGGTACGAGATGTTTCCGAGTTGGAAGACATCTCCCTGCAGACTCTCGACTGCGAAGTCTTCGTTGACCGTGCCGACGAATTGCGATTGAGGCTCCAGCATCACCCGATAGTCGGCGTTGTCGGGAATCGTGCCTCCCGATGTGATGGCCGTGAGCCGGGCGCCGCGCCGGCCACGGATCAGGCGATTGACCGAATCGTGATGAATCAGGGCGCCATGCCGGCCCCGCCGCGTCGTAAACCCTTCCGCGAGCATGCGCAGTATTGCGTCGAATTCCTTACGCTCCAGATCGCGAAACGGATAGGCGCCGCGCAGCAGCGCGAACAGTCCGTCCTCGTCCCACTCGCGCGCCGCAACTTCCGCCACGATCTGTTGCGCAACGACGTCCAGCGGCTTGGCGGGCATCACGATCCGGTCCAGCTCACCGCGCCGCACGGAATCCAGCAACGCTGCGCATTCGACGAGATCATCACGGGACAGGGGAAACAGCCGGCCTTTAGGTGTGCCGCCAACCGAATGGCCTGATCGGCCCACACGCTGCAAAAAGGCGGCGATCGAGCGTGGGGATGCCAACTGGCAGACCAGATCGACGTCGCCGATATCGATTCCCAGCTCCAGGGATGCGGTGGCGACCAACGCCTTCAGCTCACCTCGCTTGAGGCGGGATTCGGCGTCGAGCCGCAGCTCTTTCGCCATGCTGCCGTGGTGCGCGGTGACTTTATCCTCGCCGATCCGCTCGGATAGATGACGTGCGACGCGTTCTGCGTGGCGGCGCGTGTTGACGAACACGAGTGTGGTTCGGTGCTCGCCGATCAGTTCGGCCAGCTTGTCGTACATCTGGGTCCAGACCTCTCCAGACATCACGGATTCAAGCGGGGAAGCTGGAATCTCGATGGCGAGGTCGCGCTCGCGAACGTGCCCGGTGTCGACGATCGTGCAGTCGGGCTGGCCGTCGGGACGGACGCGCCGACTGCCTACCAGGAAACGCGCGACTTCCTCAATGGGCTTTTGCGTTGCAGACAGACCGACACGGGTGAGTCTGCGACCTGCAAGCGCCCCGAGTCGCTCCAACGAGAGCGCAAGGTGCAGGCCGCGCTTGCTGCCTACCATCGCGTGAATTTCGTCGACAATGACCGTGCGCGTCGTCGAGAGCATTTTTCGCCCGGATTCCGATCCGAGCAGGATGTAGAGCGATTCTGGCGTTGTCACCACGATATGAGGCGGGCGCTTGCGCATGCTGTTGCGTTCGTGTTGGGGCGTGTCGCCCGTACGCACGAACGTTCGAATCTCGACGTCCGGTAGATCGAGCAGCCGCAACTCTTCGCGGATGCCGGCGAGCGGAGCTTCGAGGTTGAGCCGGATGTCGTTCGACAGCGCTTTGAGCGGTGACACGTAAACGACTTGAGTCTCATCGGGAAGCGCTGCCGCGACGCCTTCGCGCACCAGCCCATCGATGGCAGCAAGGAATGCCGCGAGCGTCTTCCCCGATCCGGTGGGCGCGGCGATGAGCACATCGCGCTGCGCCTGAATGGCGGGCCACGCCTGGATCTGCGGTTCCGTGGGCCTGTCGAAACTTCTATCGAACCAATTTGCGACGGCCGGGTGAAAGGTCTGCAGTGCGCTCACGCCGCACCTTCAGCAAACTTGTGCGCAGGAATCGGGTTGCGCAGCGGAATGGGAGTGCTTAAAACGACGGAGGTGTTCGGCTGCGCGAATGCAGCGAGACGCTCGAGGATGCTTCCCAGCTCATCGACGGAGCGGGCGACGACTCGGGCGATCATGCAGTCCTCGCCCGTCACCTGATGCATTTCGATGATCTGCGGGATATCACGCGCCATTTCGACGAGACCCTGCTTGTGCGATGGCGTCGTGCGCAACCTCACGAATGCATTTACGGTGAAGCCAAGGCGCGCGTAGTCGACGCACAGCATTGTGCCGCGCATGACGCCGCGGGATTCCAAGCGTCGAACGCGATCGGCAATCGTGGGCTGGGAGACATCGAGCTCGCGCGCCAGGTCGGCATACGGCCGGCGAGTGTCGGCGTCGAGGCTTGCAAGGATTTTCAGGTCCAGAGTATCCATCTGTAAAGACCCCGTATCGATTTGGCTTCAATAGAAAAGTCTTAACCACTGTTTAGTTTAATTTGCGCAATGCGCGGCGCAAGCGCCGACAATACGATCTCACCCCGGACCTAAGCAAGGGAGTCTTCGTGTCGCATCCAGACCTCCGCAAGGAGCTCCGCCCGGGGCCGTTATGGCTCGTTGCCGTGTGCCTTGTCTGCGTCTATGTCATCTGGGGCACGACTTACTATGCGCTCAAGGTCGGTCTCGAGGGTGCGGGGCCTTACTTCCTCATTGGCACACGATTTATCGTCGCCGGGGGCCTGCTGATGCTTTGGCTGCGTGGGCGCGGCGAGGCGTTGCCGACGCTCCGACAGTGGCGCGGGGCGACCGTGATCGCGTTTCTGCTTCTTGTCGTGTCTCTGGGTAACGTGACCGTGGCCGAACAATGGGTCACTTCGGGCGCGACCGTGGCTCTCGTCACCTTGATTCCGCTCGCCATCGCGCTGTGGTCGATTGCATTCGGCACCCGTCCAAAGCCTCTCGAATGGGGCGCGATCATTCTGGGCGCATGCGGCACGCTCATCATGGTCGGTGGCGAGGATCTGCGTGCGCGCCCACTCGGCACGATCCTCATTCTCATCGGGATCGCGAGTTGGTCGTTGGGAACGGTGCTGTCGCGCCGCATCGAGACACCGCCGGGCGCCATGGGATTTGCCGCGGAAATGCTCGCCGGCGGCGCCATCGCGCTGTTTGCGAGTGCCGTATTCCACGAGTCGTGGTCAGTGCCGCATTCGCCCCGCGTCTGGTGGGCGTGGGCTTATCTCGTAGTGTTCGGCACTCTGATTGCGTTCTCGGCGTATCGCTATCTCGTCGCTCACGTATCGCCAACGCTTGCCGCGAGTTACGCGTATGTGAATCCGCTGGTCGGACTGCTCGTCGGATGGGGACTTGGCAATGAGTCCTTCTCTGCGAACGTCCTCATCGGCCTGCCGATCGTGCTCGCATCCGTTGGCGCGCTGGCCTGGGCGCAGTTCCGCCGGCCGGTCGCGCGCATCCCCGCTCCAGTGCCCCAGCCCCGCTGCCTCGAGCCCTCAAGGGTAGTAGAGTAGGCAGAGGATTGGACGCGCGGGTGCGAGTGATGTGGAACGCTGAAGCCGATACGGAGGAGCGCTTCCGAAACAAGGCTATCTGGGGATCCGCTGCAGCCGTCCTCGTGGGGGCGCTCGCGGCATTCGTCTATTTCAAGTATTTCACCCATCCTGCGCCACCGCCCCAGGTCGCAGCTCCCGTCAAAGCCGCGCCGGCGGAGCAGCCGACCATCCAGCATCCAGTCCCGGGGGCCGGCGCCGATGCAAAGCCTCTGCCTGCGCTGAACGACAGCGACCAGGAGATGCGCGATTCCCTGGTGGGGCTGTTCGGCCAGAAGCCGGTCGAGACCTTTCTGAACCCGGAAAATGTCGTCCGCCACATCGTTGCGACGCTCGACAACCTGCCGCGGAACAAGGTCGCAGTCGAGCTGCGCCCTGTGAAGTCAACCGATGGGCAGACCGCGGTCGCCTCGCAAGGCGAAGTCACGACTCTTAGCGCCGAGAACTACGCTCGCTATGCGCCTTTCATGAAAGTTGTGCAGGCGTCGGACCCAAGAACGCTCGCGACCGTTTATTTCCGCCTCTATCCTCTGTTCCAACAGGCGTATGAGGATCTGGGCTATCCGGGGCAGTATTTCAACGACCGGCTGGTGCAGGTCATCGACAGTCTGCTGGAGACTCCGGACGTCAGCGGGCCGATCAAGCTCATCCAGCCCAAAGTATTCTACGAGTACGCGGATCCGAGCCTGGAAAGCCGTCCCGCGGGGCAGAAACTGCTGCTGCGCATGGGCCAGGCGAATGCCGCGATCGTGAAGGGCAAGCTGCGCGAGCTGCGGGCGGAAATCGTCCAACACAAGTAACCCACGGCACACATCCCATGAGCACCGTATCGGTTCAAGACGACGCCGGGCTCGAGCGACCGCTGGAATACCTCCGCTCGGTGTTGATTCCGACTGAGACGCTCGAGGCGTGGGCCGTCCAGCGCCGGCTGTTTGCCCTGGCGCACCGGCGCCAGCTCGTCGCCGCGACCAGCGGCCGCATGATCATGATTTCGCGCAACCTGCTCGGCGGATTCGACGTTTCCGACATCCGCTGGCAGGACCTGGAGGAAGTGACGCTGCATGTCGGCGTCTTCGGCGCCGACCTCGTGATCCGGGCGGGAAATGCAACGGACCTGGCTTCACAGGGCGCCTCGGGCTCGCGCCGGCTCGAATTCCTCGGTCTGCGCAAGGACCAGGGGCAGGCGGTCTATCGAATCTGCCAGGCGCAGGATCAGGCCTGGCGCGAGAAACGCCGGGTGCGCGAGCTGGAAGAGCTGCGTGCACGCTCGGGAGGCATCCAGGTGTCGTCCGGCGGGACGGCCATGGGTAGCGTTGGGGCCGGCGTTGGAGCCACGCAGTCGGATGCTGTGCGCCGCCTGCAGGAAGCCAAACAGATGCTCGATGCGCGCCTGATCACCGACTCGGAGTACGAAGCGATCAAGGCGAAGATCGTCTCACTCTGAAGGTTTGCGGTAGTAAAGTACGCGGCGCATGTCGACGCCGCTCTTCCAATACCACCTCGTCACCCAATGGAAGTTGAGTGCGCCCGTCAGCGCCGTATGGGCGGAGCTGACTCATCCTGACGGTTGGCCGCAGTGGTGGAAGGGAGTCGTGGCCGTGGATCTTCTGGAGGCGGGAGACTCCAACGGCGTCGGAGCGTACCGGCGCATGACGTGGCGCAGCGCGTTGCCCTATCGACTGTCATTCAACATGCGCACGGTCAGAGTCGAGCCGCGCTCCCTGATAGAAGGCATTGCGGACGGGGAGCTCAGCGGGACCGGGCGTTGGCAGCTAACGCGGACCCATGGTGGCACCGATGTTCGCTACGACTGGATCGTCGACGTCACCAAGCCATGGATGCGAACATTCAATCCGATCGCGAAACCGCTGTTCGTGTGGAATCACAACATCGTGATGGAGTGGGGCCGCACGGGACTCGAACGGCGAGTCGGCATTCGCTAGCGCCGCGGCGGGCGTAGGAGGGGAAGACGTGCCACAGTCCGCGAGTCGCCGCCGGAGTCCCGGGCTCACGCAGGCCGACTACACGAGCCTGGCCGACTTTCGCTATCTGCTGCGGCACTTTCTCGCCTTCAGCGAAGTAGCGGCCCAAAAGGCCGGCCTCACGCCGCAGCAACACCAGGCACTGCTGGCCGTCAAGGGCTTCCCCGGCCGCGAGCGCGCGACGATCGGTGAGCTGGCGGAGCGTCTCAACCTGCGGCATCACAGCGTGGTAGGGCTCATCGACCGTCTCGTCTCCAAGGGGTTGCTGCGGCGCCACGTCGATACGGCAGACCGGCGGCGGGTGAAAATCGAGCTGACCGCAAAATCGCAGGGGCTGTTGGCAAGTCTCACGCTTGCGCACCGGGATGAGCTGCGCCGGCTCGCGCCGCTGCTGCATGCACTGCTCGCACAGGTCGAAGCAGGCGCCGAAGGTTAGATGTGCGCTGCATTTTGACGGCCCCGCCAGCGCGGAGTAACGTTGCCCGCAAGAATCTGCGGCAACACGGCTGCGTACGGCCGTGAGCGTTCCAAAGCAGCGGGGGAGAAAATAATGACACTTTCGCGACGTCTCGGCGCCGAGTTCCTCGGCACGTTCTGGCTGGTTCTGGGCGGCTGCGGCAGTGCCGTGCTGGCGGCCAAATTCCCGCAGGTCGGCATCGGGCTCGTCGGTGTGGCGCTGGCGTTCGGCTTGACCTTGCTCACGATGGCTTTCGCTATCGGCCATATCTCCGGGTGTCACATCAATCCGGCGGTGACGGTTGGTTTGTGGGCGGGAGGACGATTCCGCGGGGGCGACGTTCTTCCCTACATCGTCGTACAGGTTCTCGGCGGAATCGCTGCGGCCGCGGTGCTCACGATCATCGCATCCGGCAACGGCAGCGATCCGATTGCGGCCGGTTTGGCGGCAAACGGTTACGGTGAGCATTCGCCGGGCAACTACACCCTTGGCGCTGCGGCGCTCACCGAAGTGGTGATGACGTTCTTTTTCCTGGTCGTGATTCTGGGGGCCACGGATCGCAGGGCACCTGCAGGCTTTGCCGCGATTCCGATCGGCCTCGTCCTCACGTTGATTCACTTGATATCGATTCCTGTAACCAACACCTCAGTGAATCCTGCGCGCAGTACCGGCCCTGCTCTCATGGTTGGCGGCTGGGCGTTGAGTCAGTTGTGGCTGTTCTGGGTGGCGCCGATCGTGGGCGCGGCAATAGCGGGTTACGTGTACCGCTGGCTGGGCGAGGACAAGCCCTGAGCGGCCTCCGGCGGCACGGCGATTGCTTCATTCCTTGCCGGTTTTTCGTTAGAGGAGTGAACCGGATGAACAACGATCGTACCGCGGGTCAATGGAAACAGATCAAGGGCAAAGTGAAGGAGCAGTGGGGCAAGCTGACCGACGATGAGATCGATCAGCTCGAGGGCAAGAGCGACCAGCTCGCCGGCAAGCTGCAGGAAAGGTACGGCATTGCGCGCGACGAGGCTGAGCGCCAGGCCAAGGATTTCCGGGCCCGCAACGACTGGAACTGATTCGACTGGAAGGAGCGCGGGACGACGGCCGTCGTCCCGCGTCAGGCCTCGATCAGGCCGTGGCGGATGGCCAGCAGCGTCAGCTCCGACTGATTGACCACCTCGAGCTTCTGCTTGATGTTGTAAAGATGGGTGCCGACGGTCGAGGCCGATAATTTCAGATCGTCTGCGATCCGCTGCACCGTCTCGCCACGCGCCAGGCGCACGAATACCTCGAACTCCCGCTCTGACAGCCGCTCGATCGGCGACTTGGTGCCGCCATCGAGGTCTGCAAGCGCGAGCTTCTGTGCGAGGCTGACGTCGATGTAGCGGCGTCCTCCGCCGACTGTCGTCACGGCTTCGATCAACGCTTCGGGAGCGCTGCGCTTTGAGAGGAAGCCAAGCGCGCCCTCGCGCAACGCGCGCCGTGCGTGCATTGGATCATCGTGGGCCGACAGGGCAAGTATCCGCGCTTGGGGATGATGCGCGCGGATTCGCCGCAGCGCCTCGAGTCCGCCCATTCCAGGCATGGCAAGATCCAACACGACGACGTCTGGAGTGAGCTCGAGATAGCGTTGGCACGCCACTTCACCGGACTCGGCCTCCGCGATTACCGACACGTCGGGCTGCGCCTGCAGCAGGAGCCGGAAACCTGTCCGCACGACGGCGTGATCGTCCACAAGCATGACCCGGATCATGGCGATTCCCGCGCCGCTGAGGCAAGCGCCGTGAGTGGAATTTCTGCGTTCAGGCTGGCACCGCGCGGCTCGTGATTGCCGATTTTGAAAATCCCTCCCAGGTGCTCGACGCGCTCGGTCAGTCCCCGCAGCCCGAAGTGTCCGGGTCGCGACCAATCCTTGGGCATACCAATGCCATCGTCTGTAACGGCGACGACAATCCGCTCGGCGTCGGATTCTACGTTGATGTTCACGTGAGCGGCCTGTGCGTGTCGCAGCGCATTAATAAGCCCTTCTTGTACCACGCGATAGATCGCCAGGGTTACGCTCGGTCCGAGGTCACCGGCGAGCGTGTGCCGAAGCGATAGCGCAACTGCCGGAAATCGGCGTTGCCAGTCGCGGACGAGATTCTCGAGCGTCTCCGCCAGACCTAACGTATCGAGAGACGGAGGCATCAACCGCGGAATCAACCCGTGCATCGCATCGTACAATCGCGCGGCCTCATCCGAGATCAAGCGGGCCGTGTCGCTCATGGCCGGCTCTTTCGTCTGCGTGGCGATGACGAGCGCGAGACTGCGAATCGCGGTAACCGACTGACCGAACTCGTCGTGCAACTCGTGCGCGATGAGCCTCCGTTCTTCGTCCACCCGCTGTTCTACGACCCTGGCCATGTCGAGTCGCTCTTCAAGCCGATCCTGCGCTTCGCGCGCTCTGCGTTCCGTCTGGACGTTGTCTTCCACCGCCTGCGCCATCCGATTGAATGCGGCGCCGATGGCGTGTGCTTCGGAGCCCGGCAGCGGCGGCAGACGGAATGCGAGTTCACCTCGCTGAATCCGTTCGAGCCCTTTTGCGATCACCGGGAACGGGGCCAACGCGCGGTCGACGAGCCAGAAGGCCAGCCCGTTGACGAGCACGAGCATGATCGCTGCAAGCATCAGGAGCCGAGTCAGGTCGTCCCACGCGTCGAGCACGGATCGCGAAATCTGCGCCTCGATGACCAGCTCGACTCCACCCGGCAATGGAAAGATCGTGCGAGCCTGGTTCGGCGCCAACAAGTGAGCGAACCACTGCGGCGCCTCGCGTCCGGCCTTGTAGGTAGGCGGTGGCGAGCGATAGAGCACCGCTCCCGCCGCGGAGCGCAGAATGATGTCGTTCGCCCGCACGCGGCCGAGCTGTTGCAGGAACTGCAGCACGACTTCCGGGCCGCCCGTGCGCGAATAGATCACTACGAGGCGGCCCAGAAGCTGCGAGGCGACGCGGTTCGCAGCCTCGATTTCCTCTCTGACGGAGGTGCGCGTGTCCCGGATCTCGGACGTGATCAGGACGGCCATGAACACGGCCGTAAGCCCGGTAACCACCAGGTTGAGGCGGGTTCGCAGCTTCATGTTCGCGGCTTCATGGCGCAACGCCTGGGAAATCTCGGCCTTGGGAGGCCATGGTAGCAGCGCGGCTCTCATGAAAATCATGAGGCGACTTTCATGATCCTAAGCTGTCGCGCTGCGGCAGCCGTGGCGCATAGTGGGGCTCGTACGGATCCTCTTCCGGACCCGCGCCTCACTCAAGGAGCCTCGATATGAAATGGGAAACACCGCAAGCGACTGATTTCCGGTTCGGCATGGAAATCACGATGTACATCGCCAATCGCTGAAGGAAGCGCCCGGACGAGCGGTCCGGCTTCCGGCGCCAGCCCGCGTTGCGCGGGCGGCGCCATCGTTCCTCAATGAGAATCCGCGTACTCGGATCAGCCGCCGGCGGCGGCTTTCCGCAATGGAATTGCAATTGCAGCCAATGCGCAGGAGTGCGCGCAGGCTCGATACGAGCCAAGCCCCGCACGCAATCTTCAATCGCCGTTACGGGCGGCTCCCACGGCGATTCACGGGGGGACTGGGCGTTGGTCAACGCGTCCCCCGACATTCTGCCGCAGCTCCACGCCAATCCGGTCCTGCAGCCCGGACGCTCGGCTCGTGACACTGCGATCGCAGGGATCGTCCTCGTCGACGGTCAAGTCGACCATACGACGGGGCTATACATGCTTCGGGAGTCCACGCGGCCGTGGCCTCTGTGGTGCACAGACAGTACCTACGCGGACCTTACCCGCGGCAATCCAATCTTGCAGGTCCTCTCCCACTACTGCGGAGTGGATCGGCGTCGAATCGGTCTCGAGGGCGAGCGCTTCGTCGTCGACGGAGTCGCGGGAGTGAGCTGGCGGGCTGTGCCGGTCGCGAGCAAGCCCGCGCCGTACTCGCCCAATCGCGAGTCGCCTGTCCCGGGCGACAACGTCGCGCTCGTCATCGAAGACGACGTGTCCGGAAGAAGTGCTCTGTACGCCCCCGGCCTCGCCTCCATAGACGAAGACGTGTGGCGCAGCATGCAGTCTGCCGCCTGCGTGCTCGTGGACGGCACATTCTGGACGGACGACGAAATGATCGGACTGCAACTTTCGAAGAAGCGGGCGCGCGACATCGGGCACCTGGCGCAAAGCGGTCCGGGGGGCATGCTGACGTGGCTGGAGCGGTTGCCGCCGGCCACTCGCAAAGTG
>FTEM01001558.1_pt1 | contig 15749 bp, 13 predicted proteins | sample 1640201 | NCBI WGS metagenome assembly FTEM01 (sample SAMEA3914816, study PRJEB12502) | metagenome | biome: forest; material: soil | place: USA | collected 2011-09-16 | depth 0.3 m | reverse complement strand
CGGGTGCCGCTGATCTGACCGTGCGCGTAAAGTCCGGCAAGGTCCCAGGCTCCCGGAGTCCAACGTACGTGGCCTTCCCACAGCGTGACGTTTGCACTCGGCAGACCGGGCTGCCCCTGGGAGGCGCCGCCCGTAAATACCGACGCGCCGGCGCGAAGCCCCGGGACGCCAGAGTAATTGAGCGCCGCAAATCCCGACAGATCCTTCGCATGCGCGAACACCAGCTCCTGGTGAATCGAGCCGAGCGGCGATTCCGCGCCTTCCGTCGCAGTGGCATCCCATTTCGACAGGTCGAAGCCGGTCGTGACACCCACATCCCAACGCAGTCCCGACTCCGTGTTGCCCTGCAGAGCCACACCACCCTCGCGCCAGGTGGTTGGAATGATGGCTGTCTCGACGAAGTTGCGGAACACGCCGTAGTACCGGGTGGGTTCGTGATTCTCGTTGAGCATGCCGCTCGGAATAAGAATGAGCCCGGCCCGCGCAAACACGCCCGTGGTCAGGTCACGCTCGATATAGGCCTGCTCGACCTCGATCTCGCCCGGGTCCTCCGACGACGCCACTCCATGTTCCAGTTCCAGCTCGCTCACAAAGCGAGTCTTGTCGTCGAACTTGTACCCCGTGCCGAGTACGAAGCGGGCAAGGTCCGCCTGAGTTTCGGAGAAATTCTCGCGCGGCCGTGCGTAGGTCATTTCGCCGTAGCCGAAGAAGTTCGGGCCCCCACTGCGCGTGCCTTCAGTGGGAAACAGCGACGCATAGTTCGCCGTTCCCGCCGTTGAGCCTTCAGGCGCGGGGCCTGGCGCAGCGTTACCCGCAGGCTGCGCGGTGGTGTCAGGCAGCGCGGACTGGTTGCGGGCAGCCTGCGCCGGAGCGCCACCCTGCTGCTTCCTCAGTTCCGCCAACTCCGCCTGTACCTCTTTGAGCTGATCTGCGAGTGCCTGTACTCGTGCTTCCAATTCCTCCTGCGTGGCGGCGGCGGACAGCGCGGGCGCCAATGCGAGCGCCACTGCCGCGGCGATGAGGCTCAGCGAACGAGCTCGAGGCGATGCAGAAGAGACGAGTGAATCGCGTGACATCTTCGTAGAATCCTCAAGGTTGATAGCCGTCGGTGAGCGTCTGCAGGAACGCAACGACGTCGTCGATCTCGGCGGGAGACAGCGCAGGCAGGTCTCCGAGGTGCCGGTTGTAAGGCACTTCCTCTGTGTTGACGTTCTGTTGATACTGCGGCGGCAAATCGTCGAACTTCTGTATCTCGCCATTCGCGGCGACCGGATACCACTCGTCCGGGTTCGTGTCGCGGCGGACGTAGAAACCAACTACCTGCTGCAGGGTCTGAAATCTTCCGATGTGGAAGTAAGGCGCCGTGAGTGCGATGTTCCTCAACGTCGGCACCTTGAATGCACCGCACAGATCCGCACGCGAAGTGAGATCCGTTCTGAACGGACCGCAAAGTCCCAGGTCGAAATACGCCGGATCGTCGTTTGCAGCGATGGCGGCATTGCGCGGAACACCCAGATTGTCGTAAGTGAAGTCGGTGAACATCGGGGGCTCGCCGTTGGCGCCGCGCCCGCTCGGATGACACGCGCTGCAGTTGCCTTTTCCGGGGTTGTTATATAGCGCAAGACCCCGCATGGCCGCGTCGGTCAATGTGGCGCGCCCCGCCAGGAAGTAGTCGTACTGGCTCGTGAAGGGCTGAAACTCCGCCGCTTCCGTTTCATAAGCCTCGATCGCAACACGAGCGTCCAGGAATGCCTGCTCGGGATTCGCAAAAATCTGCTGACCGAACTGAGTTCTGAATGCGGCGGCGTAGCTTGCGCGGCTCAACTTTCCAACGACGTCTTCAGCCGACGTATTCGCCATTTCAAATGGCGTGACGAACGGACGGATCGCTTGCTCGCCCAAGTCGAGGGCACGCCCGTCTCGATCAAAGCCGCCAGGCGGGGTTCCGTCAGCGGCGAAGAAGAATTGCGGAGTGCGTGCCGCGTACATCAGAGATGGGGCGTTGCGGACGCCCTGCTGATTCAGGTCAGCGCCACCCAGTGCCACCCCGGAGTCAGTCGGTTGGGCAAAGGCATGCGCGGGATCGTGGCAAGTCGCGCAGGACATGTGAGCACCCGCGGAGAGCGTCTCATCGTGAAAGATCTTTTCGCCCAGGAGGGCCAGCTCGGAAGGGTCTGCCGTCACCGCACCGGGGCTGGAGCCGTCCTGCTGTCCCACCGGGGTGGAGCTTCCGGCACTGCCCCCGCAGGCTGCCAACCCGAGCCCGGCCGAAGCCATCAGGACGAGTAAGCCCTTGAACACCCTACCGTTCTTCATATGACAATACGAATAAGAATGATTCGCGATTACAGTAGGTTACACAAGGAGGCGCGACTGCGCCAGCTTTGCCAAGCTTCGAGGGGTGTCCCCGCCATCGACCCCTTCCCTGCCTGCCCCTGCCCGCGCTCGGCGCCTGCGCATCGCATTGGGCACCTTGGTCGCCATCGACGCGGTCGCGGCATCCGTTGCAGGAGCCCGGGAGGCGATCGAATCCGCCTTCGCGGCAGTGCTCGACGTTGATCGCCTCATGCACCCGCGACGTTCGGGGAGCGACGTCGCCGCAATCAACACCGCCCCACCGGGCACTCCGATCGAGATTCATCGCGCTACGTGGGAAGTGTTATGTCTCGCGAAGCAAGTGAACGAAGCGTCGCGCGGAATCTTTGACCCTTGCGATCCAACCTGCCGCGGCCGCCTCTCGGACATCCAGCTCGGATCCGGCCTCACGGTTGTGTGTCGCGCATCGGTCGCTCTCGATCTAGGCGGAATCGCGAAGGGCTACGCGGTCGATCGAGCCGTCGACGCGCTGCGTGCGGCCGGCTGTATCTGCGGTCTCGTCAACGCGGGAGGCGACCTGCGCGTGTTTGGGACGCCGCAGACTATCTTTCTGAAGGACGGACCGGACACTCGCCCGTTGGAGCTCGTCGATAGTGCGCTTGCTGTGAGCGATGTCGACGCGCTCGAACGGCCAAGTGAACATCGCGGCTACTACGCCGAAACTTCGACCGAGCCACCCCTTGCATGCCGTTATGCCGCAGTGCTCGCAAGCGAAGCGGCTATTGCGGACGCGCTGACGAAATGCGTGTTGCTATGCCCGGCGGAGGTTGTAGAGAGCGCACTGAGCCAGTTTGGCGCCACGGTCATCCGATAGAATAGGAAATGGCGCTGCGCGAGGAGATGAAGTGTCGCGTTCCATCCGCGACAACGGTCTTCTTCAAGTCACTGCAATCCGGCGAGCCGCCTGCGACCGACTGACCATACACCCTCAAATGGCCTTCGACCGCGACCGGTCATGCCCGATCACTTCTTCCGGCGCATCGGGCTCCTGCGGTAAGTCCTCCTGCGGCAACTCCTCCGACGGCACCTTCTCACCGGAGGCTCCCTCTGCAGCGCTGCCATCGAGGAGGAACCCTCCTGCCTGCCGGCTCCACAACCGCTGGTAAGCGCCGCCGCGCGATAACAACTCGGCGTGCGACCCGTCCTCGATGATGCGGCCCTGATCGAACACAAGGATGCGATCGAGGTGTGCAATGGTCGAAAGGCGGTGCGCCACGACGATCACCGTCTTGCCCTTCATCACTTCCTCGAGCGTCTCCTGGATCGCCTGCTCCGTGATCGAGTCGAGACTGGAAGTGGCCTCATCGAGTATGAGAATCGGCGCGTTCTTCAACACGACACGTGCAATGGCAACCCGCTGCCTTTGGCCGCCGGATAGTTTCACGCCCCGCTCGCCGACCAGCGAGGCGTACTGACCTTTTATCTGCGCGATGAACTCATGTGCATGCGCCTTGCGCGCGGCATCGATCACCTCGGCCTCGGAGGCCTCCAGCCTGCCGTAGCGGATATTGTCGAGCAGGCTGCGATGAAACAGGTTCGGGTCCTGCGGAATCAGGCTCAATTGCGAGTGCAGCGACTCCTGGGTGAGCGCGCGGATGTCGATGCCATCGACCCGGATCTGTCCGCCCTGCGGGTCGTACAGGCGCAGGATCAGGCTCACGAACGTCGATTTTCCCGACCCCGAGTAACCGACGAGTCCGACGCGCTGGCCGGCCGGGATGGTCACATTCAGGTTGCGGAAAATCGGCTGCTCGGGCGAATACCCGAAGGTGAGGTCGCGCACCTCGATCCGGCCCTTGCCGATGCGCACGGCTGCGGCTTGCGGCGCATCGACGATCTCATGCGGCCGGACGATCGTATGCACACCGTTGGTGACGTTGGCAACGTATTCGAAGAATTCCAGGAAGCGCCGGCTCAGGTTGCGCGCTTCGTTGATGATGAGCAGCGCGATCGTCGCCGCGACGACGAACTCCGCGACGCTGATCTTGCCCTGCTCCCACAATCGCAGCGCCAGATAGACGACGGCAATCTTCAGAAGCGCAGCCGACGTGTATTGAAACCAGCGGACGCGCTCGGAATACCAGCTCGAGCGGCGAACTGCCTTCAGCTCGCGGTTCAACTGCTTGTCGAGATATTCGCGCTCGAAACCGAGCCGCGCAAAAAGGCGCGTGCTCGTAAGGTTGCCAACGGCATCCACGATCTTTCCGGTGGTCTCACTTCGCGTTGCGGCTGCTTTGACCGCATAGGGACGAGCACGCGTCGCGAGCCAGAAGGACACGCCAATGAAAACGACTGCCCACGCTCCAACCAGCTCGGCGAGCGCGCGATGAGCCGCCCCGAGCATAGCGATGGCGACCCCGAATGTAATGGCCGTGGGCCAGAAGTCGAAGATCACGGCCCACAGCGTCTGCGAGACGCCGAGCGAGGTCTCGCTGAGCCGGTGCGCCAACGCTCCTGCGAAGTCGTTCGTGAGGTAGCGATGAGAATGATGTTGCAGGTACCCGTACAGGGCTCGCGTCACCGCGTGACGCTGCAGGGCACCGACGAAAATCTGACAGGTACCGCCGGCGCGGCTGAAAACAACTTCGCCGACACCGAGCCCCACGAAGAGCCACAGCGGGCGGGCGAGACTGTCGATGAGCGTTTGCGACTGGCCGTGAGCCTGCGTTACGGCCTTGATGATCTGGCCGGTCGCGTACGGCATGAGGATGCTGCAAGTCGAGTTGACAGCTTCCAACATCACCATCCCCAAGTACCACCAGCGGTACTTGCGGACGAAATACAGAATGAAGCGCAGCGGTGTCGCCGGCAACGGCGGCGCATCCGGGGCGCGTTGAAAGGCGGGGCTCGCGTTCATCGTAAATCGACAGACTACCGGGAAACGCGCGGCGCGCTCAACTCAATCCGCGTGGCCCCTGCTCAATCCGCGAGGCCCGCCGCGCATCAGGAAAGCGCAGCCGGCGGCCAGGCAAGAATGCCGCCGGCTGTCGGCTTGATTATTTGCGCAGCGGCTGGAACCCGTACTTGCGGAAGACCTGCGAGCCGGCAGCGCTCGTCACGAAAGCGACGAATTTCGCCGCGTCGGGCTGAGCACCGGAGGTCAGCGCAATCGGGTAGGTGATCGGCGGGTGGGAATCTGCCGGAAACGTGCCCACCACTTTGACCCGAGTCTCGGCTTTGGCATCGGTCTCGTAAACGATACCGAGCACCGCTTCTTCCCTGGCGACGAACGCGAGCGCGGCACGCACATTCTCGGCACGCACCAGCCGCCCCGACACCTGGTCCCAGACACCGAGCTTCGTCAACGCCGCCTGCGCGTACTTGCCCACCGGTACGGAATCCGGATCTCCGGTGGCAAGCTTGCCATCGCCGAGAGCGCCGGCGAGATCGAAGTGCGGTGCGATCTTGACCTGCACCTTACTGTCGCCCGGGGCGATCAGCACGAGGCGGTTGCCGACGACGTTGTGCCGTGTGCCCGGCTTCAACAACTTGCGCTGGTCGAGGTAGTCCACCCAATCGGTATCGGCGGAAAAGAATACATCGGCGGGCGCGCCGGCCTCGATCTGCTTAGCGAGGGCGGAGCTTGCGGCATAGGACGCTTTGACCTGCACATGCGTCTGCGCCGTAAACGCCTGGTCCAATTCATCGACAACGTTCGTCAGCGATGAAGCCGCGAACACGAGCACGGCCTTCGGCTCATCCGCCGCGCATGCAAGCGATGCGCCGGCGCACAGGCCCAAGGCCAGAATCCAGTTGGTCAGTTTCCGAATCATCAGAGGTCTCCCCGGTCGCCAAAAAGCGTCGTAATATTCAGACAGATACACCGATAACAGATAATCGGTAGCCTTGGCAACCGCACCGTTACTGCAAGCACGCACGTGCACACCCGATTGCAGTATTCTCGCTCCGGAGGGTGCCCATGAAGCAGACCGTGCGCTTTCGAGTTGACTTCACTCCCGCCTGTTCTCTCGGGCCGGGAAAGATCGAGCTGCTCGAAACCATCGAGCAGACCGGCTCGCTTCGCCAAGCCGCGCAGACGCTGGGGATGAGCTACCGCCGCGCCTGGCTGCTCCTCGATGCCCTCAACCGGTCTTTCAGTGAGCCGGCAGCCACCGCCAGTGTCGGCGGCCAGGGCGGCGGTGGCGCGCGCCTGACCCCATTCGGCATCGAGCTCGTGAAACGCTATCGGGCCGCGGCGAAGAGCATCGAGGCACTCGCACGGGCAGAGTTTCAGCCGATCGCCGCAAAGGCGCTGGCGCATGCTGTCCGAAACGCAGCGCCCCGCCGCAAGCGCTTGGCACGAGCGCCCGCCGTCGCGGAGTGAATCCGAGCAACGAGCGAGGGATGGCGCGGGCGTGCCGCTCGTCGCTGCATGTCGTCTTGGGATTGCTCGCCTTGTTAGGGACGGCGGCACACGCCGGCGACGGCGACCCGATCCCATCTGATGCCGAGCTTGAAGCATCGGGCGCCGTGATCGGTGCGATCCTGATCGACAATCAGAACATCTTCAATCTTGCAGATCCGCACGAAGACACGAAGCTGTTCCGCCTCGCTGACCGCCTCCACATTAAGACGCGCGCCAGCGTCGTCCGGCGGCAGCTTCTGTTCCATGCCGGCGATCGCTTCTCACGGCGCGTGCTCGATGAATCCGAGCGCATTCTGCGCGCGGACAGATATTTGTACGACGCGCAGATCGTGCCGGTGCGCTATCACGATGGCGTAGTCGATGTAAGTGTCAGCACGCGCGATGTGTGGACTCTGGACCCGGGAGTCTCGTTCGGGCGCAGCGGCGGCCAAAACACTTCCAGCGTTCAGCTCGAGGAGCTGAACGTGCTCGGCACCGGAGCGCAGATATTTCTCGGCCACAAGAGCACGATCGATCGCTCCCAGAACGAGTTCGAGATCGCGGATACGCATGCTTTCGGCACTTGGACTTCGGTGTTGGCGAATTATGCGGACAACAGCGACGGCTCGGTACGTCAGCTCATCGTCGACAAGCCGTTCTACTCGCTCGACGTGCGGCGCGCAGGCGGCGTGACGCTCTCCGACATCGACCAGGTCGATTCACTTTACGATCGCGGCCAGATCGTCGATAAGTTTCGCGATCGCGCCCAATTCCTGCAGGGCTATGTCGGGCTCTCGGGCGGGCTGCGCAACGGCTGGGTCGAGCGATGGCGGTTCGGCGCAACCTACGATGAGCGCCAGTTCGCGCCGACGCCGGCGTGGACCGGCGTCTCCGTCCTGCCGGAAGACCGGAAGTTCGTCTACCCGTGGGTCGAGTTCGACGTCATCCAGGATGACTTTCAGAAACTTCACAACCACGACCAGATCGACCGCACGGAGGACTTCTACCTCGGAACGACGGCGAGCCTGCGGCTCGGCTGGGCCGACGCGGCGCTCGGCTCTTCCCGCAGCGCGCTGATGTTTCAATCCTCCGCGGGACAAGGCGCAATCACTGCCGCCCGCACGACGCTGCTGTTCTCCGAGCAGCTCACGGGCCGGCTCGAGGATGGCGAGCTGCGTAACACCGTCCTTGCGGGCAGCGCGCGCTATTACACGGAAGTGTCGAAGAAATGGCTGTTCTTCAGCTCCATGGAGGCCGCCGCGGGCCACAACCTGGATCTGGAGAATCAGCTCCTGTTAGGTGGCGACAACGGCTTGCGCGGCTATCCGCTGCGCTACCAGGGCGGCAACGCCCGTGCGCTGCTGACACTCGAGGAGCGCTACTTCACTGACTGGTACCCGTTTCGGTTGTTCCGGGTCGGCGCCGCGGCGTTCTTCGACATGGGACGGACTTGGGGGCCGGCGCCGCTGGCCGCTGCCAACCTGGGGCTGCTGAAGGATGCAGGCGTCGGACTGCGATTCGGCAACAGCCGCTCCGGGCTGGGCAACGTCATTCACGTCGACATCGCATTCCCGATGGACGGCGACAGCTCCATCAAGCGCGTGCAGTTCGTCGTGCAGACCAAGCAGAGCTTCTAGAAATCTATTTCCGCTTCGGTCCGCCACCGCCGATCGGTGGCGGCCTCAAGCCCGCCGCTTGCGCGGGAGTCTGCCCAGCAGGATTCGCAGGGTTCTGTGCTGGCTGCGGTGCCGCCGCCGGTGCGGCCGGCTTCTGCGCTGCCTGGCCGGGATGATTCATGCCCGGCGGAGTCAACTTATAGGGTGGCGCCTGCAGGGGCGGAACGGCTGCCGGCTTGATGCCCGGAGCCTGCGCAGGCTTCGTCTCGGACGGCGCCTGCGGCGGCAACACCTCCACCGACAGGCTGAAAGTGCGTTTCTCAGCCGGCTGCAGCGTGCCCACATTCACGACCTGGCGCGAAACTTCCTCGCCCTTGTCGTTGCGGATGGCGATGACGACGAAGTATTCGAACGCCTCCTCCAGAGGCGGGTGACGAATCACCGCCTCGACGCGCAGGGCAGAGGTGGCGGCCACCTGCCGCTTCGCCGCTTCCTGGTCGAAGCGCAGGTGGTGCAGGCAACCCGGGCAGATGCTCAGGCTCTCGAGAATGACCGCCTTGCAATGCGGACAGGTGCGCGTCTTGCCCGTCGCCACCGGGCGAGAGGCCACATTCATGAAGCGCTACCGTATCCTTTGGTCTCGACTTTGCGCGTCTCGCCTTCCCAGCCGAATTCGACCTGGCCGCGCATGCGCGAGCCGGCCGCGACGGTGAGGGAGCCGGCCTTGACGTCGCCGCTGATGACGCCGCCTTCGAGCAGCTCGACACGCTTGGCGTTGTCGATGTTGCCCAGCAGCTCGCCGCCCACGACGACGACGCTGGCGCGAACCTGGCCTTCCAGATGGGCGCCGGTGTCGAGGGTGACATTGCCGTCGACCTGCACATCCCCTTTGAAACGGCCCGCGATGCGCACGTGGCCGCTGCCTATGATCTTGCCCTCGATCGTGAGATCGGACGCGATGACGGATTCTTTCATATCCAGGCGCTGCGCCTCCTTAACGGGCCGCCGGGCGGCCTCAGGGCTCAAAGATGCCACGTTCGTCTTTTCAGGCTCACGGACGGGGATGGCCCCGGCGGTCAAGCCGCCCGCTCCTGCTGCCGGTGCCGGCGCAGCGGCGGGTCCTGAATTCGTATCTTTCCAAAGCGCCATGGGTCAGTGCCCCCGTTTTTGAGTTGCGAAACGTTGAAGGTACCTGCCGATCGGGCCAGCGGCCAGTGTCTCCTGCCGCCGACAGCGCCGGACTTCCGCTAAACTTCGCCCCCTGTGACTTTACGCCTATCCGGCGAGCGAAGGATTCCCGTTGACCGTCAAGAAAGTTCATCTGATCGCCGCCGCGCGGCCGAATTTCATGAAGGTCGCGCCGTTGTATCACGCTCTATCGGGCGAAAGCTGGTGTACGCCGCACATTGTGCACACCGGTCAACATTACGACGCAAACATGTCAGACGCATTTTTCCGCGATCTGCGCCTGCCGGAGCCCGCGCACCACCTGGAGGTCGGCTCCGGCACCCACGCGGAGCAGACCGGACGCACGATGATCGCGTACGAAGCGGTTTGCATGCGCGAGAAACCCGATGCAATCGTGGTCGTCGGAGACGTGAACGCGACCGCGGCCTGCGCCATGGTGGGCGCCAAGCTCTGGGTTCCCGTTGTGCATCTCGAGGCGGGGCTGCGCAGCCGCGATCGGCTGATGCCCGAAGAGATCAACCGGCTCGTGACGGATGCTATTTCCGACCTTCTATGGACGCCCTCTCCCGATGCAGACGCGAATCTGCGCGCGGAAGGAGTTCCGGCTGCGAAAATCGACTGCATCGGCAACATCATGATCGACTCGTTCGAGATGCTCCGCGAGCGAATCGATGCCGCAGACACACGTCAGCGCCTTGGACTTGGCAAGGAACCTTACGCGGTGGTGACCCTGCACCGGCCCTCTAACGTTGATCAACGCGAGAAGCTCACCGAGCTGGTCGAGGCTCTGCTGCAGGTTACGGCGCAGATGCAGGTTGTGTTTGCCATCCACCCGCGGACCCGCAAGCGCCTCGAGGACTTTGACCTTCTCAAATCGATTACCGGCAACCCCCGCATCCGCGCCACGGAGCCGCTGAGCTACATCGAATTCATGAACGTGGTCACCGGGTGCAGCATCGCCATTACCGATTCCGGCGGTGTACAGGAAGAAACCACGTACCTCGGAATTCCTTGCGCCACATTGCGCGAAAATACCGAACGGCCGATCACGATTTCGGAAGGCACGAATCGGCTGCTAAAGCCGGGTGATCTCGTAGGGGCGGCACGCGAAGCTCTCGACGGCACGTGGCCGAAGGGCCGCAAGCCACAGAAATGGGATGGGCGGGCCGCGCAACGCGCGACCGCGAGCCTAAAAAAGCATCTGGAAGAGCGTGGCACAGCTCGCGCGACATAAGGCCCGCGTCTCGGGCAGCGCCGCAGTCACGGTCGGGGAGTCTAGCCGGCGGCGGCCTTTGGCGAGGGGCTGATCTCGGACGGGTTTTCGAGCCGCACCGCCGCAAGGAGAACGTGGAAGTCGCAGCCCTTGGTCACGAACGCTGCCGCGCCCCGGCGTTTGGCTTCGCGCTCGACTTCCTCGCTATTCGCAAGACCGCTGAAAACGATTACGCGCAGCTCCGGCATGGCCGTCGTGAGCTGCTCGATCAGCGGTAACCCGCTGCCGCCCTGCAACATGAGATCGAGAATCAGGACGTCTGCGGACGCAGCGCGCGCCGCCGTCAGCACTTCCGTTGCCTCGGACACCTGCCCGACGCATTGCATATCCGGCTCGGTGTCGATGAGCTGGCTCATGACTTCGCTCAAATCGCGGTGATTTTCCGCGATCAGCACTCGTAACGGCCGCTTAGCCTGCAAATCCTGCTCCGAAAATGGGAACCGAAATCGATGGGTACGCGTTGACGCAAGTAGCGTTCCCGTTCGTCAACCGCAGTCTACGCGTCCAGCATTCCCAAAAGCTCTGCGGTCTTATCCTTCATCAGCGCCTCGCTCCCGCGCGACTCGACGTTCAACCGTACGAGCGGCTCGGTGTTCGAGCCACGTAGATTGAAGCGCCACTCGGCGAACTCCATGGACAGCCCGTCCGTGAAGTCGATGGCGCTCGCGCCCGCCTCGTAGTGCTTTTGCACCCGGGCGAGGATCGCCCGCGGATCCCCGTTCAGATGGCGGTTGATCTCGCCGCTGGCGGGGAAACGCCGCATGCGCTCGCCCACCAGGGATGAGAGCGTCTGGCCGCTTTCACAGATCACCTGCAGCACCAGGAGCCAGGGAATCATGCCGCTGTCGCAATAGGAAAACTTTCGGAAGTAATGGTGCGCGCTCATCTCGCCGCCGTAAGCGCCATCGACCTCGCGCATCTTCTGCTTGATGAATGCGTGTCCGGACTTGCACAGGACCGGCACGCCACCGCGGCTGCGGACGATATCAAGGGTATTCCACGTGAGGCGCGGATCGTGAACGATTCGGGCGCCCGGCTCGATCTTCAAAAAGACTTCGGCGAGCAGCCCGACCAGGTAGTAACCCTCGATGAACTGACCGTGCTCGTCGAAGAAAAAACAGCGATCGTAGTCGCCATCCCAGGCCAATCCGACCGCGGCGCCGGACCGGCGGACGACCTCCGCCGTGGCGGCGCGATTCTCCTCGAGCATCGGATTCGGAATGCCGTTGGGAAACGTACCATCCGGCGCGTGATTCACCTTGATGAACTCGAACGGCAGGTGCGGCTCGAGCTGGTCCACGATCAGCCCGGCCCCGCCGTTGCCGGGGTTCACGACAATTTTCATCTTCCGCAGCTTCGAGCGATCGACATAACTGAGCAGGTGCGTGAGATACGCGGCGCTGATGTCGAGCGTGCGCTCGGCGCCGCGCGTCGCCGCCTTGCCGGGCAAACGGCCGGATTCGATCAGGGCGCGCATATCCTTCAGGCCCGTGTCGCCGCTGATCGGGCGCGCATCCTCGCGCACGAACTTCATGCCGTTGTAATCGGACGGATTGTGGCTCGCGGTGACCATGATCCCGCCGTCGAGCTGCTGGGCAAAGGTCGCGAAATATGAGCCTTCCGTGCCGCACAGGCCGATGTCGTAGACGTCACTGCCGCAATCCATGAGGCCCCGTTTCAGAGCTGTCGCCAGCGGCGGACTGGACAGGCGTATGTCGTAGCCCACGGCGACCTTCTTCGGCTTGACGAACGCCGCATAGGCCCGGCCGATGTCATAAGCGAGCGTCTCGTTCAGCTCCCCGGGGATACGGCCGCGAATGTCATAGGCTTTGAACGCAGTCAACAATTGAGTCATGTCGTGGTGCCCTTGCGGCCGTACACATCCTCGAAGCGCACGATGTCGTCTTCGCCGAGATAGGTTCCCGACTGCACCTCGATGATGTGCAGAGGAATCTTGCCGGGGTTCTCGATGCGGTGCTTGACGCCGATCGGGATGTAAGTCGATTGGTTCTCCTCGAGGAGAAAGACTTCGTCGCCGCGCGTGATGCGGGCCGTTCCGGCGACGACCACCCAGTGCTCCGCCCGGTGATGATGCATCTGCAGTGACAGGGTCGCGCCGGGTTTCACACTGAGCCGCTTTACCTGGAAGCGCGGGCCGTTCTCGATGCTGTCGTAGCTTCCCCACGGACGGAAGACTTCGCGATGCAGCGAATGCTCGTAACGCCCCGCCTCCTTGAGTCGGGAGACGAGCTTCTTCACGTCCTGCACTCGATTCTTCGGCGCGACGAGAACGGCATCCTTGGTCTCGACGACGACGTGATCCTTCAGCCCCACGACGCTGACCAACCGGCTCTCCGCATACAGGTAGCAGCCGTCCGAGTCTTCAACGATGACATCGCCGCGTGCAACGTTGCCACGAGCATCGCCCTCGCTCGCATCGTGCAGCGCAGCCCATGAGCCGACATCGCTCCAGCCGGCCGCAAGCGGCACTACCACGGCATCGGCGGTCTTCTCCATGACGGCGTAGTCGATCGAATCGCTCGGGCACTGATCGAAAGTCTTCGCATCGATGCGCATGAAATCGAGATCCGTCTGCGCGCTCTTGAATACGGCGCCGCAGACTTTGGCGATCTTCGGCGCGTAACGCTCCAACTCTTCGAGGTAGCGGCGGGCGCGAAACAGGAACATGCCGCTGTTCCAGTAGTAGTCGCCGGACTTGACGAATTCGCGTGCGCGCTCGATCAGCGGCTTCTCGACGAACCGGGCAATCCGGTGGAGCGCACCGTCCTGGGCGCCGTGCTGGATGTAGCCATAGCCTGTCTCGGCCGCCGTCGGGACGATTCCGAACGTGACGAGGCGGCCTTGTTCGGCCGCTGGCAGAGCCACACGCACGGCCTTCTGAAACGCGGGGACGTCACGAATGACGTGGTCGGCGGGAAGCACGAGCAGAACCGGATCGGCCGCGTTTGAATCTCCCGCCCCCGAGGCGAGCGCCGCGTGTGCCGCGAGAGCGATGGCCGGCGCTGTATTGCGTCCAAAGGGTTCCAACACAGTCGCCCGCGGCTCGATACCGAGCTGCCGCAGTTGCTCCGCGACGAGAAATCGATGCGCTTCGTTGCAGATGACGATCGGCGCCGACGCTCCGAGGCCATCCAGGCGCAGCGCCGTCTGCTGCAACATCGTGCGCTCACCGGTCAGCGGCAGAAGTTGCTTCGGATACAGCTCCCTGGACAACGGCCACAAGCGCGTGCCGGCGCCGCCCGAGAGAATGACTGGAGTGAGCATGAGAGCCCCTGCGTGGGTCGTTAGGCCGAAACCAACGACCGTCCGCGGCCGATGGCGTAGTACGTGAATCCGAAACGGCCGACCATGGCGGGATCGCAGAGGTTGCGTCCGTCGAAGATCACGGGCGACTTGAGAATCTCCTTCAAGCGGTCGAAGTCAGGACTGCGGAACTCCTGCCATTCGGTCACGATCGCAAGCGCGTCTGCGCCTTCCGCAGCCTCGTACGCATTCTTGCACAGCACCACTTCCGGGCGATCAGCGTACACCCGGCCCGCTTCGGCGGCAGCAACCGGATCGTAGGCGCGCACCCGCGCACCGGCTTGCAACAGCCTGTCGATGATCGCTCGCGACGGAGCTTCCCGCATGTCATCCGTATTAGGCTTGAACGCGAGTCCCCACAGCGCAAAGGTGCGGCCCTTGAGTTGACCTGAGAAGTGCGCCGTCATCTTGTGGACGAGCACCTCCTTCTGACGCGCATTTACCGCCTCGACGGCGTGCAGGATTTCGGGCTTGTGGTGCACCTCGTTCGCCGAGCGAATGAGCGCCTGCACGTCCTTCGGAAAGCACGAGCCGCCGTAGCCCGTCCCGGGATAGATGAAGCTGTAGCCGATACGCGGATCGGAGCCGATGCCGACCCGGACTTTTTCGATGTCGGCACCGAGCCGCTCCGCAATGTTGGCCAGCTCGTTCATGAAGCTGATCTTCGTCGCGAGCATCGCGTTCGCGGCGTATTTCGTCAGCTCCGAGGAGCGGATGTCCATGACGATGAGGCGGTCGTGGTTGCGCGTAAAGGGTTCGTAGAGCGCCCGCATCAGCTCGGTGGTGCGCGGGTTGTCCGTGCCGATGACGATGCGGTCCGGCTTCATGAAGTCCTGGATCGCAGCGCCTTCCTTGAGGAATTCCGGGTTCGACACCACGTCGAACTCGACGTTCGCGCCGCGGGCGGCCAGAGTCGCCTCGATTTCCTTTCGTACCTTGTCCGCTGTGCCCACCGGCACCGTCGACTTGGTGACGACGATGCAGTACCGGCTGATCGTCGTACCAATCGCGCGCGCTGCGGAGAGGACATAGCGCAGATCGGCCGAGCCGTCCTCATCCGGCGGCGTGCCGACTGCTATGAGTTGGAACAGCCCGTGCTCGGCGCCTTTCACGGCGTCCGTCGTGAACTCGATCCTCCCGGCCTCGGCGTTGCGCTTGATCAGCGCGTCCAGGCCCGGCTCATGGATCGGAATCTCACCGCGGTTCAACCGGGCAATCTTGTCCGTATCCACGTCCACGCACACGACGTGGTTGCCGGCGTCGGCCAGACAGGCACCCGTGACCAAACCGACATAGCCGGAGCCGAAGATGGTGACTCGCATTTAGTTAAGTTCTTGATTTGGAGAGAAAAGAAGCCACGAGCGTAGAGCAAGCCGCGGGCCCGCTCAAGCTTGGCCGGCATCGCATCGGGTCCGGATGCGCTTTAGCTGACCGGATTCTGGCCGTGGCCGGGCTTGCCGCTTTCGGAACTGCGGCGCTTGGCCGCGAAATCGGCGATTTTCGCATCCGGTGCGTGCGGCGCCGCGACCGCCTTGCGCGTCCAGACGTAATCGCGGATTTCCTGGCTCTGGCTGTACTCGGCCACCGACTCGGTGAGCAGCACCAGGGTGCGATGGCAGTCGAAACT
>FTEM01002209.1_pt1 | contig 15889 bp, 14 predicted proteins | sample 1640201 | NCBI WGS metagenome assembly FTEM01 (sample SAMEA3914816, study PRJEB12502) | metagenome | biome: forest; material: soil | place: USA | collected 2011-09-16 | depth 0.3 m | reverse complement strand
TCCCAGGAAGTGCTGCGGGAAGAACAGCACGTTCACGAAGATCGCGGACAGCCAGAAGTGCCAGGTCGCAAGCTTCAGGTCGTACATGTTGCCGACCCACTTCGGCAGCCAGTAATAAACACCGGCCATGATGCCGAAGATGGCGCCAGGGACGAGCACGTAGTGGAAATGCGCCACGACGAAGTAGGTGTCCTGGTACTGGTAGTCGGCTGGCACGATGCCAAGCATCAGGCCCGAGAAGCCGCCGATCGAGAACAGGAACAGGAACGCGAGCGCGAACAGCATCGGCGGCTCGAACGAGAGCGATCCCTTCCACATCGTCGCGGTCCAGTTGAACACCTTCACGCCCGTCGGCACTGCGATCAGCATCGTCGAGAGCATGAAGAAAAGCTGTGCAGCCAGCGGCATGCCTACCGTGAACATGTGGTGCGCCCACACGATGAACGACAGGAACGCGATCGAGGCGGTCGCGTAGACCATTGCCTCGTAGCCGAACAACGGCTTGCGCGAGAAGGTCGGGATGATCTCCGAGACGATGCCGAAGGCCGGCAGAATCAGGATGTAGACTTCCGGGTGCCCGAAGAACCAGAAGATGTGTTGGAACATCACCGGGTCGCCGCCGCCCGCGGCGGTAAAGAACGTGGTGCCGAAGAAATGATCGGTCAGCAGCATCGTGACCGCGCCTGCCAGTACCGGCATGACCGCGATCAGCAGGTAAGCAGTGATCAGCCACGTCCACACGAACAGCGGCATGCGCAGCAATGTCATGCCAGGGGCGCGCATGTTCATGATCGTGACGACGACGTTGATGGCGCCGAGAATGGACGATGCGCCCATCATGTGGATCGCGAAGATGAGCATCGGAAATGAAGCGCCGTTCTGCAGGACCAGCGGCGGATACATCGTCCAGCCGCCTGCGGGGGAGCCACCCGGGACGAACAGCGTTGCCAGCAGCAGGGTGAATGCAAAGGGCAGGATCCAGAAGCTGAAGTTGTTGAGTCGCGGCAGCGCCATGTCCGGGGCGCCGACCTGCATCGGGATCATCCAGTTGGCAAGGCCGGTCCACGCCGGCATGACCGCGCCGAAGATCATCAGCAACGCGTGCATCGTCGTCATCGAGTTGAAAAGCTGCGGGTCGACGAACTGCATGCCCGGCTGGAACAACTCGAGGCGGATGACCATCGCCATCGCTCCGCCGATGAAGAACATCGTGCAGGCGAAGATGAGGTACATCGTGCCGATGTCTTTGTGATTCGTCGCGTACACCCAGCGGCGCCACCCGTGGGGCTTGTGGTCGTGATCGGCGTGATCGTCGTGCGCGGCGGCGTTTGAATGCTCGGCCATGTCGTGTCTCTTTAAGCTAGGTGGCTCAACAATGGGCAATTAAAGCGGCAATACGTTCAGCCCGACGATGCGGGGGTCGCGGGGATGACTGCCGCTGCGGGAGCGGCCGCTGCCGGCGCAGCCGGCGCGACCGAATCGGTTCCACCGGGTGCTGCCGCCTGCTTCTGCTCCCCGGCCTTCTCCTTCACCCAGGCGGCGAAGTCGTCCTTGGAGCGGACATCGACGACGATGGGCATGAAGCCATGATCGCGGCCGCACAGCTCCGCGCATTGGCCGCGGTAGAGCCCGACCTTGTCCGTGTCGACGTTGAACCAGGCCTCGTTGACGAAGCCCGGAATCGCGTCCTTCTTGACACCGAACGCCGGTACCCACCATGAGTGAATCACATCGGCGCCGGTCAGCAGCAAGCGCACTTTCGTGCCGACCGGCACGACCAGCGGATGGTCGACGTTGAGGAGATAGTGTTCGACGGTGTTGGGATCGATTCCCGACATCAGCTCGCGTGCGGCGTCGCTCTTGCGATCGAGGCGGGAGAGGTAGCTCACACCCTGGTCGAGGTAATCGTACTCCCAGCCCCACTGGAATCCGGTGACCTTGATGCTGAGCTCGGTGCCCGTCGTGTCTTCGATCGCTATCAGAGTGCGTGCGGCCGGTACGGCCATCACCACCAGGATCACCACCGGCACCGCGGTCCACATGACTTCCACGCGGGTGCTGTGCACGAGCGTCGTGTCTGCCACGGCGCCCTTGGATTTACGGAAGGTGACGATCGACCAGATCATCACGCCGAAAACGACGATCGCAATCGCCACGCAGATCTCGAAGATCTCCATGTGCAGGTCATAGATCCTGCGGCTGATGGCCGTCACGCCTTGAGTCATGTTCAGCAGGCCCCACCCGGAATCGGCAAATGCCGGGGCCGCGAGTGCGGCGGTGGCGAGGGCGGCGAGCTGGGCGATTCTTCTTCGGATCATCGGCATCATGGCGACCTTGTTGCGTGACGTGCTACGCGCGCTCCTTCTCAAGCAGCGAGCGCGACGCATGAATTGACTATTCATCAGTAAAAGCGAACCGGTTCCGCCCTTCGTATGCGGCCTCAAGCCAGTGAGGGCGACTCATTGACGCGGCCGATCAGACGTTGCAGCCGAGCTGCAAGTCCGCGCCGCTCCTCTTCCGTGAGAAAGGTGCCCAGCTCGCATTGCCGGCCGTGCGACTCGATCGTGAGCCGGCTCGGATGCAGGCGCGAAGCAGGACGACGAAGTTTAACCTGTGCCCAATGCCGCGGAAACACGACTTGCACGCAGCACGCGCGATCGCGCGATTCCACTCTCACGGCGTCATCCGTAACCGTGATCGTCTGGCGGCAGTGCCGCCGCGACAGGCTGCTCCGCAACGCCCATCCGAGCAGCAGCATTTCGAGGCCAGAAAATGGCAGCACTGGCCAGAACCCTTGCGCAGCCATGAGGCCGGCGACGGCGAAAGACACGAGGCACAGTCCTGCAAAGAACGTGAGAGCGCCGCGCACGCTCAACGAGCAGTTGGGCGAGATCTCGATGCTCTGGGGAGCGGCGGCGTCCACGCGCACGAGGGTACGCGAGCGTAGAGATTTTATTCAAGTCAAAGGCTTACATCGATCGCGAGGCTGTCCGAGGCGGGGACGGCGCCGCACGGCAGTACCGCCAGCGGAGCCCCGAGCTGTGCGCTGAGAGTGGCGATGTTTTCCGCCCGCCGAGCAAAACCGGGATCGATTTCGTTGCCTACCCAATGCGCCAGTCGCAGGCCGCTTGCGCGGACAGCTTGCGCGGTGAGAAGCGCGTGATTGAGGCACCCCAAGCGCAGCCCGACCACCAGGATGACCGGCAGCCTGAGCGCAATCGCAATATCGGCCATCGTCTCAGTGGGGCCGATCGGCGCCAGCCAGCCCCCCGCGCCCTCGACGATGACGCAGTCCGCGCCGTTGACCAATGCATCGAATTCGCGGCGGATCGCAGCAATATCAATCACAATGCCAGCCTCTTTGGCGGCAATGTGGGGTGAGACCGGAGCCGCGAAGCAGTACGGATTGATGGTTTGATACGGCGCAACGACATTTGCCGCCCTGGCCAGCAGAACTGCGTCGTCATTGCGCAGTCCGGCGATTGTCGTTTCTGCGCCGGCCGCTACAGGCTTCATTGCGGCGACGTGCCAGCCCTTGCGTACGAGGCTCCGTATGAGCACGGTAGCCACGAATGTCTTGCCGACACCCGTATCGGTTCCGGTGATGAAAAATCCGCTCACGATGCCCCGCGTCTGCGAATTGCAGCGGGAGCGATCAGAACTTCGCCGCCGACGGCCCGCGCTCCGGGCCGTCCGGCCGCTCCCCACGCAGCTCCGTAAATGACCTCATAGCTTGCCGGCAGACGCCCCTCGCGGCGGAATGCCTCATACGCGGTCTGCATTTTTTGCAGTCGCGACTTTCCCGTCAGGCCCCGCGCCCGCCCTGCCGTTACGTTGTGTGCGCCGATCGTTTTCAAGTCCCGCATCAGGGCCGACACGTCCTCATAGGTGAGCTGCATCCGATCGACATCGAGTACCGGTTCGGTGAAGCCGGCGCGCACGAGCGCATCCCCGATGTCATGCATGTCCATGAACTGATTTACATGGTTGTAGCCGTCTGCCTCAGCCCACGACGCGCGCAGCTCTTTCAAGGTGTCCGGCCCGAAAGTGCTGAAAGTGAAAAATCCGTCCGGCTTGAGCACACGCCGCGCCTCTGCGAAGGCGGTGTCCAGATCGCACCACTGGAGCATGAGGCTGCTGAAGACAACATCCACGCAGGCGGCGGCGAGCGGCAACCGGGTTGCATCCGCGCATACACGCTGAAAGCGATGGAACAGGCGTTGATGCCGCCGGGCTTGTTGCAACATACCGGGCGCCAGATCCATCGCGATCACCAGCGAGCGGCGGTATTTTTGTTTCAACACCGCTGCGGCCCGGCCGGGTCCGGCGCCGATGTCGAGCACGACGCCGGGGAGAAATTCGAAGACATCGAGGCGAGACAACAGCTCATCCGCGACGCGCGCCTGGAGCACTGCGGCGGCTTCGTAGGTCGCGCTCGCGCGGTCGAACGATTCGCGCACGGCGGAACTGTCGAGATTGAAGGCGTCCGCTTCGCTCATCCGTGCTCGTTCTTGCGGACACAAATCCGGCTCAGCGCTTCCACGAGCGCGTCGACCTGGGACTCGGTATGTGCCGCGGAAAGAGTGACTCGCAATCGGGCGCTCCCACGGGGCACGGTGGGCGGTCGGATTGCGACAACCCAGAAACCCGCTTCCATTAGCGCCCGCTGAGCGTGGAGGGCCGTTGCCGCGCTGCCTAACAGGACGGGCTGAATCGGCGTGTGGGAATTTCCGAGAGGCAAGTCCATCTCGGTTGCCGCACGGCGAAACCTTTCGGTGAGTGCCATCACGTGCTCACGACGCCACGACTCTCGCTGTGCGATCTGGAGTGAAACGAACGCGGCGGCGGCGACCGCTTGTGGGAGCGCGGTGGTATAGATGTATGAGCGCGCCTTTTGTATCAGAAGCTCGATCAGATCCGATGAGCCCGCAACAAAAGCACCGAAGGACCCAAATGCTTTTCCCAGCGTGCCCATCAGCGCAGGTACGTCGTCGGTGTTCAGGGCGAAGTGCTCGAGGGAGCCACGCCCGGTCTTTCCGACGACACCGAGGCCGTGTGCATCGTCAACGAACAGCCACGCGCCATGGAGGCGGCTCGCTCGCGCGAGGGCGGGCAATGGCGCGATATCGCCGTCCATGCTGAACACGCCGTCAGTTGCGACGAGGGCGGTTTTCGCCGAGGCGGCGGCCAGTGCCCGCGCTGCCGCGTCAGCATCAGCATGTGCGTAGCGCTTGAAACGTGCGCCGGAAAGCAAGCCAGCATCGATCAGTGACGCGTGACTCAAGCGATCCAGCAGAACCCGCTCGCCCCTCCCTGCAAGAGAGGTGACGACAGCCAGATTGGCCATATAGCCGGTGGAGAACAACAGTGCCCGCTCGCGCCCGGTGAATTCGGCGAGCGCCTCTTCCAATCGGGAGTGTTCGAGACCGTGGCCTGTCACCAGATGCGACGCACCGCTTCCTGCGCCCCAGCGCAAAGCGCTCTCGCTCATCGCCGCGGCTACCGCGGGATGACGGCTGAGGGCGAGATAGTCGTTGCTCGAGAAATCAACGAGGCGATGTCCCCCGTCGATCGTCACCAGCCGGCTGTCGGGCGCCGCGAACGACTCTATGGTCGTTCGGACACGTTTTAGAGTCTGCCGCTCGAGATCCGCCAGTGCGGCTTCAAGCGCTCGCGGATCGTGTTTCATGTGCGTGCGCGGTGCCCTCGAGGCCGCGCTCCTCGAGCGCGGCCGAATGCAAACGCTCCGCCCTTAAGCCCAGCCTCACGAACAGTTGCCGATCGCGCTGCACGTCGGGATTGCCGGTCGTGAGGAGCTTTTCGCCGTAGAAGATCGAGTTGGCGCCTGCCATGAAACACAGCGCCTGGGTCTCGTCGCTCATGCCTTCGCGCCCCGCCGACAGTCGCACGTGCGCACCCGGCATCAACACTCGCGCAACTGCAATCGTGCGCACGAAGTCGAAAGGATCGACGCTGGCGGCGCCGTGCAGCGGAGTGCCGGGGACCTGCACAAGCTGGTTGATGGGGACACTCTCAGGATGTTCGGCCAGGTTCGCCAGTACGAGCAGGAGTTTTGCACGGTCCGTGATCGTCTCGCCCATCCCGACAATTCCGCCGCAACACACTTTGAGGCCGGCGTCACGCACGGCTTGCAGCGTGTCGAGCCTGTCCTGGTATGAGCGCGTGGTGATGATCTCGCCGTAGAACTCGGGCGAGGTGTCGAGATTGTGGTTGTAGTAATCGAGGCCGGCGTCTTTGAGTTGCTCCGCCTGTTCCACCGACACCATTCCGAGCGTCGCGCAGGTTTCCAATCCCGCAGCACGGACTTCGCGGATCATCTGCGTGATGACGGCGAGATCCTTCGCCTTTGGCGAGCGGTAGGCCGCTCCCATGCAAAAACGTGTCGCACCCGCTTCTTTCGCCCGATGCGCACACTCGCGCACTGCCGCCACTTCCATGAGCGCGTCCCGTTCCAGACCCGTGTCGTAACGAACGCTCTGCGGACAGTAAGCGCAATCCTCGGGGCAGCCGCCGGTCTTGATCGACAACAAGGTGCTCATCTGCACCGTGTTTGCTTCGTGATGCGCCCGGTGTACGCGCTGTGAGTGGAACAGCAGGTCCAGGAAGGGAAGCGCGAACAGCGCCTCGACCTCCGGCAACGTCCAGTCGTGGCGAATCGATTCGAGCGGTGCGTCTTGCATGATGGGACCCGTCAGAGCGGTGCGAAACCCAGGGATGTTCGCGGGCGCCCGGCCCGATGTCAACGAATCGACGCCAGTGAAGTAGACAATTGGTCAATTATTGACCGTTCGGCACCGCGTAGATGTAGTCGAGCAGTATTCCGATGAAGATGCACATGCCCACGTAGTGATTATTGAGAAAAGCGCGCAGGCAGCCGGCCGGCTCCCGGTTGCGGATCAGCCACTGCTGGAAGGCGAACAGCGCGCCCGCCGCAATCAGCCCCCCCTCGTACCAGCGACCCAAGTGCATGTTTCGCCCGACCAGCACGAGCGCAAACAGCATCATGGCCTGCATCACACCGATCAACATCCGGTCCATGTCCGCAAACAGGATAGCGCTCGATTTGACGCCGATCTTCAAGTCGTCCTCGCGATCGACCATCGCATACAGGGTGTCGTAGATGGCAGCCCAGATCACCGCTGCGATGTACAACACCCACGCCACCCGTGGCAGCGCACCCGTCTGGGCCGCGAACGCCATCGGCACGCTCCATCCCCCGAACGAGATTCCCAGGTAAAGCTGCGGCATCGGAAACCATCGCTTCACGAACGGGTAGGACACCGTCAGCGCAGCTCCGATGAGGGCGAGCTTGATGGTGAGAATATCGAGACGGGTCACGAGCACGAGCGCAATGATCATCAGCACGCCGAAAAGTGCGAGCGCCTCTGTCGGCGACACGCGCCGCGCGGCGAGAGGGCGGTCGCGTGTGCGGCGAACGTGCGGGTCTATGTCGCGGTCTGCAAAGTCATTGATCACGCATCCGGCCGATCGCATCACTACGACGCCAAGCACGAAGACGATCAGGACTTTCGGGTGGGGTCGGCCGTCGCTGGAGATCCACAATGCCCACAGCGCGGGCCAGAGCAGAAGCCAGATGCCGATGGGTTTGTTCAGACGAGCAAGAAGGGCGTATTCCTCCACGCGCCGTTGCACGCGATAAGCAAACGGAGCTTCCCGCGGTTTCTTCGGCTCCAGCACTAACTCGGGAGAGGCTGCGGCCATGGAATTACCCTACACGCCCATACTGCTCATCGGTGCCAATCCAACGCGCGGTGAGAGCCGCGATACTATCCGGGTACGAAGCCAGTAGCAGCTCGGCAGTCTCCTGCACACGGGGCAGCATGTCGGCATCCCGCATCAGATCGGCTACTCGTAACTGCGCAAGACCGGTCTGCCGCGTACCCAGCAGCTCCCCGGGTCCGCGCAGCTCGAGATCGCGGCGGGCGATCTCAAAGCCGTCGTTCGTCTCTCTGATGGCATTCAAGCGCTCCCGAGCAAGCTGCGACAGCGGCGCCCGATACAACAGCACACAGGTGCTTGCATCCGAGCCGCGACCGACTCTGCCGCGTAGCTGATGTAGCTGGGCGAGGCCCATTCGCTCCGCATTCTCCACGACCATCAGTGTTGCGTTCGGCACATCTACGCCCACCTCGATAACCGTCGTGGCCACCAGGACCTGCAGGAGTCCAGCCTTGAAGGCCAGCATCGCCTGGTCCTTCCTGGCCGACGGCATACGGCCATGCACGAGGCCGACTTTGACATCAGGCAAGGCTTGCGCGAGAGCGGCTGCGGTTTCCTCCGCAGCCTGCGAGCGCAGCTCTTCGGACTCTTCGATCAGAGGACAGACCCAATACGCCTGCCGCCCGGCGCGACAACCTTGCACGATGCGCGCGACCACTTCGTCGCGGCGCTGTTCCGGGACCACCACCGTTTTCACCGGCGTACGGCCCGGCGGCAGCTCGTCGATCACGGAAATGTCGAGATCCGCATACGCAGTCATCGCCAGGGTCCGTGGGATCGGTGTCGCGGTCATGATGAGCTGATGGGGAAAACGCCCTTGCCGCCGCCCTTTTTCCTGGAGAAGCAGCCGTTGCTGTACTCCGAACCGGTGCTGTTCGTCGACGATGACGAGCGCCAGCTTCGCAAAGTCCATCTCGTCCTGAAACAGAGCGTGCGTGCCGACAACCACCCGCACTTCGCCGGACGCTATCAATTCAAGCGCGCTGCGCCGTGTGCGGGCGGGCTGCGAGCCCGATACGAGGGCGACGGGCAGCCCCAGTGGCTGCAGCCAATCGCGCAGATTTCGCCAATGCTGCTCAGCGAGCAGCTCCGTGGGTGCCATCAGTGCCGCCTGCAGCCCGGTGCCGGCCGCACGGGCCGCCGCCGCCGCGGCTACGACTGTTTTGCCGCATCCGACATCACCCTGCAGCAGTCTGACCATCGGACGCGTGTCGCTCAAATCCGTGTCGATTTCCTTCAACACGCGGCTCTGCGCACGGGTGAGCTGAAATGGCAGCGCGGCTAGAAAACGGCTCTGCAGCTTTTCCTGATCCTCGAGTGCCCAGGCCGGATCGGTCTTCACGACCCGTTTCAACAGCTTGAGACTGATGTGATGCGCGAGCAGCTCCTCGAACGCAAGCCTGCGCTGCGCGGGGTGACGCCCCGCATCCAGCTCCGGTAGCTTGGCCTCACGCGGGGGTCGGTGCACGTACGCCAGAGCATCTTTCAATGTTGGCAGGCCCAGGGGCTGGATCAGTTGCGCCGGAATCCAGTCGCGCACCTCCGCGGTGTCGAGCTCGCCCAAGGCCTGCGTGATGAGCGCGCGCAGGCGGCCCTGCGGCACTCCTTCGGTCAACGGATAAATGGGAGTCAACGTCTCCTCGAGAGGCGCCGGCTGCTCCTGAACGCGCCGGTACTCGGGATGCACGATTTCAAGCCCGTGCGGGCCGCGCCGGATCTCGCCGAAACAGCGGATGCGCGTTCCCCGGGTCAATCCGTTCTGCTGGGCCGCGGAAAAATGGAAGAACCGCAGAGTCAGAAAACCGGACCCGTCGGAAATGCGGCACAGCATCTGTCGCCGCCGCCGGTACGCCACTTCCGTCAGGAGAACTTCGCCTTCCACGGTAGTGCGCTGTCCGGGCAGGAGCGCACCGATCACCGAGATCCGCGTCCGATCCTCGTAGCGGGACGGGAGAACAAACAGCAGATCCTGGACCTGCCAGACGCCGAGCCGCTGCAAACGCTCTGCAAGCGCAGAGCCGACACCGCGCATGGCGGTGATCGGCCGCTGCTCGGCAGGCGCAACATCCCGTTGGCTGGCAGCGGTCATCAACGCGGCCCGCGCGGTGCTCGAGCGGTTCTGGGCTTCAGCCAAGGTACAGAACGCACTCGATTTCGACTCGCGCGCCGCGCGGGAGTTGCGCTACGCCAATCGCGGCGCGTGCCGGAAAGGGCTGCGAGCAATACGTCGCCATGATTTCGTTCACCTTGGCGAAATGAGCCAGGTCCGTCAGGAAGACGTTTACCTTGACGGCCTTGGCCAGGCTGCCACCAGCGGCCTCCGCGACCGCCTTCAGATTCTCGAATACGCGGCGAATTTCCGCGTCGATGTCACCCGTAACGAGCTGCATCGACTGCGGATCCAGCGGAATCTGGCCCGACAGATACACCGTGTCGCCGGCACGGACGGCTTGCGAATAAGGGCCTATTGCCTGCGGCGCGTGCTCGGTGTGAACGATCTGGCGGCTCATCTTGGAAACTCCTTAGCCTTATTTCTCGGACTCGTCATCATGTTCGTCAGCCTCGTCGCCGCGATTGTTTGCTCGTGCGTGGGCCGCGATCGAGCGCGACACGCGCACGATATCCGGCATGCGGCGAATGACGCGCACGATGCGCGCGAGGTGTTTGCGGTCGCGCACTTTCAGCTCAAACGTCAACACGGACGTCTCGCTGTCATGCTCATCGATCGAAACATGGTCGATGCTCGAATCCGTGCTGGCGATGGCTGCCGCGACGGCCGCAAGCACCCCGGTTCGATTCACCACGTAGATGCGGATCTCGGAGCTGAACATGCGGTCCGGAGCCGTCTGCCAGCTCACCGGCAGCCATTTCTCCGGGTGCTTGCGGTAGTCCTCGACGTTGACGCAGTTGTCCCGATGGATGACGACACCGCGGCCCGCCGACAGGAACGCAAAGATCGGATCGTAGGGGATCGGGAAACAGCAGCGCGCGTAGGTGACCAGCAACCCTTCGGTTCCCGCGATCGCCAGCGGCGCGGGCGTGCCCGATCCGTCTTCGGCCTTGCCCATCGGCAGCAGCCGGCTGGCAACGAGGGGCGCGAGGCGCTCGCCGAGCCCGATCTTCTCGTACAGCTCATCCAGATCCTTCATGCCCAGCTCGCCGAGCGCTGCGCGCTGCGCTTCCGGAGTCACATCATCGAGCGACAGCCTGAATTCACCCAACGCCTGGCTCAGCAGGCGCTGACCCAACGCGATCGCTTCCGTCCGGCGCAGGCTCTTCAGGTAATGGCGGATCGCGCTGCGCGCTTTTGCCGTAACGACGAAATTCACCCAGGACGGATTCGGCATCGCGCCCTTCGCCGTGATGATCTCGATCGTCTGGCCGTTGCGCACAACCGTTCGCAGCGGCGTCAAACGCCGGTCCACCTTCGCAGCGACGCAGCGATTGCCGATGTCGGTGTGTACGGCATACGCGAAATCGACGACGGTTGCGCCGCTCGGCAGCCGCAGAATCGTGCCCTTGGGCGTGAATACATAGACCTTGTCGGGGAACAGGTCGACCTTGACGCTCTCGAGGAATTCCTCGGACGTCCCGTCCTCCTGCAGCTCGACGAGGTTGGAGAGCCATTCGCGTGCGCGCTGCTGTTGCGGCATCGACTCGGCTTCACCGCCTGTCTTGTATTTCCAATGCGCGGCAATTCCCGACTCGGCGACGCTGTCCATGTCTTCCGTCCGGATCTGGGCTTCGATCGGCACGCCGTTGGGACCGAACAGCGTCGTGTGCAGCGATTGGTAGCCGTTGACGCGGGGAATCGCGATGTAGTCCTTGAAGCGGCCGGGCATCGGTTTGAAGACCGAGTGCACGCTCCCCAACGCGCGATAGCAGGTGTCGGGCTTGTCGACGATGATGCGCAGTCCGTACACATCGACGATGTCGCCCAACATCGCGCGCTTGCGCCGCATTTTCTTGTAGATGCTGTAAAGGTGCTTCTCGCGCGTCTCCACGCGCGCCGGAATGTCGTTCTTGAGCAGCCCCGCCTGCAACTGCTGCTCGATTTTCTTGAGGAACTCTTTCTGATTGCCGCGAGCTTTCTTGAGCGCACGCTGCAGGATGGCGTAGCGGCGCGGGTACAGCGCTTCGAAGCCCAGGTCCTCGAGCTCGAGTTTCATGTTGTAGAGTCCGAGCCGCTCTGCGATCGGCGCATAGATCTCGAGCGTTTCGCGTGCGATCGCGCGGCGTCTCGGGGGCGCCATCGCTTCGATCGTGCGCATGTTGTGCGTACGGTCGGCCAGCTTGACGAGGATGACGCGGATGTCGCGCACCATCGCCAGCAGCATCTTGCGGAACGACTCCGCCTGCGCTTCCTCACGGCTCTTGAACTTGATCTGGTCCAGCTTCGTGACGCTGTCTACCAGCTCCGCGACATCGGCTCCGAACCGCTCTGCGAGCTGGTTCTTGGGCGTGGGGGTGTCCTCGATGACGTCATGGAGGATTGCCGCGACGATCGTGTCGGGATCCAGATGGAGGTCGGCGAGAATCGCGGCCGCGGCGACCGGATGAGCGATGTACGGCTCGCCGGAGAGGCGTTTCTGGCCCTTGTGCGCGGAGGCGCCGAACTCTGCGGCTTCGCGGATTCGCGCCACCTGCTCGGGAGGCAGGTAGGTGCCGACCGTGGCCAGCAGGTCCTTCAGGCCCGGTGTGCGCCTTCCACCGGGGAGCAGTCCCAGCAGCGAAGACGCATAGTCCATATCAGGCGGCGCTTGGGAGTCAGTCTCCGAGGCCGAACTGCGGAGCGCGGAAGGTCGATTGGGCATCGATCTCGGGCACCGCGGCCTCGGGTGCCGGTTCCGGCTCGCGCAGCATCTCTGCGGTGATATTTCCCGCAGCAATCTCGCGCAGGGCCACTACGGTGGGCTTGTCGTTTTCCCACGGAACCGTCGGCTCGGCGCCATTGGCCAGCCGGCGCGAGCGCTGCGCGGCCAGCAGCACGAGCTGGAAGAGGTTTTCGACGTTCGACAGGCAGTCTTCGACGGTAATTCTGGCCATGGTGTCTTTTGAAAGCGAGACGCGCCATCGGGGCGCAAAAGGGGATGCTTGAATTGCAAAAAGCGGCCCGCGGCCCAAATGGGCCAGCCCTTTCTGCCCGCCGGCAAAAGTACTGCGTTCGCGCGTGACTTCTGCCGACTCGTCACTATACGCTAAAACCGGACTTTCAGGCCAGCAACCCGGCCAGGAGGGGTCGCAGCTCCGGGCGCGCTGCGTCAAGGTCCCCGCCGCGGCCCTCGACGATGTGCACGAGATCGTCGACGGCTCGCTCGAAGTCGTCGTTCACGACCACGTAGTTGAATTCGTTCCAGTGCGACATGTCGCCGACGGCGTCCCGCAGCCTGCGGTCGATGACCTCATCGGAGTCCGTCTTGCGCTTGCGCAGCCGCTCCTCGAGCGCCTGACGCGACGGCGGCAGGATGAAGATAGTGGTGCACTCCGGCATGGCCTGCCGCACCTGCCGGGCACCCTGCCAGTCGATCTCGAGCACCACATTGTGCCCCTGCGCCAGTTGCGCTTCGACAGGCTGTCGCGCCGTGCCGTAGAGATTGTCGAATACGCGTGCGTGCTCGAGGAATTGACCGTTCTTCACCAGTTGCTCGAACTGCTCGACCGCCACGAAGTAATACTCGCGGCCGTGCTGTTCGGTCGGCCGCCTGGCCCGCGTCGTATTCGAGATCGATACATGCAGCTCGGGCTTGCGCTCCAGGAGCGCCTTCACGAGAGACGTCTTGCCGGCACCCGAGGGCGCGGCAATGACGAACAAGCGGCCCCGGGGGCGGGGAGCGGAAGTGCCTGACTTTGAATTCATGCGACCGGGGCGGCTACAGCGGGACGGTCCGCGTTTCGCCCGGGGGGATTCTAAGGTACGGGACCGAGCCTCAGGCGATCAAGATACTCGCGGACGGCATCGCGATAGCCCTCGCTGCTGGTTACCGTCGTGCCGCCGGCCAGTACGAGGATGAAATCGCCCCTGGGAGTGCGGCTGACTTCACGGACGTGATTCATGTTCACGATGCAGGAGCGGCTGATCCGCAACATCGGTTGCGACTGCAGCGACTTTTCCGCCTGCTGCAGCGTGCTACGCGCGACATAGGTGTCGCGACCGACGGTCAGCTTGACGTAGTTACGGTCGGCTTCCAGCAATTCGACTTGCGCGGCATCGAGCATGTGCATGCGGCTGCCGGCCTCCGCCAACAGCCGCGGTCGAACATCGGACGCTGCCCGGGCGGTGCGCTCGATCTGGGCCAGGACCGCTTCAAGAGTGGAGTTTCTGTCCGTGATCGTCTCGGCCTCGCGCCTGCGCCGTGCACGTACGAGCGTCTTGCGAAATCGCTTGTCGTCGAAAGGTTTGAGCAGGTAATCGACCGCGCTCACGTCGAAGGCCTCGAGCGCGTACTGATCGTAGGCCGTTACAAACACGATGAGCGGCAGTGTCTGTGGATCCAACGCCCGCGCGAGGGCAATGCCGCTCATCGAATCAATCTGAATGTCGAGGAAGAGCAGATGCGGCGGCTGCGCCCGAAGGGCTTCGAGCGCAGTGCGGGTGTCCCCGTACTCACCGACGATCCGCAAATCCGTTTCGCGTGCGCAGCATTCACGCAAGGTCCGACGTGCGTTCGGCTCGTCATCTACGATTATCACGTCCATCATGCCAACACGCAGCGTCAGTGAGTGTTGCCAGGGACGTCCGGTGCGAGTTGGAGCCCGTCCCGAAGTCCATCACGAAGCACGGGCATGCGGATTTCGGCTACCCAGATCCCAGGCTCCGATTCTCCGGACTGGAAGATGGCGTGGCCGCCGAACTGGACCGCAAGGCGCTCACGTACGTTGCGTAATCCGATGCTTTCCCGTCCGACAACCGCGTCACGCGCTACTGTGTTGATGACACGCAGCGACAGCGTCTCGCCTTCGATCGAGGCTTCGACGCGAATGACAACGGCGCCCGTGTGCCCGGCCAATCCATGCACTACGGCGTTCTCGACCAGGGGCTGCAGGATGAGGCTCGAAACCCACACTTGCGGGAGGTGCTCGACGTCGGCGATCCACACCGTGAGGCGGTCGGCAAAGCGCTTCTGCTGCAGCTCCAGGTACAGGCGCACGAATTGCAGCTCATCGGTGAGGAGGGAGTATTCGCGCTCGCCGGCAGTCAGCAGCCGGCGCAACAGGTCTCCCAACTGCACGACCATGGCTTGCGCAACTGCCGGATCCCACGAGATCTGTCCGCGGATCGTGTGTAGAAGGTTGAACAGCGTGTGGGGTGACAACTGCATCCGCAGCGCGGCAAGGTGAGCGGCCGTCAAGGCCCGCTCGAGAGCGGCGGAACGCAACTGAGCATCGCGAAAGCGCTGATAGAGAGCGAAACCATTGATCAGCGCCAGCCCGAATCCATAGGTGAGAAAGAAGCTCGTCGCGCTCGCTATCCACATCGCCCGATCGGCCATGCTGAAGAAATCCGCCGCGACGACGGGGTGCATGAAACCCATTCCCCGGGTGAGCATTTCTCCCAGCAGCAACGCGGGAGCGGCGAGTGCCGCGAACACGAGCGCAATCAGGAGCTGTGCAGGGACGGCGCGCCATGCCGGCTGCCAACCGATACGCATCGAGGACCAGACAAAGAAGATCAATACCGGGTAGAGCGCGGCGTGTTGCACGAGGCGCGCATCCCAGTTGGCGAAGAAATGCCCGGGGGACATGGCGGCGAGGCTGATCTGCATGCTGTTGGCGTACAGCACGTTCGACAGCGCGACGTAACTCCAGAAGACCGTCAGGATCGCCAACAGCGGCCAGACGCTATGGCTGACCGCAGCGGTTTCGCGCAGCCGTGCGGTCAGCTCCGCCAAGCCGACTTCTATCGGTGATGGTCGCCCATGCTGCGAAGGAATCGCGCTCATCTGAGTGTTGCCCGTGGGACGTTGCCGTTCCCGCGATGGAATGCCCCTACATTACGCCAGACCGAAAGGCATGGGCCGACAAAATCGCAAATCCAGGGACGAACGCGTCGATCCCAGGGACGAGTCCGCCAGTGGACACGACGGTCGACCTCTGTTGGTCTGAGCCGTGCCCCGTGCCCCGTGCCCCG
>FTEM01002285.1_pt1 | contig 15966 bp, 14 predicted proteins | sample 1640201 | NCBI WGS metagenome assembly FTEM01 (sample SAMEA3914816, study PRJEB12502) | metagenome | biome: forest; material: soil | place: USA | collected 2011-09-16 | depth 0.3 m | reverse complement strand
CCGATACTCGGGCGGCAAACTCTTGAGCTCGCGAGCACCCACATAGGGCGGGTTGGCCACGATGATATCGTAGGTTTCCTGCCCGAGGGCGCGGAAATGATCCGACTCCACGAGCCTCAGACGCCGCCCGAGCCGGTGGCGCCGCACGTTGATCCTCGCGACCTCCAACGCACCCTGTGAGATCTCCACAGCGTCAACGCTAGCGCGTGGGAACGCCTTTGCGCAGGCAATTGCGATACAACCGGATCCAGTACCGACATCGAGTATGCGCCGCACCCGGGTGGGGTCGATCCAGGGCGCGAACTGCCGCTCGATCAGCTCCGCAAGCGGCGAGCGCGGAATCAGAACTCGCGGGTCCACGTGGAAGGAAAGGCCGGCGAACCAGGTCTCCCCGGTCAGATAGACCGCGGGAATACGCTCATCGATGCGGCGCGAGATCAGATCCTCAGCTCGCCTCCGTGCGGCGGCGGACATTCGCTGCGAATACACGGCAGAACGCGCGTCATGCGGTAAGTCCAACGCGTGCAACACGAGCGCAGCAGCATCATCACGCGCGTTTTCCGTGCCGTGCCCAAAAAACACTTTCGCGCGACTCAGCCGCCGCGCGCTCCGCTCGATCAATTCGCGCACCGAGATCGCTTTCGTGCTCTTACGCCCACGCATGCTGCGGCGTCCCGTGTGGGATAATTCACTCATGGCAAAGAAGACGTCATGGCTGATTGTGGTTGTCGCGGCGCTGTGCGCAGCGTGGGCCGGTTTCTGGCTGGCGCGCGAACTTGACAGCTCCGGCCCTGAGCTTGCAAGCGGCACCTGGCTGCCGCAAGCGCGGCCGATCGCGGATTTTCACCTGATCGACGCATCCAGCCAGGCGTTTTCGGCGGCGCGGCTGCAGGGCCATCCCACGCTCGTGTTCTTCGGCTTCACCCACTGTCCGGATGTCTGCCCGTCGACGCTCGTGAAATTGGCCCAGGTGAAGAAAGCCGCTGCCATTCCCGGCCTGCAGGTGGTGCTCGTCAGCATCGATCCGCAGCGTGATACGCCTGCCCTGTTGTCGCAGTACGTTCATGCGTTCGACCCCGAGTTCATCGGGCTGACGGGAGATCCCGAGGCAATCAAGAAGATGGCAACGGAATTCGGGGTCGCGATGGCCCGGGTCGATCTGCCCGGTGGCGATTACACGATGGATCACTCCGCCGTGGTCTTCCTTCTTGACGATCACGCACGGGAAGTGTGCGTCTTCACGCCTCCGTTCGATACAAAACAGCTCGCGCAAGATCTGCGCACCGCTGCGCCTCACCTGGCGACAAAGACCTGAGCTGCCCATGAGCGATCCGCAATCGCAGACGCTTCGAACGCGGCTGTTCATTACCCTGCAATACCTGCTACCGCAGCATTCCCTGTCGCGGCTGGTGCTTCGCGCCACGCGCATCCGAACGCCCGCTGTCAAAAACACTCTGATCTCGAAGTTCGTCCGCGGGTTTCGACCAGACATGAGCGAGGCAACGCAACCCGACGCGCTCAGATACGCAAGCTTCAACGAATTCTTCACGCGAACGCTGCGAGCGGATGCGCGGCCCGTGAATGCAAATCCGCAAGTCCTCGTGTCTCCCGTGGATGGAACCGTCAGCCAGATCGGACACATTGAGGGTTCGCGTCTCATCCAGGCAAAAGGGCACGACTACACTCTCGAGGCGCTGCTTGCGCCCCCCGAACGCTCAAGCGCGGCAGAAGCGGTGTGGCCCGATAGATTCCGCGGCGGCGGATTCGCGACGCTGTATCTCGCCCCGTATAACTATCATCGCATTCATATGCCAGTCGCCGGAACTCTGCGCGCGGCGTGGTTCGTGCCGGGCAAACTTTTCAGCGTGAACGCGGTTACGGCAGCGTCCGTGCCCGACCTGTTTGCCCGGAACGAGCGGGTCGTGTGTATTTTCGAAAACGGAACCAACGTGTTTGCGATGGTCCTCGTCGGTGCCTTGTTCGTGGGCAGCATCGCAACCGTGTGGCACGGTGACATCACCCCGCGCAGTCCGCGACATGCTGCGGAGCTGCCACTTGACGGCTCACGCGCACCCCTGCGCCTCGAGAAGGGAGCGGAAATGGGCCGCTTCAACATGGGATCGACCGTCATTTTGCTCACGCCTCCCGGACTGGGCGAGTGGCTGCCCACCATCGCCGCGGGAAGCCGGATCCGCATGGGTGAGGCACTGGCGAGCTTGCGATGATCGACGACGCGACAACTGAGTGGCGCCCGACAGCAACCCGCGCGACGCTGGAGCGCCGCGCGCAGATGCTCCATCGCGCACGGACTTTCTTTGCACAGCGGCAGGTGCTCGAGGTGGATACGCCTCTGGTCGTGAATGCACCGGTTACCGATGTGCACATTCATTCGGCGCGTGTCGCGTTGAGCAATTCCGCGGCCGGGTATTTCCTCCACACTTCGCCTGAGTACGCCATGAAGCGGCTGCTCGCGGCAGGCAGCGGCGACATCTTCCAGATTTGTCATGTCGTGCGCGGCTTTGAGCGCGGCCGCCTGCACAACTGCGAATTCACACTCATCGAGTGGTACCGCTGCGGGTTCTCGCTCGACCAACTGATGAGCGAGGTCGAAAAGCTGGTGCGCGAGTTGCTCGGCAGCGCTGCACGAGATGCCGAACACCTGACCTACCGGGACGCATTCCTGCGCCATCTGAAATTCGATCCCTTCGTGGCGACTCGCGCAGAGTTGGCTGAAGTCGCCCGCGGTTTTGGCTTCGCTGCCAACAGCTCGACCCCGCGAGATGAATTGCTCGAATTCCTCATGGGCACGCGCGTCGGCCCGCAGCTCGGCCTCAATGGCCTCGCATTCGTGCGTGGGTATCCGGCATCCCAGGCCGCGCTCGCGCGCATCGATCCTGCGGATGCGCGCACGGCGCAACGCTTCGAGCTGTACTGCGACGGCATCGAGTTGGCCAACGGCTTTCACGAGCTCGCTTCCGCGGCGGAGCAGCGGGCGCGCTTCGAGAGCGACCGTGAAGAGCGGCAGCGTCTGGAATTGCCGTCACACGATCTCGACGAGCGACTGCTCGCCGCGCTGGAGTCCGGCCTACCCGATTGTGCCGGGGTGGCATTGGGATTCGATCGCCTGGTCATGCTCGCAACGGGCGCGCGGACGATCGAAGAAGTGCTCGCCTTTGCGACGGAACGGGCCTGAAAAGGCTGTGCCGATGAGCCACCCGAGGCAACGCTACGACTTCAAGGACAAGGCGGCGGACTATGCGAGCCTCGCAGAGGAGCTGACCGCACTGTTGGCCGGCGAGACGGACCTGATCGCCAACGCGGCCAACACGTCCGCGCTGCTCTTCGACGCCCTCCCCGATCTGAACTGGGTCGGCTTCTATTTCCTCAAGGCAGGTGAGCTGCTCGTGGGTCCGTTCCAGGGAAAGCCGGCGTGTGTGCGCATCGCCATCGGCAAGGGAGTGTGCGGCGCCGCTGCGGCGCGACGCGAGACCATAGTCGTAGCGGACGTCGAGCAGTTTCCCGGACACATTGCGTGCGATGCCGCGTCGCGCTCTGAAATCGTGATTCCACTCATCGCGAATGGGGCACTATGGGGCGTTCTCGATATCGACAGCCCGCTGCTGGCTCGCTTCGATGCAAGCGATCGCCTCGGGCTCGAACGCTTAGCCGCGATCTTCGTCGCCGGCAGCCATGCGCGCGAGCACTAGATAGTCCATGTCCGCCGACGGCGCTCCGGTTGGAATCTCGCACAAGGGGCTGAGCGCCGCCCTGTCCGCTTACATCGTATGGGGCCTGTTTCCCCTGTATTTGCGGCCTCTGCAGGCTGTCGGGACGCTCGAGGTGATCGCGCATCGGGTCACCTGGTCGTGTGTGTTCCTGCTCATCTGGATGCTGCTGCGCGGACAGTTGGCGAGCGTGCGCGCGACGCTGGCAAATCCGGGACTGGTGTGGCGGCTGGCGATTTCCGCGACCCTGATCACGGTCAACTGGGTCGTGTACGTCTTTTCCGTGGCAAACGGGCACGTGCTCGAGGCGAGTCTCGGCTATTTCATCAATCCGTTGGTCAACGTTCTACTGGGTGTCGTCGTTCTGTCAGAGCGGCTGAACCGGGCGCAGTGGCTATCGGTCGGCCTGGCCGCGATCGCCGTGATTTATCTGAGTGTCATGGCCGGGAGTCCACCGTGGATCTCACTGACCGTCGCGGTGAGCTTCGGCCTGTACGGCCTGGTTCGCAAAGTCATCGCAGTCGAAGCTCTGCCAGGCCTCACGGTCGAAACGCTTTTGTTGACGCCGCTGGCCATTGGATACCTGCTATGGCGGGAGTCCGCCGGAATCGGCGCCATGGGCCACGCTGGCAGCGGCATCGACGCGCTACTCGTCGGCAGCGGACCGATGACGGCTGTGCCGCTCTTCCTGTTCGCGTTCGGCGCCAGGTTGATCCCGTATTCGACGATGGGGCTGCTGCAGTACATCGCGCCGAGCCTGCAGCTTGCGTGCGGCCTGCTGGTGTTTGGTGAAACTTTGGGACGTCACCGCGCGATCGGCTTCGCGCTGATCTGGGCGGCGCTGCTCATCTACGCAGCCGATGGCCTGCGCCCGCGCGCTCAGGCCTTGCCGCGCGAGATATAAGCGCCCGTGCGAGTGTCGATGCGCAGGATGTCGCCTTCATTGATGAACAGCGGCACGCGCACGACCGCACCTGTCTCCAGCTTGGCCGGCTTCTGACCGCCGGTCGCCGTATCGCCACGCAGGCCCGGATCGGTCTCGATGACCTTCAATTCAATGTGCGGCGGGGGAGTGACGACGAGGGGCACGTTGTTCCACAGCGTGATGATGCAAACGACGCCATCCTTGAGCCACTGCGCCGCATCCGCTACCGCCGCCTTTTCCGCCGTGAACTGCTCGAAGCTCTCCGGCTGCATGAAATGCCAGAAATCTCCGTCGTGATACAGAAACTGCATCTCGGTATCGACCACGTCCGCCGCTTCCAAGGACTCGCCGGACCGGAACGTGCGCTCGATCGTGCGCCCCGTCTTGAGATTACGGATCTTGATGCGGTTGAACGCCTGGCCCTTGCCCGGCTTGACGAATTCGTTCTCGACGATGGCGAACGGCTCGCCGTCGAGGAGAACCTTCATGCCGCCACGGATTTCGCTCGTCGTATAGCTGGACATTTCGTACTCGCAGGGCTTTGGGCGCAGAATGCGCCCCCGGCACAGGGCCGCGTATGATAACGGCAACGACTTACCCCCGCCACCACGAGCCTGCCCGCTGGCAAAGCGAAATGGCCGCAGCCTTCACCAGTGCCGCGGCACTGGCTGAGGCTGTTGGCCTCGACCCGCAATCAATTGCGTCGGCGGGTCCGGCCGGCGAGCACTTTCGCCTGCGAGTGCCGGCGAGCTATGTGCGCAGAATGCGCCGGGGCGACCCACTCGATCCGCTGCTGCTCCAGGTGCTGCCTAGCGCGCGTGAAAACGAGGTACTCGCCGGCTATACAGCGGATCCTGTCGGCGAGCACGCAGCGCTGCGTGCGCCCGGACTTCTGCAGAAATACTCGGGCCGCGCGCTGCTGATAACGACTTCGGCCTGCGCAGTGCACTGCCGCTACTGCTTTCGCCGCGAGTTTCCCTACTCCGAGCAGGGTAGCGAAGCGCCTCGATGGAGCGCGGCGTTGGAGGAAATCGCCCGCGACGAGTCGCTCGAGGAAATCATTCTCAGCGGTGGCGATCCCTTGTCCCTCAGCGATGCGCGTCTCAAGAGCCTCACGGACGCGTTAGCCAATATTCGGCACGTGCGCAGACTTCGAGTGCACACACGTCAACCCATTGTGCTGCCTTCGCGAGTCGACGCCGGCCTCACCGCGTGGTTGCGCGGATTGCGTCTGCCGACAGTGTTCGTGCTTCACGTCAATCATCCGCAGGAAATCGATGCAGAAGTGCGCGAGGCCTGCGCCACGCTGCGAGGCAACGGAATAACGCTGCTCAACCAGTCGGTGCTCTTGCACGGTGTAAACGACAGCGTCGACGTACTGGTGGAACTGTCGCATCGCCTGTTCGAAGCAGGTGTGCTTCCGTACTACTTGCACGTCCTGGATCCGGTACGAGGCGCAGCGCATTTCGACGTTCCGGACCCCACTGCCCAGGTCCTGGCGGGCCAGCTCGCCGCACGGCTTCCTGGCTATCTGGTGCCCCGCCTCGTCCGCGAGGTGCACGGGGCCCCCGCAAAGGTCACCTTGCCGCCCCGATTCCCCGGAAGTTGACGCGCCAACTGAGAGGCGGCTCATGCGGGGCCAGGGGGGGCCGGTGCTAGAATCCGCCGCGTTCCGAAGCACTGTATTTTATGCGCCACGTCTTTTGGAGGCCGTTTGACCGAGCAGAACGCGGTCCCACTCATCGTCCTCAGTTCCGCACGCGATCCCGTCGAGGCGATCAACAGCATTCTGCGCCGCGCGGGACACCCGGTTCATTGCACCTGGATTCCAGAGCTGCGCGACCTCGGCGATGCATTGACTCAGCTCAATCCTGAGCTGCTGATTCACGTCGCGGCTGGGAGCATCGAGCTGCAAACCACCGTCGGAGTGCGCGATCAGATCGCCCCGACGGTACCCGTGCTCGTTCTCGCCGACTCGCTCGGAAAAACGACCGTCACCGAGGCGCTGATTGCCGAGGCTATGCTTGCAGGAGCGCGTGACGTCGTCTCCCTTTCAAACCCGGCGCGAATGCACTCAGTTGTTCTGCGCGAGTTGCGCGCGTTCCGACTCGAGCGCGCGCTGCGCACAACCGTCAAATCCGCGCGTGACGCGCGCAATCAGCTCGAGTCAGTGCTGCAGCGCTCGAATGACGCGATCGTGCAGGTACAGGAAGGTATCGTCGTCGACGCAAATCCCGCCTGGCAGGAGCTGTTCGGCAGCCTCGACGGTCTGGTCGGCCAGCCGGTGATGGATCTGTTCGAAGAGTCCAACCAGGCGGCTCTGAAGGGCGCACTGTCCGCGTGCCTGCAAGGCCGGTGGAGCGACCACACGCTGAAGGTCAACGCCATCCTCTCCGATGGCTCGGAACTGCCCGTCGAAATCGTGCTCGCCTTGGGAGAGCACGACGGCGAGCCCTGCGTGCGCCTCGTCGTGCCGGCGCGGCAACGCGATGAGCGCAAGCTCGCGGCAGATCTCACTGAAGCGATTCGTTCTGACGCTTCCACTGGGTTTCTACATCGGCGCGAACTGCTCGAGGCGCTCGCAAAACGGCTCGCGAGTCCCGCGGCCGGCGGAATGCGCCATCTGGCACTGGTAAAGCTCGACAAGTTTTCATCGCTCGAGCGTGACGTCGGGGTCACCGCGAGCGAAGACATAATCATCGAATTTGCGAAGCTCCTGAAGGAGACCCTGAATCCCAAGGAGATTATCGGGCGCCTGGGAGGAGTGAGGTTTCTCGCGTTGCTCGAGCGCGGTAACGAGCATGACGTGGAGGCATGGGGCGAACAGCTTCTCGGCCGTCTGCAGAAACACGTTACTCATATCAAGGAAAAGGCCGTCACGGTGACATGCACCATCGGACTCACCGTCGTCTCACACGGTCAGGTTGACCTGGATGCGGTAGTAGCCGACGCGGTGGAGGCATGCAAACGCGGCAGCGTGCGCGGCGGCAATCAATCAGTTTTGTCCGACAGAGCCGACGCGGACACCCGCGTGCAGTCGTACGACAAGGTATGGGTGAAGCACATCAAGGCCGCCCTGATGGAGAACCGCTTCAGGCTCGTACAACAGCCGGTCGCTAGCCTTCAGGGCGATGACCCCGCCATGTTCGACGTGCTCGTGCGCATGATCGACGGCAGCGGCAAGGAAGTGTTGCCATCGGAGTTCATGGCGGCGGCTGAGCGTAACGACCTGATGAAGAACATCGACCGCTGGGTCGTCGGCGCCTCTCTGTCCTTCGCGGCGCAGCGCAAGCCCGGATGCCTGTTCGTACGTCTCTCGAAGGATACCGTCGCGGATGCGACCTTCCAGGGTTGGCTCGACAATCACGTGCGCTCCAGCCGCGCAGAGCCGACCCGGCTGTGCTTCCAGGTCACCGAGACGATCGCGGGGACATACGTTCCGCAGGTGAAAGCCCTGTCAGCCGCGTTGCGTCAGCGCGGCTTCCGGTTTGCGATCGATGGCTTCGGGTCAGGCCGGGACAGCCAGGGACTGCTCGATGCAGTGCCGCTGGATTTCGTCAAGATCGACGGCGCGCTGGTACAGAGTCTCGCGGCCGACCAGCAACTCCAGCAGCGTACCCGCACGTTGGTCGAGGCCGCGACGAAGCGGCTCATTCAGACGATTGCGGAACGCGTCGAGGATGCAAACACGATGGCCGTCCTGTGGCAGATCGGCGTGCAGTACATCCAGGGCTACTTCATCAACGAGCCCGAGCAGGTCGTGCTGAGCGCGCACCGCTAGCCGAAAAAAGCTCCTAGGCAGGCGGCGCGGGCGGCAACTGCGTTTCGAGCCGATCGACCTTGCGCGGCCAGCCGCGCGGGAGAACGGAACCTCGCTGTGCCCGCTGACCTCGATATTCCTTCAGGTCGGACCACTCCAGCACTTTCTGTTTCTCGCCGGCCCACAGAATGAGCGTGCCTTTCGGCGGCACCACTGCAATTCCGGTCACCAGCTCTTCACGCGCCGCGGCTTTCTTCGTCGGGATGTCATAGAGCTTGTTGCCCTTGCCGCGCGGCATCTCCGGAACGTCCTTGACGGGAAACGCCAGCAGCTTGCCCTCGCTGCTCACAGCGACCACGAGCGAATCCGGCGACGCGACGAAAGCCGGCGGCAGCACATGCGAATTCTCCGGGACGTTGAGAGTCGTCTTGCCGGCGCGGCGGTCGGTGATCAGCTCTTTCAGCCGCACCGTGAAGCCATAGCCCGCATCGCTCGCCAGCAGCCACAGATCCTCAGGCTCACCCATCATCACGCCTGCGAACTTCGCTCCATCCGGAGGGTTCAGCCGGCCCGACAGCGGGTCGCCCTGGCCTCGAGCCGAGGGCAGCGTGTGCGCGGGCAGGCTGTACGTGCGTCCGGTGCTGTCGATGAAAACAGCCTGCTGCAGGCTGCGGCCGCGAGCCGCGGACTGGAAGCCGTCTCCCGTCTTGTATGAGAACGCATGCGGATCGATGTCGTGTCCCTTCGCGGACCGCACCCAACCCCCCGTCGAGAGCACGACCGTAACCGGCTCATTGGGAATCAGCGTCGTCTCATCGATCGCCTGCGCCGCCTCGCGCTCGACGATCTTGGTGCGGCGGTTGTCGCCGAACTTCTCAGCGTCCGCGCGAATCTCCTCGCCGACGAGCTTTCTGAGCTTCGCCTTGCTCTTCAGCAGCGCTTCCAGCTCAGTGCGCTCCTCGCTCAGTTCTTTCTGCTCCGCGCGAATCTTCATCTCCTCGAGCTTCGCCAGGTGACGCAGCTTGGTTTCGAGGATCGCCTCGGTCTGCTCCTCTGACAGCTTCAGGCGCTTCATCAGCACAGGCTTCGGCTCGTCCTCCCGCCGGATGATGCGGATGACCTCATCCAGATTCAGAAAGACGGCCAGCAGGCCTTCGAGGATGTGCAGCCGCCTCGAGACTTTGTCGAGACGGTGCTGCAGGCGGCGGGTGACAGTGGTGATGCGGAACTCGAGCCACTCGCTCAACAGTCCCTTGAGTCCCATCACGCGTGGCCGCCCGTCGAGGGCGATCACATTCAGGTTGACACGATAATTGCGCTCGAGATCCGTCGTCGCGAAAAGGTGATTCATCACCTCCACCAGGTCCACGCGGTTGGAGCGCGGCACGATGACAAGACGCGTCGGGTTCTCGTGATCGGACTCGTCGCGCAGATCCTCCACCATGGGCAACTTCTTGTTGCGCATCTGGTCGGCGATCTGCTCCTGCACGCGGTTGCCGGAAACCTGATGTGGGAAAGCCGTGATGACGACGTTGCCGTCCTCGATTTCGTAGGTCGCGCGGGCCTTGAAGCTGCCGACGCCCTTCTCGTAGAACTCTTTCAGGTCCGCGCGGGGCGAGACGATCTCGGCACCTGTCGGCAGGTCGGGCCCCTTCACATGCTTCATCAACTGTGCGGTCGTGGCTTCCGGCTCTTCCAGGAGATGTATGCACGCCGCAGCCACCTCGCGCAGGTTGTGCGGCGGAATGTCAGTCGCCATGCCGACAGCGATGCCCGTCGTCCCGTTCAGCAAAAGATTCGGCAAGCGCGCGGGGAGCAGGGACGGCTCATCCATCGTGCCGTCGAAGTTCGGCGTCCAGTCAACCGTGCCGTGCGCCAACTCTCCCAACAATACGTCCGCGTACCTGGTGAGCTTCGCCTCGGTGTACCGCATCGCGGCGAAGGACTTCGGATCGTCCTGCGAGCCCCAGTTTCCCTGCCCGTCCACTATCGGATAGCGATATGAGAACGGCTGCGCCATGAGCACCATGGCCTCATAGCAGGCACTGTCGCCGTGCGGATGGAACTTGCCGATGACATCGCCCACGGTCCGCGCCGATTTCTTGTGCTTGTTGACGGCTGCGAGTCCCAGCTCGCTCATCGCATAGATGATGCGGCGCTGCACAGGCTTCAAGCCGTCGGCGAGCGCCGGCAACGCGCGGTCGAGAATGACGTACATCGAATAGTCGAGGTACGCCTTTTCGGTAAAGGTCCGCAGCGGCTGCTTCTCGACCCCTTCGAAATTCAATTCCTGCTCTTGCATGATCAGACCTGCACTTCAGCCAGGTTACCCTTGCTCTCGAGCCATTCGCGCCGATCCGCGGCGCGCTTCTTGGCCAGTAGCATGTCCATCAGCTTGTCCGTCTCATCCGCCGCTTCCACCGTGAGCTGCACGAGACGGCGGGTGCGGGGATCGATAGTCGTTTCGCGCAACTGCGAGGGATTCATCTCCCCCAAGCCTTTGAAGCGCGTCACCGTCGGCTTGGCGCGCGGGTTCTCCTTCTCGATGCGTTTCAACACTGCCTCTCGCTCCGCGTCATCGAGCGCGTAGTACACGCTCTTGCCGGCATCGATTCGATAGAGCGGCGGCATCGCGACGTATATGTGTCCCTCGGTGACGAGCGGCCGGAAATGGCGGAGGAACAGCGCACACAGCAGCGTCGCGATGTGCTGGCCATCCGAGTCCGCGTCCGCAAGGATGCAGATCTTGTGATAGCGAAGCTGTGTCAGGTCCGCAGAGCCGGGCTCCACACCCAGTGCGATGCTGATGTTGTGGACTTCCTCCGACGAGCCGATCTCGCCGGCATCCAACTCCCAGGTATTCAGGATCTTGCCGCGCAGAGGCATGATCGCCTGGAAGTCCTTTTCGCGCGCCTGCTTCGCGGAGCCGCCGGCGGAATCGCCCTCGACCAGAAACAGCTCGGAGCGCTTCGGCTCCTGGCTCGCACAGTCCGCCAGCTTGCCCGGCAGCGCAGGCCCCCCCGAGATGCGCTTGCGCACAATGCGCTGTGCCGCCTTGAGCCGCTCCTGCGCATTGCTGATGGCGTACTGGCCGATCTTTTCGCCGGCATCGGGATGCCGGTTCAGCCATAACGCCAGCGAGTCGCGCACGAACGACTCGACGAGCGGGGCAGCGTCGCGCGAGGCGAGTCGTTCCTTCATCTGCCCCGCAAACTGCGGCTCATTGATCTTCACGGACAGGACGTAACAGGCCTTGTCCCAGACATCCTCGGGTGTCAGCTTGATGCCGCGTGGCACGAGATTGCGGAATTCGCAGAATTCGCGCACCGCCTGCGCCACCCCGGACCGCAATCCGTTGACGTGCGTGCCGCCTTCGATGGTCGGAATCAGGTTCACGTAACTTTCGCCGAGCGCAGCTTCGGCATTCGGCGCCCACACGAGTGCGTAGTTGACCGCGTCCGTGTCGCCTTCGCGCGTACCGATGATCGGTTCCGACGGCAACAGCTCGGTCTTTCCCAGCTCATCGAGCAGATACGCGCCCAGATCGCCGGTGAAGAACCACTCATCCTTCTCGCCCGTCGCCTCGTTGCTGAAGGTGATGCGCAGTCCGGGGCACAGGACCGCCTTCGCCTTCAGCGTGTGCTTCAACTGCGGCACCGAGAATTTGTCGGTGTCGAAGAACTTCGGGTCGGGCCAGAAACGCACCGTGGTGCCGGTGTTGCGCTGCCCGACCGTGCCGACCATCTCGAGCTTCGAGACGACCTTGCCGTCCTTGAAGCCGATGTTGTATTCCTTGCCGCCGCGCTTGATCCAGCACTCGAGCTTGCTCGAGAGCGCATTCACGACCGAGACGCCGACGCCGTGCAGGCCGCCGGAGAATTTGTACGTCTTGTCGGAAAACTTGCCGCCGGCGTGCAGCCGCGTGAGGATCAGCTCGACGCCGCTCACCTTTTCCTTGGGATGGATGTCGACGGGCATGCCGCGGCCGTCGTCCGCCACCTGCAGCGAGCCGTCCTTGAACAGGGTTACGTCAATCTGTTTGCAGTAGCCTGCGAGCGCCTCATCGACGCTGTTGTCGACGACCTCGTGGGCCATATGGTTCGGCCGCGAGGTGTGCGTGTACATGCCTGGCCGGCGCCGCACGGGCTCGAGGCCGCTCAGAACTTCGATGTCGGAAGCGGTATACGATTGATTCATCTGGTGACCTGAAACAGGCCGGCGCGTGGCGTGGCCCGCCGAATCCGCGGGATATTAACAGACGTGCGGAAGATTTCAGGCCAGGTCGGCGAGAAGCGACTGGCGCACGGCACTGCGTACAGCAGTAACGGCGTGCCGGTAGTGTTCGTGATCGACGCCGAGGCCCAGCTCCGCGCCGGCCCGCAGCGTTGCAATCATTTCCGGCGTCAGCTCGAACCGAAGGAAATGAACTGATGAGGTTTTCTCATCGTTTTCGCGCTCCAGATCCTCATCCGCGATCGCAAACACGCGCTCGTGTCCGCTGACCTGCACCCAGCAGCGGTCCTCGACACCCTTGAGCTTCGCAAGCTCGCGCTGCCGCTCGGGTACATCGGGGAACTCGATGAGCAGCGTCACTTTCCAGTTGCTGCCGTCCGGTATGAGCGGGTTGTAGGACGCCAGCTCATCGGCGATGCCTTCGGGCTCGAAAATTCGCTCGGCACGGAGCATTTCCTGCACCTGGTACTGCACCGTGATCCGATCCTCGAACAGCCACGTCGCATTCGGACCGACGGGCATCTGCCGATCGCGCTTGTGCTGCATCACCGTGGCGCGAATCGCGGGCCGCTCGCGGGCGTAACGCTCCAGCGAGAACAGATCGGAAGGGGAAAGCTTGTTCATGGTCAGATACCGTACGCGATCCGCAGCAGTTTAAGCGGGTGATCAGGCGCTTTCGCCTCGGTCAGGCCGCTTTCGATCTGATGCCCTGCCATCGGACAGTCGCTCGTGTAGTGATCCGGGTGTGCGTTCTGCACGCGCTGCATCACGGGCTTACCAATCTTCATCGAGGCCGCACGGAATTCCTTCTTCACCGCGTACGTGCCGTTGTGCCCGGAGCAACGCTCAATTACATCGACCGTGGTGTCGGGCACGAGTTTCAAAACGTCACGCGTCTTCAGTCCAATGTTCTGCACACGCAGATGGCAGGGAACGTGGTAGCTCACCTTGCCCAGTGTCGCCTTGAAGTCGGTGCGCAGCAGGCCGGCGCGATGCCGCAGCATGAGATATTCAAATGGATCGAAAACCCGTTTGCGGACCGCCTGCACGTCCGCGTCGTCCGGATACATGAGTGGCAGCTCCTGCTTGAACATCAGGACGCAGGACGGAATCGGCGCCACGATGTCGTAGCCCGCATCGATCGCCTGCTTGAGCTGCGGGATGTTGAATTCCTTGAGCTTCGCGACCGCCTCGAGATCCCCGAGCTCCAGCCGTGGCATGCCGCAACAGCGTTCCTGGGCAATGAGCGTCATCGCGATGCCGTTGTGCTCGAAGATTGCGACCAGATCCTCGCCGAGCTCAGGTTCGTTGCGGTTCCCGTAGCAGGTCGTGAACAACGCAACCTTGCCGGTAGTCTGCTCGGTGGGTTGCGGAGTGGCAGGGTCAACCCGGTGGGCGTTGCTTTGCCGGCTCGTTCCAAGCTGGCCCGCGAGCCGCTTGCGCGCCGTCTGCGAGTGAAAAGTCGGAATCGGCGCCTCGCGATGCACGCCAAGCGTTTTTTCCAACAGCACGCGGCCGACGGCGGACCGATTGACCGCATTGACGATCTCGGCCACGACCGGAATCCCCGCAAGGCTGCCCACAGTGTCCGTTGCCGCGAGGGTGCGATTGCGAAAGCTCAAGCCTTCCTGGCGCGCGCTCAGCGCCTTCGCTCGCAACATCAGATGCGGAAAATCGACGTTCCACGGGTGCGGCGGCACGTACGGGCACTTCGTCATGAAGCACATGTCGCACAGGTAACAGTTGTCGACGACCTCCCAGAACACTTTCTTCTCGACGCCGTCGACTTCGCCCGTGGGCGAAGCGTCTACCGCATCGAATAGCGTGGGGAATGAGTTGCACAGACTGAAGCAGCGGCGGCATCCATGGCAGATGTCGAAGACCCGCTCCAACTCTTTGTTGAGAGCCGCCTCATCGTAGAAAGCCGGATTGCGCCAGTCGATGGGATGGCGCGTCGGTGCGTCGAGGCTTCCTTCGCGTCCGCCACCGCCCGCGGTGGTGCCTGCGCCGGAAGCCGATCCTGCTGCTGGGGTTGAGCTCATGGTTTATTTGCAGGTGCGCAGCGGGACTCGACGTCCCCCGGCCGTCTCAACGCCGACCGGGGGAACGCCTGAAGCTCGAATCCCAGGGCGGCTAAATCGAATCCAGGGCCTTCTGAAAGCGGTTCGCGTGCGAGCGCTCGGCCTTGGCCAGCGTCTCGAACCAATCCGCGATCTCGGCAAACCCTTCCTCGCGCGCATTCTTGGCCATCCCCGGGTACATGTCGGTGTACTCGTGGGTTTCGCCGGCGATGGCCGCTTTGAGATTCAGTTTGGTCTCGCCGATGGGCAGGCCCGTGGCGGGGTCGCCGACCGCCTCGAGGTATTCGAGGTGGCCATGAGCGTGGCCGGTCTCACCTTCCGCAGTCGAACGGAACACGGCGGACACGTCGTTGAAGCCCTCGACGTCGGCCTTGGCTGCGAAATACAGGTAGCGACGATTTGCCTGGGACTCCCCGGCAAAAGCGTCCTTCAAATTCTTTTCCGTCTTGCTGCCTTTGAGATTCACGGCTTACTCCTCGATTGGACGGGCGCCGGATGACTCCGGCTCACGATTAGACTGGGTCTAACTCAGGCGTCGAACTCTAAGCTTCGGACCCGGCGCCGTCAACACACGACACCAAGCGCTCAACCGAAGCGTTGACCCCGTTCCGTGCGCCTGTGTAACGTGGCGCGCCGTTGACTCTTGAAGTCGATCCCATTCACGGTCCCCGGCGGGCCCGACAGCGGAGTGTCCTGAAGCTTGGCGCGCGAACCCAAACCCGCAGATCCGGTCCCGGCTCCCGATTTCGAGCACGCATTGACGGAGCTCGAAGGCCTCGTCGAGCGTCTGGAGCGGGGTGACCTGCCTCTGGATGAGGCGCTGAAAACTTTCGAGCGCGGCGTTTCGCTCACCCGGCATTGCCAGACGGCCCTCAAGGCCGCCCAGCAGAAGGTCGAGATCCTCCTGAAGCGCAGTGGCGAGGCGGGCGTCGAGCCCTTCACCGTTGCGGAAGACGATTCTTCGGGCGCAGCCCCGTCCCCCGACGAATGAGCGGCGCGGTCGATTGGTCGCTCGCGCCACGTCTAACGCCAGTGCCCAGGCTAAAGACAGCTCCTCCGCCGAAACCGGCGCACCCGTTGAAATCCGCGCCGCGCCCGCTGCTGCGATGACGCAGGGAGCCCATTTCGCCCAGCGGGTGGCTAACTACCAGGCTCGAATCGAAGGCGTCCTGGACCAGTGCCTTGCGCTGCCCGATCCCGGCACGGAGCGGCTACGGGAGGCGATGCGATACAGCGTACTGG
>FTEM01002379.1_pt1 | contig 15987 bp, 15 predicted proteins | sample 1640201 | NCBI WGS metagenome assembly FTEM01 (sample SAMEA3914816, study PRJEB12502) | metagenome | biome: forest; material: soil | place: USA | collected 2011-09-16 | depth 0.3 m | reverse complement strand
TTGCCGAGACGTTCTTGTCCGACACGAGCGCGGCCTTCGCACGCGCCGTCAACGTTGCGTCGTCGGCGTATTCGGTGGTCGTCTCCTTGCCCTTGATGATGTTGCATCCCGTGACAAGCAGCGCAGCGGCGGTGACCGCGGCAATTTTAAGGGCAGAACGCATTTGGCTAACCTCTGATGATTGTGTGGCTGACGGGATGCTCAGCAAGCCCGGTGCCCGCGGCGGAAACCGCGGCGCCGCGGTTTTGTCTACAATGAGGGCGGTACGTTTGCGTGGCGCGGCTGGACGTGCGCTGCGTGGATGGATAGTATTGTTAAATCATAAAGTTAGACGAATTAGCCAGAATTAGCATGAACTTAAGATCGAACTTGTTCAGTTTCTGCGCACTGCTCTGCGCGGCTCCTTCGTGGGCGACGGTGTTCGAGTTGCCGCAGGACGGCAGCGCGGTCGTCGGCGCCGACGAGCACATCAAGTCCACCTATCAGGACACGCTGCTCGACATCGCGCGGCGCTACAGCCTCGGATACGAAGAGATCATCCGCGCCAATCCCGGAACCGACATGTGGATCCCCGGTGACGGCAAAGACATCCTGCTTCCGGGCGAGCGCATCCTGCCGGCCGGTCCGCGCGACGGCATCGTGGTCAACCTTCCCGAGCACCGCCTTTACTACTATCCGAAGCCGAAGAAGAACGAGAAGCCGGTCGTCATCACTTTTCCGGTCAGCATCGGCAAGATGGACTGGCACACGCCGTTGGGTGAAACCCACGTCATGTCGAAGCAGAAGCATCCGAACTGGTATCCGCCGGAATCGGTCCGCAAGGAGCACGAGGCCAATGGCGACCCGATTCCGAAAATCGTGAAGGCCGGTCCCGACAATCCGCTCGGCGACTACGCGATGCGTCTCGCCGTCGGTGACGGCACATACATGATCCATGGAACCAACAACCCGATGGCGGTGGGTATGGCCATCACACACGGCTGCATCCGCATGTATCCGGAAGATGTCGCGTCGTTGTTTCCGCTGATTCCGGTTGGCACGAAGGTCTATCTTGTCAACGAGCCCGTGAAGACCGCGTACGTCGGAGGCGAGTTGTTGTTGGAAGTGCATCCGCCCGTGGACGCGCAGGGCCAGAGCACCGAGCCAAACATGGAGCTGCTGTCCCAGATTCTCGATAAAGCGCTCGGCGACACCACAGCCGCCATCCACTGGGATTTCGCCCGTGAGACCCTGCAAGCCGCAAATGGAATGCCAGTCGTGGTGGGTCTGCAGGCCGACGTCGATCCCGTTCCTGCCCCGGGCCCAGACTCATCGCAGCCCGCCGCTCCGACTCAGCCCACGCCAGCGACATCAACCCAAGCGCCTCAGCCGCCGGCCAGGATGACGGTTACGCAGGCAAACTAAACGCCGTCAGCGGGTGAGTGGGAGGATTCTTTCATCTCATCCGTATCCCGCGCAGTTCATTGATAATCCGCATCACGCGCGTCAGCCGCGAGATGAGCGACAACCCGCCCGCCAGCCAAGGCAGCCACGTAAACAATCTTCTGGGTTTCAGCATCAGCAGGATGCTGGCGATGCCCGCCACCCAGGCCAACGGGTGATTCGCCGCCGAGTGCGATCCCCGCCGCCGCGCCCACGCGACCACCTGTGATGTCGGGTGAAATTGCTCGGCCTGCCACGCCAGTTCATGCCGCTGCGCATCGATGCGCACCAGCAGCGCGCGACGCCGCTCCTCCAACTCGGTGATTCGGCTTTTCATTCCACACCGTCCACTTTGCGGCGATCGTGCTCGAGTTGCTGCAGGGTCTTTTCAAGTATGAGCGGCCGGACCCGTAGCGTTCGTATCGCCATTGCGCTGAAGATTCCGGCCAACAACAGGAACGCGCCGGCGCCGCCGAGCACTCCCAACATGCGGTGCGAGTCCCACAACGCCGCGATGATCGCGACAATGATGAACACGAAGGTCAACAGTGCGCAGGCAAGCGCGGCAAGCGCCCAAAGGAGCGTCTGCAGCGTGCGCAGCAGATAGATCTCCGCTTCGACGACGACGAGATCCAGTCGTGTCTTGACCGCCTCGATCGCCGAGGACAGTAATCCGCGGATAGTTCCCGGAGGTCCCGCCGCGTCGCTCGCGTGAGCTTCCGAGGCTGGCTCGATCACTTGCGTCCCATGATCAGACCGACGATCAATGCGACTCCACCAACCACGGCGATCGCCGTCCACGGGTTGTCCTGCACGTAACCGTCCACTACCTTGGCCCGGCCTTTCATGTCCTTCTCGAAGCCAGCCAGCCTGTCCCGCAAGGCACCCAGGGATTCCTCCGCGCGCTCGCGCGCACCGGCGGCTGTTTCACCGGCACTGTCGGCGGTGGCTCGCAGCAGTTCCTCGGCGTGCTGCACGAGAGACTGCAAATCGTCGGCGAGTTTTCCGGCATCGAACTGCTTCATTTCCTCACTCCTTCAGCAAATTCTTGAATCGGACAGGGGCCCAGATGCGGGATATGCAGGCAAGCATCGTGCCTGACGCCGGGTGCATGGCGCCAGATCGGCGCGGGGGCGGCACTGCACGGCGCCGGGTGCGCCTTTGGGCGTGCTGCGCCTTTGACCCTGCTGCAGCCTTTGGGCGTGTTGCAGCCTTTTTCGGGTCCGCCGCCCATGTCATGGGGGCCCGCAGGGTTATTTCGAGGCCAGGACCGTCCGCGCGGCCCTTATGAGCATCTGATCCTCGTCGACGGGGACCACATGCACCGCAATTCGGCTGGTCGGAGCGTCGATCCGCGCCAGCTCCCCACGGGCGGCCTCGTTTGCCTGGGCGTCAAGCTCGATTCCCGCCCACTGCATGCCCGCGAGTATCTGCGCTCGCACGGCGGGGACGTGCTCCCCGACACCGCCGCCGAAGACAATCCCGTCGCAACCACCCAGAACGGCCAGGTAGGCGCCGATGTACTTGTGTGCGCGGTAGCAATACAGATCTACGGCAAAACGGGACTGCGGGGCAGGATCGCCCGCCAGCGCCGTCAGATCCGCGGACTTTCCCGACATCCCCGTAAGTCCGGCAGCGTGGTTCAGCAGCTCGACGATCTCCGCGGCGGACTTGGACAAGCGGTGCTCCAGGTAGGGAACGACAGCGGCGTCGATATCTCCCGACCGCGTCGCCATGACCAGTCCCTCCAGAGGAGAGAATCCCATCGAAGTGTCGAGCGGGCGGCCTCCCGAGATGGCAGCGACTGAGCAGCCCCCGCCGAGTTGCAGCGTAATGAGGCGGCCTCCACCGGACAGTTTGGGGTTCAGCTCCTGCCACTTGAGCAACATGACCTCGTGCGCAAGCCCATGGAAGCCATAGCGCCGCACTCCTTGTTCGATGCCCAGGTGCGGCGCGACCGCGTATTCGCTCGCCACGCGTGGCAGGTCAGCGAAGAAAGCCGTGTCGAATGCGGCGACTTGCACCACATCGGGGCGGCACAGCTCGCGAGCCGACTTGATCCATCGCACCGCCGTCGGGTTGTGCAGCGGCGCCAGCTCGGAAAGATTCTCGATGTCGGCCAGAACTGCGGCATCGATGCGGGCCGGCTTTGTAAAGCGAGTGCCGCCATGCACAACACGATGCGCAACAGCGTCTGGCGTGCGCTGCAGCTTCGCAAGAAAGTCCGACAGGATCTGCGGCTTGACCGCATCGTCGCCGGAATGCTGCTCACGTGCGATGCGCTTCGGCGCCGCGGACTGCGCAACCTCGTAGGCTGCCAGTTTCACCGACGTGCTGCCGCTATTGAGAGTTAAAACGATCATGCTGCCGCAGTCGCAACAGGGGCTCCCGGCCGCCATTCCTGTCGTTGCTCGTCACGAGTGTGTGGAATACTTTGTGCTGCCGGTCCGCGATTGTCTCACTGAAAAGGCCAGGTAGCGCCATGTCGACCAATCCACTGCTTGAATTGCGCAAGCTCGGCCAGAGCGTCTGGCTGGACGATCTGGGGCGCGCGATGCTCGCCGATGGCAGCCTCGCCCGGCTCATTTCCGAGGATGGCCTGGGAGGTGTGACCTCGAACCCGTCCATCTTCGCGGCCTCCATGATGAAGGAACCGCAATACGCAGCGGCGGTCAAGGAGCGCCTCGCCAAAGTCTCCTCCAGCCAGGCCTTGTACGAATCGCTTGCGATCGAGGATGTGCAGGCGGCCGCGGACCTGTTTTCCAAGCTCTACCGTGAGGCCTCGCGAGCCGATGGGTTCGTCAGCCTCGAAGTCTCGCCGCACATCGCCTACGACAGCGCCGCAAGCATCTCCGAAGGCAAGCGGCTGTGGGGACAGCTCGCGCGCCCCAACGTGATGATCAAGATCCCGGGCACCGAGCCCGGCTTGACGGCCATTCGCGAGCTGATCGCCGCGGGCATCAACGTAAACGTGACGTTGTTGTTTTCGCCGGAGCGCTATCGCGCCGTCGCCGAGTCGTACTGCGATGGCCTGGAGACGCGCCTGGCGGCGGGCGGCCGGATCGATGGCGTGTCCAGTGTCGCGAGCTTCTTTCTCAGCCGGATCGACACGCTCGTCGACAAACAACTCGATGCGCTGGCGGCAAAGGGACAGCCGGCGGCGAAGGCGCTGCGTGGCAAGGCTGCAATCGCCAACGCCTCCAGGGCCTACGAAATTTTCACCGCGCTGGTCGGATCGCAGCGCTGGGAGAAACTGGTGGCGCGCGGCGCGCGCCCGCAGCGGCTGTTGTGGGCGTCAACCTCGGCCAAAGATCCGACCTTCAGCCCGATCAAGTACGTGGAAGACCTGGTAGCCGCGGATACGGTCAACACGATGCCCCGGCCGACGATCGACGCTTACCGGCGCCTCGGTCATCCTGAGCCGCGCCTGGAGCGGCATATGGGGGAGGCGGCCGATGCGCGCGAGGGTTTTGAGCGGCTCGGCGTAGACCTCGCCGCGGCAGCCGAGACACTCGAGCGCGAAGCTGTGCAGAAGTTCGTCGAGCCCTTCGATCAGCTACAGGGCTGGCTTGAGGAGAGGCGCAAGAATAGTTAGTGTCTGACCTGATACGGCGGCCGGACGATCTCAAATGGATATCGAAGCCGTGCGCACGCGTCTGCTGACGCGCCGGGAAGAGTTACGCTTGCGCGCAAGCCGGGCGAGGGCGGATTTGCGCCACGAGTCCGATCCGCTCAGCGCCGACTCCGCAGAACAGGTGACCCAGCGGGAGACCGACGATGTGTTGGGAGCCATCACCCAGTCTGCGCGCGAGGAGTTGGTCCATCTGGATGCTGCATTGCGACGGTTGTCGGCAGGGCGCTATACGAGCTGCGCCGCATGTGGCGAGTCCATTGAAGAAGAGCGACTGAGCGCGGTGCCGTATACGGACCGATGCCGAGCCTGCGCAGAAGGCGCGACAGGCGGGCGCCCACGCCGCTAGGCAACGGAACGCAGCGCCTCTGACTCGTCGAGCGTGTGTGAGAGGAGGGTGACGCGTCCGCTCGTTTGCGCCCCGACGGTTGTGCCATCCGGAATTTTCACGTTCGCATCGATCACGACTCTCCGCAACCGGCAGTTCGCTCCGATCCGTGCGTTGGGAAGCACAACGGCCTCTTCCAGCACCGTGCCTTCTTCCACGTGCACGTTGCTGGACAGCACGCTGTTAGTGACGGTAGCGCCACGGATCACGACCCCACCCGCAAGCAGTGAGTTGCCCACGACACCGTGCCGCTGAGGATCGTAGATGACCCGCGCGGGCGGCAGCGGCTCCGCAAGAGTCAGGATCGGCCACGATGGGTCATACAGCTCGAGCGGAGGACTCTCACCCAGAAGCTCCATGTGCGCCTGCCAGTAGGCCTCGAGTGTGCCGACGTCGCGCCAATAGCAAGGACTTCCCGTCGCATCCGCAAACAGGTAGGCCGCGACATGATCTCCATGTACGGCGGCAGGCAAGATGTCGCGGCCGAAATCGTGAGCGGAGTGTTCCAACGCCGCGTCCCTGCTCAAGGCAGCGACGAGGTAGTCGGTGTTGAACACATAGATCCCCATCGACGCGAGCACGGAGCGCTGTGTCACCGCGTTGAGAGTGCCTGGATGCGGCTTTTCGATGAAGCTGGAGACCCGGTGCCGGCTGTCCACACCCAGGACGCCGAATGCGCTGGCCTCGTCGATCGGGACGGCGACACAACCGACGGTCACGTCAGCACCGCTCTGCGCGTGACGCTCGAGGATGTCTCTATAGTCCATTTTGTAAATGTGATCGCCTGCAAGCACGAGCGTGTAACGCGGACGCTGCGCCTGCACAAGATCGAGATTCTGATACACGGCATCGGCAGTCCCCGCGTACCACGACGGGTGTAACCGTTGCTGCGCGGGCCAGACGTCGACGAACTCTCCGAGTGACCTGGCCAGGAAATTCCAGCCTCCCGCCAAGTGAGCGATGAGCGATTGAGCTTTGTACTGCGTCAGCACTCCGATGCGCCGCACGTGCGAATTCACGCAATTAGACAGCGTGAAATCGATGTTGCGGAATTGGCCGGCGAACGGAATCGCCGGCTTACACTGAAATCGCGTCAGGTTCCCAAGGCGGGTGCCGTTGCCGCCGGCCAGAACCAGTGCGAGGGTGTTGCGCGAAAGCTCCGTCGCGCAGGCGTCTGCGGTTTTCATCGGGCGCCTTTGCCCGCAAGAAGCGTTCCCGTAGTCCCTTCGAAGCGCGGCCGGCGCCAAGGGAGGCGTGTTGCCGTGTCATCGCGCTAAGTGCGCCGTTTCGGAGTCCCCGAAGGCTTGAAAGGGGGCTTGTGCGCTGCCTTGGGAGCCAGTTGTGCAGGCGGTGGAAATTCCTGTGCCTGAAGTTTCAGCCAATCGCGCAGAGCCACCACCTTGGGCAGCGAGGCGTACGATTCTGGACACACGAAGTAATACGCCAAGCGGAACGGCACGACCCGCTCGCTCGCGAGCACGAGCCGTCCCGACTGCAGTTCGCCCGCCGCGAGGGTCCAGCGCAGAATTGCGAACCCCAGCCCTTCCATGACGGCCGTGAGCAAGGATGCCGAATCGTCTATGAACGCCCCGGGCCGGCCCTTGACGGCAGGCCCGTGCGCTGCGAACCAGTTCGTCCAGTCAATCTCGGTGCCGTGCAGAAGTGGATATTTCGTCGTATCCCCATCGGCGGGCAATGGGCCGTATCTGGCGAGCGTGGCCGGAGAAGCGACGGCAACGAGCCACTCGTCCAGCAGTTTTTCGCTATGGAGACCCTCGTAGTCGCCCGCTCCAAGCCGGATGCCGACATGGAAGTCCGAGCGGGCAAAATCGACCATTTCCGCGGACGAATGCAGGCGCAACTCGATATCGGGGTGTCGCGCGTGCAGGTCGAACAGGCGCGGCATCAACCACTTCTGCAGAAAAGACGCGATGGTGGTGACGTTGACCGGCCCGACGCGGCGGTCCTGCTTGAGGGCATGAAGCGCGGCCTCGAGCTCGTCGAGCCCGCGGCGCACGCCGGGCAGGAGTTGTGCACCCTCCGGCGTGAGTTGCACCTTTCGCCCGTTGCGACGGAACAGAGGGATCTGAAGATATTCTTCCAGCGATTTGATCTGCTGGCTGACGGCGGCAGGGGTTACGTGCAGGGCTTCGGCCGCCTCCCCGAAATTCAGGCGTGCGGCGACCGCCTCGAAAACGCGGAGCGCATTGAGTGGCAGGCGGTCGTAGGCTGAGCTCACGGGTTTTTCAGGTTCTTGGCTCAAGTGGGAGCGCATTGTCCGTGCGTTCTGTCGTAGATTCCACGTATGAGCGACCTTGGCCGGCCCGCAGGCGTCATCACGATCACCACCGACTTCGGGCACAAGGGTCCGTTCGTCGGTGTCATGAAGGGGTGCATCCTGACCCGCTTTCCCGACGCCCGCATCATCGACCTCACGCACGAGATCGTCGTGCACTGGCCGGCTGAGGCGGGATTCTGGCTATCGCGCTCGTTTGCCTACTTTCCCGCCGGCACGGTACACGTGGCGGTCGTGGATCCCGGGGTCGGGACTTCGCGGGACATCATCGCCGTCTCGGCCCAAGGGCACGTATTTCTAGCCCCCGACAACGGCCTGCTCGCGCCTATCGTCGGTCGCTTTCCCGACGCGTCGATCGTCCGGTTTGGTGCCGCCCAGCTTGCCCGTATCGGCGTGAGTGCGCCCAGCGCCACCTTTCATGGACGAGACATATTCGCCCCTGTGGCCGCCGAGCTGGCCGCCGGCCGCTGCCGGCCCGCCGACCTGGGGAGCCGGGTCGATAGCCTCATTCCCGCGTGGGTCGATGAGCCGACGGTCGATGCGACGGGCATTTCAGGGGTCATCATCACGATCGACCATTTCGGAAATCTCATCAGCAACATCGACGGGGGGTTGATAGAACACTTTGCCAGCCCGCAGATACGGGCGGGAAACCACGTTTTCCCCCTCGTGCGCACCTACGGGGACGCCCAACCGGGGGATTACCTGGCGCTCATCAACTCGTTCGGGGTTGTCGAGCTGGCTCGGGCGGAACAGAGTGCGGCCGAGGGGCTGGGATTGAGTCGGGGGGCTCCGATCACCGTGCGCGATCGGAGCACCGCCAAACAGGGTTCGGCGTAGGCCGCCAAACCGAGGTTCAGCGTAACTTGAGGGCAAATGGAGTTGATCGTGGGCGCGAATCCGTTATAGTTCGCAGCCTCGCAGCGTGCTCTATAAGCACGTTAGTTATTGAAAAACTTAAGGATTTGCGCCGCTAGCAATGTCGGAACGAGACAACGAGAGCTTCGATCTCGACGATGAATTCTTGAGCGGGCCCACCGAAGACGGCACCGACTACGACCGGCTGCTGGACCGGGTGGACAAGCGTGTCCGTAATCAGGGCAAGCGCGGCAAAGCTGCGTGGAGCAAGCTCGAAGAAGTGCTCGCGGACAAGAAACTCGAGAAGGATTTGCGCGATTTCGACGAAGAGCTCTGACCGCCCGCGAGCGGGGTGCGACTTTCTCCATATCCTTGGTTTTTTTTCAAGCACGCCGCTTGCGGTGCGCTGGCGTTGTGCCCCATGAGTTGCGAGGAATGACTGACGTGACGCGCACGGCTTCTGCGTGGATTGTCCTGAAGTTCGGCGGAACGAGCGTCTCGTCACTTCCCAACTGGCTCAACATCGCGAAGGTCGCCGCGGCGCGGCGCGCTACCGGTGCACGCGTTCTCATCGTGCATTCCGCGGTAACGGGTGTTACCGATCGCCTCGAAAAGCTTCTCGACGCAGCCGTTGGCGAAGCGCAGACCGAAGAGCTGCGCTTCATAGAAGACCGTCATCAGCGCCTCGCGGCAGAGCTTGGCATTCCGCTCGGAGCGGCAGTCGAGCAACACCTCGCCGAGCTGCGGCAGATCTCGGCCGGCGTCGCGTTGATCGGCGAAGTCAGCGACCGCACGCGCGCACGCGTCATGTCGACGGGCGAGCTGATTGCGACGCAGCTCGGAGCTCTCTTCCTGCGCGCGCAAGGCCTCGAAGTCGATTGGGCGGACGCGCGCACGATGCTGCGATCAGAAGAGCGCCGCAGCGCCTCCGCGAAGGCGAGCGTGCTGTCGGCAACATGCAGCTTCGCACCGGATGCGCTGCTCGAAGAGCGCCTTTCGACTCTGGCGCCGATCGTGATCACTCAAGGGTTCATAGCCAGCGACGATGACGGCAACACGGTGCTGTTGGGACGTGGCGGGTCCGATACCTCCGCGGCTTACCTGGCCGCGAAATTGCGGGCACAGCGGCTGGAAATCTGGACCGACGTACCCGGCATGTTCAGCGCGAATCCGCGCTCGACGCCAACAGCCCGGTTGCTGCGAGCGTTGCATTACGACGAAGCGCAGGAGATTGCGACCAGCGGCGCCAAGGTGTTGCATCCGCGTTGCATCCTGCCCGCGCGCCAGTACGGCATTCCCCTTCATGTGTACGCAACGCAGGCGCCCGATCTCGAGGGCACCGTGCTAAGTGCGGAGGGGCTCGATGGAGCCGCGCAGGTCAAGGCGGTCTGCACGAAGAAGGGCATTACGCTCGTTTCGCTCGAGAGCCCGGGCATGTGGCACCAGGTCGGCTTTCTTGCGGATGCGTTTCAGATCTTCAAGGAGCACGGCATGTCCGTGGACCTCGTCTCCACCTCGGAGACGAACGTCACCGTGTCGCTCGATCCGGCGGCCAACTCGCTCGACAGTGCCCAGCTTGCGGACCTGGTCACCGATCTGTCCCGACTGTGCCGCGTGCAACTGATCGGGCCGTGCGCCTCGGTCAGCCTCGTCGGCCGCAACATCCGTGCAATCCTGCATCAGCTCGGCGACGCGTTCGAGTTCTTCGAAGAGCAGAAGATCTACCTCGTCAGCCAGGCTGCCAACGATTTGAATTTCACCTTCGTCGTCGATCAGAGCCAGGGCGACCGGCTCGTCGAGCAGCTCCACGAGCTGCTCATCAGGCCCGTGCCGGGCGATCGCGTGCTCGGGCCCACCTGGCAGCAGCTCTTCGCGAAATCGACCGCTGAACAAGTCCGTACTCAGCCGTGGTGGCGGGAAAAGCGTCCCGCGCTCATCGCGGCTCTCGGTGATCGCGCTGCCGCGTACGTCTATGACCTGGATACGATTCGAACGGCTGCGCGTGCGTTGCGCGCGCTTTCGTCGGTCGGGCGTGTGCATTACTCGATGAAGGCCAACCCGCACGCAGAAGTGTTGCGCGCCGTGCATGCCGAAGGAATCGATCTCGAATGCGTTTCGGGTGCAGAAGTAGAGCGCGTTCTGCGGGTCTTTCCCGACCTCGACCCCAAGCGGATTCTCTTTACGCCGAACTTCGCTCCCCGAGATGAGTACGCATGGGCATTTGAGCAAGGCGTGCGAGTAACGGTAGACAACACGTATGCACTTGCGTCATGGCCCGAGCTGTTCAAGAAGCGTGAGATTTTCGTCCGCATCGATACTGGCTATGGGCGAGGACACCACCACCACGTGCGCACGGCGGGAGCCCACGCCAAGTTTGGCGTCCCGATTGGCGAGCTGAAGCAATTTGCGCAGTACGCGGGCAACGGCGGTGTACGGATTGTCGGGTTGCAAGCGCATGTCGGGAGCGGCATTTTCGATGTGACGAACTGGGAGCAGCAAGCCCGAACGCTGGCTGAGATCGCGCACCAGTTTCCGGACGCTCAAGTGATCGATGTCGGCGGTGGACTCGGTGTGCCGGAGCGGGCGGAGCAGCCCGGGGTCGATTTGGCAAGGCTCGATACTCTGCTCACCGCAGTGCGCGCCGAGTATCCGCAGCTCGAGTTCTGGATGGAGCCCGGCCGCTTCCTGGTCGCCGCGGCGGGCGTTCTCCTTGCGCGGGTCACCCAGCTCAAGACCAAAGGCGACGTGCGCTATATCGGCGTGGCCACCGGAATGAACTCACTGATCCGTCCGGCGCTCTATGGTGCATACCATGAGATCGTCAATCTCACACGGGCGGACGATGTGGCGACGGAGCTGGTGAATGTGGTCGGACCCATCTGTGAAAGCGCGGACGTGCTCGGACACGATCGCCTGCTACCCGTGACTCGCGAGGGTGACGTGCTGTTGATTGCCAACGCGGGAGCCTACGGTCACGCGATGAGCTCACACTACAATCTCCGCGAGCCGGCGCCGGAGCTTTTCATCTGAATACGGACCCCACGCGGCGGCGAGCGGAAGTCTAAGTTCCATCGCCATGGCCCGGTCCAAGTGGAAGAACACGTTCTGGCGCACCACTCTCGCAGTAGTGGGCGTCGGCCTCATCGTTGGGGTCTCTTACTACATCTACCTCGATCATCGGGTCTCGCGGCAGTTCGAAGGGCGCCGCTGGACTCTGCCGGCCCATGTGTATGCGTCCCCACTCGAGCTGTACGCGGGCCTGCCGTTGTCGCAGGCGGACATCAAGCACGAGTTGGAGCGCCTGCAATATCGCCGTGTCGAACGTCTCGACCGGCCCGGAACGTACCGCCAACAGGGAGCGCGCATTGATGTAGCTTTGCGCCCGGCGTCCTTTGCGGATGAGACGCGTCCTGCCTTCATCCTGACGATTCAGACGGGCGCCGCGGCGATCGACAGCTTGCGCGACAGCGGCGGCAAGGATCTGCCGATCGTGCGGCTGGAGCCGCTGCTGATCGGCAGCATCTTTCCGATCCATGGCGAGGACCGCATCGTCGTCACTCCCAATGAAGTGCCGCCACTGTTGCCAGCAGCGCTGAAGGCTGTGGAGGACCGCAAATTCGACACGCACCACGGCGTTGATCCCGAAGCCCTCGTGCGCGCGCTGTGGGTGGACATGCGTGCGGGTCAATTCGAGCAGGGCGGCAGTACGCTGACTCAACAGCTCGTGAAGAGCTATTTCCTCGATCCGCGGCGCGACGTTTCGCGCAAGGTCGAAGAGGCGATCATGGCCTTTGCGCTGGAATCGCATTTCAGCAAGACCGATCTCATGACCGCCTATATCAACGAAATCTTTCTCGGCCAGGACGGCGATCGCGCGATTCACGGCTTCGGGCTTGCGAGCCAGTTCTACTTCGGCAAGCCCCTGCAGGAGCTGGATCTGTCCGAGATTGCCGTCATGGTGGCGATCGTTCGCGGGCCGTCGTATTACGATCCCCGGCGGCATGCAAAGCGCGCCCTCGCGCGCCGCGACCTGGTCCTGAAGCTGATGGCCGAGCGGGGAGTCATAAGTCAAAAGGACGCGCAGGCGGCGACTGCGCAGCCGTTGGGTGTCCTCGCACGCGGCTCTGGCTCCTACTACCCGGGCTATCTCGACTTCGTGCGTCGTGTTCTGCGACGCGACTACCGCGAAGAGGATGTGACGAAGGCGGGGCTGCGCATCTATACGAGCCTGGAGCCGCGCGCTCAGGAACTGGCCGAGCAGTCGTTGGATCGTGAGCTGACGCGCCTGGACCGTGGTAGATACCCGACAGCAGCGCTCGAAGGTGCGATCGTTGAGACGACTCCGCAGAGTGGCGACGTGATCGCGATTGTCGGCGGAAGAAACGTTGGATTCGACGGTTTCAATCGTGCGCTCGATGGCAGGCGACCGTTGGGGTCTCTCATCAAGCCCTTCATCTATCTGACGGCCCTGGAGTCGGGGCGCTACAACGCGGCGACGGTCATCCAGGATCAGCCGCTGCAGATCCGCCTCGCCAATGGAGACCAGTGGCGGCCGGAGAACTTCACGAAACAGACCTACGGGCCGGTGCCGCTGGTGCGCGCTCTGGCCGAGTCGCTGAATCTTGCGACGGTCGGCCTGGGCATGGACGTGGGGATTCCCAAGATCTCGCAAACCTTGCAGCGCTTCGGACTCGATCGTCCGGTGCCGCAGGTGCCCTCGATGCTGCTCGGAGCCGTCGAGGTGACGCCGCTGGAAGTCGCACAGCTTTACAACGGGCTCGCCAACGGCGGTTTCCGCAACCCATTGCGCGCCGTTCGCGCCGTGATCAGCGAGGATGGCAAGGCGATCAAGGCCTTTCCTTTGCAAGTCACGCCGGTCGCTTCGCCAGATGCGGTTTACGCTCTCGATCGGATGATGGAGCAGGTCATGGAGCGGGGCACCGGCCGTCCCGCACGCGCCGTGTTACCGGCGAATCTCGTGGTTGCCGGCAAGTCCGGCACGTCATCGGATCTGCGCGATAGCTGGTTTGCCGGGTTCTCGGGAAGCCACGCCATCGTCGTCTGGGTCGGCTATGACGCCAATTTGCCAACCGGGTTGACGGGCTCGACGGGCGCGCTGCCCGTGTGGACGCGCCTCATGGCGCAACCGCAGGAGTCCTCCTGGGACGCGCCGATGCCGGAGTCGCTGGCGGAGACCTGGATCGACTATTCCACCGGATTGCGAGTGGAGAAGGGCTGTTCGCAGGAAGCGGTCCCGATTGCGGTACCGGTGGGCACGCAACTTCCCATGGCTCCTGGCTGTGCCACCGGCACCAGCAGTCTGCAAAGCATAGTCGAGCGCGCAGGTGAGTGGCTGCGCGATATCATTCACTGATGATCAGAAAGCACCCGCGCACGCTCACTCTCGTCGCACTCGCATCAGTGCTGACCGCTTGCGGCACATTGCCGCCCGCACCTCCTTCCGAGCCCCGACCGGAATCCGGTCCCGGTTCGGCGCAGACTCAATCCCGGCCTCCCAACGAGCAACCGCCCGAGCAGCCGACGCGTCCGCCGCCGAAGCAATTTCACCTGGGGCCTGCAGCTCTATCACTCGTGGCGCAAGCGCATGCGCAGTCGCATAGCGGTGATTTAGGGGGAGCCGCGACGACGCTCGAGCGCGCACTGCGCATCGAGCCTAACAATCCACTGTTGTGGATCGAGTTGGGTGACGTGCGATTGAGTGAGAACAACGGCGATCAGGCGGACAGCATGGGCCGCAAAGCGCTCGCGCTGGCTACTGGCGACCCACGTGCACAATCGGCGGCGTGGCATCTGATCGCGGAATCCTTGCGCCTGCGCCACAGAAACCCGGAAGCGGCGCAAGCGGACCAGAAAGCCGCAGGTTTCGCAGCAGACTGATTGCGGCGCGCTTATTTTTTTCCGGCGTGCCGGGACTGGAGCTCCGCCACCACGCTTGCCAAGGGCAGGCCGCGGCTCTTCAGCAACACCAGCAGGTGATACAGGAGGTCGGCCGACTCTGCGACCACTTTGTCATCCGTCTCGGCTGCGGCCGCGAGCGCGACTTCCAGCCCTTCCTCGCCGACCTTCTGCGCGATTCGCTTGGGTCCCTGAGCGAACAGCCGCGCTGTGTAGCTGCCTTCCGGTCGTTCGGCAATGCGACGCTCGATCACTTCTTCAAGGGAGGCCAGGAATGCGAGGCGTTCACCGGGCGTTGCCGGCTCGTCGCCAAAGCAAGTCGCGGTACCCACGTGACAAACGGGACCGAGCGGCCGCGCCGTGACGAGCAGGGAGTCATGGTCGCAGTCGGCCCGGATCGTCTCGAGCTCAAGAGTGTGCCCTGAAGTTTCGCCTTTCTCCCACAGTCTTTGCTTGCTGCGACTGAAGAACACAACGCGGCGCCGCGCCAGCGTTTCTCGCAGCGCCTCGCGGTTCATGTAACCCACCATCAAGACGGCGCCTGTCTGTGCATGCTGAACGACGGCAGGCAGCAAGCCATCGCCCTTCTTGAAGTCGAGTTGCTCGATGTCGAGCTGACCGGGCGGGGGAAGATCGCTGACACTCACGGCCGCACCTCGATACCTGCCGCGCGCAAATCGCGCTTGAGGTCGCTTATAACGATCGCACCGGAATGAAACACGCTGGCGGCGAGTGCCGCGTCCACCCCGGCGCACTTGAACACATCGCCGAAATGCTCAACCGTGCCGGCGCCGCCGGAAGCCACGAGCGGTACCCGGCAAATGTCGCGCACGCGGGTGAGCTGTTCTATGTCATATCCGCGCCGTACTCCATCGCTGCCCATGCAATTGAGGACGATTTCCCCCGCGCCGCGCTCCTGCACCTCTTTCACCCACTGCAGCACGTCGCGGCCGGATTCCTGTGTGCGATTCGGATCGCCGGTGAACTGAAACGCCCGGTAGCCGGCATCCGTCAGGCGGCTGTCGATGCCGACGACGACGCATTGGGCGCCGAAGCGCGCACTCAGGGCGTCAATCAGTGCTGGATCTGCGAGAGCCGGTGAGTTGATGGAAATTTTCTCGGCCCCGGCGTTCAGAATTTCCTCCGCGTCTGCGACCGAGCGGATTCCGCCGGCAACGCAAAACGGAATGTCGAGCACGCGTGCAACCCGGCTCACCCACTCGCGATCGACAGAACGACCTTCCGGACTGGCCGTAATGTCGTAGAAGACGAGCTCATCCGCGCGCTCGTCACGATAGCGCGCGGCAAGCTCCATGATGTCGCCCACGACACGATGGTCGCGGAAGCGAACACCCTTTACGACCTGGCCGTCGCGGACGTCGAGGCAGGGAATGATGCGTCTGGCAAGAATGGTCGCAGCTCCTCGGGAGTGATCCGTTCTTCGAGCAAAGCTTTGCCGCTCACGGCTGCGGCCAC
>FTEM01001693.1_pt1 | contig 16003 bp, 15 predicted proteins | sample 1640201 | NCBI WGS metagenome assembly FTEM01 (sample SAMEA3914816, study PRJEB12502) | metagenome | biome: forest; material: soil | place: USA | collected 2011-09-16 | depth 0.3 m | reverse complement strand
GATCGGAAGGAAACGATCGGCAACGCCATGCAGGTCATGGCCAAAGTTGCAGCGACTCCTGCCGCGGTGCCGAAGGAGCCGGGATCGAAGGGACCGGGGTCCAAGGATCCGAAAAAAGGTCATCGCTAAGGGTCGGAGGCGCAGACGAATAGCGCCCGAGTAGCGCCGATTAGCGCCGACGAGCGCTGAAGGAACGTTTCCTGCGAGGCGGTTCGGATGGCATGCATCCGACCTTTCCCACGCTGCGGGCTGACGCTGGCGCGCGTTACCCTGGCGTTCGCCGCGATGGGGCCGCACGCTGCGTTTGCGGCAGTGCAGGACGGGGAGGCGCCCGCCGCGCCGACACGCTCCGCGCCCGCGTCTTCCGCGCCTGCGCCGGCCACGCACGCCGCGTCCGCGTCCGCGTCCTCCGCACCTGCGCCGGCCACGCGCGCTACGCCCGCGTCTTCAACGTCTGCGCCGGCCACGCGCGCCACGCCCGCGACCTCCGCGCCTGCACCTGCGACGCGCGCCACGTCCGCCGGCTCCGCGCCCTCCGCGCCCTCCGCGCCTGCGCCCGCGCAGTCACCCCTTCCCATCGCGCCGGACAAAGTTCTCGACCACCTGAACCGCACTGTGAGCTGGTACCGCGGTCTTCAGCCCGTCGAGCAATTGCAGGCAACGCCCGAAGACCTTCTCTCGCGCGACAAGCTGCACCAGCAGTCTGTCACTGCACTGAGGCTCGCGTTCGACTTCGGCCGTGCGTGCGCCGCGATCCTGAGTGCTCAACCGGATCAGGCGAATTTGAACGACGACTCCGACCAGTCAACCGGCTTTGCCGGTCAACTCGACCGGATATCCGATCGCGTGACACAGCGCGTCGCGACGCTGCAATCGCAGCTCGCAACCCTGGATGAGCAACTTCCACATGCCCGCGCCGCGGAAAAGACAACTCTCACTGCACAAAGGGCCAACCTTGCGGCAGCGCTGGCCCTGGCTCGCGAAGTCCAATCGAGCATGCAAGACATGCAGCGTTTCCAGGAATCCGCGCTGCTGGGAGAAAGCAAAGGGCAGAGCGGTCTTGCGGCACAAATTGCGGAGCTGCAGAAGTCGGTTCCCGAAGCGGTGCGCATTACCAAAGGCTCAGGCGGGTCTTCAGGTGGGTCAGGTGCCGGAGGCAACGCGGGTGCCGGTGGAGGAACCGCGAGCGCCACGAACTCCCCTTCTGGGGTAAATTCCGGGTCTGCATCCGCCACCACCGCATCGTCCTCAACGTCCGCCGCGGCGTCGCCCACATTCCGCCCCGACTCAGCGGGCGTCATCGCATTGGCCACTGAATGGTTCTCTTTGCACGGCACCCGTCGTCAGCTCAACGATGCGATGAAGCAAACGGATTCCCTGCTCGATCAAGTCGAAACGATGCGAACGGCCGTCACCGGTGCGGTTCGCAACATCGTGCGCGGCGCGTTTGCGTCAAGCACGACGGCCGATGCCGCTCAATTGACGGCACAGAAAGCGGCGCTCGATGCCGGTGCCACAAGGTTCAAGCAACTGTCGACCGTTCTCGTGCCAATCGGTGAGCAGGGCCTCACACTCGAAAGCGCGCAGAACACCATGCAGGAGTGGCGCAACTCCCTGTCGGCCCGCAGCTCGAGTGTTTCGCGTTACCTTGCCTTGCGAATAGGATTCCTCCTTGGCTCCGTCGCAGTCGTTCTGGTCATCTCCGAGATCTGGAGGCGCGCGACCTTTCGGTATCTCCATGATTCGCGCCGCCGGAGACAATTCCTCGTGCTGCGACGCGTTGCCGTTGGCGTCGCGCTCACCGTCGTGATCGTATTCGGCTTGGTCTCTGAGCTGGGGTCCATTGCCACGTACGCGGGATTCGTCACAGCGGGCATCGCCGTGGCACTGCAGAACGTCATCCTCGCCATCGTCGCGTACTTCTTTCTCATCGGCCGCTATGGGGTGCGTGTTGGCGATCGAATCACGCTCGCCGGCGTCACGGGCCGCGTCGTCGACATAGGTCTGGTCCGCATTTACTTGATGGAACTTGCCGGACCCGAACTGCACTCAACGGGCCGGATCGTAGTTCTCTCCAACGCCGTTCTGTTCCAGCCGACGGCACTGTTCAAACAGATCCCTGGAGCGGAGTACATCTGGCACACGATAACGTTGACGATCGCGGCGACCGCCGACGTTGCCGAGGCGAGCAAGCGCCTCAAGGCCGCCGCGGAAAGCGTGTACGCACAGTATCGGCCGTCAATCGAGCGGCAGTATGCGATCGTCCAGCGCCTCGTTGACTTCGACACATCGACGCCACAACCCGAGATCCGCGTACGTTGGGCGGAAAGCGGTTTGGAGTGTTCGGTGCGCTATCCCGTGGAGCCTGAGAATTCCGCGACGGTCGATCAGCAGATGCTCAAAGCGCTGCGGGAGGCGCTGGCGCAGGAACCACCCCTGACACTGCTATCGACGGAAGCCGTCTCCATAAAGACGTCGGGCTCATAGGTCGGCCCACCGCGGCCCGTGCGCGACGGAACTGTTGGCTGTCACGCGATCGTCACCGCGTCCGTCGAACACCGCGTACGCGAGAAACTTGTGCGACCCGAGCAAAAATACGAATGGCAGCAGTAACAGCGCCGCCCTCAGCCGTTTCATGGACACGTTTGCGGTAATCACGCTGAAGTAGCCACTTGGAACGTTGATCCACGTGTGGATCGCATACAACGCGAGAAGTTGGATCACGAGCGCGAATGACGAAAGTCTCAGGTCAGATTCGAATTAGTTCTTCAGCGGCCGGATGAACTCGAATGCCTGCGTTACCTTCGCACGCTGCGACTCGGCGGCGGCTTTTGCAGATGCGGATTGCCCTGCGGAAAACCGCGTCTGGTCGCATTCGGCGAGGCGGGCGTGATAGGCCGCCTCGATCTGCTGCGCGGAGGCGCTCTCGGGAACTCCAAGAATCGTGCTCCACCGTTGCGAAATTTCAGCAAGACTCAGAGCCTGCAGATTGCGAACAGGGGCGTCGGGCGCCGGCATCTCCCCCGCGGGCATCTCGTTCGCGGGTGTGTTCCGAGCAGGGGCGTCATGCGCCAGGTCAAGCGGGGACGGGTCGCGCGTGAGGCCGAGCGGCGCGGAGTCGCCCGGTGAGTCGCCCGGTGAGTCGTGCAACGGGCGGAGGGGCAGTGGGTCGCGCGTTGGGTTGAGAGACGCCGGGTCGCGCGTCGCGTCTGGTGGCGGCGGGTCCCGTGTCGCGCTTAGGCGCCGCGGGTCGGGCGTCGCGCCGAGGGGCGGCGTGCCACCATGCGTCATGTCCATCGGCGGCTGCTTCTGCTGCCGCACGACCGAGATGATCCACGAAACGATGCCCCAACCCAGCAGTCCGCCGATCACGACGATTCCCAGGTCGGTGAGGCTCATGGCTCGCAGCTCCCCAGTTGTCGTATCTGCTCGTCGATCACTTTGAACTCCGGGCTTTCTTCGGCAACGTAGCGTTTCGCGGTCGATAGCGCCGCCACAATCCGGCCATGCACTTCTGCCGAGCGCGAAACGTCGAATCCGAGGCGGGGCAGGTCGCGAGCAGCGAGGGTCCATTTGCGTTGGAGCGCTACCGCGCGTGCCAGATTTGGAGCGCAGGGAAGACACACCAACGCCACGAAGACGAGTGAGCACACCTGCATCGTGCTGAGCGCAAGCTCCTTCTTTCGCAACACGACGAGCAGACATCCGGCAAAAGCGGCGCACAGGCTGGCCGCCGCGGCCGCCAGAAAAACCAATTGCTCACCCGCGGCGAGGGCGATCGGCGCAACGAGAACGATGGAAATTGCGCATGCGCTGGCTAGCCACCCCAACGGCCGCGTAGCGCGCAGCACAGTGCGCATCTCGTCGGATACCACCGCGGCATCGGCTGTTGCGCCGCCCGAAATGTCCCACCCCAGCCGAAAATCAGGGCGGAAGGGCGTCAGCGGGTTTGGAATGAACGGCCGTCTGCCGCTCAGCTCGAACGAGCCGCCGAAGGACAAGGCTCTCGGAACGCCCCCACGGGTGAGTACGACGACTTCGCCGATGCGCAGGAATTGCATGGAGTCGAACAGATAGACTGCCACGAGCGCAACGGCGAGCAGAACTTCCGTAGAGGGCATCAGGGGTTGGAGTTCTTGCGGCGGAACAAGGACTTCAATCCTCCGACCACGATCGCGACGCCCGCGACGATCAGCTTCCACATCGCGGCGGCGCCGGCGATGATCACTTTGAACAAACCCTTGAACAAGCCAGTCTTTGCGGCGGCAGCCGCCGCGCCGCCTACGATCAGGCCGGCCAGTCCGTACTCTGCGACCTTGTCGCCAGGGCGCCATGCAGAGTAAGTCTCGGTGGAGTTGAAGTGGTAGCCCGCGAGTACCTGATTCAACTCCGCAACCGATGTGGACGTGCGGTCGGGGCTCGTGGCCAGCACGACCGATGTGAAACCACGCCGCCCGAGGATCTTGGTGAAGAAGTTCACCCCTTCGCCCTCGTCGGCCTTCAACTGGATCGCCCACTCGAGCCGCTTGCTCGTGGTGTTGTATGCGGGAGCGATGTTCCAGCCCGTCACGTGGATCTCGCGCCAGCCGCGGCGCTTGCGTTCCTCGTTCTCCTGCTCCGTCGCCTGCTGCAGGCTCTTCAGCAGCGCCGGAGCGTCGATCTTGTCGTTATCCTTCACATACCCGGCAGCGTCGAAGACGAGGTACGCGCTCCACTCCAGGTTCTTGGGGGCGACCATGACTTCCCGACCGGAAGGCACGTTCTCGTTCAGCTCTTCGAATTTCGCCGTGTTGGCGGCATCGAGAAACACGTAACCTTCGGGGATCGCCAGCGTCGAGTTGTCTGCAATGGTGGCCATGGTCGGCCCGGCCACCCACTTCAACGCGTTGAGTTTCGCCCGAAATTCCTGCTGTGCGGCGCTCTGCCCCGCAGTAGGCTCCGTGGCCGGCGAACCCTGAGTGTTGGAGTCCTGTGCGTGAACCGTGCCCCACGTCGTGAGGCCGGCGAGTGCGGCGACTAGTGCAACCCTGAGCATGCGAATGTCCTTTGGAAACTAAATCAAGGTAATTCAATCTGTTATGATATAAAGCTAGAAATCACGGGGGCGCTCGAGAACCCCGCCCACGGCGCATTATCCTACGATCCGTCCATGCAAGAACGAGAAAGTCCTCCGGGGGGAGGAAGCACACCGGCCGCGCAGAATCGCGCGGAGAAACTCAATACGAGGGCTGCCGGCGTCGTAGGCCTCGCCGTGCTCTGCAGTCGCATACTCGGTGTGGCTCGCGAGCAGATCAGCGCCGCGTTGTTTGGCGGCGGGCGCGTCATGGACGCTTTCACGATCGCGTTTCGCATCCCGAATCTACTCCGCGACTTGTTTGCAGAGGGTGCGTTATCGACTGCGTTCACAACGACGTTCAGCAAGACTTCCGCGACGGACGGAAACGCTGCGGCTTGGCGCCTCGCCAACAAGATTTGCACGCTCACGGTCGTTTTCCTGAGCGCCATCACGCTTGTCGGCATCGCGGCGGCTCCGTGGCTCGTCGCGATTCTCGCGCCCGGGTTCGACCCCGCAAAAGCAGAACTCACCATCACGCTCACGCGCGTGATGTACCCATTCATTCTGCTCGTCTCGCTCGCCGCTCTCGCGATGGGAATGCTCAACGCGAGGAATGTGTTTGGTGTCCCGGCGATGGCGTCGAGTTTCTTCAATCTCGGCTCCATCGTCGTCGGCGTGGCTCTCGGCTGGTGGCTCGATCCCGCGTTCGGGCCGAAGGCAATCCTCGGGCTGGCTGTCGGTACGCTTGTCGGCGGTGCGCTGCAGCTTGCCGTGCAGCTCCCGGCGTTGCGTCGGGCGGGATATGTATTTCATCCGGACTTTGCCTGGCGCGACTCCGGGGTGAAGGCCATTTTGCGCCTGATGGGTCCGTCCGTGGTGGCCGCCAGCACGGTTCAGGTCAACGTGCTGGTCAACTCCATCTTCGCGTCCAACCTGGGTGACGGCCCGACATTCTGGCTGTCGATCGCGTTCCGTCTCATGCAGTTGCCGCTCGGCATATTCGGCGTGGCTCTCGGGACCGTTGCGTTGCCGCTGCTGGCGCGAATGGCGGCGGCGGGTAACTTCACCGCATTTCGCAGCGAGCTCGCCCGTGGAATGCGTCTGGCTTTCCTGCTGACAATCCCGGCAACAATCGGACTGATCATCCTGGCGGAGCCCATCATTTCCGTGCTGTATCAGCATCGCAAGTTCGGCGCGTTTGAGACCGCGGAGAGTGCGGCCGCGCTGCGCTTCTATGCCATCGGGCTATCGAGCTACGCGGCGTTGAAGGTGCTCGTCAATGCGTTCTACGCCATCGATCAGCGCAAAACTCCCATGGTGGTCAGCTTTCTCGCCGTCGGGCTCAACCTGTTGCTGAACTGGATCTTCACGCTGCATTTCGGCTGGGGCCATCGCGGCCTGGCGCTTTCCACAGCTTGTATTGCAACGTTCAACTTCCTGATCCTGTACTTCCTGATGCGCAGACGCCTGCGACTGCTCGAAACCCGGAATATGGTGAGGCTGCTGGCGAAAATCGCGGTGGCGTCCGTCGCGTTGATTGCCGTGTGCTGGGCCGGAAACCATTTCGTGCTCGCCGACTGGGCCACGCAGAGATTCTGGCCCAAACTCGGGTGGCTGATGGCGACCATCGTCACCGGTGTCGTGGCGTTCCTGGGCTGCGCCATCGCCTTGCGAATCGATGAGCTCGAGCACCTGCGCACCCTCGTGAAGCGTAAGCTGCAGCGCTCGAATCCGCCTGCTCGCTAAGGGACCACCATGTGAGCGCACTGGACAACCTCTCAACAGCCATGAGCCCCGACGCGCCGGCGGTTAGCGCGGAAGCGACGCTCGCGCGCATCCGCATCCGGTTGTTGCCGCTGCTGATCGTACTGTTCATCGTCAGCTATCTCGACCGCGTCAACGTCAGCTTCGCGAAGCTCACCATGAATGCGGCGATCGGCATTGACGATTCCGTCTATGCATTCGGCGCCGGTATCTTCTTCATCGGCTATTTCGTGTTCGAGGTGCCGTCCAACCTCATCCTGGAGAGAGTCGGCGCGCGGCGTTGGATCGCGCGCATCATGGTCACGTGGGGACTTGTTTCCGGGGCGACCGCATTCATCACCGGCGGCAATGGCTTCATCACGATGCGCCTGTTGCTGGGCGTGGCCGAGGCCGGATTCTTTCCGGGCATCCTGTTGTATCTGACGTACTGGTTTCCGCAAACCGAGCGCGCCAGGGTCGTCGGCCTGTTCATGGTGGCCATACCGCTGACGGGACTGATCGGCAGTCCGCTGTCGAGTGAGCTGCTCGGGTTGGACGGGATGCTCGGGCTCCAGGGATGGCAGTGGTTGCTGCTGTTGGAGGCGCTGCCTGCGATTGCATTGGGAGCGGCATGCCTGGTGCTGTTGCCGGACGGTCCGGCGCAGGCCAAATGGCTGCGGCCCGAGGAGCGGGAGTGGCTCACTGCGACGCTCGCGGCCGAACGCGAGGCCGTAAAGAAAACCGGGCACGCCTCGTTACGTGCGGCTCTCAAATCACCCCGGGTCTGGGCGTTGGCGCTGGCCTATTTCGGGATCGTGCTGGCCGTCTACGGCCTGGGCTTCTGGCTGCCGACACTCGTTCACGCCTTCGGCGTCAAGCTCACCAATGTCGGTTGGATCACCATGCTGCCCTTTGCCTGCGGTGCGCCGTTCATGGTCTGGTGGGGCCGCCGTTCGGACCGCAAGGGTGAGCGCGTCGGCCACCTGGTCGTTACGTCCCTGTTTGCATTCGCCGGCTTCGCGGGAGCGAGCCTGAGCGTTTCGCTCGTTCCGCAACTGGTGTTCCTCTGTATGGCCGCCATGGGCGTCTACGGATCGTTGCCGATATTCTGGACTTTTCCGACAGCGTTTCTCGCCTCCACGGCCGCGGCGGCCGGCATCGCCTTCATCAACTGTGTTGGCAACCTCGGAGGTTATTTCGGGCCGCAAATAGTCGGCGCACTCACACGTGTCAGCGGAGGATTCGGTTCCGCGCTCGCAGTGCTCGGCCTTGAGATGCTCGTGCCGGCCGTGGTTGTACTCATCATGACGCGCAGCCGGCGAACCTGATGCAAGCCTGCAGGATATTCGCCAGCGCCGTGCGCAGCGGGGCGGCCAAAGTCTCGTCGTAGTCCGGTGGCCAACTCTCGGCGGTGACGATTTCTTCCGCATCGCGCATGTATCCGCGGCAGGCCAGTTCCATCTGGATCGCGTGAATACCTTGCTCCGGGACGCCGTAGTGGCGTGTCGTATAGCCGCCTTTGAAGCGCCCGTTCGTGACCCGCGACAGTCCCGTCGAATCACACAGTCGTTCGATCTCGGTGGCCAGCGCAGGCGAGCACGTCACGCCGCCGTTGGTTCCGATGTTGAAATTCGGTAACACGCCGCCGAACAGTCGGGGCACCACGGATCGGATCGAGTGGCAATCGTACAGAACGACCGTCGAGTGTTTGCGCCGCAGCCGAGCGATCTCGGAGGCAATTGCGGCGTGGTAAGGCTCGAAGTAACTCGAACGGCGGTCCGCAATTTCGGCAGCATCGGGCTCGCCACCCGGCACGTAGAGCGGTTCGCCGTCAAACGTGGTGGTCGGGCACAGCTCCGTCGTCGCCTGTCCGGGGTAGAGAGAGGCGCCCGACGGATCCCGATTGGCGTCGATGACCGTGCGCGAGAGCGCGGTACGGATGATCGTCGCACCCAGCTCCCGGGCAAAGTCGTATAGCTGATCGACCCACCAGTCGGTGTCCTTGCGCGCCAGCCAGGGTGAGACGAGCTTCGCCGCATGCGCCGGCGGAATCTCGACGCCGGCATGCGGCACGCTCAGGATCAGCGGTGCATCGCCCCGGGCGACGGTTAGCCAGTGTCGCTTGGCTGCCTGGTTCATGCTTACATTGTAGGATGACTCGTAGGGTTCGAGGGGAGCAGGCGTTTGATGACGAGGCTGTGGTTCGAATCAGCGCTGCTGCCGCAAGGGTGGGCCGAGCGGGTGCGGATCAGCGCTGTCGGCGGCTGTATCGACCGCATCGAGTCACAGGTCGATCCGGACGAAGCGGATGAACGTCATGCGATCGGGGTCCCGGGACTCGGCAACCTTCACAGCCACGCTTTTCAGCGCGGACTTGCGGGCCTGACGGAGCGTCGCGGACCGACAGAAGACAGCTTCTGGAGCTGGCGCGAGCTGATGTATCGCTTCGTGGAGCGCATCGACCCTGACGACTTCGAGGCGCTGGCAGCGCTTGCGTTTGCCGAAATGCTCGAGTCAGGATTTACGCATGTGGGTGAATTCCACTACGTGCATCACGACAAGGCGGGCGTTCCCTTTGCCGATCCCGGCGAGCTGGCGGGGCGCCTCGTCGCGGCCGCTGCGGACACCGGAATCGGTCTGACACTGCTGGCGACGTTCTATGCCCACTCGGGATTCGGGGGAGCGGCACCGACGGAACGGCAGCGCCGCTTCATCTGCGACCCGGACCGCTTCGCCCGCATCATCGAAGCCAGCCGCAAGGCGCTCGACTGTCTTTCCGGCGCACGGCTCGGCATCGCGCCGCATAGTTTGCGCGCCGTCACGGCAGAGGAGCTCGGCCGGATCGTCGAGCTGGGACGCGGCCTGCCGAAACACATACACATTGCAGAGCAGACGCGGGAAGTCGACGACTGTCTCGCCTGGTCTGGACTGCGACCGGTCGAGTGGCTGTTCAAGAATACGGCGGTCGATGAGCAGTGGTGCCTCGTCCACGCGACGCATGTGGATGCGCACGAGTTGGAACAAATCGCCGCCAGCGGCGCCGTGGTCGGTTTGTGCCCGATCACCGAATCCAGTCTCGGGGACGGAATCTTTGACGCGCCTGCGCTGATGAAGCACGGCGGCCGATTCGGAATCGGCAGCGACTCGAATGTCCGCATCGATGCGGCGGAGGAACTGCGCACGCTGGAGTATTCACAGCGTCTGGACCGCCGTAGCCGGAACGTTCTGGCCGCCGGTGCCGGACAATCCACCGGCCGGACTCTCTTTGACGCTGCATTGTCCGGTGGCGCCCGCGCGCTGAAGGCTCCGCGAGGTTTGGAAAAGGGCGCTTCGTTGGATGTCGTCAGTCTTTCCCCCGATCACGTTGCGCTGGCGGAACGACACGGGAACGACCTGCTCGATAGCTGGATTTTCTCGGGCGACCGCGGAGTGGTCGAGCATGTCTGGCGCGGCGGACAAAAGGTCGTGGTCGATGGGCATCATGTTCGCCGCGGGGCGATTGCAGCACGGTACCGACGCGCGTTGAGGGGTCTGCTCGCGTAGCGCTCGAGGCCCTCTATACTCGGCGCCGGCGCGTTGGCGGAAAGATGAGACTTGAAGGGGAGGCTGATTTCTCATGAATAAGCTTTTGGGCATCGTCCTGGCCGTCATCGGTAGCTTTGCGGTCGGAGGCATTGCTCTGCATCGGGACGAGCCCATCAACGCGCTCTGGATCATCACCGCGGCCGTCTGTATCTATCTTCTGGGCTACCGGTTCTATGCAGCCTGGATTGCCGCCCGCGTCCTGTCGGTCGATGCCTCGCGGGCGACTCCCGCCGAGCGTTGCGAGAACGGCCGCGATTTCGTGCCGACGCACCGTTGGATCGCGTTCGGCCATCACTTTGCCGCCATCGCCGGTCCAGGCCCGCTCGTCGGTCCGACACTCGCGGCTCAATTCGGCTATCTGCCGGGGACACTGTGGATCCTTGTCGGCTCCGTGCTCGGCGGGTGCGTGCAGGACATGGTGATCCTGTTTCTATCGACACGGCGAGACGGACGCAGCCTGGGGCAGATGGCGCGCGATGAGCTGGGACCGCTCGGCGGCTTCTCCGCCCTCATCGGCACTCTGCTCATCATGGTCATTCTGATTGCGGTGCTCGCTCTCGTGGTCGTCAACGCGATGAAGCACAGCCCGTGGGCAACGTCGACGGTGTTTGCCACGATTCCGATTGCCATTCTCGTCGGCTTCTATCTGCGCCGCTGGCGGCCAGGGCGTGTCGTCGAAGGGACGCTGCTCGGCGTGGCGCTGGTCCTGTTCGCGGTGTTTGCGGGTGGGTGGGTCGATCATCATCCCGTGATCCGCGCCTGGTTCGACTTTCAGCCCGTGCCACTGGCCGAGTTCGTCATCGGCTACGGTTGGCTCGCTGCCATCCTTCCTGTCTGGCTGCTGCTCGCCCCGCGTGACTACCTGTCGACGTTCTTGAAGCTGGGGGTGGTCGCGCTGCTCGCGGTCGCCATCCTGATCATGCATCCGGACCTGAAGATGCCGGCGATCACCAGGTTCGTGGATGGAACCGGCCCACTCTTCAGCGGCAAAGTGTTTCCGTTCGTCTTCATCACGATCGCGTGCGGGGCGGTTTCGGGCTTCCACGCGCTCGTCTCGAGCGGCACCACACCGAAGCTCATCTCCAATGAGGCGGATGTGCGTCTGATCGGCTACGGCAGCATGGCCCTCGAGTCGTTCGTCGCAATCATGGCGATCATCGCCGCGACGCTGCTCGATCCGGGCGTGTACTTCGCAATCAACACGGGCGCGGGCCTTGTCGGCACCACGGCAGACGCAGCCGTCAGCACCATCACCAGTTGGGGGTTTCCGGTTACCGCCGAGCAGATGCATAACCTCGCGCAGGAGATGGGTGAGAGCACGCTCTTTGCCCGCACAGGTGGAGCACCGTCGCTCGCGGTTGGAATGGCGAGCATCTTCGGCTCGTCCTTCGGTCGCGGGTTGATGGCCGTCTGGTATCACTTCGCAATCATGTTCGAGGCCGTCTTCATCCTGACCACGATCGATGCGGGAACCCGCGTGGGCCGGTTCATGGTGCAGGACTTCCTCGGTAACCTGTGGAAGCCGCTCGGACGGACCTCGTCCTATCCGTCGATCATTTTCTCCAGCTCGCTGATCGTTGCGGCCTGGGGCTACTTCCTCTACATCGGCGTCATCGATCCGAATGGCGGCATCAATATCCTGTGGCCGCTGTTTGGTATTTCGAACCAGATGCTGGCGGCCATCGCACTTGCAGTGGCGACTGCGATGATCATCAAGTCGGGCAAGAAGCGGTACGCGCTGGTGACGGGAGCGCCCCTCGCGTGGCTTGCATTGATCACCACTGTCAGCGCGTGGCAGAAAGTCGTGAGCGCGGATCCGAAGCTCGGATTTTTTGCGGGCGCCGATGACCTCGCAGCCAAGCTGGCCGCGGGCACGCTGTCGGCCGATCGAATCGCGGTCGCGCCGCAGCTCATTTTCAACCAGCGCCTGGACGGCTGGCTGACGATCTTCTTTACCGTGATTCTGTGGATCGTGATCGTCGATATGCTGCGGGTTTGTGTGCGCCGGGCGCGCGGCCAGGCTGTATCGCACAGTTCCGAAGCTCCATACCAACTGACGCGCTTGCAACCGGCCGGAGCCAGCAGCGTGAACTTGCGGACGTCGCCGCAGGAAGGGGTGATGTGATGATCGCGAAACTCAAGGAACGGGTCATCCGCCTGTGGCGCGGAATTCGCACTGCAACCGGGGACGATGCGTACGACCGGTATCTGGCGCATCACTCTCTGGAACACGCTGGCGCAACGCCACTGACCCGTCGGGCGTACTACGACGAATACCAGCGTCAGAAGTGGAGCGGAATCAACAGGTGTTGTTGACAGCCTGCGCCGTTACTTGGCAACGCGCATGTTTCGGATGAGCTTACGGTCGATGTAAGACCGCGCATCGAGAACGAGGCGGTCCTGCGCCTGCTGTAGCTGGTGCAGGCAGAACATAACGATGATGCACGCCACAAGCGCCGTGAGCGTCGCGTTGAACGTAACTCCCAGGCCGAGCGTTACGCCGGATATATCGCCGTGAAGCGCGCCCTGTGCGTCCTGAAGCGCGCGCCCGATACCTCGAACTGTTCCTACGAATCCGACGGCTGGAATAGCCCATGCAGTGAAGCGCACCATGGAAAGTTGCGCATCCAACCGGTCGATTTCGTTTTCGCATTCCGCACGCACCGCTTCCGCGGAGTCCTGAACGCTGCGGGTTGCGCCAAATCGGTTCAGCGCAACCAGAAGCGCACGCGGCAGCAACATGTCCTGCTCCTCCCGCGGAAGTCGCTCAATCGGACGTCCATATGCCCGTGCATCGTCGGGTAGCACAACATGACCTTCTTCCAGCTCGATGTACTGCTTCTCGAGCAAGCGGCGATTGTTTGCGACGGCGCGTCCCTGATAGGCGATGAGGCACAGTGCCCAGGTTGCGAGGATGAGGGCCGTCTCCTGTTCGTAATCCTTGAGGATGACGTACACGGACCGGAGGTTGTGCGTCACAGGCTGTCCGGGCTGTTGCGCCTCCTGCGGTGTTGGCGGCTCCGCCAGGATCGCTTCCGCCCGCGGCCGGATCACCGTAGCGTAGATCGCCTGGACGAGAATCGCGCTGACCAGCAGGGCCCCGAGACTGAACAACACCTCACGAGCGAACACCGAACGCATCTCATCCAGCTCCTTGTCGGCGGCTCATGCCTGCTTACGTTTGCGGAAGGTCGCTGGCGACTGCCCGGCATGCTTGCTGAAGAATCGCGAGAAATAGGCCGGGTCGCCAAAGCCGAGGTAATACGCAGTCTGCGCCACCGTCATGTTGGTGTACATGAGGCTGCGTTTCGCCTCGAGCACCAGTCGTTCCTCGAGCACGCGGACCGGCGGCTTGCCCGTTATTTCCAGGCAGGCTGCGCGGAGCCGCCCGGGCGTTACGCTGAGCGCCTTCGCGTACTGCGCGATCGACAGGCTCATGCGCAGGTGCGACTCGATCTTTTCCCTGAAACGCGCAACGAGCGCTGCGCGTGAGTTGTTCGCTCCCTGCACGATCCCGGCAGGCTCGTGCAGGGCACGCACGGCGTGCACCAGCAGCGTGAGCACCAGTCCGGTCGCCGCCGCTTCGCTCGCCGGAGCGTGCCACACCAGTTCGCGTTTGAGTCTCTGCAGGGTGTCTGCCATCTCCTGAAGTGATTGTGGGTCGGCCGCAAGCTCGGTGCTGCTCGGTATCTCGAAGAGGTGTCCGAAGGCGCGCTCCTCGCGAGCCAGGTCGCGCACCAACCGGTCCGCGAGAGTTACGACATAGCCTTCCGTTTCCGGCTGAAAGGCAAAACCGTGGACGCTTCCCGCGGGCACGATGGCAATCGATGGAGCGGCGAAGGCGGAGGTCTGAGTTTCCGCGAGCATGGAGCCGCCGCCCGTGAGAATGACCAGGAGTTGATGCAGATCGCGATGGGCGTGCGGACTGATCTTCCAGTCGTACATCCGGCTGCGATCCGCGATGGTCTCCACATGCACGAAGCGTTCGTCCGCATCCCGCGGCGGCTCTCCGTACAGAAAGAAGCGGGGGATCACGCCCCGTCGTTTGCGCAATCGCTGGCTCCCCCGGGCGCGTATAAGTCCAAATTGATCGCGTTTATGTCCATGTCGACTCGTGCGGGCCTGACTAGAGTTTAGCCCTCGTCCGGTCATTCGTGGATCTGCATGCGCACGCAAGTTGCAATCATTGGCGCAGGACCCGCGGGACTGCTGCTGGCGCACCTTCTGCATTTGCGTGGCATCGAATCCGTGGTGCTCGAGGCCAAAAGCCGCGAGTACGTGGAAAGTCGCGTCCGGGCCGGAGTTCTCGAGCATCAGACGGTCGACGTCCTGAAGGAAGCGGAAGTGGGCGAGCGCATGATGCGCGAGGGTCTGCTCCACCACGGGATCTACTTGCGCTTTGACGGCGCCAGCCACCGGATTGATTTCGGGGAGCTGACCGGCCGCGCCGTGATGATCTACGGGCAGCAGGAGGTCGTCAGAGACCTGATTGCGGCTCGGCTTGCCTTACGCGAGCCGCTGTTCTTCGAGGTCGATTCCGTCTCGGTGCATGATTTCGACTCCGACCATCCCAGCGTCCGCTATCGATCGGGCGGAGCGGAACACCGCCTGCAATGCGACTTCATCGCAGGCTGCGACGGCTTCCACGGAGTGTGCCGCGACGCCATTCCCGCGGGCGTGCTCGAATTGTTCGAGCGCGTCTACCCGTTTGCCTGGCTTGGCATCCTGGCGGAAGCGCGGCCCGCCTCGCATGAGCTGGTTTACGCCAGTCACGAGGACGGTTTCGCCTTACTCAGCATGCGTTCGCAGACCGTAAGCAGGCTGTACCTGCAGTGCGCTCCGGAAGAAGACCTCGCGGAGTGGACGGATGAGAGGCTCTGGACCGAGCTGCAGAAGCGGCTGGGGTCGCAGCTCGTCACCGGACCGATCCTGCAGAAGTCCGTCACGCCCATGCGCAGCTTCGTGGTGGAGCCCATGAGCTGCGGGCGACTGTTCCTGGCCGGCGATGCGGCCCACATCGTTCCGCCGACCGGCGCCAAGGGAATGAACCAGGCCGTTGCCGACGTCCAGATCCTCGCGCGGGCGCTCGGGATCTTCTACAAATCCCGGCAGTTTGATGCGCTGCACAGCTATTCGCAGACCTGCCTGCGCCGGGTGTGGAAGGTGCAGCGCTTTTCCTGGTGGATGACGACGCTGTTGCACCGGTTCGGCACGGACAACCCCTTCGACCGCCGCCGGCAGCTAGCCGAGCTGGATTACATCGTGTCCTCCCGGGCGGCCTCCCAGACGCTGGCGGAGAATTACGTCGGCCTGCCGCTCGAGGCGTAGTCGCGGCCCGGCAGAGCGTTCCGGGCCGAACGGCCCGCCGCGGTGCCTGCGTTCGGCCCTCCCGGAGCCGCGGCGTTCAATTGCGGTCAGCACGGCAGAGGCGGGCGGTCCGCCTCAGCACCCGCCGTGGGTCCTTTGGGCACACCTTCTGATAAAATTGATTTTTTCGCCGGTGCGCGTCTAACGGGCGGCAACGGATCACCACGCCCCTTGGCCCCTCAAGGCGGCCCTTCGAAGGATGGCAATGGCATTGAAAGTCATGATTCTCGGCGCGAACGGCTTCATCGGCAG
>FTEM01001726.1_pt1 | contig 16020 bp, 13 predicted proteins | sample 1640201 | NCBI WGS metagenome assembly FTEM01 (sample SAMEA3914816, study PRJEB12502) | metagenome | biome: forest; material: soil | place: USA | collected 2011-09-16 | depth 0.3 m | reverse complement strand
GAGCAGGCATTTCGCCAGCCTCCTCAGCCAGGGGTTTCATGAAAACCTTACTTTTCCGCGACGCGACCGAGTGATTGTTCACATTCATTCCCGCCGTGTTGAGGCGCTCGAGCGTAGGGTAACTACGCTGCAGGTCCTTGCCGGTGTGTACCCCCTCGCACGTTTCATGCCCAACAATCGGTGCTGAACGATCGGCCGTCGATTGACTTCTGGACGTTGCGTGGATTAACAGTTAAACCATCAAGCGACTGGCCCCAAGCGTCGCGTCACAGACGGGTAAGCGTGAAAAAACCGTCGCTCCCGGCATTGCTTCTCGGACTGATTCCATTCCTGGCGATGTGCTTTTCGGTCTCGCTCTGGGACCGCATCGATCCCATGCTATGGGGACTGCCCTTCAACCTGTTCTGGCTCATCGCCTGGATCGTGCTCACCCCCTGTTGCATGTGGTTGGCTTACCGGGTGGAAACCGCGCGCAGCCAGCAGGATGGCGGCGCCCAGTGAGCGCCGCTGCCGTTTGCCTGACTACGATCTGCGCCATTGTTGCATTCGGGGCGGGCGTCGGCTTTCTGGCTGGTGTGCACCGCAATATGGACCTGGAGCAGTGGACGGTGGGCGGGCGCGGCTTTGGCGCAGTGCTCACTTTCCTGCTGATGGCCGGTGAGGTCTACACGACGTTCGCTTTTTTGGGCGCCAGCGGCTGGGCCTATTCACGCGGCGGCCCATCCTTGTACATCCTCGCTTACCTGACACTCGCCTACGTCGGGTCGTTCTTTTTTCTGCCGCAGATCTGGGAGCTTGGCCGTAAGCACGGACTGCAGACTCAATCCGACTTCTTCAACGTGCGTTACGGCAACAAATACCTGGCTGGGTTCGTGTGCGTCGTGGGCATCGCGTGTCTCATTCCCTATCTGCAACTGCAGCTCACGGGAGTTGGCATCATCGTCTCGATCGCCAGCTTCGATGGAATCGGTCGCACGCCCGCGATGGTGATCGCCATGGTCCTGTTGGTAGCTTTTGTCATCGCGAGCGGTGTTCGCGCGGTGGCCTGGGTCAGTGTCGTGAAGGATGTGTTGATGGTTTTCGCGGCGCTGTCCATCGGCATCGGCATCCCTTTGCTCCACTTTGGCGGAATCGGCCCCATGTTCGCCGCCCTGGCGCATTCCCGGCCGGCGCATCTGACGATGCCTGGCGCCACGACCAACCTTGGCCACATGTGGTACGTGTCCACGGTGTTGCTCACTTCGCTTGGCTTTTACATGTGGCCTCACGGGTTTGCCGCAACCTTCACGGCCAAGAGCCCGGATACCTTGCGCCGGAACGCGGTGATAATGCCTCTGTATTCCCTCACCCTGGCGTTCATCTTCTTCGCTGGCCTGGCTGCGGTTCTGGTCGTGCCTGGTTTGCCGGATGGCGATCTGGCGCTCCTGACGGTCGTACGTCAGAGTTTCCCGCCCTGGCTTCTAGGCGTGATCGGCGGAGCCGGAGCGCTCACCGCCATGGTGCCCGCAGCGATTTTCATCCTCACCGCAGCCACCCTGTTCGCCAAGAATCTGTATCGGCCCCTGTTCGCACCCGCGATGACAGACTATCAGGTTGCCAAACTGGCACGGGCGACGGTCGTCGCGCTCGGTCTCATCAGCTTGTATTTCGCCATCTTCAGCGCCACCACGCTGGTCTCACTGCTGTTGACCGGGTACGCGGGTGTGACTCAATTCTTCCCCGGTGTAATCCTGGGGCTGTACTGGAAGCGCATCACCATGCCGGCGGTGTTTGCCGGAATGATTGCAGGGGTCGCTACAGCCGGCTTTCTCATGCTCAGTCACAGAGATCCCTTCCTGGGCGTGAACGCCGGCTTCCTGGCACTATGCCTGAACTTTCTGATCGCAGTCGTTGTGAGCGTGCTCACGCCTGCGCTGCAACCTGACATCGCACGACCGGAGCTGATACAAGGTGCAACATGAGATGATCGAGTCAATGCTGGCTGACGCGGCGGCCCTTCAAACCCTGCGACGCGACATTCATGCGCATCCCGAGCTGGGCTTCCAGGAGCAGCGCACTTCAGATCTGGTCGCCAAGGCGCTGACGGATTGGGGCATCCCCGTGCATCGGGGATTGGGCAAAACTGGAGTGGTTGGAATCATCAAGAATGGCAGCTCGGGTCGTGCTGTTGGCTTACGCGCGGACATGGACGCGCTGCCGGTCACGGAACGCAACACGTTTGCTCACGCCAGCGTGCACCGCGGGAAAATGCACGCCTGCGGCCATGATGGTCACACTGCCATGTTGCTTGCCGCGGCCAAACATCTATCCGGTCATCGCGACTTCGACGGCACCGTCTACTTGATATTTCAACCCGCTGAAGAAGGCGGGGGTGGCGCACGCGAGATGCTCAAGGACGGCTTGTTCGATCTGTTCCCGATGGAAGCCATCTTCGGCGCGCACAACTGGCCCGGCCTGCAGGTGGGTCAATTCGCTCTGAGTCCCGGGCCGTTATTTGCCTCCAGCAATGATTTCAAGATCACCCTTCACGGTAAAGGCGCGCACGCGGCGATGCCGCACAACGGAATCGATCCGCTGCCGGCGGCCTGCCAGATGGTGCAGGCGTTCCAGACCATCATTTCGCGCAATAAACGCCCGATCGATGCCGGTGTCATCTCGGTTACGATGATCCACGCCGGGGAGGCCACGAACGTCGTGCCGGACTCCTGCGAGCTGCAGGGTACCGTGCGAACCTTCAGCCTGCAGGTGCTCGAGATGATCGAGCAGCGCATGCGGCGGGTCGCGGAAGGAACCTGCGAGGCCTTCGAAGCCACCTGCGAGTTTTCATTCAGGCGCAACTACCCGCCGACCATCAATCATCCCGCGGAAACGCAGTTCGCTCGCGCCGTGCTGAGCGGTCTTGTCGGCGCGCACAATGTGCAGGAGTTTGAGCCGACGATGGGGGCCGAAGACTTCAGTTACTTTCTGCTGCAGAAGCCGGGCTGTTATTTTCTGATCGGCAATGGCGACGGCAGTCATCGCGCCGGGGGGCACGGCGCAGGACCCTGCATGCTGCACAACCCGAGTTATGACTTCAACGACGAGTTGATTCCGCTGGGCGGCGCGATGTGGGTGCGGCTGGCGGCAAGCTGGCTGAGCGCAAATCGTTCGAGGTAGCGGAAAGGTCGAGCCCCCGGCGGCAGGAGATAGAGAATGTCCAATCTGACCTATGCCCTCTGGGCGTTTGCCGCGGGCGCCCTGATCCCGCTCATGGCGATCCTGAATGCCGGACTTGCCCGGGCGGTGGGCGGGCCGGCCGATGCGACCGTACTTCTGTTTGCAACCGCACTGCTGGCATCGCTCGTGTTCGCCGCGACGACGGCGGCTCGCGTGCCCGAGCTGCACGCATTGCTGCGTGCCTCTCCGATTCAATATGCGGGAGGCTTGATAGTGGCGTTCTATGTTCTGAGTATCACGTTCCTCGCGCCTCGCTTCGGTGTGGGCAATGCCATCCTCTTTGCCGTGACGGCGCAGCTCCTCACTTCAGCGGTAATCGATCACTTCGCGCTGGCGGGAGCGGCCCTGAAACCGGTGACGCCGCTACGAGCGGTGGGACTGTTGATTGTCATCGGCGGGGTGGTGTTGACGCAGGTCGGGGACCGCATTGTGGGGAGATCCCGATAACGCCTTGATCACCCACCACGCCGGAATGTGACGCTCTCCTATTGCGGCTCGCGGAGCGGTCCAGCTAGTATGTTTCGTCGCCGCAAGGGAATTTCCCCGACGCCCCCTGGTCCTACTGGCAACGTGCGCAACCTGCGTCTTCTGACCATTCTCGCGACCCTACTGACGTTACCCGGTTACGGGTTGGCGGGGCTCGCACCCGTGCGCAGTTGCCAGGCACAGATGAGCGCCTCGAATCATATCGTCATGGCTGGCGACTGCTGTCCTGAAAAAGCAGGTCCGGGAACAGCCTGCAGGGCGGCCGGGGGCAGCCCGCTGACTGGCAAGAACGCTCCCTGCTCCGCGTGCAAAGCGGGCTTCAACTGTAAGAGTCCACAATCTTACGAGCCAAGCCACGTCGTTGTGCTGCTCGTCACGCCGGCGCGGCCGGCAGTGTCCGTAGATCCTCCGACACTCCTGTCCACTCACAGTCCTGATGGGCTGTGGCGCCCACCTCGTCTCATCTGAACCGTTCCTCGCCGGATTGCCCGGTGCTGACTCGTCTTAAGATCTTTTGATCGAAGAGCACGGGGGCGCCGCCATCGCGCGCCATGAACGGCTCGTTCCGACGTGAAATCCGTGCTGCACGAGTCCGTGACACACGCGCGCTTCGACGTGTGGAATTCCAAGCATGTTCAGATATGCCCTGTTGGTGTGTCTCCTGGGAGTCGCCGATCTCGTTGGCGCTGAGCCTCTGAGTTTCGATGCGGCGTTGGCGATCGCGACGCGATCCTCGCCGGACATCGCGGCACAGACCGCAAGCGTGGCAGCCTCTCGATCCGCTTCGGTCTCGGCTGGTACCCTGCCCGACCCGAAGCTCGCCGTTGGTGTCGAAAATCTTCCGGTCACGGGTCAGGAACAAGGGAGCCTGACACGTGACTTCATGACGATGCGCAAGATCGGAATTGCGCAGGACGTGCCCAACCGCTTCAAGCGCGAGGCACGAACGGCTGCGGCGCAGGCCAACGTTGCTCGTGCCGAGGCGGAACGACGCATCATGATACTGACGGTGCGCCGAGACACGGCGCTCGCATGGCTCGATCGCTACTATCTCGAGCGCCGCGAAATCCTCTTTTTGGAGCTCGAGCGCGAAAATCAGCTCTTCGCGCACGCCGTTCAGGCGCAGTTCGCTGGCGGCCGTGGGGTTCCCGCCGATGTGTTAGTTCCCCAGCAGGAAGCAGCGGAGATCGCGGATCGCCGCGATGAACTGAGCAGCCGGATCGCGAAGTCGATTTCGATTTTGACGCGCTGGGTCGGCGTGAGCGCCGTTGAACCTCTTGCGGGCGACCCGCCTGCGTTCGCTCTCGATGCCGAGCATCTTCGCGGACACATCCACGAGCACCCGGAGTTGGCGGTATTTGTACCCATGACCGAAATGGCGCAAGCCGCGGTGCACGAAGCCGAGGCCGCGAAGCGCCCCGACTGGGGCGTCGAGCTGGCTTACGGCCGGCGCGGTGCCGCCTTCAGCGACATGGTTTCTCTGCAGTTCACCCTGGAGCTGCCCTTGTTCACAAAGACTCGCCAAGATCCGCAAATCGCCGCGCAGCGGCAGGAGCTTGCGCGCGTGGAAGCGCAGCGCGAGGCGATGCTCCGCGACCATACGCAAGCGCTTGATACGGAGCTGGCCGAATACGACGTCGCGACGCGGCAGCTTGCGCGGTTGCGGGAGGTTCACCTGCCGCTCGCGCAACAGAAAGTCGACTACCAGTTTGCGAGCTACCGGGCCGGAAAGGCGGACCTGTCGCCCGTGCTTGCCGCGCGTCGCGAGTTAATTGATGTGAAGCTTAGGGAAGTTGAGCTGGAGGGCCGACGCGCGGCCACCGTCGCGAAACTCTATTTTTTCTATGGCGATGGCGCGGTGTATCCCCGCGCAGTGTCTGAGAGTGAGGACGTGCGATGAATAGATCACGGCAGAAATTCATCGGGCTTCTCATGGTCGGCACCGTTCTCGTTGCTTTGGTTGGTGCGGGCGTCGGCTACCGGATGGCCGCGTCTGCGCCAGGCGAAATGACTTTCGACGGCAACGGCCGCAAGCCGTTGTACTGGTACGACCCGATGGTTCCCAGCCAGCGATTCGGTAAACCCGGGAAGTCCCCGTTCATGGACATGCAGTTGATTCCGAAGTACGCCGCGGACAGCTCCGGCGACGCAAGTATCAGGATCGATCCGAAGATCGTGCAAAACCTTGGCGTGCGGTTGGCCACGGTCGAACGGGGTCCGTTCCTGCAACCTGTTGCAGCGATCGGCAACATTACATTCAACCAGCGCAACATCGCCGTCGTTCAAGCGCGCTCCGCCGGATTCGTCTCCCGTGTCTACGGGCGAGCTCCGGGGGACGTCCTGGCGGCGAATGCACCGCTGGTCGACCTGCTGGTGCCGGAATGGACGGGTGCACAAGCCGAATTCCTCGCGCTCCTGAAGAACGGGGATCGCGAGCTTATCGAGGCGGCGCGGCAACGATTGACCCTGCTCGGAATTCCCACCGAGCTGATTGCACGGGTCGAAGCCCGTCGAGAGCTGTGCCCGACCGTGACCGTCCGGGCGCCGCTCGCCGGGGTCATTGAGTCCCTCGACGTGCGAGAGGGGATGACGGTCGTCGCTGGAGCGACTCTTGCGAAGATCACGGGCCTCGTCACCGTGTGGTTGGAAGCAGCGATCCCTGAAGCGCAGGCCACTCAGATACCGGTGGGTCAATGGGTTGAAGCGCATCTCACCGCGTATCCGGGAGACGCCTTCAAGGGACGGCTCATTGCCATTCTGCCCGAGGAAAATGTCGAAACGCGCACGTTACGCGTGCGCATCGAGCTTGCAAATCCTGACGGTCGCTTGCGGCCGGGGATGTTCGCCCAGGTGCGGCTCGATTCGGGGGCTCCGGTACAGGCTCTGTCTGTCGCTTCGGAGGCCATCATTCACACCGGCACCCGTACGGTGGTGATCGCTGCCGGCGATGCGGGCCAATTCACTCCGACCGAAGTGCAAACAGGCCCGGAGGCTGGGGGTAGAACCGTCATTCTGCAGGGCCTCGTGGAGGGTCAGAAGGTCGTCGCCTCGGGACAGTTCCTGATCGACTCCGAGGCCAGCCTGAAAGGCGTGCTTGCGCGGCTCGGAGGCAACTCCCCGTCCGGGAGCGGCCAATGATCGAATACATCATTCGTTGGTCGGTGCGGAACCGCGTACTGGTGCTGCTCGCGGCGGTGTTTGTTGCGGTGTGGGGTCTGTGGGCGCTGCGGAGCACTCCGGTCGACGCGCTGCCGGACTTGTCCGACGTGCAGGTCATTATCCGCACGACTTATCCTGGCCAGGCGCCGCAGATTGTCGAGAACCAGGTCACCTATCCACTGGCGACGACGATGTTGTCGGTGCCGGGCGCGAAGACGGTGCGAGGCATTTCGTTCTTCGGTGACTCATTCGTCTATGTCCTGTTCGAGGACGGCACCGATCAGTATTGGGCGCGCTCGCGTGTGCTCGAGTACCTGAACCAGGTACAAAACCGTCTACCCGCCACGGCCAGGACTTCCTTAGGTCCCGACGCAACCGGCGTCGGCTGGATCTTCGAATACGCGCTGGTGGACCGAACCGGTCAACACGACTTGAGCGAGCTGCGTGCGCTGCAGGACTGGTTCCTCAAGTACGAGCTGAAGACGCTGCCGAACGTCGCCGAGGTCGCAAGCGTCGGCGGCATGGTGCGGCAGTACCAGGTGGTGCTCGATCCGGCCAAGCTGATCGCGTTTGGCATTTCGCATGAAAAAGTGATCGCAGCCATTCAGAAAGCCAACCAGGAGACCGGCGGCTCGGTGTTGGAGTTGGCCGAGACCGAATACATGGTGCGCGCGTCGGGCTACTTGAAGAGTCTCGATGACTTTCGTGCCATCCCTCTGTCTAGCGGCGTCTCAGGCATTCCGATCCGCGTTGGCGACGTGGCCACGGTCCAGTTAGGTCCTGAAATGCGGCGCGGCGTGACGGAGCTCAATGGTGAAGGAGAGGTCGCCGGCGGGGTGATTGTGATGCGCTCCGGAAAGAATGCGCGGGCCACCATTCGGGCCGTTCAGGACAAGCTCGCCGAGCTGAAGGGCAGTCTTCCTCCGGGCGTCGAAATCGTGCCCACGTATGATCGATCGCAACTGATCGATCGTGCGGTTGATAACCTCACGCACAAACTGATCGAGGAATTCATCGTCGTCGCCATGGTATGCGCGCTGTTCCTCGGACACATGCGCTCGGCGTTGGTGGCCATAATCTCGCTGCCGCTGGGCATCCTCGCCGCGTTTCTCGTCATGCGCTACCAGGGCGTGAGCGCGAACATCATGTCACTCGGAGGAGTTGCGATCGCGATCGGCGCCATGGTCGACGCCGCCGTGGTCATGATCGAGAACGCCCACAAGCGGATCGAAGCCTGGACACAGGCTCATCCAGATGAGCGCTTGAGCGGCGACACACATTGGCAAGTGATGACCGAGGCCGCGGTTGAAGTAGGCCCGGCGCTCTTCTTCAGCCTCGTCATCATTACCCTGTCGTTCATTCCGGTCTTCACGCTCGAAGCGCAGGAAGGCCGGCTGTTTCGGCCGCTCGCTCTCACCAAGACGTATGCGATGGCGGCGGCTGCGGGCCTCGCGATAACGCTGGTGCCGGTGTTGATGGGCTACTGGATTCGCGGTCGCATCCCGGCCGAGCTGAGCAACCCACTCAATCGATCCCTGATCACGCTTTATCGCCCTGTGCTGAATCGCGTGCTGCGGCATCCGAAGATGACGCTGCTGATCGCGGCGCTGATTTTCGCCTCCGTAGCGTGGCCGTTAAGCCGGCTCGGCGGGGAATTCATGCCGCCGCTCAATGAAGGAGACGTGCTGTACATGCCGTCGGCACTACCGGGCCTGCCGGCGTCCAAAGCCTCCGAGCTGTTGCAGATCACGGACCGTCTCATCAAGACAGTGCCCGAAGTGGCGACGGTGTTCGGAAAAGCGGGGCGCGCCGAGACCGCCACGGACCCGGCGCCGCTCGAGATGTTCGAGACCACAGTTCAATTTAAACCGCGCAGCGAATGGCGCGCGGGGATGACACCGGAAAAACTCCTCGATTTGCTCGATCGGACCGTCAGAGTGCCCGGACTCACCAACATCTGGGTTCCGCCGATCCGCAACCGGATTGACATGCTGGCGACGGGCATCAAGAGTCCGATCGGGGTCAAGGTGACAGGCGCCAGCCTCGCCGACATCGACGCCGTCGCTCAACAAGTCGAACGCGTCGCCCAGACAGTGACCGGTGTCAATTCAGCCGTAGCTGAGCGCCTGACCGGGGGACACTACATCGATGTCGAGATCGATCGGGCGGTAGCGGGCCGCTACGGGCTCAATATCGCGGACGTTCAGTCGGTCGTCAGTGCCGCAATCGGCGGAGAAACGATTGGCGAGACCGTGGAAGGGTTGGCGCGATTTCCCATCAACGTCCGCTATCCCCGCGAGCTGCGCGATTCGGTCGAAGGATTGCGCAATTTGCCCATCCTGACCGGCATGGGTCAGCAGATTACGCTGGGGACAGTGGCACGGCTGCACTTGAGCGAAGGGCCACCGATGCTGAAGACGGAGAACGCGCGTCCGTCGGGGTGGGTATACGTGGACGCCCGAGACCGGGACCTCGCCTCCACGGTCGCGGATCTGCAAGTGGCTGTTGCCCAACGGGTGAGACTCAAGCCCGGGATGAGCCTGTCTTACTCCGGGCAGTTCGAATACCTCGAACGCGGCAACGCACGACTCAAGCTGCTCGTCCCCGCCGCCCTTGTGATCATATTCTTCCTGCTCTATCTCACGTTCCGGCGCTTCGATGAAGCCGCTCTCATCATGGGGACACTGCCCTTTGCCTTGACGGGCGGAATCTGGTTCCTTTACGTCCAGGGATACAACGTATCCATCGCCACCGGAGTGGGCTTCATCGCGTTGGCCGGCGTCGCAGCGGAGTTCGGCGTCGTGATGCTGCTCTACCTGAAGCAGGCGATTGATGCGCGGCTCGAGGACGGACTCACGCTGACGGCAGACATGCTGGACGACGCGCTTAGTGAGGGTGCGGTATTGCGCGTGCGACCCAAGGCGATGACAGTTGCTGTGATCGTCGTAGGTCTCTTGCCCATATTCTGGGGCAGCGGCACAGGCTCAGAAGTTATGAGTCGGATCGCAGCGCCCATGGTCGGCGGCATGCTCACGGCGCCGCTGCTGTCGATGTTGGTGATTCCGGCAGCGTACCGCGTGATGCGTCTGATGCGGCACTCTCATGCGCAAGCAACCAGCGCTTACGGTCCAGTCCACCGCCATAGCCAGTGAGAGAAGCGTCCGCTCCGATTACCCGATGACATGGGACGACTATTGCGATCGGGTTGGCGCCGTTCGCCAATCCAACAGCGCGCACGGCCGCCGGACGACCCAGCTTCGCTGCCAACCTGCCGTAACTGACGGTAAGGCCGGTTGGAATGAGACGCAGCGCCGCCCAGACCTGGCGTTGAAAATCGGTGCCTGCGGTCGCGGTCGGAAGTGCGTCGATGGCATCGAGCTCACCTTCGAAGTATGCGGCGAGCGCGTGCCTGGCCTGCGAATCCTGTCGCGCGCTGTGAAGTCGGATTTCCGATTCACCGTAGTGTCGTTTGAGCAGGCGCTGCATGCGGTCTTCGTGATCTTCCCAGTCGAGGGCACGCAGACGCTGCTCACCGTCGGTGACGATCAGCATGGGTCCGGTTGGTGTGTCCAAGCGCTCGAGATGAAATGTTTCGCTCATGACGCTCCATCCCCATCCACAGTGACGATGGCGGCAATTGTCGTGGCGAGGACGGCCGCTCCGCTGGCGCATTTCGGACATGATTGGCACTGCCGCAGCGCCGGCCAATGATGTCCGAAAACCGCTAGACCATGCCCGGGTACCGTGCAAATATTTACCGCATGGACCTCGATCACGACGCCTGTTTCCGGGCAGTTAAGTTGCGCGACGCCCGCTTCGATGGCCGCTTTTTTACGGCCGTCAAGACGACGAAAATCTACTGCCGTCCAATCTGTCCGGCGCGGACGCCGCTGTCGCAGAACGTGACGTTCTATCCCACGGCCGCGGCAGCACACGAGGCCGGTTTCCGGCCGTGCCTGCGGTGCAGACCGGAAACCGCACCGGACATGGGTGCCTGGCGAGGGACGTCCAACACAGTGTCCCGAGGGCTGGCGCTGATCGAGCTTGGCGCGTTGGATGAGGGTGACGTCGATGCGTTAGCCGATCGTTTAGGTGTGGGCGAACGGCAACTGCGTCGGTTATTTCGACAGCACTTGGGAGCGTCACCGATTTCGGTTGCGCAGACGCGCCGCGTTTTGTTCGCCAAACAACTCATCCATGAGACGCATCTGCCGATGACGGAGGTGGCCTTCGCAGCAGGCTTCAGCAGCATTCGTCGCTTCAACGAAACCTTTCTCGATCTGTTCGGGCGCGCACCCAGCGAGTTGCGGCGCCTGGGGGGACCGGACGTGGCTGCCGCGTCCGACGGGGAGTTCAGCCTGCTGCTGCGATACCAGCCGCCTTACGATTGGCCGGCCATGCTGGAGTTCCTTGCGCTGCGTGCCATTCCCGGCATCGAGAGCATTGCCGACGGGTGTTACTCAAGGACCTTCAGCCTCAATGGAGTGCACGGAACGGTTTCGATCCGGCCCGCTGAGGGCAATGCGCTGCGCACGAGAATTCGCGTGCCGAAGTTGTCGACCCTGCCGGGAATCATCGCGCGGCTGCGGCGGGTGTTTGATCTTGCGGCCGATCCGCTCGCTATTTCGGCGCATCTTGCGACGGATCCAGTGCTAGCCCCGCTAGTTGCGAGGCGCCCGGGACTGCGCGTGCCCGGAGCGTGGGACGGATTCGAGCTTGCGATCCGTGCGGTATTGGGACAGCAGATCACGGTTCGCGGCGCCATCCGTCTGGCCGGGCGTCTGGTTGCTGCCTACGGCGAGCCCATGGCTGTACCGGATCACACACTGACGCACGTATTTCCGCGACCTGAGGTGTTAGCGACCGCGAATCTGACATCTCTTGGCATGCCCAAGAGTCGAGCCGCAACGCTTTCTGCGGTCGCTGCTGCGGTAGTCGCCGACCCCGATCTTTTCGCGGCTAACTGTGGCCTCGAGGAGGCCGTGCAACGCCTTCGCTCGATACGCGGCGTGGGTGAGTGGACGGCGCAATACGTCGCCTTGCGTCAGCTTCGCGAACCTGATGCCTTTCCGGCCGCAGACATCGGCCTCATGCGCGCGCTGGCCAGCGAGGGGCGGAGGCCGGGCGCCGCGGAGGTCTTGGCGAGGGCCGAAAAATGGCGGCCCTGGCGCGCGTACGCGGCGCAACACCTGTGGGCATCGACATAACTCCATTCGGTGCGGCAGCAGCGGTGTACGCTATGACGCCCGGGGAGGTCGACCATGAGATGTCTTTTCAGTGCGGCGCTAGGTGTCGTGTGCATTTCCGCTGCAGCACAGGCTTGCACTGCAGATCTCAGGGAGCAGGTAGAACGTTATCGGGTCGCTCACGAAGCCCAGATCGTCGGTCAACTCGATGAGCTGACGCGCATCAGGAGCGTCGCGGCCGACCCTGCCGGGATTGCCGCGGCAGCGGAGCATCTGCGCGGGTTGCTGCAGGAGCGGGGTTTCAAGACCCTGAACCTGTCCGCCGGGCCCGGCACCCCGCCGTTGGTCTACGGCGAGCTGAAGAACCCACGCGCCAAACGCACCGTAACTTTCTACGCCCACTACGACGGTCAGCCGGTGACACCGTCCCAATGGAACTCCGACCCGTTCGTCCCGGTGATGCGCAGTGGCCCGCTGAATTCGAACAGCCACGACGTCGACTGGAAGAACGCAAAGTCGTCTTTCGATCCCGAATGGCGCTTCTTCGGCCGTGCGGCCAGTGACGACAAGGCATCGATCATCGCGTTCCTTGCGGCCTTCGATGCGCTCAAGGCCTCCGGCCGCAAACCCTCGGTGAATCTCAAGGTGGTCTGGGAGGGCGAAGAAGAAGCTGGTTCAACACACCTTGCCGAAATGCTGCGGGCCAACCGGGCGCGGTTCGCCTCCGATCTATGGCTGATCGGAGATGCGCCAGTCCATCAGACCCGGCGGCAAATGCTGTACTTCGGTGCGCGTGGAAGCTTGAGCCTCGAGATGACCGTGTACGGACCGATCCGAGCGTTGCACGACGGGCACTACGGCAATTGGGTTCCCAATCCCGCAGCGATGGCGGCGACGCTCATCGCACAGATGCGCGACGATGAAGGTCGCATCCTGATTCCAGGATTTGCCGACGACGTCCGCCCACTCACCCGGGCCGAGCGAGACGCCATCGGTCACCTGCCACCGGTTGAAGCGGCACTGCGGCAGGAATTTGGCATTGCCAGGTCAGAGGGGGATGAAGGGCTGACTTTGAGTCTCATGCGGCCAGCGCTCAACATCCGTGGCATACGCTCGGGCCAGGTGGGCGAGGCCGCGGCGAACGCTATTCCGATCAGCGCTACGATCTCGATCGATTTCCGCCTGGTCCCGGATCAAACTCCGCAGGCAGTGCGCACCCGGCTCGAGGCCTTTCTGCGATCGAAGGCTTGGACCGTCGTCACGGATGAGCCTGACATCGCAGTGCGACAGGCTCATCCGCGCATCGTGCGACTCCAGTGGGAGTCGGGTTACCCGGCGTTCCGCTCCGATATGTCCACACCGGTTGCCGGAGCGGTCATCGCGACCGCCACCCGTGCTGCACGAGAGCCCGTCGCGGTACTGCCGATGATGGGCGCAAGCGTGCCGATTTACCTGTTCGCCGACATCTTCGCAGTGCCGGTGATCGGCCTGCCGATCGTCAATCACGACAACAACCAACACGCCGCCAATGAAAATCTTCGGTTGCAGAACCTTTGGGACGGCATCGAGACCTACGCAGCAATGATGGGCACATTGAGCTGGTAGCGCCGCCGCTCACTCGGAAACGACTTCGTGAATCGAACGCCCTCGCGCGAGTGGTATGCACGCCAGGCCGTGGCCCAGCGGGTCTGCCCTATTTGTCGAACTCGCGGCGGGCCCGCTCAACCTGCTGGAGATTTTCCGCAGCCCAGATCCACACGCCGCAGAACGCCGCACCCAGGCTCATCCCGAGTTGCGTTAGTTTGTATTCGACTCTTGGCGGCACGACCGGATGGACGGTCCGCGTAAGCAGGCCGTCGCGCTCCATGTGGCGCAAAGTCTGTGTAAGCATCTTCTGGCTGATGCCTGCAACCAACTCGCTCAGGCGCGTGAATCGCAGCTCTCCCTTTTCCGCCAGCACCTCGAGAACCAACATCGTCCATTTGTCCGCGACCTGGCCGATCAGATCGTTCACCAACGCCTCGATCCGCGGATCCAGATCATCAGGTGGAGTCTGGGTGGCATAGACCTTCGCTGCCGCGACCTGCTCCGGTGTAAACCGCGAAATCTTCGGCATTTCGACACTCTCTTATTGGTAAGTACAGCACCTTTTGGTGCCTACTTTCATTTGGAGAGTGTAGCGCCTTAGAATTCGGCGCCGCAAGCCTGATCAACCCGACACCAAGGATTCCCTCATGAAACTGCAGCAAAGGACCGTCCTGATAACAGGCGGCACGAGCGGCATCGGACTGGAGCTCGCGAGGCAACTTCAGCAGCGGGGCAATACCGTTATCGTTACGGGGCGCGACCAGGACAAGCTCGATGCCGCCAGCCGAACACTACCCGGCGTGCACACCTTCAGAAGCGACGTTAGCGATCCGGACGCGATAGCAGCGCTGCACGACAGCGTGCTCGCGCAATTTCCGGCGCTCGATACGCTTATCAACAACGCGGGCATCATGCGAAATCTGAATCTCAACCAGGATCGCGATCTGCACGACGTGACGCGCGAAATTGAGATCAACTTGAGCGGTCCCGTGCGGATGGTCCAACAGTTCCTGCCGCACCTCAAAACGCGCCGCGGCGCATTGCTCGTCAACGTCTCCTCCGGCCTGGCCTTCGTTCCATTCCCCGCCTCGCCGGTCTATTGCGCCACGAAGGCCGCGATCCACTCATTCACCCAATCCCTGCGCGTGCAGCTCAACGGCACGGGCGTCACGGTCATTGAGCTGGCCCCGCCTGGCGTCGAGACGCCCCTGTTCCGAGGCGAATTTGTGGAGGAATTGAAGGGGCAGAAAGGGATGGACGTGCAGGTACTCGTCCAGCGCGCGATCGCCGGCATCGAAGCGGACAAGCTGGAAATCCGCCCCGGCCTGAGCAACATGCTGTACGCCTTGAGTCGAATCGCTCCCCGATTCATGCTCAAGCAGTTGGCTAAGACGATGAAACGCCAAACGGCATCGCGGCGAGGTCCCGCTTCCAGCGTGCCCTCGCCGCCTACCTGACACGGCGCCTGGGACTGGGCCCGGTAGGATTCGAACCTACGACCAAGGGATTCACTTCTGCCCCGGTGTTTCCACCGGGAGTGGACTATCTCTTCACCCGCGCACGTGCGTGCGGGAGGGTGCGGGATGCTCGCTGCCTGTCATGAAGGGCGCTGCGGCGACCGGCCGGCTTGCAGCCGACCGCGAAGAACTTCGCCAGCCCTCAGGTAGTCTCTGCACCTTCCGCCGGTGTACCGGCGGCTCGGCTCAGGATTGCCATGAGCCCGGTGTCGAGCTCGAAGGTTTCCCTGAATTCATCCCGTCCACTTCGCGCGTTTCCGCGCGAAGGCACCATTATCGATGAGTCCCCTGCACTAACCGCTGTGCTACAGGCCCAACCGCACGAATTGTATCAGCCATCGCAGCAGTTCCCGCGGCGATATCGGCCGCGGCGGCCTTGGAGAACCCTTCCTCGAGACTGCCCTGAAACCAGGCAATGCCTCCGGGCTTGTGGGTAGTGGCGCGAGAGCCAGGGCACCCGGGACGGGCTATCGGGACGGCCGGAACAGCCGCCTGTGCCACCGGCATCAACGGGGCGTGTGGGGCCAAAGGCGCGGGCACGGCCAGCGACACGACCTGGGGTGCGGGTTTGGGCTCGCGCTTCTTGCATCCGCCGGTCGCGACGGCAAGAGCCATGACCGCGGCCAGGACATAGAGAGGCTTCATGGTCACAACCCTCTTGCCATCCTTTGGCGCGACGTTAGCATGAGCGCCGCTCCCCCGTAACGATCCCAATGAGGCCCGTCATGAAGCTGTTTTTCGCCCCCGGCGCGTGTTCTCTCGCCCCCCATATCGCACTGCGCGAAGCGGGACTGTCGTTCGACCTGGTCAAGACCGACATCAGGGCGAAGAAGACGGAGGACGGAGGCGACTTCCAGGCCGTCAATCCG
>FTEM01001816.1_pt1 | contig 16057 bp, 13 predicted proteins | sample 1640201 | NCBI WGS metagenome assembly FTEM01 (sample SAMEA3914816, study PRJEB12502) | metagenome | biome: forest; material: soil | place: USA | collected 2011-09-16 | depth 0.3 m | reverse complement strand
CGCCGCTTCCAGTACCGGCCGGACGCGGCCTTTTGCCTCATCGGAGGCGCGGTCGAGATCTCTCGCCGCCGTATCGAACTGATCCTGGAACTGATCGTGATAGAGCTGGATGGCCATGCGGTCATCGCCGCCAAGGTAGCCCTTGATGGCTGCGCGAGCCGCGTACCAGCGAACGTCACCCGACGCGATGAGCGCGTCCGGGACATTGCGCGTCGCAATCTGAATGAGCACCGCCGTTTCCGGCGACGGGTCGATATTCATACCCGAATGCGCCGCTACCGTCGCACCGAGCTTCTCGATGTGATCGATCAGCGTGTTGTGGCGCGTCACGGCATCGTCGGCCGTGAGCTTGGATTCTTCGGCTTTCACGTGCTCCCAGTCGGACTTGATTCCAGCCCAGGCCTCGGACACTTTCAGGTGCGCGCCGACCTTGGCATCGCTTGCGTCGACTTCGCGGATGAGCTTCTCCATCTCGGCTTCCGAGCTGGTGACCTCATCGCGGCGGCCGGCGTCGCCGGTCAGCAGCGCAAACAGGCGGCTGCGATGGTCTGCGACCTGCGCGAGTACGCCACCGACGGTCTGCACATAGCGCGCGCCCTCGATCTCGTCCCGGGCCAGGGCAACCTGGGTGTTGGCTCCATTCAAGTAAAAGATGCCCAACAGCACGGTGGGCACGGCCATCGCCACGACCAGCACTGCGAGCTTCTGCCACAGCTTCATACGACTGAGAGAATTCATTTCCTTCGATCCTCGTGCGCGTCTCTTCGGCAATCCGATTTAAAATTCCTGCCACTCGCCGTCGTCGCCGGAGGCCCTGCGTACGGTGGCGGTGGTCGCGATGTCCGATATCGCTTTGGGTGCCGGCTTCGCAGCCGGTCGCGCGTTGGCGCTACGGCGGCTACTGTCGGCTTTCGTCTGCGGTCGATTGGCCTTCCGCGGCTCCGCCGCGGGCGCCGCTGCTGCGGTGGTCCGCGGGACAGCAGCGCTCGATACCCGCTCGGCTGCGCCGATGCTGAAGCGGGCCATCAACTGGTTCAGATCGCGTGACTGCTCCGCAAGGGATTGCGAGGCCGCCGTGGCTTCCTCCACGAGCGCCGCGTTCTGCTGAGTCAACTCGTCCATCTGCATGACTGCGCGCCCGACCTGGTCGATGCCGGATGACTGCTCGCGCGAGGCGGCGGCGATCTCGGCGACGATGTCGGAGACTTTCTTAACCGAAGTCACGATCTGCTCGAGAGTGTGGCCGGACTGCGTGACCAGCGACGATCCGTCGCTGACTTTTCGCACGCTGTCCTGGATGAGATCCTTGATTTCCTTCGCAGCGCTTGCCGAGCGGCCCGCCAGGTTGCGCACCTCGGAGGCCACTACAGCGAAACCGCGACCCTGTTCGCCCGCGCGTGCCGCCTCGACTGCGGCGTTCAAGGCCAGCAGGTTCGTCTGGAAGGCGATCTCGTCGATGACGCCGATGATGTCGGCGATCTTCTTGGCGGCCTCGTTGATACCGGACATGGCGTTGACGGCTTTGCCGACGACGGCGCCACCTTGCTCGGCCTGCTCGCGTGCGGCTATGGCGAGCTGATTCGCCTGATTGGCGTTGTCGGCATTCTGCTTGACCGTCGAGGTCATCTCTTCCATGGAGGAGGCGGTCTCTTCGAGCGAGGAGGCCTGCTCTTCCGTGCGCATCGACAGATTGGAGTTGCCGGCCGAGATTTCCTCGGCGCCACGGAACACTTCGAGCGCAGCGTCTTTCACCTGCGCCACGATCTGCAGCATGTTGTCGGCGAGCTGGTTGATCCCGCGGCTCATGCCTTCGAAGAAGCCCTGCTTGCCGGTGAGGTCGATCCGCTTGCTCAGATCGCCGCCGTTGACGGCCGTGAGCATCCCTTGCAGCTCCCGCTCAACTCTCACTTCCTGCGTGCGCTGGGTCCACTCCATTACTGTCCCTAGGCGCTCCCCCTTCTCATCGAGCACCGGGTTGGTGACCGTCTTGAACGTGAATTCGCCGAGCACGCGCTCCTGCACATCGGCCGTCGACAGGGTGTCGAGGATGCGGCGCTGATGAGCCGGATCCTGCGACAGCGCTTCGAGGTTCGAGCCGCGCAGGCGGCCGGCATCGAACGTCGGCAGGACCTTGCGGATTTCCGGCTGGTTGCGCGTGAAGCTCGCCTGTGCGGCGTCGTTCAGATAGACGATCTGATGATGCGCGTCCGCCAGCACGACACTCGTCGAGGCCCTGTCGAGGGCCTGGCGGATCCGCGTGTTCTCCGCGGCGACGGCGCGTTCCATCTCGATCTGGCTGCGCAGCTTGCCCTGCATCTCATCGAGTGCGCTGAGCACCTGGCCGGCTTCATCGGTGCCGGCGGTTTCGATCCGGTTGTCGTAGTGGCCTTCCGAGATCCGTTCAAACACCTGTATCGCCGCAGTCAGCGGTCGCGCAAGGGATTGCGTGATGAGCCACGAGAGCGCAATCGCCAGGGCGAGCGCGAGAAGACTGATTCCGGCTGTCCAGTCACGCCGGAAGGCGAGGTCGGAGGCACGTTTCACCAGAGCGGTGCGGAGAGTGGCAAAGCTGGCAGTGCACAGGTCGTTGATGGCGCGAATCGAAGGCACGCCCGCGTCGTAGATTTCGCCGCCGGCGGCCTTCATTTCGGCGGCATTCAGGATCTTCGCTTGCAGCGCCGAGTAGAATTGCGCAGAGGCGCCGCTGGCCTGGGCAACGACCGGCTCCAGGCGAGTTTCCGCATCGGGAGCGAGCGTCTCCGTTTCGTCTCTGATCGTTGCAAAGCGCTTCTGCACGCGATCGTGGAAAATCTGAATTCCCATGCGGTCATCGCCGCCGAGGTATCCCTTGATGGCGGCACGTACGGCGCGCAGGCGCATGTTGGCGGCATCGAGCAACGCTGCCGGCGCGTAGTCGGACGCGATGTGAATCAAGGCTCGCGTGTGCGCGTCCGGGTCCGAAGCGAGCCGGGAGTGCGCACTGACCAGGTCGCTGAGCTGCTGGATGTGAGCCATCAGCGCTGCGTGAGCGGCGTCGTTGTCGTCCGCGCTCTGCCCGAGTGTTTTTGACTTGAGCGCCACCCACTCCGATTTGAGGGCCTCCCAGCTCTGCGAGGCACCAAGGCGCTTGCCGAGCTCTATATCTATGCGGTCGACGGTGGCGACCTCCTTGTCGACTTCCTCTTGCTCAACCACAACCTCGTTCTTGCGTGCGGCGTCGCCGCTGAGGAAGGTGAAGGCACGCGCATGATGCGAAACGATCTCGCTCGCGAAGTCGCCCAGTGCGTCGAGGTAGCGGGCTCCATCTCCCTCGGATCGGGCTTGGCTGACCTGCTCATTCGCGGCGCTGACGTAGAACACGCCGACGAGCGCCGTCGGTATGGCCATCGCCACCACGAGGAGCGCAAGCTTTTGCCAAAGTTGCAAGCGGCTCAGAAGTTGCATGTTCGTGTGTTCATCTTTACGGCGGTGGACGCGCCCACGGCCGGGCAGTCGCAGTGCGGCGCTCGACCTGGGGACGGGTTGAATTTCGCGCGGCTGCATTTGCAGGCGCGGGTGTGAACACGGGAGCTGCATCGTCGCGGCCCGCAGTGACCTTGTAGCGACCCATCATGCTGCCGAGGCTGCGCGCCTGTTCGGCCATGGCGCGCGACGCGGCCGTCGCCTCTTCAACCAGGGTTGCATTCTGTTGGGTCAGCTCGTCCATCTGCATCACGGCGCGGTTGACCTGCTCAATTCCCGATGATTGCTCGCGGGAGGCGGCTGCAATCTCGGCAACGATGTCGGAGACCTTCTTCACGGACACCACGATCTGCTCGAGCGTGTGTCCCGACTCCGTGACCAGCGTCGAGCCGTCTTCCACTTTCCGGACGCTATCCTGGATCAGCTCCTTGATTTCTTTCGCCGCGGTCGCAGAGCGGCCCGCGAGGCTGCGAACTTCGCTCGCCACGACCGCAAAGCCGCGCCCCTGTTCACCGGCGCGCGCTGCCTCCACTGCGGCATTCAACGCGAGGAGATTGGTCTGGAAAGCAATCTCATCGATCACGCCGATGATGTCGGCGATCTTGCGCGACGAGTCGTTGATCTCGGCCATCGCGCGCACAGCCTTGCCGACTACCGTCCCGCCGCTTTCAGCCTGTCCGCGCGCCGCGATGGCGAGCTGGTTCGCTTGCCCCGCGTTGGCAGCATTCTGCTTGACGGTCGTAGTCATCTGCTCCATGGAGGAGGCGGTCTCTTCGAGCGATGAGGATTGTTCCTCCGTCCGCTGCGAAAGATTGATGTTGCCGGCGGAGATCTCCTCCGCGCCGCGGTTCACTTCATTCGAGACGTTCTGGATCTGGCGTATCGCGCCGGCCATGCTGTCGAGCAACTCGTTCACGCTGCCGCCGAGCGCTGCGAGAAATCCGGACTTGCCGTGCAGCGACACTCGATCGATGAGGTTGCCGTGGAGCGCGCCTTCGATTACGGCGGTCAACTGCGCAGTGTCGCTTACATTCACAAGCTGGTGATTCGCGTCGGCCACCTGCATGCGGGCGGACGCCGCTTCCTGCGCACTCTTGTCGCGCGCCGCCGCTTCTGCTTCTGCGCGTCTCGCTTCCTGCTCTGCATGCAGCTTGCTCTGCAGGTCGCTCAGTTCCTGGGTGATGTCCTCGAACGGCTTGGTCATCCCGCGGCCGACGACGACCGCGAGCACCGCGGCGAAAGCTATCGAGGCGCTAAGCTGACCCATCAGGCCAACCGACAGCACGCTCATCCCCGCCATGACTGCCGCCACGGCAGCACAGGCAAAGAAGAGCTTGGCTGAAAGGTTGATGTCTCTGAGCGGCTTCAAGGAGTTCTCCGGTGGCGTCTCAGGCGGCAGTCGCCGCCAACGCTGCGTCACCCTCGTCGAGGTTGCTGCTTGCGGGGGTCATCTCGCTGCTGATCAGGCGGTCGATGTCGAGAAGTACGACCATGCGATCCGCAACCGGGACGAGGCCGCGGATGAAGTCCGTTGCCGAGCGCGAGCCGAGCTCGGGAGCGGGCTTTACTTCCGCGGAGTTGACATCGACGACATCGGATACACCGTCGACGACTACGCCGAAGTCACGGCGGCCGGCCGCCGAGATCACCGATACGACGATGATTACGGTAATGGCCGTGTACTCGGCGCGCTCCAAAGCGAAGCGCATGCGGAGGTCGACGATCGGCACGATCGAGCCGCGCAGATTCAGAACACCCAGCACATGGGCCGGGGCATGAGGAATCTTCGTAACGGCCGACCAGCCGCGGATCTCCTGGACCCGCAGGATGTCGACCCCGTACGTCTCGTTACCGAGAACGAAGGTCAGAACCTGGTGCGATCCTGCACCCGCCGCGGTCTCCGGCTTTGCCGCCCCACTCGTGGACATGGCGTCTCCTACTGCAACCTTGTTCCGTTGATGTTCGTACTTGGCCCTCAGGCCGCCGCGCGCAGCGAGGCTGCGCGAATGATCCCGGGCACATCCAGAATCAGTGCAACCGAGCCGTCACCCAGGATCGTGGCGCCCGAAACGCCTTCGACATGACCGTAGTTCGCTTCGAGCGACTTGATGACTACCTGCTGCTGGCCGAGCAGATCGTCGACGAAGAGTCCGACCCGCCTTCCTTCGCCTTCCGCGACCACCACCAGGCCTTCCTGAAGGTTGCGGGTATGCGGCTCGACGCCATAGAGCTCGTGCAGGCGGATGATCGGAAGATAGTCGCCGCGGAAGGAGAACACTTCGCCGCGTCCGGACAGCCGGCTCACGTTGGAGGTCTTCAACTGCATCGACTCGACGATGGAAATGAGCGGAACGATATATGTCTCGGTGCCTACGGCAACGGACTGACCGTCCACGATCGCCAGGGTCAGCGGCAGAGTGATGATGAAGCGGGAGCCCTTGCCACGCTCGGTGCGCAGCTCGATCTTTCCGCCGAGCTCCTTCACGTTGCGGCGCACGACATCCATGCCGACGCCGCGGCCGGAGACATCCGTTGTCTTCTCCGCGGTCGAGAAGCCGGGGACGAAAATCAATTCGTTGATCTGCTCATCGCTCAGCAGGTCGTTGGGTCCGACGAGGCCGCGCGACCGCGCCTTTGCCAGAATGCGATCCTTGTCCAGTCCGGCGCCATCATCAGTAACCTCGACGGCGATGTTGCCGCCGCGATGACAGGCGTCGAGGTGTATGGTGCCGAAGGCCGGCTTGCCGGCGGCGGCCCGGACTTCGGGCGACTCGATGCCGTGATCGATACTGTTGCGGACCAGATGCACCAGCGGGTCGCCGATTTTTTCGAGCACCGTCTTGTCGAGCTCCGTCTGCTCGCCGGTGAGCTTCAACTCGACGTGCTTGCCCAAGCGCTGCGCGAGATCGCGCACCATGCGGGGAAAGCGGCTGAAGACGAAAGTGATGGGCAGCATGCGCACGCGCATGACGCTTTCCTGCAGCTCGCGCATGTTTCGCTCGAGCTGCGCAAGCCCCGCCCGCAGTTTCTCCGCGGTGGTGCCCTCGATCAGAGTGCCGAGCTGACTCAACATGGCCTGCGTGATGACCAGCTCGCCGACCGTGTTCATGAGCTCGTCGATCTTTTCGACGCTGACGCGGATGGAGCTGGAATCACCCAGTGTGCTGACCGGAACTTCGGGCTTCGTGTCGGCCCTGGACGTCGGGGACGGTGCTGGGAAGGGCGCCGGCGTGAGCGGTGCTGAAAGAATCTGCTCCGCGCTTACGGCTGCCGCGACAGCCGGGCTGCCGATCATTTGCAGCTTCAGGTCGCAATCGCCCTCGGCCCACTCGAATACCTGCCGGATGGCATCTTCGCTGACATCACCATGCAGCGCGAGCGTCCAGGACAGATGACAGTCCGAGGGGTCGAGCTGCGCGAGCACGGGAATCCTGGAGACGTCGACATTGACCACGAGGTCGCCCAATTCGGCAAGCTCTCGCATCATTCGCAGGGGATCGTTACCGCGCGCAAACAGCTCCCGATAGGGACGGAAGGAGATTTGCCAATGCGCGGCGTCTGACTTGAGCGCTTCGGCGGGCGTAGCAGTACCGGCCGGAGCGGGCGACGAGGCGGTGGGCACCGGGGCGGTAGGGGCAGCGGTCGACACGGGTGCGAGTATCGGCACCGGAACCAGTTTCGGCTTCTGCGCGATCATCAGCTCGAGATCGAACTGCAGATCGGAAACCTTCTGCGCATCGACCGGTTGCTTCGCCTGGACCGCTCGCAGCATCGCGCGCAGCACGTCCACGGACTTCAGCAGTATGTCCGACATCGCGAGCGTCACTTGCATGCCGCCGCTGCGCAGCTCATCGAGCAGCGTCTCGAGGCTGTGCGTGAAGGAGGCGATGTCGGAAAATCCAAACGTCGCGCTGCCACCTTTGATGGAGTGAGCGACGCGGAAAATCGTGTTGATCAGCTCGGATTCAGGCGCTCCGATATCGAGCTTCAGCAACGCAGCCTCCATCGAGTCCAGAGCTTCGAAGCTCTCTTCGAAGAAGGCGTCGTGAAACTGTGTCAGGTCGATCGTCATTGCGCCGGCTCCGACAGGCCAAGCGTCGCGGTGAGACCGAGCAGGCGTGCGGCGGATGTGAACGCGGGCGCCGAGCCGCACCACTCGACCCGGCGACCGTGCGATTCGCGCTCGCGCACGAACGCGGCGATAAGTTGCATGCCGGCGGTGTCGATGCGTTGGACCGCCGCGATATCCAGAGTGATGGGGAAGGCGGCATCAACCACTTCAAGCAAGCCGGATTTGAGCGTATCGCTTGCGGCGACCGTGCATTCGGCCGACAGCGCATAAACTCCCGGCGACGACAGCGGGGAGTCAGCGGCAGAGGGTGACTCCCGCTTGGATTGTCTCGCGCGCACGCGCCCCACGCCTTTCCGAAGACGCGCGGGCACTGCGGAGCGCGAGTGGCGGACCGAGGTCCCTTTCCTGCGCTTTGTCATGAGGATGAGTGCCTGAGCTGCAGCATTCCGGTGCCTGTGTGCTATCGGCCCCGCAACGGGCATGCTTGAGCCGGGATTACGGAAAATTGACGCAGTTGGCGAGTGTGTGCGGTGGTCACATGAACTCTTACGGAGATGTGACGTAGCCCGCAGAAGCCGGGCTGTGAAGGCGCTGGACCAGTTCCGCCTCGCCGCGGGACAAACCGCAGCCGGACATCAGCTCCTCGCGCGACGCGCCACCTTTCGCCAGGCGGATCGCGATCTGGTAACCGGGAGACGAGGTCGTGCTCGCCGTCGGCGCCTGTGCCGGACGGTCGACGCGCTCGCCCAACTCCGAAACCGAGAGCTTCGTCGCGTCCACGCGCGCCTCCAGGTGTGCCAGGCGTTGCAGGACGAGATCGGTGTGCGCCATCACGTGTTGCGTCTGCGCGTTGGTTGCGCGTCGCCAGGCGGTAAACGCAATGGCTGCAAAAACAAAGGAAAACACCAGAAACACGGCTCGTCCTGCGATGAGCAGGATGTCGACAGAAGGCAGTGTCATGCGCGGGCGCTCCCGTGAACGAGTTCACACTTGCCGCGTGTTGGACTCGTGAGCGCCAGGATTCCGGCGCGGCGCGGCAGATCACTTATTCAGGGTGCAGGAACTATGCCAGTGGCAGTTGAGTTGGCGGCGTCCGTCGAGGCGGTCGTCGCGATCGGCGCAGGAGCCGCTGCCGGCACCGGCGCGGGCGTTGAGTCAGGTGAGGGCGCCGGCACTGCCTGCGGCGACATATCGGGTTGTCCCGGAGATGCTGCCGGAGCCGAGCCGACGCTGGTGGTGTCGCTACCTCCGGCTGGTGACTCTGCCGCATCCCCGCTACGCTGGATCTGCGTGGACAGAATCACAATGACAACGCGTCGGTTGGCGTTTCGGCCTTGCGGAGTGTCGTTGGCCTGCCGCGGACGCTGTTCACCGTAGCCGATAACGGCCAGGCGCTGCGGATCGACACCATGTTTCGACAAGACCCGCACGACGCTGCCCGCGCGGGCGGCTGACAGCTCCCAGTTCGAATAGAACAAGGCCGTCTTGATCGGGACGTTGTCGGTATGTCCTTCGACGCGGATCGGATTCGGAAATGGCGCGAGCGATTGGGCGAGCCGCTCGATGACGCCGCCGGCGCTGTTTTCAAGATGGGCGCTGCCGCTCGGGAACAGGATGTCGGTCTTGATCTCGACCTCGATCCAGAAATCCGAGCGCCGCACGACCACGAGATTCTGCTTCACCAGGTCATCCATCGCGCGCTCGACCTGGTCGGCGACTTGCTGCAATGCCTGGGAAGCCGCCGCCGCCGCATCGTTCTTCGGCGCCGCTTTCGGGGTCACGGCAGGCAGACCGCTGGGATTGGAGTTGCTCTCGGTCTTGACCGCGAGCAGCGAGCGGGGCTGACCCTCCAGCATCGCCTGCTGGACGATCGAAGTCTGGATGTCGGCGCCCGAGCCGACTTGCTTCTCGCCGACCTGGATCGGAGTCATGGTGCGCGGAGCCCCGCGAAAGGCGGCAAACAGCGAGTCGGACAGCACCCGGTACTTGCCGGAATTCACCGACGAAATGGCATACATCACGACGAAGAAGGCGAGCAGCAGGGTCATCAGGTCGCCGTACGGGATCGCCCACGCCTCGTGGTTGACGTGGTCCTCGTGCCTCTTCGGCCTGCGTGCCATGGGTGGTTTTCGCATAGGGATACCTCGAGGCCTTAGTGCAGGTAGCCTTGCAGCTTCGACTCGATGGCACGCGGGTTCTCGCCCTGCGCAATGGACAACATGCCGTCGATGATCATTTCGCGGAACTGTGTCTGCCGCTGAATGATGACTTTCAACTTGGTGGCCACGGGCAGGAAGAACAGGTTGGCGAGCCCGATGCCGTACACGGTCGCCGTAAAAGCGGCCGCGATACCGTGGCCGAGCTTGCTGGGGTCGGCGAGGTTCTGCAGCACTGCCATGAGTCCCAGCACCGCGCCGATGATGCCGAGGGTGGGGGAGTAGATGCCCATTCCCTCGAACACCTTTGCGGCCGTCGTGTCGGCATGCTCGCGCATGTTCAGATCGACGTACATCACGGTGCTGATGCTCTCGGGCTCGCTTCCGTCCACGACGAGCTGCAGCGCTTTCTTCACGAAGTCATCTGACTCGCGGGCGATCATCGGCTCCAGCCCCAGCAGTCCTTGCTTGCGGGCGGTGTTGCTCCACTCGACGATCTTCGCGATGAGAATCGTTCCGTCACGCGTGGGCGGCTTGATCACCCATGGAAAAATCTTCAGGGCGCGCTGCATGACGGGCAGCGGTGTCTGGATGCAGATGGCGGCGATGGTGCCGACGATCACGATCATGAACGCGGCCGCCGAGACTAGCGCCATCAAGCCGGCGCCCTTGAGCACGGCGCCCACGAGCACCGCGTTCAGCGCGAGCACCAGTCCGATGATGCTCAGGATGTCCAAGTTGGCACCTTATCCTACATTCCCAGGCCCGACAGGAGCGCATCGACGTCCGTCTGGCCTGCAGCAACCTCTCCCTTCGTCACTCCCGGCACCGTCGGGCCGTGGCCCGGTCCGGACTCGCCACCCATCGATGCGTGCTCGACGACGTCGCCCGACAGCTTCGCAAGGTTGGACAGGGCGGATTCAAGTTCCGCCACGAGCTTCATGACACTGCGAATGATCTGACCGGTGAGGTCCTGATAGCCCTGCGCGAGCAGCACGTCCGCGAGATTCTTGCGAATCAGCTCCGAGTCGGCGAGCGCGGCGGGCAGGAACGCCTCCATCGAGCGCACGATAGGCAGGAAGGCATCGATCGAGCGCACGACGCCCTCGAAGCCTTGCACGCCTGCTGTGCGGTTGCGGTAGGCGGAAACCGTTTCGATCAACACGGTTGCCTCGCGCGCCGTGCGCTCGGCAAGCGGACCCGATTGTTCGACGAGATCGAGGGTGCGGTGCGCGGCCTCGTCCGTCATGCGAATGACGTGCGACAGGCGTGCGCGCGCATCCGGAATCTCGTTCTCGGCGATGTCGGCGAGGCGCGATTCGATGCTGAACCGTTCCAGTGCCTGCTGCAGGTCCCCGGTCAGCTTGCGCAGCTCCGTGAACATCCCCGGCTCGCGCATGTGCACGATGTGGTCGACAGCGGCAAAGAACGCAGTTTCATCCTCGGTGCGCAGCGCATCGGTCAGCGCCTCGACACACGAGCTGTATTCCAACTTAAGTAGGGCAAAACTCGACATATGGCCTCACTTCCCCGGACCCAGGATCTTGTCGAGTTTTTCCTTGAGCGTCTCGGCGGTGAACGGCTTGATGACATAGCCGTTCACGCCAGCCTGAGCAGCCTCGATGATCTGCTCTCGCTTGGCTTCCGCAGTCAGCATCAGCACCGGCAACTTCGCGAGCTTCGTATCGGCGCGCACGGCCTTGATCAGGTCGAGGCCCGGCATGCCCGGCATGTTCCAGTCGGTGATGAGAAAGTCGAAACCGCCGGCCTGCAGCATCGGCAGCGCGGTCTTGCCGTCGTCGGCTTCGGCTACGTTCGGATAGCCGAGATCGTGCAGCAGGTTCTTGATGATGCGGCGCATGGTCGAGAAGTCATCGACCACCAGAAATTTCAGATCTTTACTCACTGCGATGTCTCCCATTTCAAGCGCGCGCTTCCAACGTGCCATCGCGCCATTCGACCAGCCGCGCCTTCAAGCGCACGAGCGCCTGTCCGTGCAACTGGCAGACGCGCGATTCCGTCACCTTCAACACCGCGCCAATCTCTTTGAGGTTCAAGCCGTCGCTGTAGTACAGCGACATCACGAGCCTCTCCCTTTCCGGCAAACCTTCGATGGCCTGTGCGAGCGCCATCCGGAACCGCTCGTCCGCGGTCTCGCGAAACGGATCTTCCGACCCGGCGGCGGTAGCGGCCGTCGCATCGTCGAGCGCCGCCAGGCGGCAGCTCGCCGCGTCCTGCACGATCGAGTGGTATTCCTCGAGCGGCACTCCCATCTGTTCGGCGATCTCCACATCGCGCGCATCGCGACCGGTCTTGCGCTCGATGTCTCTCACAACTGCGGCCACTGCGCGCGCCTTGCGATGGACCGAGCGCGGCGCCCAGTCGAGCTTGCGCAAGGCATCGATCATCGCGCCTCGAATCCGGATGCCGGCGTACGTCTCGAAACTCGCCCCGCGATTCGCCGCGTAGTGCGATGCAGCCTCGAGCAGCCCGAGCATCCCGGCCTGAATCAGGTCATCCACCTCCACCGACGGTGGCAGCCGTCCCGCGAGGTGGTAAGCGATCCGCTTCACCAACTCCGCGTGGCGCATGATCAGCTCGTCCGCCTCTCCCGAGGTCCGGTGCGCGCCGTACGCGCTTGCCGCGTTCATGGCACCGCTTCCAGCCGTACCGTCGTCCTGCGAACGAGCCGTTCCACGAAGAACTCGATATTCCCCCGTGGACCGGGTGGTACAGGCCATGTATCGGCCCGGGCAGCCAATTTCTTGAATGCGCGGGACGCCGGACTTGCCGGATATGCGTCAAAAACGGGACGCTGCTCGCGTACTGAGCGGCGGAGCAATTCATCCTCCGGAATCTCTCCGGCGAATTCGAGCACTACATCGAGGAAGCGTGCCGTGACGCGCTCGAAGCGTTCGAACAGTTCCTTGCCGGAGCCCGGAATTCGCACCTGGTTGGCCACCACGCGAAACCGGCCGACCCCGTGATTGCGACTCAGCACCTTGACGAGGGCATAGGCGTCGGTTAGCGAAGCCGGCTCGTCGCAAATGACGACGAGAACGTGTTGGGCGGCTTGTGAGAACTGCAGCACACTATGGGCGATGCCAGCCGCGGTATCGATGATCAACACGTCGACGCGCGCCGCGAGGCTGCTGAACGCCTGTACGAGGCCCAGGTGCTCGCTGGCTGTCATGTTGGCCATGTCGGCGGCGCCCGAGGCGGCCGGGACGACATGGAATCCCTGGGGTGCCGCTACGAGCACCTCATCCAGCGTGCGTTCGCCGGAAATGACGTGCGCAAGGGTGTAGCGGGGCGAGAGACCGAGGAAGACGTCTGCATTGGCGAGTCCCAGGTCGCCATCGAACAGCACGACGCGTTTGCCGGAGGCGGACAGAGCGGTGGCCAGGTTGACCGAGACGCTCGTCTTGCCGACTCCGCCTTTTCCGCCCGTCACGGCAATCACCTGGACGGGGTTGGCGAGACTGTCGAGTTTTGCGTTATGGATCACGTTGAGCTCAGGTGATGGCATGGGCGATCTTTCCGAACCTGCGGCGGAGGAGGTCTTCGTCGGCCGCGGCGCCGCTGGCCTTGGCCAGCCGGACTGCATTCGACACCAACTCGAGCGCACGCGCCGGGCGCAGGTCTTCCGGCACGCGTTGTCCTTCGCTCACGTACGAAACGGGAATCCGGGCCCGGATCAGGACCGAGAGTGCGCCGCCGAGGCTCGCAGCCTCGTCGACCTTCGTGAGTACGCAGCAGCAGGGATTCGCAGGGGCGAAGCGTCTGACGACTTCCTCGAGGGCGCCAGCCTGTGTGCTGGCGGCCAGAACAAGCGCCGTCTGAAGCTGTGAGGCGGAGCTTGCGAGCACGCTCAGGCGGCTCGGGAGTTGCGTGTCACGCAGGCTCGAGCCGGGAGTGTCGATGAGAATGAAGCGCTGTTGCAGATGGCTGAGCAGCGTCGGCAGCGTCTCGAAGTTTTCCGGCACGTAAACGGGCGCGCCGAGCAGTTGTCCTAGCGACTGCATCTGATCCTGCGCGCCGAGACGTACACCGTCCGCGGCGACCAGGGCTAGGTCGCGCGGCCCGTGCCGAAGCACCCAGCGCACGGCCAGTTTCGCTAGGGTCGTCGTTTTACCCACTCCGGTTGCACCAATGAACGCGATGCGGCCACCGTTTTCGAGCCAGCGGTCGCCGGTGACCAGCAGATATTGCGAGAGAGCGGCGATTGCGAACCGGCGCGCGTATGTGAGGTCGGTGTCTTCGGGAAGCTGCTCCGTAATGTGGCTCGCAAGGTCCTGAGCAATGCCGATCTCGGTCAACTCACGCAACGTCTCCGTGTGAATCGGCGCGCGGCGTGTCATGTCGTTCCACGCCAGTTGCGCGAGCTGCGTCTCGAGCATGCGCCGCAGCGTCTTCAGCTCGGCTCCCACGGCATCCGGTATCGGGGCTGATGGTTGGGAAACCTCGGCCGTGCTTGTGAACGCTCCCTCGAGTGAGTCCAGGTCGATGTCAATCTGCGGCGCTGAGATCGACACGGGTGCAGGCGGCGAAACCAGTGCAGGCGCCGAGACCGGTGCCGGTGCCGGGATGGGTGTGGGCGCCACCAGAACCGGCGTCGGCGCGGCTACGGGTACCGAGGCAACGATCTGGTGAGTTTCGGCGACCTGCGGCAGCAGCGCCGCTTGCAACTCACGGCGAATGAGCAGCGACTGATCGTACATCGGCTGCTGTTCGGCACGGTACGTCGGAACTTCGCTGCGGCTGGGTGGCACTTCGGCAATCGCCGCGGCGGCCTTGATATTCTCCGCTTCGAGGCTCGCGGCGTCGAAGTCGATGGCGGCAGTCACTTCGACGCCATCGCCCACGCGTCGCGAGGACAGGATCACTGCATCGTCTCCCAGTCGCTCACGGATAGCGCGCATGGCCTGGCGCATGTCACGTGCAATGTGTCGAACGATTTTCATTTATTCACTCCAAGCCAGATCAGCGACCCACCGCAGAGACCAGCCGGACTTTGCGATTGTCGGGAATTTCATTCCAAGCGAGTACGTGCAGGTTGGGCACGCTCGAGCGCACGAAGCGCGCAAGCGTCGGACGCAACTGCGGCGGCACGAGCAACACTGCGGGCTCGCCCGTGGCCTCCTGCCGGCGCGCCGCCTCGGCGACGTGCAGTTGCAGCCGCTCCGCCAGTCCGGGCTCGAGTCCCGGGTTGGCCGCATTGTTGGCGAGCGAGCTTTGCAGCAGACGCTCGAGCTCGGGCTCCAGCGTAATGACGGGCAGCTCCGAGGCGAGGCCCGCGATGTCCTGTGTGATCTGTCGGCCCAGCGCGACCCGGACGTTTCCGAGCAGCACGGTTGGATCCTGTGACTTCGAGGCATGCTCCGCGAGCGTCTCGATGATCGTGCGCACGTTGCGAATCGGTACTCGCTCGGCGAGCAGGCCCTGCAACACGCGCACCACGCTCGAAAGCGGCAGCACACGGGGTACGAGGTCTTCGACGAGCTTCGGTGCGGACTTGGAAAGTGTGTTCAGCATCTGCTGAACTTCTTCGTGACCGAGAATCTCGTGAGCGTGCGACTGAACGATGAAGCTCAGATGCGTTGCAATGACGGTGCTGGGGTCAACGACCGTGTAGCCCAATGTCTGCGCATGATCGCGCGATGACGGTTCGATCCAAACAGCGTCCATCCCGAATGCGGGATCGCGTGTCGAGATACCCTGAATCGGTCCGAATACGCGCCCGGGGTTGATCGCCAGCTCGCGGTCGGGATAGACCACACTTTCCCCAACGGGTACGCCGCCGAGATTGATACGGTAGACGTTCGGCGCAAGGTCGAGGTTGTCGCGGATATGAACCGCGGGGACCAGGAAGCCCAGGTCCTGTGACAGCTTGCGACGTACGCCGCGCACACGGGCGAGAAGATCGCCACTCTGCTTCTTGTCGACCAGGGGCACCAGCCGGTAGCCGACTTCGAGGCCGATGAGATCAACGGGTTGCACATCTTCCCACGTCAGCTCGCGAGACTCGGCTGAAGGGGCCGGCGGGGGCGGCGGCGCGATGGCGGCCGCTTTAGCTTCGTTCCGGCGCTTCGCCAGTGCGTACGCGCCCGTGCCGGCCACCGCGGCGATCAGCAGGAACGCGAAGTGCGGCATCCCTGGAACGAGTCCCATGACTCCCAGCAGGCCTGCCGCAACACCGAGGGCCTTTGAATTTCCAAACAGTTGCTTGCCGATTTCCCCGCCCATGTCTTGGGCGCGGGACATGCGTGTGACGATGATGGCTACGGCGGTGGAGAGCAGCAGCGCCGGGAGCTGCGCGACCAGGCCGTCGCCGATGGTGAGCAGGGTGTATGTGCGGCCCGCATCT
>FTEM01002038.1_pt1 | contig 16078 bp, 11 predicted proteins | sample 1640201 | NCBI WGS metagenome assembly FTEM01 (sample SAMEA3914816, study PRJEB12502) | metagenome | biome: forest; material: soil | place: USA | collected 2011-09-16 | depth 0.3 m | reverse complement strand
TGCGCGGCTCGGCAACCGGATCGATGACCATCGAGCCTGACCAGAACCGCCCCTGCCGGTCGGTGCGGCCATCGTTGAAGCGTGTGGCTGCGAGCTCGCACTCGGGATCGACGACGGCCTCGAAGGCGCCGCTGAGCGGATCGAAGAAAAAGAATCCGCTCGTCATCGTAAGCACCAGACCTCCCTGTGCACGTGTGGCGAGACACCCCGGTGCCTCAGGGGTTGCGTAGCTGACCTGCTCACCGCTCGCCGGAGTGTAGCGATGGATCGTGTTGGCGAAGATATCGACCCACCACAGCGCCTGCCCCGCACAATCCCAGAACGTGCCTTCACCAAGCTTTGCCCCCGCCGCGACGACGCACTGTATCTCTGTCATCGGCTTGGTGTCCGCCGCTCCGCCGGCTTGGTGATATCGATATCATAGCAGTGTACCACGAGGGTGTCGAACACTCCGCGGCGCGCTGCAGGCCGCAGCTTCAGGCCGGAGGATCGCTCGGGGAGTCGCGCCTCACCAGGCTTGCGCCGCCGTCGACCAACAGCGTGGCGCCAGTCATGTAGTCCGAGTCCGGGGAACACAGGAAGGAGAACGCAGCCGCAACCGACTCCGCCGTCTGCATGGCGCCCAGCGGAATCGCCTGCGCAACACGGGCGCGAAAGGCGGGCTCTGCTTCGTGAATGCGCGCGGTCAGACCTGCCATCACGATGCCGGGCGCGAGCACGTTCACCGTGATCCCGTGAGAAGCGAGCTCCTGCGCAATGACTTTCGCCAACATGCGCACTCCGGCTTTGCTGGTTGCGTAAGCTGCGCCCTCGGGCCAGGGCATCTCCTGCACCCAGCTTCCGGTGAACAGGATCTTGCCGCGCGTGCCGTTCACCCCGGGCGGCTGCGCAACCATGATCCGCGCCGCCGCCTGCGCCGAATGAAATGCACCGGTAAGATTCACGCGCAACGTGCTCTCCCATGCTTCCGCCGACACTGTCAGAAACGGCTCATTGATCACCATGCCCGCGTTTGCGATGAGAATGTCGAGCCGGCCGAAGCGCTTGCTGACTTCTGCGAGCGCGGCATCGAGCTGTTCACGCCTCGAAACATCTGCTGCATGAAAGACGAGATCCGAGGAACGGTTCGCCGTGAGCCAAGGATGATCTCGGCTGCTGCCGAGATCGAGAAGCGCCACGCGCGCACCCTCGCTCAGGAGTCGCGCAGCCGTGGCGCGCCCGATATCGCCCAAGCCGCCGGTAATCGCCACCACCTTTCCGTTGAGTCGATTCACGCTCCACCCTCATCGTTTGGCGCGAAATTGCGCTGTCGTTCTCGCATCGGCACAATGCACCGGCGCTGCGCCCGGCGGCGGTCAAATTGCGCGCGCCACCGCACGCAGTCATGATACCGTGACCATGCCAGCTATGAGAATCACTCAGGTCGAGACGCTTCGTTATCCGGCACAGCCGAACATCCTGTGGGTGCGGCTGCACACTGACAACGGTCTCGTCGGGCTCGGAGAAACCTACTATCTGCCGGGTGCGGTCGAAGCCGTTATTCACGAAATGATCGTGGATTTCCTGGTGGGGCAATCGCCCTTCGACCGAGAGCGCATTTGGGACAGCGTGTTTAGCTGGGCAAACTTCTTCGGTTACGCGGGCGCGGAAATGCGTGCTCTCTCGGCGGTGGACATCGCCCTATGGGACCTCGTGGGGCAGTTCACGAATCAGCCAATCTACAATCTTCTCGGCGGCGCATGCCGCGCCGACATTCCCATCTACAACACGTGCGTAAACGCAGGCGGCTTTCGTGATCAGGATGACTTTCTCGAACGCCCGGCGGAACTGGCAAAGTCCTTGCTGGCACAGGGCATTCGGGCGCTGAAGATCTGGCCGTGGGACCAGTTTGCGCCGCAGGTGAAGGGCCGCGTGCCGATGGGCCCGGCCGGTTGGTCCGCGGTGGGTCCTTCCGGAACCCTCATTCACGCGCGTGACATTGAGAAGGGGCTCGAGAGCGTACGCCGCATTCGCGAGGCAGTCGGCTCGGATATGGAGATTGTGATCGAAGGCCACAGCCGCTGGGACCTGAATTGCGCCATTCGCATCGCCCGGGCGCTCGAACCGTACGACGTGCTGTGGATGGAAGATATGATCAAGCCGGATAACGCGGCAGATCTGCGCCGGCTGGCACAGGAGACTCGCGTGCCGCTCAGCGTCAGCGAGCGGCTGATTACGCGCTTCGCGTTCCGCGAAGTGCTGGAAAGTGGCGCAGCGCGCATCATCATGCCCGACCTGATTTGGACCGGAGGCCTCACCGAGGGGCAGAAGATCGCCACGCTCGCGGACACGTATCACCTGCCGATCGCGCCCCACGACTGCACAGGGCTCGTCACGTTGTTCGCCAACCTGCACCTGTGCGCGGCGAGCAGTAATGCCATGATCCTCGAGACCGTCCGTGGCTTCTATCAGGGCGGCTGGTATGCCGACGCGTACACTGACAACATTGAAGTCGAGTCCGGACGCGCGCAGATCCCGCAACGGGCCGGCCTCGGAACGCGTCTGCGGGAGTCCCTGGTCGAGAGCGGGAAGCTCCAGTCGAGAAGCAGTAGTTGACGTCGCAATGAACCTCTTTGAAGCTTAACCATCATGCCGAGGCGAAAGCGTAAGAACACGGGCGGTGCGCCCGACATGAGAACGATTGCCCGGCTGTCCGGCGTCGCTCCGATGACTGTGTCCCGTGCGCTGCGCAGCCCCGATCTCGTCGCTCCAGACACGCTCGCCCGGATCATGCAGGTCGTGAACAGCGTCGGCTTCGTGCCCGACCAACTCGCCTCGGCGATGCGCGGCATTCGCTCCATCATCGGCACCGTGGTGCCGCCACTCATCAATTCAGGCATCGCCGAGCAGGTTCAGGGAATGTCCGATGCCTGTCACGAGCGGGACATGCAGCTTCTGCTCGTGCAAGGGGACTTCTCGGCGGAAGCCGAGGAACAAGCCATCCGCACGCTGATCGCATGGCAACCGGCGGGACTCATTCTGCAGGCTTTCGTGCAGAGCGAGACGGCCCGGCAAGTACTGAAAGCGCGGGATATGCCGGTCGTCGAGATCAGCGAAATCCGCGGGCGCGAACCCATCGACCTCCTGGTCGGCGTGTCGAACTTCGATACCGCGTTCGCCATGACCTCGCGCCTCATCGAGATCGGGTACAAGCGCATTGGCTTCGTCTCAACGCCAACGCACGGTAACGACCGCCTGCAGCAACGAAAGATCGGCTATCGCGCAGCTCTCGCGGCGAAGGGCATCCGCGGCTCGCCGCGGCTCGAGATCGAGATGCCGATCACTTCGCGCGGCGGATCCGAAGCGGTGAGCATCCTGAAGAACCGCGACTCGGCCATTGACGCCGTGTTTTTCTCGAGCGACACGCTCGCCATCGGTGCCATCCAGGAATGCCATCGTCGCGGTTGGAAGATCCCGGAGGATCTTGCCATTGCGGGATATGGCGATACGGAGCTCGCTGCAGAGTTACACCCGAGGCTCACGACGGTGCGGGTGCCACGATATCAAATGGGCCGCAAGGCCGTGGATCACCTGGCGCGCCGCATAGCGCGCGAGAGCAACCTTACCCCCTGTGTCACGATCAACTTCGACATCGTCGAGCGCGAGACCACGTGAGCATGGGTTGATTGTTTTTGATTGCTCTTGATTGACACCGGCAGGGCCACGTGCGAACGTCCGACGCGCTGAAGGCGGAGGGATGACACGACATGGCACGTGCTCGGCATCGAACATTCAGGGCCACCAGCGTCTTTGTCGCACTCTCGCACCTCTGCGTCGCCGTCGGGCAAGACCTTCCGCCGGTGTTTGCGACGCAGGACGCCACCCGCGTGCGTCACGATTCTCGCGTTCGGACCTACCTCGCGCCAACGCGCATCGTATGGACTTCCGATCCAACCGGGCAACTGATGGTGAACGCGCAACGACTTCTCGCCGTTGGCAGCGGACAAGCACAGCTCGTCAACCGAGGTCTCGCTGTCCTTGAGAGCGACGCCACTCACACGCCGGCGATCCTTCTCGACTTCGGCCGAGAGATTCACGGCGGCGTCAGGCTCGTGACGGGAATGTGGGACAGCAAGCAGCCTGTGCGGGTGCGCGTGCGATTCGGCGAATCGGTGTCCGAGGCGATGTCGGAGATCGGCGGCAGCTCAGGCGCAACGAACGATCACGCCATCCGCGACTACGCACTGCAGTTGCCCTGGCTCGGCGCCATCGAGATCGGTGAAACGGGGTTCCGCTTCGTGCGCATCGACTTGACCGAGCCCGGAGCGCGACTTCTATTGCGGGAAGTGAGCGCCGCCTTCGTCTATCGCGATATCCCGTACCTCGGCTCCTTTCGCAGCAGCGACGAGCGGTTGAATCGAATCTGGCTGACCGGCGCATACACCGTTCACCTCAACATGCAGAACTATCTGTGGGACGGGATCAAGCGCGACCGCCTCGTGTGGGTGGGCGACATGCATCCCGAGATCATGACCATCGCCAGCGTGTTTGGCGACAACGACGTAGTGCCGCGCAGCCTCGATCTGATACGGGACGCAACGCCGCTGCCGGAATACATGAACGGCATCAGTTCCTACTCGATGTGGTGGGTACTCATCCAGCGCGACTGGTATCGCTCGCGCGGGGACCTTGCTTACCTGCGAGAGCAGCAGGTCTATCTGGACGGATTGCTTGGGCTGCTCATCAGCAAGACGCACGCGGGACGGGAGCGGCTCGATGGTTGGAGATTTCTCGACTGGTCGACGGAAGGCAACGCGCCTGCGGTGTCGGCGGGATTGCAGGCTCTGCTGGCGATGACGCTGGATGCCGGTGCTGAGCTCGGCGATGCCTTGTCTCTCACGGAGCGCGCAGCGCAGTGCCGACGTGTTGCCGCCAGCCTTCGCAAACACGTGCCCCCACCGATCGCGAGCAAACAGGCGACCGCCCTTCTCGCCTTAGCGGGAATGATGAGCCCCGCCAAGGCGAACGAGGTGTTGTCGCGCGGCGGGGCGAGCGGCTACAGCGCGTTCTACGGTTACTACATCCTCCAGGCCAAAGCCAAAGCCGGCGACTACGCAGGTGCCATGGATGACATCCGCCGCTATTGGGGCGGAATGCTCGATCTCGGGGCCACGAGCTTCTGGGAGGATTTCAATATCGATTGGATGCGGCAGGCCGGCCGCATCGATGAGCTTCCGGCCGTCGGCCTGCGAGATGTGCACGCGAGCTACGGCGAGCATTCCTACACCAAGCTGCGGATGAGCCTCGCGCACGGCTGGGCGTCCGGGCCGACGGCTTGGCTCACAGAGCATGTCCTCGGCATACAGGTGGTCGAGCCAGGTGGCAAGACACTCCGCATTCAGCCGCATCTCGGAGATCTCTCGTTTGTCGAGGGCACCTTTCCGACCCGGTACGGCATCGTAACGGTGCGGCACACTCGCGAGCCGGATGGCCACATCAATTCCGTGATCGATGCGCCCGCGGGCGTGCGCGTTCTCAGGGAATGATCGCGCTCGAACCGCTGCTCTCAGGTGCGCGCGACGATCAGTTTCACGCCAGCCTTTTCGAGCATCTTCGCGTGAGGCGCCGAGATACCGGAATCCGTGACGACGCTGTCGATCTGTGCGAGCCCGCACACGACCTGACCCGAAGGTCCGCCGAATTTCGAACTGTCGACGAGCACGATGATCTGGTCCGCACGGTCTATGAGCCGCCGCTCGGCGGAAACCAGAATGACATCGGCTTGCATCAGGCCTGCGGGCCCGATGGAGGCGGCGCCCATGAAGAGCTTCGGCGCGTGAAAATGCCGCATACCGTCTTCGTCGGCGGACAAAACGATGTTCTGCTCGCGGAATACCTGCCCTGCCGGCACGAGAATGCGCGTGCCCGTCTGCTGCAGCAGTGCACTTACGATGTGCAGCGAGTTCGTGAGCACCTGCATACCGAGTCCCGCGAGGTGCGGGCACATTTGCAGCGTAGTCGAGCCGCCATCGATCATGACCGCTTCGCCGGGGCTGCAGAGCTTTGCGGCCGCACGTCCGATGGCTTCCTTCTGCTGCCGGTTGCGATGCACGTTCTCGTGGAAGGGCACGCCTGCGAGATGACGAGTCGGGCCGTCGGATTTGCCGGGACCGCCTTGAGCGCGCTCCGCGAGCCGCGCCCCGCCGCGCACTCGCGTGATGAGCCCCGCCTGCATCAGCCGCGTGAGATCTCGGCGGATCGTGGCGGGGGAAGCCTGCATTTTCTTCTCCAGGTCCTGAAACGAGATGAAGTCCCGTTCTCCGAGGAAATCGAGGATCAGTTTTTCGCGCTCCGCGGAATGCATGGGTTCGGTCCTGCAGTGGCTCGCTGCGTACTGTGGGCGGCACCGTTCGGTAATTCAATCAAATTCGATCACGTCAGGCGGCCGGCGGCTCCGAATGACATTTGCCAACAGGGGGAACATACATGACGGGGGAATCTGCAAGCGTTTCGACCATCCACGGGAGCAATGCGGCCGCTGCGGCGGAAGACTGGAAGAACACCATCCTGGCGGGGCTGGCCAACTACATCGATGCCGGCTCGATCGTGTCCAGTTCGGCTGCCCTCGCGCTCTGGGCGTCGGCATATAGCCTGACCGCGACGTTCATCGGAGTGCTCGGCGCATTCAGCGCGAACGCCATCTCGGCCGGGGTGGGCGCACTCGTCGGTGGACGGCTATGCGATCTGTTCGGGCGCAAGAAGATCTATCAGTACGACATGCTGTTCTACGCATTCGGCATGCTGTGGCTCGTGTTCGCGATACAGCCTTGGATGATCGTCGTCGGCTTCATCCTGGTGGGCTTGGCCGTGGGCGCCGATATTCCCGCTTCCTGGTCTCTGATCGCGGAGCTGGCACCCTCCGGCAAGCGAGGCAAGCACAGCGGCGTCGCACAGGTGTTGTGGTACCTCGGGCCGGTGGTCGTTCTGACTCTGTTTCTCGTGCTCGCACCGCTCGGACTGCTGGGAGCACGTTTGGTCTTCGCGCACCTGGCCGTCGTCGCGCTCGTACTGACACTGTTGCGCTCGCGGATGAAGGAGTCGGCTCTGTGGGAGGCTGCGCAGGCTCAGCGCGAGCGCGATCCGGTCGCACATCGTGCAAGCATCGCAGTCCTGTTCTCGCCCCGGAACCTCAAGTCGATGCTCTTCCTCATTGGCATGTATGGCATCTGGAACCTTTGGGCCGGCACGAACGGGTTCTTCTTTCCCTACATCCTGAGAACCGTCGGTTCGCAGACTCAGATCGCGAGTGTCGCCATGCAAGCGGCGGGGTTCTTCGTCGCGATGCTTTCGATCGGTCTCGTCTTCATGCGCTATTCCGACCGTGTGAACCAGCGAGCGCTGTTCGCAACATCGTCCGTGATCCAGATCACCGGGATGGCACTGCTCGCGCTCTTCCCGCTGACCACTCCCGTCGCACTCACCTATTTGACGCTGGTGTGGTTCGGCTCGGGATTCGGCGCTCAGTCATTCTTCCAACTCTGGAGCGCAGAGCTGTTCCCGACGCTGTTGCGGAGCACAGCCCAGGGCATCACCTTCGCCGTCGTGCGCATCGGCCTCGGCCTGTGGAGCTTCTTCGTGCCGGTGCTGACGGCGGCCGGGTTTACGCGCCTCGCGTGGATCCTGGTGGGATTCCTGGTTCTGAGCGGCCTCATTGGAACGCTCTGGGCGCCTCGGCACGAGGGCAAGTCGCTCGAGCAGATCCAAGCGGAACGGTCGCCGTGAACGCTCCAATGGCCGAATCCTGCGACAACCGGCGTCCAAGGCACGCGTTCGCGCGTCGAACGCTCCCACCGAAGAGCCAGCGGGAGCGCCGCGCCCCTACCGGAGAGACTTTGTGCGCGGCGCGGGCGTCTCATCTTCCGTTGCGCTCGCCCTAGCCTCGCGCCGGCTACTCCTATCCTCCGCACGGACGTTGTTGTGGGCCTCCCCTGCTCCATCAGCCTTTTGCCGTGCGAGAAGCTCTTCCAGAGCGTCGATCGGCATGGGTTTCCAGTGCAGATACCCCTGCGAATAGTGGCAGCGGAGGCTGCGCAGCATCTCAAGCTGGGCCGGGGATTCGACTCCTTCCGCAACCGTGGTCAGGCTGAACGATGAGGCAATCTGGATGATGCTTGAAGTCAGTGCGACGCTCGCCCGATTCTCAGGCAATCCCTGGATGAATGTACGGTCGATCTTCAGGATATCGATCGGCAGCGTGGGCAGCAGACTCAGCGAAGAATAGCCGGTGCCGAAATCATCGATCGCAATCCGCACTCCGACTTCGCGCAGGCGGCGTAATTTGCGGCGCGTATCTTCGAGATCCTGCAGGACGCTCGATTCCGTGATTTCGATATCGACTCCAAAGTCATCCTTATGGAAGGCCTCGAGAACCGGCAGCACCTCCTCCGCGAAGCCGCGCCGACGAATTTGCAGCGCCGAAACATTGACGGAGACCCGCAGCGACGGCAGCCCGCGACTGCGAATTTGGCGGCAGTCGTGGGCCGCCTGGCTCAGGACCCAATGACCCACGGCGACAATCATCTCCGAGGATTCCAACACCGACAGGAACTGCGCGGGCAATAGCAGCCCTCCAGTGGGGTGGCGCCACCGCAGGAGGGCCTCTACCGACTCGATCCGGCCCGTGGCGATGCTGACTTGAGGCTGGTAGTGAAGAACGAACTGCCGTGCCTCGAGCGCCTCACGCAGCTCATGCTCCAGCCGCATTCGCTTCGCGACATCGCTGCGCATCTGCAGCTTGAAGTGCAGATAGCGCTCGCCGCTTTCCTTGGCTTGTCTGAGCGCCGCCTCGGCCTTTTGCAGGAGCGTCGCGGCGTCCTGCCCGTCTGCCGGATACCGCGCCATGCCGGAGCGGCACGTCACCCTCAAGCTGCGTCCGTCAATGTCGAAAGGCCGGTCGAATACGGTGCCATCGATCGACGCGGCGGCGCTTTCAGCAACGCCGCGGAACTCGCGTATCACGAGGGCGAACGTCCCACCGCCAAGATGCGCCACGTGGCGCTCGCTCTCCACGGCGAGTCGCGCCCGGTCAGCGACTTTCTGTACCAGGGCGTCCCCGAAGCTGCGCCCGAAGGTGTCGTTGACACTGCTCAAATCCTGAACGTCGAACACTGCCACGAGCGGGCGGCTCAAGTGCGCAGAACCCTCGTGGATGAAGCTGTTGAGGTGCTCGCAAAACAACGCTCTCTTGGCGAGCCCTGTCAGTGGATCGTAGTAAGTCAGGAATTGCGCGGCGTCGGCGTGCTGTTGCGATCGCAATCCCAGCCCGAGGGTTGCCGCGACGTCCTGAAGCAACATCAGTTCCTCATCGTTCATCGGCTCCGCATGATTGGATAACAGCGTCAGGGCGGCCACGCGCGCCCCCTCCACAGTCAAGGGAAGACCGATGATCGAATGAATTCCAAGGCGCACCAGATCAGTCCGCGCCTTCATCGGCGGCTGCCCCAGGTGCAGGTCCGCGAAAACGACCACTTCGCCCGTACGCAGTGCCCGCCCCGTCACACTGGTATCCGGTTCGGTGCCATCCCCGATCAGGAAGGACTCGGGTTCCTTGAGGCCGCTGAGCCCGCAGCGATACTTGGAGCGGCCCCGTCGACCGTCCGGGTCGACCATGCTGATCACCGCGCGGGGGTAGCCCCCCACCTCCACTGCCACCCGGCAGGCCTCCTGCAGGAATTCCTCTGGATTGCGTATCCGGAGCACGGCGCCGTGAATAGCGCTTTGCATCTTCAGAATTCGAGCGAAATGAGCCGCCCGTGCCTGCTGCAATCGCCGCTCCGTCACGTCCCGGGTGACCGCGATGAGCAGCGGCTGCGGTTCAGCCACGTAGCTCAAACTGATCTCAACCGGCAGCATCGTCCCGTCTTTGCATCGATAGTCGCTCTCGATGACGTAGGACCCGGAGCGTTGCACGCGGGCAACCCGTTCTGCCCAGTCCGTCGGGGCACCCGCGGCAGTGGAGAGCTCCCACACAGCCAACTGCCTGACTTCCTCGTACGTGTAGCCCAATCGCCGTGGCAGCGCCGCGTTGCAATCCAGCACCTGGCCTGAGCTGGCGTCCGCGATGTAAATGAGATCATTCGTCCGATCGAGCAGATCACGAAACAATTGCACCTGGGCATTGGATCGTTCGGCGCGCTTGCGCGTGCTGATGTCGCGCGTAATGCCCAGCAGTGCCCAGATCTCGCCGCGTTGGTTGCGAAGTGGCGCGGCATGGGTTTCCAGCCAACGTCGCGTGCCCCGCCTGCCTTGAATCTCAAATTCGAGTGTGCCCGTGCCACCACCCATGACCGTTCGATGCAGCGCAGCGAACTGCTCGCGGTAGTGCGGTCGAACGTATTCGATTGCGTCCCACTGCTGCGCGTCCTGCAAGGAATCGACCTCGAGCATTTTCAGCCCGGCCGGGTTCATCTCCGCCAATCGTCCCGCCGCATCGATGACTTTCACGCACTCCGGTTCGGTCGAAACGATCGTCGCAAGACGCTCCATGTTCTCGCGCATCGCCTCTTCCACCTCCTTGCGCTTCACGCTGCTGCGGTGAAGGAAGCGGGCCGTCACCCACACCAACGTACCAATCATCAACGCATTCGCCAGCTCGAACAGCAACGCTGTCGCTTCCGAAGCGGACCCGCCGACCTGCTGCAGCTTCGATCTGAGCCAGCCGATGGCAAACGGCAGCACGATCGCAGGCGCCAGCAGACGCCGGGCGAGCACACCGCCGGCAGTGTTGCTCAAGAGAAGCTGTGCGAGTCCCGCGTCGGTTCGCGTGCAGAAGATTCCGCCGCTCAACACGATAAAGCCACACGCGGAAAGCAGGCTCATTTGAGTAAAGGGAAGGAATGCAACATCTGCGCGCAGGTAGTCGAACAGCCCGAGCCAACCCGACAGCGCGGCGGTCAGCGTCAGCAATTGGAACAGACCGATCAGCCGCGCGGCCGGCGGCAGGAGCAACGCAATCCCCAGCAACACAAAGTTCAAGGCGGAGAGGGCTGCCATCTGCACCGGCGGCGCAGGGTCCGATCCCACCGCCTCATGAAATCCCAGCAGGTCCGGGATTACGTGCCAGTGGAACACGACATCGCACAGCTTGAGTGCACCCGCCAACACGACAATGGCAGCGCCGCCGCGAGCGGCAAGCAACGGCCTGGTCCGGCTTTCGTTGAGAATCAGGGCCCAAACGCAGAAACCGCAGAGTGCGAATGCCACAGCGGTGACAGGAGCCATCCCCGGCCACTGCGGACGCAACCTGACCAACCCTGGCAGATCCAGAGCCCAACCCGCCAACACACCAACCCCAAGCACGCCAACCAGCGCGGCGCACAGAAGCGCGACCTGGCGCGCAACGGCCTGGCCGGCGGGGAGGGGGGCGGCGGCGCGAGTGTTCATGGCATATTCATATTCCAGGGGAAGACGGCCGGCGCCCAAGAATAGCGCTACCAGGACTCCTGCGCCGCCGCACTCCGTCTCACATTCGCAGTCATGACGCACGTCACATCTTGCGGCCGCGCTGCCTGAAGCCCGGCGTGTTGGGGACTCGCGGCAGCGGTTTCCGTGATGTCCACACCCTTGTTTTGATTGAGTGAGCGCTAGAGTCCAACGCGCACACACTCGCCGGTGCCTGGACAAATGAGACTCAGAGAATCCATTGCCACCGACGCGGGTGCCGCTGACGGAACAGCACCCGATGAACGGCTGTTGCGGGTATTCGGCTGCCTTCCAGACCCGCTGTTGGTCAAAGATCTCTTCGGACGGTACATCCTGGCGAATCGTGCCGCAGCAGACCTGTTGGGCGTCGAAGCGCCCGCGGCCCTGCTGGGCAAATCCGACTCTGACATCTTTTCAAGCGAGCGCGCATTCCAGCTTGGGGCGGAAGATGCGCTCGTGAGAGCGGGTCGAATCGTGCGGGCCGACATTGAGGCCGTCCCAGACCGGCTCAGTGGCAAACTGCGTTGGATGCGGCGCACGAAGTCACCGTTACGCGACAGTGCCGACAAGATCGTAGGAATCGTTGTCGCGATAGCGGACGTACCCGACCCCCAGCCCTCGGATGCTCGCTCAGCAGGGAACGGGGTGGAGAGCGCTAAGCCGACAGCCGCGCAGGTCGCACTCGAAGAGACGCTCGAACGCGAGCGGTCGCTGCTGCGAACGATGATCGATTCCATTCCGGCCAAGATCTACGCCAAGGACGCCCACAGTCGCTTTATCGCCGCCAACGCCGCGGTCGCCCGAGAGATGGGAACGACCCCGGACCGCTTGCTGGGACAGACCGACTTCGAGTTCTTTCCGCGCCCGATGGCCGAGGCCTTTCTCGACGATGAACAGGCCGTAGTGCGCTCCGGCGAGGCGCTCATCGAGCGCGAAGAGGCCGTTTTGGATCGGGTGACCGGAACCGAACGCTGGATCTCGACTTCCAAGCTGCCCCTGCGTGACAAGGCGGGAACGGTCATCGGAACCGTCGGTATCGGCATCGACATCACTGACCGCAAGGAAGCGGAACAGCGTATTCGCTATCTTGCGACCCACGACAGTCTGTGCGGCCTCCCGAACCGGGAATTGTTCAGCGAGAAGCTCAATTCCGCGCTCCGCAGCGCCCAGGCGAGCCACGCACGCTTTGCGCTCCTGTTCGTCGATCTGGATCATTTTAAATTCATCAATGACTCGCTCGGCCACGACGCAGGCGATGCTCTGTTGAAGCGTACAGCCGCTCGTTTGCGCGAGACGGTGAGCGCCGAGGACATTGTGGCGCGGCTCGGGGGCGATGAGTTCGTCGTGCTCTGCCAGGACGCCTTCGAACTCGAGAATCTGGATGCCTTGGCGTCACGGGTCCTGCGCGCGGTGGTGCATCCGATTGCCCTGCTCGACCAGCAGTGCCGCATCAGCGCGAGTATCGGCATAGCCGTCTATCCAGCCGACGGCGAGTCCGAACGGGCCCTGATGAAGTGCGCAGATGCGGCGATGTATACGGTCAAACAGGATGGCAAGAACAACTATCGGTTCTTCTCGAGCCGCATCAAAGCGGAATCGCTGGAACGCAGCATGTTGGAGAACGAGCTGCGGCGCGCCATCGAACGCAAGGAATTGCTGCTTCACTACCTCGCCAAATTCGATTTCAAATCCAGAACGATCACCGGCGCGGAGGCCCTGGTGCGCTGGTCGCACCCGGATCTGGGAATCATAGCGCCCGCGAAGTTTTTGCCGCTGGCCGAAGAGACGGGCTTGATCATTCCGATCGGGAACTGGGTGCTCCGAAGCGTTTGCGCGCAACAGGTCGCATGGCAGCGCGAAGGCTTGGCCCCGTCGTGCATATCGGTGAACCTCACCGCCCGCCAGTTCAACGATGAGCACCTCGTACCCACCGTGCTGGCCACGCTCGCAGAGTCGGGAATGGCGGCGAACATGCTGGAGCTCGAATTCTCAGAGACGGTGCTGATGCGCGACACGGCCCGCTCATCCCGGCTCTTGAGTGAGCTGAAGCGCGCAGGCGTAAGACTCGGCATCGACAACTTCGGAGCCAGCTACCTCTCGCTTGCGAACATCGAAAGATATCCCATCAATACTCTCAAGGTGGATCGCTCGCTCCTGCGCGATATCGACCGAGCCGAAAGCTGCGCCATCACCGACGCAATCATTGCCGTGGCGAAGTCATTGAGTCTGACGGTCATCGCCGACGGAGTCGAGACGATACGACAGGCGGCGTTCGCGAGCGAACATGCCTGTGATGCCATGCAGGGATTTTATGTGAGCGGGCCGGTGGCGGCGGCGGAGTTCCGCGAACTACTGGTCCGCCAAATCGAGTTGCCCGGGATTGACGCGCCATCCTGAGTCGGCCGATCATCGCCCGGCATGCACCGGATGCGTGAGTCCGTAGCGCTCGAATATATTGACGCGCGCTAGAGCGGGATTTGCCAAAGCGGGAGGGCGTAATGGGCGGGCCTCGGTGGCGGCTATGGGCCTTGGTTGCGGTAACGATAGCCGGCATCGCTCTGCTGGCGCGTTCACGCACGGACCGACTCCCCTTCCAGGTGTCGAGTCTTGCCGACCGGGCGGATCATCAAGATGCTCAGGTGAGCATGCGAACGGCCGTCAATTCCTCCGCTCCGCCATTTCGTAGCACCCGCTACAGAGCCCGATTTCACGGCGCGCACGATTATTCACTGTTTGTTGGCACGCTGACTTCGGCCGCGGCGGCCGGAGACCCGGACGCTGAGTACCTGACCGCCAAGGCGCTTAGGTATTGCGCCGAGAACTTGACGCGTTTTTTTCGCAGGCCCGATGGTTCAAGTAAAACCTTGGATGAAGCGCAGGTGCGAATGGCGAAGCTTCCTCATGGCTACGAACTGAGCAACGAAATCTACGCTCATTGCCGGGCCTATCTCGATGACCCTGCCCTCTTGAGGACGACGGCTCACTGGGAAACGTGGCTGGATAAGGCGGTTGCAGCCAATTACCCGCCGGCACAGATCGAAAAGGCTGACATATTACGAACCGCGGATCTGCTGCGCGATTCCGCCAATGCAAGCGGAGGCGATGTCATTCCGCCCACCGCAGGGCCCGCCCGGGACCTGGCCTTCACTGCGGTTTTGTCTGGCAACCCCGATGCCATTTTTGGCATGGCAAACTGGGTTGACGGCACGAAGCATTCTCAGGACGAGTACCAGAGCCTCGTGAGCGCGTGGGAACTGTTGGCGTGCCAGCGCGGCTACGACGACTGTGGCTCGAACTCGCAATTGTTGCGGTCTGCCTGCATGTTCGATCCGCAATGCTCGAACGATTCCAACGTAGTGGATTCGCTGCAGCGACAGCTCGGTAGTCGATTCGATGATGCCCGGAGTCTGGCGGAATCGATCGGCCGCGCCCTGGACGCGAAAGACCGGGCCGCCATTGAGTCCTATTTGTAAGCGCGGGGAAGCAGCGATGACTTGCCGCTGTCCACAGGCGTGATTCTCAAGGAGCCCAGATTTGAAGGGAAGTGTGTTTGGCGATGGGCTCGAAGTCGAGGTCGGTCGTCAGAATAGTCAACTCGTGACGGATGCAAAGTTGAGCTAGTAACGCATCGATTGTCCCCGCCTGCACACCACGCGAGCGGCACAAATTCCGTAGTTCCGCAGCGGCAATATGATCTTCCCGGGCCGGGTTCAGGAGCGGAAACGCCGCAAAGCGCTCGATGATCTGCTGCCTGGCTTTCGGTCCTGAGAAACCTTGCAGGAGCTCCTGGAGGATGAGACCGGTACAGAGAATGCGATCACCCGTTTCAAGCGCATGAATGAGCGCGTCAACCTCAAGCACATCGGCAGGTCGATCGCGCCGTAGGAATAGCGACCAGACGCTGGTATCGACTAAGAGGTTCAAGAGGCACCCTTTAGCTGCGCGAGCGCTCTTTCTTATAATCGTACCCGGCGTGCCATTCGAGTTTGCCCGCCAGCTCGAGCATGCTCTTCTGACGTCGGCGGGCAATGAATTCCCGCAACGCTTGGGTCACCGCCGCCGCCTTGGTGCGCTCACCGCTAACTCGGAGGGCGTCCTCGATGAGCTGAGGGTCGATCGAGAGATTCGTGGCCATATGTGTAAAACCTCACACAATACTTTACACAAAGGTGGCGTTAGAGGCAAGAGAGGGTACGCCGGTCTCTCGCTTAACGCTTGCGCGCGACCAGACAGAATAGCGAAATCAGTCCCTCGTGATCGCGCGGCACCGCCCGCATGATCGAGTCTTCATCCTGCTCGGCCGGCCTTCCCCACACGTAGTCACGCAACAGCTCGTCGCTCTCGGCAAGGAGTTCGGCGCACTGCACATCAACGAGGGCCGTTTTCTCCCAGTGTTGCTTCCACCACTGAACGGTATGCACGTACGACCAGTGCTTCGCGTACTGCGGGCGCAAGTAGCCCGGCGCGTCCTCGATGGACCGAAGCTCGCGCGTGAACGCAATATCCACGACTCCGATGAACCCACCGGGCTTGATGAACTGCGTGAGGTAACCCAGGTAGCGATCATCCGTGCCGAAGTACAGAAAGGAGTCGATGGCGATCACGGCGTCGAAGAACT
>FTEM01002110.1_pt1 | contig 16415 bp, 10 predicted proteins | sample 1640201 | NCBI WGS metagenome assembly FTEM01 (sample SAMEA3914816, study PRJEB12502) | metagenome | biome: forest; material: soil | place: USA | collected 2011-09-16 | depth 0.3 m | reverse complement strand
GTTGGTGAAGCCGAACATCATGTAGATGACCGTGGGCTTCTGCACCATGCTGATCGGCCAGACGCGCGTCATGATCATCGGCATGCCGGCCGGGTAGCATTGGCCGATGCTGTCGCGATAGGACTTCCCGGCCTTGCGTGCCTCGGCGGCTTCCTTCATCGCCTCCTGGCCGGCGGCGTAGAACTCCGGATACGGCGGCCCGAAGAGAAAATCGGCAAAAGCGTGGCGCAGGTTGATGAACCACGTGCCCGTGAGATCGAATGGCGGCTTTGGACGGTGCTTCGCCAGGTTCTGCGGGGCGAGCGCGCCGTAATACCCATCGTGCTTGTGCGCGAGCCCGTCCTCCCTGTCCTGCGTCAGTCCGGGCCGCGCCTGCACGGGTGTCGTTGAAGGCGGAGGCGCCTGGGCCGTTGCGGCAGCAGTCGCGAACAGCAGCGCTGCCGTAGCAAGCGTGCAGACAGTGGAGCGACGTACGCGTGCGATCATGTTGTCACCTTCCAACCGTTTGCTTCCGATCATCCAATCTTTCCGCCTCCGACTCACCGCGCACCGCTGCCGGAGCTGCGGATGAAATCGAGCACCGGACCGGAAAGCGATTCATCCCCGCTGCCCACCGCAAAGAGCTCCGAAATGTGGGAGTGTCCCGGCAGCCGCAGGCTGCGCACCGGTCTGCCTTCGGCCGCGCGGCCTTCGATCAGCCTGACGGAGTCCGGTTGAAAATTCTCGGGATCCAGCTCGGCGTAGGTCACGAACAGCGGCGTCGATGTCTTCAGCAGGCCCGGGAGCGATGAGCGCGCAGGGTACTGCGAAACGTCCTCGCCGTAGTAGTCCTTCCAGATCGAAACCTTGTCGCCCAGCTCGTAGAACCCCGAAGTCAGGATCGCACCCGCGATACCGGCACCGGCAACTCCCCCTGCGCCAGCCGGCGCTGCGGTGGATGCCTCGTGGGCGACATAATCGCCAACGTGTGCCGCGCCTGCGGAATGTCCCCACAGGAATATCTTGTCGGGATCGCCACCATATTCGGCGACATGGCTCTTCAGCCACGCGACGACCAAGGTGAGATCCTCGACCCCGGACGGCCACTGGAATTGCGGCGCCAGCCGATAGTTGATGGTCACGCCGACGAGGCCGTGATCGGCGGCCCACAGCCCGACGTTGTCGTAGAACGGTGAGCCGGGCGCATGTTTGGCGCCGCGGCTGAAGCCGCCGCCATGTATGAAAACAAGTACAGGTCGCGGCGCATGTTGGCCGGGACCGCCAGGACCACCGCCGCCCGCGCCGGGTCCGGCGGCTATACCGGGTGTACCACCCACACTGGCTCCGCCGCCCGCCGGCCCTGCAGCACCAGGTGCCCCCGCCGCCGGTGGCGCGCCGGCCGGAGCCTTAGCGCGAGCCGCACCGGCCGCTGGCGCTGCGGTCGCAACACCTCCGCTTGCCGCGGGAGATGCCGGCGCACTGGCGTCGACCGCTGCCGGCCCTTGCCCAGGGGCCGCGAAAATATCCATCACATGCCGCTCGTGCGGACCGTAGTGCACGTCGCGAAATAGCGCGACGCCGTGATACGGCTCCTTCGGCTGCAACGGCACATAAAGCTCAGTGGTACGTGCGCCCTCGATTTTCGGCCCGATCTCGCGCAGCACGGCGGCGATGCGCGGCGGCATTCCGACAGGTACGGGCGTTCGCGTTTGCGCGTTGCCCGTGACGGGATTGACGTAGTGAAACGGAATCTCGTACACGACGGGAAACATGTCGAACACCTGGGTCGGCGGCGCATCCGGCGGCATGTCGGCGCTCGGCCCCGGCATCCCGCGGCTGGCCCCTTTGGCCCAACCGCCTTCGTACGACGCCGTGAAGGTGTTGTAAGTGTGGTCGGTCTTGAACTTCCACACTCCGTCTTCCTTGACCGCCTCGTTCTCATAGACCGCGCCTCCGAGGGAGGCGCGGCCACCGAAACTCATCTGCTGCACCATGCGAATGCGGATCTTCGCGCTCATCCCGTCATCGGCCACGTCGATGACGGGCTGCACCTGGATGTGATTGCCGAGCCGGCCCTCGACCGGTCCTTCCTTGCCGTCCCGCGTGAACGCATGGAGGAGAAACGCGCGCACGTGGTCGCGGCCCTTGTACACGCCGCGCTGCGCCAACTCTATCGAGCCGTCGGTCGCGAACAGATCCGCAAGATTGTTGAACAGGTTCTTGTCGAGGTAGTACCCGTACGCGCTCTCGAGATTCTCGAGTGCGTAGAAATCCTTCACCCGCCCGATCCGGTGCTCCGCGGTCGACAGGATCGAATCAACATCATCCACCTCGGGCAGGCGCACCTTGCCGCCAAGCGACTGGAGCGCCGCTGCGGCGGCTGCCGGTGCAGGTCCGCCCACCTGCGGGTATTGCGGCGGCTGCCCGGTCACCGGATTCCTGTAGTGGAACGGCGGCACATGCGCCTTCGGGTAGATTTCGTACACGTCCGTCGGCGGACGATCGGGTGGCACCTCCGTGCTCGCGGTCGGAACCGGATGAGCGTCCTTTCCCCAACCTTTGTCGTAGTCGGTGATGAAAGTCGGATAGAAGCGCAGCGCTTTGAATTTCCACACGCCGCCCTGCTTCACATACGCGTTTTCGTATACCCCTTCCGTCCAGGTCCCCTGATCCTCGTACAGGCCGGTCATGTCCAACTCACGGCTGCGCGCACGTGCTGTGAGTCCGTTGGGCGCGACATCGACGATCGTCTGTAGCTGCAGATGATCGTTCATGCGGCCGAATTCAAGTCCCTCGGGGCCGGCGAGTCCCAGGAACTTGCGCACATGAGCCTTGCCGACATACACACCGGACAGGCCCGACTCGATCGTGCCATCGCTCGCGAACAGGTCGGCTGCCTGGTCCCACAGTCCGCGATCGATGTAGTAGCCGTAGATGCGCTGCAGGTTCTCGATCTTCTGCTCGTCTTCCAACAACAGCGCGCGATGCGCCAGCTCGGCAACGCGTTGCGCGGAATTCGCGCCAGCCGTGTGCGTCGGACGGTCATCGACCGTCGTCCAGACGTTTGCGGACGCGCTGGTGCCCGGATTCTCATAGTGAAACGGCGCAATGCATGCCGCCGGAAAGCCGTCGCATTCCATCTTGCGCTCGCGGTCCGGCGGATGCGCGAGCTTGCGCCCACCCGGAGGACCGGTGCGCGGCGCCTGCGGGGGCACCCATCCGGTCTGGTAAGGAGCGCCAAAACCCGAGTAATAGTCCAGCGTATGAATCTTCCAGACTCCGTGGTCCTTCACGTAGCCGATCTCGTACACGCCCTCGGCCCACACGGCGCCGCCGCCGTAATTGCCGAACATCGCGAGCGCCCGCCAGCGCCCCTTCGCAGTCCTGCCACCGGGGTCCAGGTGTACGACCGGCTGGATCTGCATATGGTTGTAGACGCGGCCGTCGCCGAGCCCGTTCTGGCCGACGTTTTCAGCGCCGACATTCATGAACAGGTGTTGGCGGATGCTGGCCTTGCCGACAAAGATGCCGGCCGGGTAGTTTCCAACCGCATCGTCGGTAAACATCTGGGAGATGTCTTCCCACATGCCCTTGTCGACGTAGTAACCGTACGCGCGCTGCAGTTTCTTGATTGCGCGAATGTCCTCGGCCGCCGTGATCTCGGCTTCGAGGCGATCCAGACGCTTGACCGTCTCGGCGGTAATGCGCGGCCGCGCGGTTGTGGCGGGTTGAGAGTGCGAGTGCTTTGCGGCAACCGCAACAGGATCCACGGAGCACAGAATTACCAAAGCGGCCGCGGCGCCCGCGACCCCAGACCGGTATCCCACGAATCCCCCTCGCTGACTAAAGTATCGGACGACCGGCCGGCTCACGTCATGAACATGAGATCGACCGGCTCGACATTTTCCCAGGACACCGAGGCGACCTCGGCCCGGGCATACGGAATCGGGTGCGCGTAGCGTGGCCAGTGCCCCCACATGTCGTCAACATGCCAGCCGGCATCGGTGACATGAGCGGCGCTCATGTCGCTGGACGGACTGGCCGCCCATGCGCGGCCCACCATTCCGGGCACGAACTGACCGGCCAGAACGGCGCCGGTAGTGAGACCCATCGCGCCCAGAAAGGCGCGACGGTCCAGGGTTTGGCCATTGAGCGTCAGGCGCTTCACGGTGCCCGCGCTCATGTGAGCTCATCCGTGATCGGCGGCAACGCCGACTGCGGATACCAGTTGGTATGCGTGCCGCTTCTCAATCTGAAAGGCAGCTTCACCGTCGCGATCACTCCATGGTCGAGCTTCTGTGCATCGGCGATGACCAGATCGGAGCTCATGGACTCGTAGTTGCTCGCGATCGCCATGACATAGCCGTCGCCCTCGTCCTTGGCGTTCTTGCGCGGCACGAACATGCTCTCCTGCAGGCTCTGGCCGGGCTCAACCCGGGTTTGCACGATGTCGCCGGTACGCACGTCGAGCCGCTGCAGCACGTTCGAAGTGAAGGGTCCCATGCCGGGCACCTTTTTCGAATCGGCAGGCGGGTTCGCATCGCGGCTGCTCAGATAGGCGTAGCGATAGTCGAGCGAGAGGAAGCGATCGTCCATGCGCGGCAGGAATCCGGGTGTCACGGACACGACGTCTTCCTGAAACGAGTCCTTCTTCGATTTCATGTCGAAGGTCCAGCGACGGATCTGCGAAGGATCGCGCTCACCGCTGGAGGTGGGCAACTCCATGGTGACCTTGGTGCCGCGGTCGGTTGCATTCAGGAAGTGAAGCGTATTGCGCGACGGTCCCTTGAACCAGCGCACATCCTTTGCCGTGCCGTTGCGTGGCAGGATCCCGACCATCGTCGGCAGGCTGCCGTTCCACTCCCACATCGGCTCGCCCGACTTCAGGCGCTCGAGACTCGTAGTTCGCGCGATGACAGGGATGATCACGTACTTCTGCGTGATCGCGATGTCATGGATGATTCCGAGGTATGGCGACTTCAGCCAGACTTCCTTGGTTACCTGCCCCTGCGGGTTGATCGTGTAGACCGCGATGTCGTCGGTGAGAATGCCCTTCGCTTCGTAACCGTACGCAATCATCTCACCGCTCACCGGATCGATCTTCGGGTGCGCCGACATCGTCTTCGCGGTGTACTTGCCATTGAAGTCCCACACGCCATGCGTCTCGAGCGTGTGTGGATCTACCGTCCACGCCTGCGAGTCTTCCTTCAGCACGAAGAGCTTGCCGCCATGCCAGTAGGAATGCGTGTTCGCAGCCGAGCGGTTCACATTGGCAACGCTCGGATCGTCCGTGTACGGATTGCGATAGACGCCGAACAGCCGCTTGCGCGCCTTGCGTTCGGTCATCAGCCGCTCGGTCTTCACGTAACGGCCCTTGTAGTCCACGGAGCCGTTGGAGAAACGGAAGCGGCTGATATGGCCGTCGCCGTTGAAGCCGGTCATCCACTCGTTCTTGGGCGGGCGGTAATCGAAGTCGCACTGCATGCGATAGAAGGTGCCCTCGATGTCAGTGGGAATTTCCCCCCAGACCTCGCAGTCGTATACGTCGCCTTCGAAGCGCGTCGGACTGTTGAATCCGGGTGGAAACAGCGGATGACCGCGAAAATCGACTGCCATATACGCTCCTCACAAAAACGGTGCCTGGTCTGATGTGCGCCAGGCCGGGTCGCACTGCCGCCGCCGCTCTTCAGCGCCGCTGCTGCGGCGCGCACCCAAGGCGCCACGCCTTGAGATTTCTTGAAAGAGACGCTCGGATCCAACAACTCGCGGGCGGCTGGCTTTTTGCCTGACCCCCATCATAGAGTGCAGCACTGTCGAATAATACAACAGGGGGCGCGAATGCGGCGGTGGATGACCGGCTTGATTATTTTCTGCCACGTGGCAGTCGCGGCGGCGCAGATTTCAAAGGCGCCGCCCTTCACAGCGCGGCAGCTCGCTGCGCAGCCGACCGCAGGGTGGTTCACAAACGGCGGCAGTCTTTCCAATCAGCGCTACTCGCCGCTGGCGCTCATCAACCGTGACAACGTCGCGCAATTGAAGGCGCGCTGGCGCGCATCCCTGCGGGGATCGGGCTTGAGCCCACGCAGCGGCAATCAGGCGCAACCGCTCGTCTACGACGGAGTGGTTTACATTCAGACCGGCGAGAATGATGCGTTCGCCATCAGCGTCGACAACGGCGAGGTCCTCTGGGAGTACAAGGCCAACATCGATCCGAAGGTCGCGCGCCCCTGCTGCTCGTGGGTCGGACGTGGACTTGGACTTGGCGACGGCAAGGTCTTCGTCGGGCAGCTCGATGCGAAGCTCGTCGCGCTCGACCAGGTGACCGGCAAGGTGCTGTGGTCGATCCAGGCCGAGGACCCGAAACAAGGGTATGTCATCGCCAGCGCTCCACTCTACTACGACGGCCTGGTCATCACCGGTTTCGCCGGCAGCGACATGGGCACACGTGGGCGCATCAAGGCCTTCGATGCCCGGACGGGCAAACTTCGCTGGACGTTCTACACAGTGCCCGGGCCCGGGGAATTCGGGCACGACACGTGGCCGGCAGACAACGAAGTCTGGAAATACGGCGGCGCTGCCATCTGGCAGACACCGGCCGTCGATCCTGACCTCGGGCTCATCTACTTCTCGACCGCAAACCCCGGCCCGGTGCTCAACGGCAACCTGCGCGCCGGCAACAATCTGTTCAGCGTTTCGATCCTGGCGCTCGAAGTCGAAACCGGCAGGTACCGCTGGCACTATCAACAAGTACACCACGACATCTGGGACTACGACTCCCCGAACCCCGTCATCCTGTTCGATGCACCGTATGGCGGCCGCGTGCGCAAAGGGATCGCGGAAGCCGCGAAGACCGGCTGGGTGTACCTGCTCGACCGTGCGACCGGCGAGCCGTTGCTCGGCATCGTCGAAACGCCCGTCAAGCAGGAGCCGCAGCAACACACTTCTCCGACTCAACCTTTCCCGGTCGGCGATGCGATCGTGCCGCAGTCCATCGACATGGCGCCCGAGGGTTTCGACCTCGTCAACGAAGGACGGATCTTCACGCCGTTCACGAAATCACCCGCGGTGTGGAAACCGCTCGCCGCGGTAAATTGGCCGCCAAGCTCGTACGATCCCGAAACGCATTTGATGTACATCTGCGCCACGGATTCACTGTGGGGCGCCACCGGCGGCAATCCCGACTATCCGGTGGAGCCGGGCGCTTTGTACTCAGGCAGTGTCGTCGCGCGATTTGCAGCTCCGCGGCGTGGCGTGTTTGCAGTGGTCGACGTGACGACAAACAAACTTGCGTGGCGTCAGCAATGGGTCGATCAATGCTACAGCGGCTCTGTCGTCACGGCGGGTGGACTGGTGTTCATCGGCCGCAACGATGGCCGGCTCGTCGCGCTCGACAAACTGAACGGCCGCAAGCTGTGGGAGTTTCAAACGGACGGCGGTGTAAATGCTCCAGCGTCTACGTTTGAGTACAAAGGGAAACAATACGTCGTCGTGCTCGCGGGCGGAACCGCTCTCGCCGGCAGCAAGCGCAGCGATGGCGTGTGGCTCTTCTCACTCGATGGGACGATGAATCCGTTACCGCGCGGCTCCGCGGACCCCGCGGGTCAGTTTCCGCGCGGCCCGGGGCCGGGAGCAGTTCCCGGACCGGCAACCGGCGCGGGACCTGGCGCGGGCGGAGCACCCGGAGCGCCGGGTGCCGCAGGCGCGCCGACTGGCATCGCGGGGGCAGGGGTGCCGCAGGGTGGCGCGGCCGGGCCAGCGGGCGCAAGCGTGCCCGGCGGTGGCGCTCCGGCATCCGCTGCACCGCACATTGCGAATCTGGAAAAAGGGAAGGAGACCTACACGACAACGTGCGTCGTGTGTCATGGCGAAGCGGGCAAAGGGGGCTCGCATGGGGGTCCGGCACTCACTCGCGCGTTGACCGTCGAATCGATCGCCAACGTGGTCACTCGCGGCCGCAACGACATGCCCGCCTTCGGCAGCGCACTCTCGCCGGAGCAGTTGCAGGATCTCACCGGCTACGTGTTGGATCTCGCCGCGAGACAGGCAAAGTAGCGTCGCTTGAGCGAAGCGCCGATCGCCGTTTACACGGCGACGGCGCTTGCACTTCCCGTTTCTGCGCGTCAGTGGGTCGGAGCGCCTTTGGCGTTCTTCGCAAGCACATCCGCGATGTAGGCTGCGACGTCATTCAACTCGTCCGGCGTGTACGAGGAGGTAAAGGCCGGCATGTTGTTCTTGCCGGTGGTGGCTGTCGCCAGGATGCTTTCCCGGCTCAAGCCGTTGACCAGTGGCGCGCCGCCGCCCTCACCGCCCTCGCCCGTTGAGCCGTGACACGGCAGGCAGGCGGCCTTATAGATCTTCGCGCCAGCATCGACATTGGCGGGCCGCGTCAACACAGGGGCGGCCGGGGCTGCGCCCGGACGCCCGGGTCCCCCGGGTCCTGCGCCGCCAGCGGCCCCGAACGGGCCAACCGGCCGCGGTCCCCCGGCAGGCGTGAGAGAAGGAATCTTGCCGTCCAGGGAGAACATCCAGATGCCGTCGCCACGCTTTCCATTCGCAAACAGTCCGCCGCCCGCATGCACAACGACGTACTGCTGACCGTTGCGCTCGAAGGTCGTGACGGTGGTGTTCACGCCCGCATCGGTCATGAACTCCCAGAGCCTGTTGCCGTTCGACTTGTCGAGTGCGGTCAATCTTCCGTCCGCTCGCCCGACAAACAACAGTCCGCCTGCAGTCACGGTCGATCCGCTGAAGCAGATCTCTCGCCACTGCTGACGCCACACCAGGCGGTTGGTTGTTACGTCGAGTGCGGCGAGGATGCCTGTATCGGAGAGCTGCGCCTGGCCGAACGCGCCACCCATGTAGGTCTTGTTTGGCGCGGGGTCTTCCAGCTTCTCGCGCGCCGAGAAATTGCTGATTCGATCCGAAGCGCACACGTAGAGAAGATGCGTATCGGGATCGTATGAGCTGGGCGGCCAGTTTGCTCCGCCCATCGTGCCCGGCTTGAGCATCACCGGCTCCGTCCAGAACGGGGTGAAAATGCGCCCCTTGTTGGGCAGCTCGGTCTTGCCGGCGGCCAGGCGCGCGCCATCCGGCACGATATCGATCTGCTGCGGCACGATGCTATCGCCGCTCGGATAGGGCTGCGTGGCCGCGGTTGCCTGGTGAGGCTCCTGCGGCACGGCCCGTTCCTCGATGCCGATCAGCGGTTTGCCGCTTTCGCGATCGAGGATGTAGGCCCAGCCGGTCTTCGAGACTTCGACGAGGCCCTTGACCGGCTTGCCGTTGACCGGTGCGTCGAACAACACCACCGGGTTGGGCGAATCGTAGTCCCAGATGTCGTGGTGAACCTGCTGAAAATGCCAGCGGTACTTGCCGGTCTTGGCCTCGAGCGCGAGGATGGAGACCGAATAAAGATTGTTGCCAGGGCGCACGTCTCCGTGCAGATCCGGTCCCGGGTTGCCGGTCGAGAAGTACAGGAGCCCAAGGTCAGGATCGATCGCGGGCGTCTGCCAGATTGAGGCGCCGCCTCGCGTCCACGCATCGCTGTTCTGTGGCCAGGTCTCGTGGCCTGGCTCGCCGGGAGCCGGCACGGTGTAGAACTGCCAGCGCAGCGCGCCGGTTTTCGCGTCATACGCCTTGATGCGACCACGGGTTCCCATTTCGCCGCCGTTGAAGCCAACGATGACCAGCCCGTCGTAATACAGAGGCGCAGCCGTGATCGCAAAGCCGTCCTGCCAGCGCTCCGCAGCGATGGTCCAGATGACCTTGCCCGTGCGCTGGTCAAGGGCCGCGAGCCGCGCATCCGTGTGGCCGACGAATACTTTGCCCTCGCCGATTGCGACGCCGCGGCTGGCGCGTCCGATCGGACTGCCGCCCTGCGGGTTGGGATTGCCGTGATACGTCCAAAGAATCCGGCCGGTGTCGACTTGCATCGCGAATACGTCGTTCGCACCATCCGCCACGTAGAGGGCGTCGCCGTACACCAGGATCTGGGCCTCGCCCGCGTAACCGGGCTCCAGACCCGATCCCATTCCGGTGCGCCATAGCGCCTTGAGTCCCCCAACGTTATCTCGATTGAGGAGCGTGAGGGGCGAATAGCGCTGGTTGTAGACCGTCCCGCCGTTCGTGATCCATTCGGCCGTCGGCAGCTTCGTGAGCTGCTTGGCATCGAATGCTGGAGCTTTCTTGATCTCACCGTCGGCTGCACGCGCGCCACGCTCTGCGCATGCGATGGAGAATACCGTCAGCACCGCAGTTACGATGACGACACGAAATTTAGACGGCACGCGTGAATGCATTATCTTCCCCCTTGGACGTTCGAAGAGCGAAACATTAGGTTAGTGGCGCAAGCTTTGCCATGCCGGAATATGACTTTTCCCTCAAGTTTTCTGGAGACCTCGCATGACAGCGACGCCCGATACCCGCGCAGCCGCGACGCATAACCGAAACGCGGCCGCATCGCTCATCACCGCCTGTTGGAGCACGCAGGTGATTCATGTTGCCGTCAGCATGGGACTCCCTGACAAGCTGGCCGCCGGCAACGCCAGCGCAGGCGAGCTTGCCCGGCTCACCGGGGCGCAGCCGCGCGCCATGTTTCGGCTTTTACGTGCGCTGGCCGCGCTTGGGCTTTGCACTCACCTCGGTGCAGAGCGCTTCGAGCTGACGGAGTCGGGGCAGTACCTGCGCACTGACGTGCCGGAATCGCTGGCGATTCTTGCGCTGCATTGGGGCGGCCGGACGTGGCCCGCTCTAAGCCAGCTCGAGGAGAGCCTCAAGACCGGATCGGCGTGGACACTGGGAGGACGTGAAGGTTTCTTCTCGATGGCGCAACGGCCGCAGGACGCAGCGGTACTGAACCGCTCCATGGCGAACCAGACACTTCTCGTCGCCCGTGCCATTGTTGCGGCGTACGACTTTTCGCGCTTTCGCAAGGTGATCGATCTCGGCGGCGGCTACGGCGCATTGCTGTCAGTGTTACTAACGGCATATCCGCACCTAGATGGCGCGTCGGCGGATCTTGCTTACATGGAATCCGACGCACTCGCATTCCTGCGCGATGCGGGCGTTGCCGAGCGTTCGAGCTTCATTCCGACTGACTTCTTTCAGTCTGTCGCGCCCGGGGCGGACTGCTATCTGCTCAAATTCATCATCCACGACTGGAACGACTCCGACTCCATCGAGATCCTGAGCAACACCCGGAAAGCTGCAGGCCGAGACGGCATCGTACTCATCATCGAGCAGATTGCACCGGAGCGCGTCGAAGCCACGCCGCAGCACACGACTGTCATTCGCGGCGACATCCACATGATGGTTGCGACCGGCGGGATGGAGCGCACTGTAGCCGAGTATGGTGAGCTGCTCGCGCAAGCGGGACTGGAGCTAACACGTCTCATCCCGACCGAATCCCAGTTCAGCCTCATTGAGGCGAAGCCCACGGCGTCAGCTTAGACAGCGCACCGGGAGCGGCCGGAAGGACGAGGACATCGCTTACGCGGCGAGCTTTGCACGCCCGCCCGTGTAAGGCCGCAACACCTCCGGCACAGTCACCGAGCCGTCGAGGTTCTGATAGTTCTCGAGGACGGCAACCAGAGTGCGGCCCACGGCCAGCCCCGACCCGTTGAGCGTGTGCAGCGGCTCTGGCTTGCCACCGTCAGGATTGCGCCAGCGCGCCTGCATGCGCCGCGCCTGGAACGCCTCGAAATTGCTGCATGAGGATATTTCGCGGAAGCGCCCCTGCGAAGGCAGCCACACTTCGATGTCGTAGGTCTTCGCGCTGGCGAACCCGATGTCCCCGGCGCACAGCGCCACGGTTCGATACGGAAGCTCCAGTTTCTGCAGGACGGTTTCCGCATTCCCCGTCAACTGCTCCAGCGCGGCGTATGAATCCGCCGGCCGGACGATCTGCACCAGCTCTACCTTGTCGAACTGATGATTGCGGATCATGCCGCGCGTGTCTTTGCCAGCCGCGCCGGCTTCCGAGCGGAAGCACGGAGTGTGGCAGACGAGTTTCATGGGAAGCTGCTCGGCCGGAACTATCTGCTCGCGCACGAGATTCGTCACCGGCACTTCGGCCGTGGGAATGAGATAGAACGTCTGCTCCCCGCGAACCACAAACAGATCCTGCTCGAACTTCGGTAGCTGGCCTGTGCCGACGAGCGCCTGCGACTGCACGAGGTACGGCACGTAGACTTCCGTGTATCCGTGCTCGCGCGTATGAAGATCGAGCATGAATTGCGCGAGCGCGCGGTGTAGCTGCGCGACCTGCGAGCGCATCACGACAAACCTGGCGCCGGAGATGCGCGCGGCAGCCTCGAAATCCAGACCGCCCAGTCCTTCTCCTATCTCGACATGGTCGCGCGGTTTGAAGTCGAACGGCCGCGGCGCGCCCCAACGCCGCACTTCAACATTTGCACTTTCGTCACGCCCTTCCGGAACGGATTCATGCAGCAGGTTGGGAAGACCCAGTTGCCACTCTTCAAGGTCCGCCTGCACCGCGGTGAGTTGCTGCTCCGCGCCGGCCAGATCTCGCGTGAGCTGCTCGCCTTTTGCGATCAGGGGCGCGACGTCGGTCCCTTTTCCCTTGGCCATGCCAACGGCCTTGGCGTTCGCGTTGCGCTCGGCGCGCAGCCGATCCGACTCGATCTGCCACGGCTTGCGCTTGTCTTCCAGGGCACGCAAGCCTTGCACGTCCAGCGTAAAACCGCGGCGCGCGAGATTGCGGGCGACCGTCTCGGGATCGGAACGCAACAGCTTCGGATCGATCATCGCCGGCACCCACTCGAATTGACGAAAACGCTTCGGGAACTCAGCCGCGCCCGGGCGGCTTGGCCCGCACCCGCGCCAGCGCCTCGGAAATCTTGATTTCGAGGCCCCGCGCGACGGGCCGGTAGTATCGCCGATCCGGCATCTCATCCGGCAGGTAGCGCTCGCCCGTCGCGACCGCATCGGGCTCATCGTGCGCGTACCGGTAACCCTCGCCGTGACCGAGCTCTTTCATCAGCCGGGTCGGTGCGTTGCGAAAGCGAAGTGGCACGTCGAGGGTCCCGAATTGCTCCACGTCCGCCTTGGCTTCACCCATCGCGACGTAGACGGCGTTGCTCTTGGGCGCACACGCCATGAACACGACGGCCGTGGCAATGGCAAGTTCGCCTTCCGGACTGCCGAGCCGGTCGTAGGCTTCCCACGCATCGAGCGACATCGCAAAGGCGCGCGGATCGGCGAGTCCGATGTCCTCAACCGCCATGCGCACGGCGCGCCGGGCGACATACAGGGGGTCGCAGCCGCCGTCGAGCATCCTGCACAGCCAGTACAGCGCCGCGTCGGGATCGCTGCCGCGGACGGCCTTGTGCAGAGCCGAGATCTGATCGTAAAACTGGTCGCCCCCCTTGTCGAAGCGGCGGCGCGTTCCGGTGGCGACCTCTTGCGCGATCTCGGGTGTAATCGTGTGCAATTCCGAGGCTTCCGCAAGACTCGCGCCAAGCTCCAACATGTTCAGGCCGCGGCGCGCGTCTCCGTCGGCGGCGTTTGCAATGAGATTCAATTCTTCGTCCCCGGCGATGACGTGCTGCTTACCCAGCCCACGCTCTTCGTCCTCGACGGCGGTGCGGAGCAACGCGGCGATGTCAGCCACGGACAAAGAACGCAGGACGTACACGCGCGCCCGGGAAAGTAACGCGCTGATGACCTCGAATGAGGGGTTCTCCGTGGTGGCGCCGACGAAGATGAGCGTTCCATCCTCCAGGAACGGCAGGAAGGTGTCCTGCTGTGCCTTGTTGAATCGGTGCACCTCATCCAGGAACAGGACCGTGGGCCGACCGGTCGTGGCTCTCGCTTCACGTGCGCGCTCGACGGCCGCGCGAATGTCCTTCACTCCAGCCATCACCGCCGAGAGCGCAAGGAACTCGGCATCCGCACGCTGAGCCATCATCCGGGCCAGTGTCGTCTTGCCGGTGCCCGGCGGTCCCCAGAGAATGAGCGAGTGCAGTTGGCCGGCTTCGATCGCCTGGCGCAGCGGTTTACCGGGACCTAACACATGTTGTTGACCGACGAACTCGTCGAGCGAGCGGGGCCGCATCCGATCCGCAAGCGGCCGCAAAGGATCGCGCGTGCGGCCGCCGTTGCTCACGAGATTCCGAGTCGCCGCTCGACGTAGACGAGCCACGAGTCGAGGCCCAGGTACGCGGGTATGACCGCAGCAAACACGCCAACAGAGTCGGCCACGAAATCCCACACGTCCGCGTCGCGTCCGAGACCCATCAGGCCCTGCGCAACCTCGATCAGCGCGCCGAGCGCCATCAGACCGATGATCATCGCAGGAAAATAACGCCGATCCAGCAGACCCCCGAACCAGAACGCCATGGCGAAGTACGCGCCCGCATGCTCGACCTTGTCGTTCGTATGGAAATTCGGCACCTGGTCGGGCGGTATGAGGCATCCGTAGATCACGTACAGAGTCAACGCGCATGCACACGTCCACCACAGTGGCGCGAACCGCAGCTTTCGATGCGAGAGCACGAGTTTATTCCAGCCCACTAGCGCGGCTTCCCGATGACGTCCACGCCCGCGGGCGGTGTAAAGGTCACTTCATCCGGCGCGACCGGGCCGTTGCGCTCGATCTTCTGGAAAATGATCGTCGCCGTCTGCCCGAGCTTGTCCTCGAGAATCATTCTTTTCAGCTCGCCGCTGTCGAATCCGAACAGGGCGCGCCGAAAGTCCGCATCGGTGCCGTGAGGCTCGACCAGCACCCATTCCAGGCCCTCGCGCTTGCCGGCCGGCGAGATGTTGAAGTTCTTGCGAACGTCGACCGTCCCCGACAGCAACATCGCAGGCGTTGCAGACAAGGCGGCATCGGCGGGTTTGACCGTAACCTGCTGCAGGTCACGGTCGAGAAACCAGAGGTTGCGGCCGTCGGCCACCATGAGCTGACCGGCACTGGCGGACTCCGCGCCCGCGGCGGCCTGTCCGCCCGCGGATTTCCCCGCGCCCGGCTGCGTTCCAGCGGCGCCGTCACCCTTGACGCCTTGCGGCTGGATGTCCCAGCGCAGTTTGCCGGGCCGCACGACGAGCAGCGTGCCGGTGGAGCGATCGATCTCGCGGCCGTGTGAGTCCGACAGTGTCTGGAGAAACGTCGTGCGCAGCGTCTTGAGATTATCGAGATAGCTGTCGAGCGGCGTCGGGCCGCTCAGCGCCTGCGCGCTGCCGGCAACCAGCAGCGCCACGGCGCTGAGAAAAATCTTGAGCATGGCCAATCAATCCTCTGCGGGGCCCGGAGCCAACACCTCACGCGCGCCGTTCGACTGCAGGGGGCCGACGATGCCGGCAGTCTCCATGGCCTCGAGCAGCCGCGCAGCCCGGTTGTAACCGATCTTCAGCCGGCGCTGCACATATGAGATCGACGGCTTACGCTCCTGCGTGACGATCCGCACCGCATCGTCGTACAGCGCGTCCTGTTCGGGATCCACACTCAGTGCACCGCCCCCACCCTCGCCATCCTCACCGGAGATCCCCGCGATCGGACTCGAAGGCCCGGACAATACCTCTTCGATGTAGTTCGGCGGATTGGGTGTCTTCAACGCCTCAACGACACGGTGTACTTCTGCATCCGACACGAAAGCGCCATGCACACGCGTCGGCAGCGAAGTGCCGGATGGCAGGTAGAGCATGTCACCGTGACCGAGAAGCGTTTCCGCTCCCATCTGATCGAGGATGGTGCGGGAATCGACCTTGGCGGACACCTGGAAGGCGATCCGGCACGGAATGTTGGCTTTGATCAGGCCTGTAATGACATCGACGGAGGGCCGCTGAGTCGCGAGCACGAGGTGAATTCCCGAGGCGCGCGCCTTTTGCGCCAGGCGCGCGATCAGCTCTTCGACCTTCTTGCCGACGATCATCATGAGGTCGGCCAGCTCATCGATGACGACGACGATGAACGGCAGCGGCGTCAGATTCGGGATCTGCGTCTGATCGAACGTCGGATCGTTCGAGGCGTGCTGCATCATGACCGGATCGCGAATCGGCTTGCCCGATTCGTTTGCTTCCCTGATGCGCCGGTTGAAGCCCGCGATGTTGCGCACGCCCAGCGCGGCCATGAGCTGATAGCGCCGCTCCATTTCCGCGACGCACCAACGCAGAGCGTTTGCGGCCTGCTTCATGTCGGTAACGACTGGCGCGAGCAAGTGCGGAATGCCCTCGTAGACCGAGAGTTCCAACATCTTCGGGTCGATCATGATCAGCCGTACGTGCTCTGCCGTTGACTTATAGAGCAGCGACAGCACCATCGCATTGATGCCGACCGACTTGCCGGAGCCGGTCGTGCCGGCAATCAACAGGTGCGGCATCTTTGCGAGGTCCGCCACCATCGGCTGACCACCGATGTCCTTGCCGAGCGCGAGCGCGAGCGGCGACTCCATTTCGTCGTACGCCTTCGAGCGCACGAT
>FTEM01002153.1_pt1 | contig 16477 bp, 8 predicted proteins | sample 1640201 | NCBI WGS metagenome assembly FTEM01 (sample SAMEA3914816, study PRJEB12502) | metagenome | biome: forest; material: soil | place: USA | collected 2011-09-16 | depth 0.3 m | reverse complement strand
GCGTTCGTCGCCACGCTCGGACTCCCACAGCTCAATCCTGTGAACGATGAGGCCTGCAGCCGCATCGAAGAACGGTTCGGCGCCGGATACGAGTACCTCTATCTCTATCCCGGCTTACGCAAGGTCGTGCAGGCGGCCGGGCGGGTGATTCGTACGAGCGAGGACCGCGGCGTGGTCTACCTGATCGATGATCGGTTCGGGCGCGCCGACATCCGCCGCTTGCTGCCCCGCTGGTGGGTCGTTACTGAGGTCGCGGCAACACGCTCACCTGTACCTGGCGGCTGAAGTGCGGTACAAAACCGACGCCAGGCGTGGGTAAAAATCTGGGGGAGCCGCAATAATGACCTCTGCCCCTGCTGCGGGTCGGACGTACCAATGGGTGCTCGTCGGGCTGCTGAGCCTGAATTTCGGCATCGTCTTCTTCGACCGCAACTCGATCAATGTACTGATGCCGTTCATCCAGCCGGAGCTGCGATTGTCGAACACGGCGATCGGCAACCTGGCGTCGGCCTTGTCGCTGAGCTGGGCGCTCGCAGGCCTGTTCGTCGGGCGCCTCTCGGATGCGCTGGGAAAGCGGAAAATCATCCTGGTCGTCGCTGCGCTCATATTCTCGGGCGCATCCCTGCTGTCGGGCATTGCACACACGTTCGCCATGCTGATGGCGGCGCGTCTTCTCATGGGAATCGCCGAGGGCGGCGTCATGCCCATCAGCCAGGCGCTCGTGGCCGCCGAAGTAGCGCCGGAAAGGCGCGGTCTTGCAATGGGCGCAGCACAGAATTTCGGCGCCAATCTGCTCGGCAATTTCCTCGCGCCGATCGTGCTCGTGGCATTCGCTACCGCCTTCGGCTGGCGCAACGCGTTCTACCTGGCTGCGGTACCGGGCTTCGTGCTGGGTCTGCTGATGCTGTGGCTGATCCGCGAGCCGCAGATACGGAAAGTGGCCGTTGCGGATAAGGGCGCGACGCTTTCGTTCGGCGCAGCTCTCGCCTTGCGCAATGTCTGGATCTGCGTCGTGCTGTCCATCCTGCTCGTCGCATTTCTCGTAGTGTTTCTGGCGTTCATGCCGGTATACCTCGTGCAGGTGCGCGGCATGGATAAGTCCGTCATGAGCTGGCTCATGTCGATGTGGGGCCTGCCGTCGATGTTGTACGCGTTCCTGATACCCGGCTCGTCGGACGTCGTCGGCCGGCGCCCGATCGTGATCGCGATGGGGGCCGCGTCCGCACTGATTCCGGTAAGCATCCTGCTGTTCGACGGGGGCAATGTCTGGCCGCTCTTCCTGATGTTCATCCTGGGAGCGACGGTGAGCGGCATCTATCCGATCGTCATGGCCACCATTCCTTCCGAAACGGTGCCGGCGTCGCAGTTGGCTACGGTCATGGGATTGACGATGGGACTCGGAGAGATCATCGGCGGAGTGCTGAGCCCGTCGCTCGCCGGATGGGCCGCGGATGAGTTCGGCTTGCGCGCGATCGTTTGGATTCTCGTCGGTATCAGCGTCGCGCTCTGTGCCTTTGCCTGTGGACTGACGGAGACGGCTCCGGCGGCGCTGCGGCGACGAGTCCCTGCGCTATCGAGTCTTTAGTGCCCGGCGGGTCCTGGCAATTCTGGATCGATCGGGGCGGCACCTTCACTGACGTCGTGGCTCGCGGCCCTGACGGGCGCCTCAAGACCGTCAAGCTGCTGAGCGAGAATCCGGAAAGCTACGCGGATCCGGCCGTGGCCGGGATTTGCGCAGCTCTAGGCCTGCCGTTTGACGCCGCCATTCCTGCCGGTGCCATCGAAGCCGTAAAGATGGGGACCACGGTCGCCACCAATGCGCTGCTCGAGCGCAAGGGCGCGCGCACCCTGTTGCTGGTCGATCACGGGTTCGCGGATCTGTTGAGCATCGGCACCCAGGCACGGCCCCGCCTGTTCGATCTTCAGATCCGCAAGCCTGAGCCGCTGTACACAGCCGTCGAGGAAGTCGGCGGCCGCAGCGATGCGCAAGGCCGCACTCTCGTCCCGATCGATGAGACTGCGGTGAGCGAGATGTTGAGCCGCAGAAGAGCGGAAGGCTTCGAGGCAATCGCGATTGCGCTCGCCCATGCGTGGCAGTTTCCGCAGGCTGAGCGCCGCCTGGAAGTGTTGGCGCGAGAAGCGGGATTCTCACAGGTGTCCGTCAGTCATGCAGTGAGCCCGCTGCTCGGCTTGGTCTCGCGTGCGAATACGACCGTCGTCGATGCGTACCTTTCTCCGGTGCTGCACCGATACGTCGATCGCGTAGTCGGCGCGATTGGCACCGCGCCCCTGTATTTCATGCAATCCAACGGTGGCCTGACACATGCGGCGGGATTCCAGGGCAAGGATGCGATCCTGTCGGGGCCCGCCGGAGGAGTCGTCGGTGCAGCCCGCACAGCAGCCGCCGCGGGCTTCGACAGGGTTATCGGATTCGACATGGGCGGAACGTCGACGGACGTTTCGCTGTATGCCGGGAAACTGGAGCGAGCGTTCGATACCGAAGTCGCCGGCGTACCGATGCGCGTACCGATCATTGCGATCAATACCGTAGCGGCCGGAGGCGGTTCCATCCTCCAGTTCGATGGCAGTCGCCTGCGAGTCGGCCCCGCGAGCGCTGGAGCAAATCCAGGTCCCGCTTGCTATCGCCGCGGCGGACCGCTGACGGTCACCGATGCCAATGTCATGGTTGGCAAGATCCAGGCCGCGCACTTTCCGGCCATCTTCGGACCGCGGGGCAACCTGCCGCTCGATACTGCCGTCGTTGCGGAGCGCTTCGGGCTGCTCGCAGCGCAAATCGCCGCAGCCACCGGGAAAGCTCAGGACCCGCGCGCCGTGGCGGAAGGTTTTCTGCGTATCGCCGTTGCCAACATGGCCCGCGCTGTCAAACAGGTATCGCTCGAAAAGGGCCATGACGTCGCCGACTTCACGCTGCAATGTTTCGGCGGTGCTGCCGGACAGCACGCATGCCTGGTCGCGGATGAGCTTGGCATGGACACCGTCATGATTCATCCCTATGCCGGTGTCCTATCGGCGTATGGCATGGGGTTGGCAGACCAGAGCGCGATGCGCCACCAGGCGATCGAGCGCGCCCTGGAGACGCAAGTTTCGGAGTTTCTCGCCGCCACCGCCCTAACACTTGCGGCAGCGGCGACGGATGCCCTTGAAGGGGCAGGGCGGGCTAGCGTCACGCGCACGGCTTATCTGCGGTACGAAGGAACTGATATTGCGTTGCCGGTGAACGTCGGTTCCCTCGAAGAGATGCTCAGAGCTTTCGACATTGCGCATCGCGCTCACTTCGGCTTCTCGACGCCGGAGAGGGCAATTGTTGTGGAGAGCCTCGCCGTTGAAGCAACGCTTAGCGGGGAGGTCATCACGTTGCCGGCCCTGGAAAAGCGGTCGGCGCCGGGTCTCGAACCGCTGGGTGTCGTCGAATTGTGGAGCGGCGGCAAACAACACGATGCGCGCGTGTTCGACCGCGACGTGCTGCGCCAGAACGACCGCATTGCAGGACCAGCGCTGATCCGCGAAGCGATCGCCACCACCATCGTCGAACCGAACTGGGTTGCTGATGTGGATGCGTCAGGCAACCTGCTGCTGCGGCGGGTTTCCCGCCTCGCATCTCGCCGCGACGCCGACAATGCGGCGGACCCGGTCCGCCTCGAGCTGTTCAATAACCTTTTCATGGCCGTTGCAGAGCACATGGGAGTCGTGCTGCGCAATACGGCCACGAGCGTGAACATCAAGGAAAGACTCGATTTTTCCTGTGCGCTGTTCGATTCCTCGGGAAATCTGGTTGCGAACGCGCCGCACGTTCCGGTGCACCTGGGCGCGATGGGAGAGAGTGTCCGCATCGTCTTGGCCAACAGGCGCAGCACCCTGAAGCCAGGCGACACCGTTGCGCTGAACGATCCATTTCACGGCGGGACTCACTTGCCTGATGTCACTGTGGTCACGCCGGTATTCGATGAGAGCGGTCGGGACATTCGCTTCTTCGTCGCCAACAGAAGCCATCACGCCGACATCGGCGGTCTCACGCCTGGGTCGATGCCGCCCGAGTCCCGCACGTTGGCAGAAGAGGGCGTCGTGATCGACAACTTTCTGCTGGTCGCGGGCGGAAGCTTTCGCGAGGTCGAATTTCGCGCGTTGCTGTCCGGCGCGCCGTGGCCGGCTCGAAGCCCGAACACGAATGTCGCGGATATCAAGGCCCAGGTGGCTGCGAACGAAATGGGTATCCGCGAGCTGAACGCACTGCTGGCACGTTACGGCTGGCCGCAGGTCAGCGCTTACATGCAACACGAGCGAGTCAATGCCGAGGAGAGTATCCGTCGCGTCATCGATCGACTGCGCAGCGGATCGTTCGACTATCGCATGGACGACGGTGCACGACTCAAAGTAGCTGTCACGGTCGACCGCAAGAAGCGCAGCGCCGTGGTGGATTTCACTGGTACGGGTGCGCAAAGCCCGGGCAACTTCAATGCTCCACGGGCGGTGAGCCGGGCCGTGGTGCTGTATGTTTTCCGCTGCCTCGTCGACGACGATCTGCCTCTGAACGAGGGCTGCCTCGTGCCACTGCAGATCGTCCTGCCACCCGGAAGTTTCCTGGATCCTGCCCCCGGAAGCGCCGTCGTGGCGGGCAACACCGAAATCAGCCAAGCCATCGCGTGCGCGCTGCTGGGAGCGCTTGCCGCTGCCGCGAGCGCGCAAGGCACGATGAACAATTTTCTATTCGGCAACGACCGGCATCAATATTACGAGACGATCTGCGGCGGGGCCGGTGCTGGTGCGGACTTCGATGGCGCCTCGGCCGTGCATACGCACATGACCAACACCCGCATCACGGACCCGGAGATCCTCGAGTTGCGGCATCCTGTTCGGCTGGAGCGCTTCGCGATTCGGCGGGGATCAGGCGGAGCGGGAGGTCACCGCGGCGGAGACGGCGTGATACGAGCGATTCGTGCGCTGGAGCCGATGACTGCGACGCTCGTCGCGTCTCGGCGGACCGTAGCGCCATTCGGGCTTGCCGGAGGAGGCGACGGCGCTCTCGGTAGACAGTGGATCGAACGCGCGCAAGGGCGGCGTGATGCGATGTCGGGGAATGATCGAGTCGAGCTTGCGGCGGGTGATGTGATCGTGATCGAAACGCCCGGCGGCGGTGGATTCGGCCCGGCAACAAGGTCGTAGGCGCCTGACGTTGAATCGCGGTCGCGTCCGAGGGAAGCGATTGTGTTCCCCGGACGCGACTGCGATCCCTCGGATTGACTCAGGGACTCCCTAGCCGGTCGCTCGCACGCGTTCCGTGGACTTCACCACGGGGGCGTTTTCTTCCGTCGGAGTCATGAGCAGGAACGAATGGAGTTTCTCGGGCATCATCGCCACTGCGTTCGGCACCGAGTCGCTGTCCAGCGGGTGGGAGATCAGAAATCCCTGCAGGGACATTGAGGGATGCGCAAGAAGCAAGGCGAGCTGCTCGGGCCTCTCGATCCCCTCGGCGGTGACTTCCAGTCGCAAGTTCTCACACAGTCCGATGATGGCCCGCGCGATGGCCATGGAGCGCTCGCTCGTATCGATACTGGCAATCAGGCTTCTGTCCAGCTTGACCCGCGTCAGCGGGAGCTGCTCGAGGGACGCAAGCGACGAATATCCCGTGCCGAAATCATCGAGTGCAATGCTGATACCAAGTTGCCGCAGCTCGCGTAGCGTCTCGATCGTTGCGGGCCCGGTCTGCAGGACATTCTCGGTCAGCTCGATCTCCATGCAGTGCGCTGGAAGGCGGTGTTCTGCCAACAGTTCCTTCATTCGATCGACAAAGTGCGTGTCCAGCAACTGCCGAGCGGAGACGTTCACGGCTACGCGTGCATCAGGCCACGCGCCGTGATGCCACTGGGCGCAGCACTGGATCGCGGAACGCAATACCCAGTCGTTGATGTTGGTGATGAGTCCGGACTCCTCCGCAACGGCCAGAAACTCCGATGGGGAGACGTGGCGCCCCTCCGGGAGTCGCCACCGTAGCAGCGCTTCTACGAGCTTCGTTCCGAGCGTCTCGAAGCTCACTTCCGGTTGGAACAGAAGCTCGAACTCGCCGCGATCGACGGCGCGCCGCAGCCCCTGCTCGATGCGGAACTTGAGCGATGCGGTCTCGAGCAGCTCGCGGCTGAACATGCTCAGGCGGCTGCGCCCCGAGGTCTTGGCGCTGAATAGCGCAGCGTCGGCAGCGCGCAACAGGGCGTCAGGAGATTGAGCGTGATCCGGATACACACTGGCGCCTACGCTGATGCTGACAAGCAGCTCACGGCCTTCGATGAGCATGGGTCGCTGGAATGCGCTCACGAGCTCGCTACCGACCCTGGAGATGTCTGCAATTCCGGCCGGTGTCGGGTATATGACGGTGAATTCGTCCCCTCCGAGACGGGAGGCGAAGCCTCCGGGTCCACCCGTCGCTTCCCGCAGGCGGTGCGCAATGCCCTTCAGCACGAGATCGCCAAACGCGTGACCCATGCTGTCGTTGATATTCTTGAAGTTGTCCAGATCGAGGAAAAACACCGCTACCTGTGCGTCGCGCGGGGCGCTCTTGAGGGCCGCGTCCAAGTACGTCAACAGTTGCCTGCGATTGGGAAGCCCTGTCAACGGGTCGTGCTCGGCAAGATGTTGTAGCTGGCGCGTGCGTTCGTCGACGCGAACCTCCAGTTGTGCCTGGTACTCGCTCGTGACCGCATGAGCCGCCGAGAGCTTCTCGGCCATCTCATTGAATGAGACAGCGAGAGCGTCCAGTTCCTTGATCCCGCCTCGCGCAAACCGCGCCGCCACGTCGCCGATTGCCAGCCGCCGCGTTGTTAACATGAACTGCCGGATCGGCATCACAACGCTGCGCACCGTGGCAATGGAAACCGCGAGAAGCACTGCTAACACGGCAACGGTGATCAGGGCCATCATCGCTGGTTCGCGTCCTTGGCCGGGGTCCTCAGCGGTACTGACTGTCTGGGTAGTAGTGGTTACGGGCGGTGGCTCGCCGCCGGTCGCCGCGGCGCCGGCTGTAGCTGTTGCGGCCCCGGCGACGGTGGGCGCGGTTCTGGGCGCGTCTTGCGTGACGTTTGGCGCGGTGTTGGGCGAGGCCGCGTGTCCGTCCGCATGCACTGCAGTTCGCGCGACGGGCGATTCCGCCGCGGCCGCGACCGTTGCCGCCAGGCTGCTCGATGCTTGCTGAAAGTCCCTGAGAGCGAGGACATACTTCCCTTCGATTGCAGCCAGCTCCGTGCGGGTCTCGATCACGTTCGAAAACTCAGCGAGCACGGTGTTGTACCATTGCGCGCCCTGTGAGCTCTGCAATTCGCGCGCATTCTCCCGCAGCGTGCTGACAAACTGGGTCTCACTTTCAGCGAGCCTGTCAAAGATTGCGGGGTCGTAGTCACCGTCAGGTGTCAGTTGGGTGGATCGCCGGCGAACGCTGTCCAGATCGCGGCTGAGGAGAACGAGCGACTGCCGCGCGATCACGCGGCCAAAAATCTTCCAGTTGCGATCGAGCGCCCCCTTCATCTGCGCATCGACGTTGTCGAAATGAGCGTGGTACGCGTCGAATACTTTGCGGCGGGAGTCCGCCAGGCTTACGAGCTTGCTGCTCGACTTGGTTACGGTGGCAACGTGAGCGAGAAGGCTCTTGCGGAACGCGAGCTCCGTGATGTTGGCGGCCGCCGCGGCCATGCCCGCGCCATCGGCGTTGGCGCCAGTGGCCGCGGCGCTGGCGGCGGCGGTTGCGGCCCGCCCGGCGGTCGTCGCCCCTGCGGCGGTGGTGTTAGCGCCAGCGGCGGCGTCATGGGCTCTGGCCAATGGGTGGGACACAGTGCGTATCCGCGTTGTCATCACCACCTGGGTCCCGCGCTCCGCAATGAGGTTTGCCGTGCCTGCAAGCACCGCAACCGCGGCGAACGCGATGCTCAATCGCGCGGCGATGCCGAGCCGTGCCGAGATAGCGCGCCGAAATCCGAGCCACGCACGCAATACCGAGAACCGAGACGAAGGTCCCGAGACGATCTGTTCGAGACGCGCGCGTGCACCACTCAATCGACACCTGCTGGAGTTGGAGCCGTATGAGCTTTTTACTTGTACTGGGAAAGAGACATTGTGACGAAGGCGGCATCTATGAGGCCGCGGCCCGGTGAAGCGCTAACTCCTTGACAGAATGCCGGTTCTTGGCGCTTCGAGCCTGAGCGTAGCCATACGGGGAGGGTCTCAGGGGGCGGGGCGTATCCGGGAATCGGCGGTCAGCTCCAGCAGATCGATCTCTTCTTCCGCAGCGTGAAATGCGTCATCGCCAATGACGGAGCGTTCGCGCAGGTCCATCAAAACCAGCCGCTGGGCCGTCACCGCCCGGCGTTGCACCTCCGTCAGGCCCGCGCCGCTGGGGGGAGGATCCTGGGTTACAGGTTGCCCATCGCCCGCCCGCAGCCGCGCCTCATATTCGCGCCGCAGCGTCTCGACGGACTCGTGCGCCTCCTCGCCGTCAAGGATCCTGAGAGCTGCACGTGCGGTTTCGGCTCGCGCGATTTTGACTTCTCGCTCCACAGAGCCGTCGTCCTTCAAGCCGACCCATTTCATGAGTGGACGCAGCGTCATTCCTTGCAACACGAGCGTACTCAGTACCACGCAGAACGCACACAGAATGATCAGGTCGCGGTAGGGGAATGCATCTGACGGCGAGCCGTCAGGCAAGGCCAGGGCCGCCGCGAGCGTGACTATGCCACGCATGCCACACCACGAAACCAACACGCCGCCGCCGAAGCTCGGGAGGGGGTCCCGCTTGGAAGTTTGCGATCCAAAATGTTGAGCCTTCCATCGCATGACCGTGGTATGCGACATGACCCAGAAGATCCGCACTACGATCACCGTCAGGCATACAGCTCCGGCGCACAGGGCATACGTGTGCCAGTCCGAGCGATGCATGCGAGACAGTATCATGCGAAGTTGCAAACCGATGAGCACGAACGCGAGTACGTTCAGCACGAAGACGGCCACTTCCCAAACTGCGTAGGACGAGATCCTGTGGCGCGCGTCCACGCGCCCTGGCGCCCGCCGCGCAATCGTCATCGCATAGCTCACCACCGTGATGATTGCGGACAGGCCGAGCCGGTCCGCGAGTATCCACACCGCAAACGTGCCCACGAACTGGAGCAGCACCGAAATCGGAATGTCGTCCACACGGGATGTGAGCCACATGTACGTCCGAGCCAGCAGGATTCCGGCGACGACGCCCCCGCCGCAGGTCAACAGAAACATGGGCACGACGCTCCAGCCCGAGACGGCGCCGGTCATCGTGGCTGCGACGGCCATTCGAAAGACCAGCAACGCGCTTGCGTCGTTGAAGAGACTCTCGCCTTGGAGGATCACCAATACGCGATGCGGCGGCCGCAATCGCTGCAATACAGCCGTCGCAGCCGAAGCATCCGAGGGCGCGACGATTGCCCCCAAGGCTACCGCCGCGGCCCAGCTAATATCGGGTACGAACTGCCGCACGACGAGTGCGACTGCACCAATAGTGAGCGCAACCATGATGAGTGCGAGGCTCACGACCGGCGTTAGATTCGCCTTCAAATCGCGAGGCGACGCATCGTAGGCCGCATCGAGAAGAGCGGGTGCGACGAACAGAGCCAAGGCGAGCTGAGGGTCGAGTGTCACCTGCGGCGCGCCCGGCATGAGCGCCAGCACTGCACCGGCCAAGGCAAGCAGAGCGGGATACGGCACGCCCATGCGGTCGGCCCACAGTGCCATCAACGCGCCCACGAGCAGCAGGGCAATGACCAGCTCGAAAATCAGCATGTGACGCACTTTACATGGCATTGCGGGCGCAATGGCGCGCAAATCCCGTGTCTGCGGGCCCTCTCTTTGGGATGCCGTTCACTCGCTCACCCCGGCCTTTGCAGTTAACATGATTCGTGCGCGGCTCGCGCACTATGGAACCGGGGTTTGCGTGACAGCGAAGATCATCGACGGGAAGGCGGTAGCGGCAAAGATCCGCCTGGATTGCCGGGCGCGCGTCAGCGCACTGCGGGAGCGCGGCATCGAACCGGGACTGGCTGTCATTCTCGTCGGCGCGAACCCGGCCTCCGCGGTCTACGTCGCAAGCAAGATCAAGGCATGCGCCGAAGTCGGTGTCCGCTCCTTCCGTCTGGATTTTCCAGAAAGCGTGGCGACGGAGCAGCTCATCGAGGCGATCGAGGGGCTGAACGCCGACCCGGCCGTTCACGGGATTCTCGTGCAGTTGCCGTTACCTCCCCACGTTGACATGCGTCGCGTATTGGGTTGCATCGCGGCACACAAGGACGTCGATGGCTTTCACCTCTACAACGTCGGCGCACTCGTCGTGGGTAACACGGTGTTTCCGCCATGCACGCCCTATGGCGTGGTGAAGATGCTGGAAACGGAAAATATCCCGGTTGAGGGACGCAATGTCGTCGTCGTCGGCGCAAGCAACATCGTAGGCAAGCCGATGGCCCTCATGCTGATGCAGCGCGAGGCGACCGTTTGCATCTGTCACGCGAAGACGCGCGACCTGGCCCAATTTACAATACTGGCCGACATCCTCGTCGTCGCCGCCGGCCGGCCTAACCTGATCGTAGCGCAGATGGTCAAGACCGGCGCCGTGGTCATCGATGTAGGCATCAATCGGCTGCCCAACGGCAAGCTGGTGGGAGATGTGGACTTCGAAGGCGTGCGGCAGAAGGCTTCCTACATCACGCCCGTGCCCGGCGGAGTCGGGCCGATGACCGTCACGATGCTGCTCGTGAATACGATCTCGTCGGCGGAGAGAAGCTTTACCGGACTGCCCGAGGCTGCGGAACCCGAGATTGCCTGACGGGCCGTGCCTTCAGAACGGGATGTGCTGCATGTAGCCGCCATCGACGTGCAGGTTCTGACCGACCGTGAAGCCCGATTTCGGGCTCGCCAGAAATACGACGGCCGCGGCAATGTCCTCCGGCTTGCCCAGGCGGCCGATGACACAGGCCGCCTGCGCCGCCTTGAACAAGTCGGGGGCGCGGTTCTTCACCCGATCCCAGGGGCCGCCCTCGAAGTAGATCGGCCCCGGCGAGACGGTGTTGACCCGGACGCCGTCCTTGGCGACGTCTTTGCTCAATTGCGCACCGAAGGCGATCAACGCCGCTTTGCATGCACCGTATGCATATGCGCCCGGCGCTGGCAGCACCTTCGACATGACTCCCGAAATGCTCCCGATCAGCACGATTGCGCCGCCCTGCGACTTGCGCAGATAGGGCAGTGTGGTCTCGCAACCGCGCACCGCCCCGAGCATGTCGATCTCGAAAGCGAGCTTCCAGCCTCCCTCGCCGCCGTGCGCGGGCGAAGCCGTCGCGTTGGATACGAAGATGTCGAGTCCGCCGAGGCGGCGCGCCGCGGAATCGAGCCATCCCGTGTATGCCGCGTGATCCTGCACATCCACGGCATCGCCGATCGCATTGACGCCTTTTGTGCGGAGACTCTCAACTGTCGTTTTCACATCCGCTGCCGTGCGCGCACAGATGGCGACGTCGACGCCTTCGTCCGCGAGCATATGTGCGATCCGAAGTCCGATACCCTTCGTCGCGCCAGTGACGATCGCCTTGCGGCCTTTCAGCTCGAGATCCATGGAAGCTCTCCACTCAATGGCTCGTGAGCGCCTTGATGTAGCGGTAGAAAAATTCGTTGGCCACGTAGAACGACTGGACGCCGATCCGTTCGTCACGGCCGTGCAAGCGCATATCGTCCCTGTCCACGGCAATCCCCGCGATCGCGTAAGTGGGCAGCCCGGCACCCATTGTATACATGGCATCCGATGCGCCGACCTGCATTGTCGGCACGACTTTAAGATTTGGCCACATCGTGGTGACCAGCTTTTCCAGGGGCGCAATGATCTCGGCGCTCAGCGGTGGCGGCGGAAAGCCTTTCCGGTCTGACGCCGTGTCGAGAACCGTTCCGTCATCGGAGATGTAGCGGACGGTGATGTGGGAGTTTCCCAGCACGGAAATCAGATTCTGCCGCACTTCCTCCGGGGAATGTCCGGGCAGGATGCGGCAGTTCACGACGGCTTCGGCTTTCTGCGGCAGCGCATTGTTCGCGTGGCCACCGTCGATCCGGGTCGCGACGCATGTCGTGTGCAGGGTCGCGTGGTCGATAGGGTCGTGGGAAAGCCGCTCGATCGCTTGTTTGTCGGGCGAAGCTTGCACGACCGCGCGCATGTCCGCTGCCCTCTGACCGGTCGCGATCGTCGCCATTTGCTGGTAATAGCCGCGTGATACGGAGTTGAGCTCGAACGGAAACTCGAACTGCGCGAGCCGGATGAGGCCCTGCGAGAGGGTGTTGATGGCGTTGTCGGGCACGGGCAACGAGCTGTGTCCGCCGGAGCTCGTCACTGTGAGCTGGTAATCGGCATAGACCTTCTCAGTGGCATCGAGCTCGAAAAACTGCGGCGTGCCGTGCTCGGACATCACTGACAGGGTGTCGTGATTGATTACGAACTGGGCGTCGATCAGATCGCGGCGATTGCGAATCAGCCAGTCGACGCCGTTGTCACTTCCCGTCTCTTCATCGGCCGTCAACGCGAGGATGATGTCGCGTTGTGGATGAAAGTTCTCCTTGCGCAGGCGGATCAAGGCCGCCGTCATGATGGCGTCGCCCGATTTCATATCCTGCGTGCCGCGGCCGTAGTAGAAGCCGTCCTTTTCCACGAACTGAAAGGGGTCGGTGGTCCAGTCGGCGCGGCGGGCCTCGACGACGTCCAGATGTCCGATGAGCAGGATCGGCTTGTGCTGGCCCGTGCCGTGAAAGCGCACGACGAGGTTTTTCTTGCGGTCGTTCGGACCCAGCAGCGCCAGGTCGGACTGTGGGAAGCCGGCATCGAGCAAGCGCTTCTGCACGGCCACGGCTGCGGTCGTCACGTTTCCGACGGAGTCCGTGGTGTTGATCTCGATCAGCTCCTTGAAGATGTCGTGTGCCAGCGGATCGACAGCGACCGGCTGCGCAGGGGTGGCGGCTGGAATCGAGGCGGGGAAGATGGCGACTGCGATGACCGCGATCGCCGCGAGCAAACGGGCGTTCAGGAAAGCGCTGCCTGTCGGGCGCTGACGCATGTATTTCCCCCTGCGGTGCATTGCGCAAGGGGATGATAACGCCAGCGGGGACGAATGAGTCCTCAGTTCTCGGCGCTGCGGCTGCTCCCGACGGAATCCTGGACTCCGGGGCCTTCGGCCGGCAGGATCAGCTTGTCGCGGCCGTTTTTGAGGAGGTTGGCGAACTCGCTGCTGGTCACCGGCTTGCTGTGCAGATAGCCCTGCGACTGGTTGCAGCCCACCTGCCAGAGGAAATCGAGCTGATCCTGGGTCTCGACGCCTTCCGCGACCGTCGTGAGGTTGAATGCGCGCCCGAGAGCGATGATCGTCTTGACCAGAATCTTTCCGGCTGCCTCCGCCGGGATCTGGCGGATGAAGCTGCGATCGATCTTGAGCGTGTCGATCGGCAGGGATGACAGCCGGCTCAATGACGAGTAGCCCGTACCGAAATCGTCGATGGCGATTCTGACACCCGCGCCGCGCAGCAGTTTGAGCTTCTTGACCTCGGCTGCCGAGTCCTCGTGCAATAAGCCTTCGGTGATTTCTACGTCGAGGCCGGCGTTGACCGTGGACCAGCCTTTGAGGGCATTGAGAAAGTTCGGCGCAAACTCCGGCAGCCGGAGCTGAGCGGGAGAGACGTTGACGGCGACACGCACCGGCGGAAGCCCCGCCTGCAGCCACTGGCGCAGGTCCAGGGCCGCTCTCTGGATCACCCATTCGCCTACTTCGACGATGATCCCGGTGGCCTCCAGGACGGGCAGGAACGCGGCTGGCGACACCAGCCCATTGTCCGGATCGTTCCAGCGAATGAGGGCCTCCACGCCCTGGATGCGGCGGGTCATCACATCGACCTTGGGTTGGTAGTGAAGCTCGAACTGCTTGCGTTCCAGCGCGAGGCGCAACTTGTGCTCGAGCGCCAGACGGCCGACCATCTGTGAGTGCTCTTCGGGACTGTAGTGGAGCTGGCGCTCGCCGGAGGCTCGCGCGTTGCGCAGTGCCACTTCGGCATTCTGGACCAGCATGTTGGCGTCCTTCCCATGCACTGGAAAGATCGCGAAACCCGAGCGGACGGCGACCGGGATCTCGCGCTGCTCGATCGTGAACGGCTCGCTGAACAACGCGACCGCGTGCTCGTGCGCCGCGGCCACTATTTCCTCCGTGGAGCGGCCGTCGAGCTCGCGGATTATCGCAAAGGTGCCACCGCCAAAATGAGCGATGTGGTCAGTCTGCGGGAAGCGCCGCTTGAGCCGATCCGAGACATGTTGGAGGAGCAGATCGCCCGTCCTGCGGCCGTAGGAATCGTTGATGAGGCTCAGCCGCTCGATGTCGATGACCGCCACCGCGTAGCGCGAGCGGCGGCCCCCGGATTGGGCCAGCAGCCGCGACAGCCGCTCGCAGAACAACGAGCGCTTGGCGAGACCGGTTTGGGGATCGAAATGCGACAGGAACTTGACGGTCGTGTCTTTCTGCAGGTACTGCAGAGCGAACGAGAGGTTGCCGGCAACCTCCCTGAGCATGCGCAGCTCCTCCTCGCTGACTGCACCGGAGTCGCGCGCCGTCAACACGAGGACACCCATTGCCGTGTTGTCAACGAGCAAAGGTAGAGCGACCATCGAGAGCAGCCCCGCCTGGAGCATCAGTTCCTTGACGCCTGCCGGCGCAGTCAGTTCGGCTGTGTCATTGCACACGAACGCCGTACCGCTCTTCAGGACCTGGCTGATGATGCTGGTCTCTTCCTTGCCGCGTTCCGCGATAAGCGTGCGCAGGGCCTCCGTGACGCCTTCGTTGACGCCACTGGAAGCGACCGGCTGGATAGCCGGCGTTCCAGGGGATTTTGCAGACACGATTGCGGTGGCGTAGCCGCCTACGGCCACGGCCAGACGGCAGGTTTCCTGCAACAACTCCTTCCTGTCGCGGATCCGCACTACGAGTGCGTTGATGCCGCTCAGCATCCGCAGTACGCGGTCAAGACGTACGATCTGCGCCTGTTGGCGCTGCCGTTCCTTGCGCGCCTGCGCATCGGCGAGTGCGCGACGCACCGCCGGAGGAAGTCGGGTGAGGTTGCTCTTTAGAACGTAATCGACGGCTCCGCAGAGCAGGGCGTCGATGGCGCGCTCCTCGCCGATGGTCCCGGAGACGAAGATAAACGGGATTTCGGGCGCGACCTCATGCGCAATGCGCAACGCCGAGACGCCGTCGAACTGGGGGAGACTGAAGTCCGAGAGAATGATCGTCGGTGCGAAATTCTGCAGCGCCTCACGCAAGGAGGATTCGGTCTCCACGCGCAGCGCTATGCATTCGATGCCGGCGCGCTTCAAATGATGGAGCGCTAGCTCCGCTTCGTATTCCAGATCCTCGACGAAGAGGACGCGGATCGGTTTGGTTGGCTGTTCCGGGGGCATGATGTATCCCTACACGACAAAATAGAACGTGGCGCCTTCGTTGGGGGCGCTTTCGGCCCAGATGCGGCCGCCGTGGCGTTGCAGTATCCGTTGGACTATGGACAAACCGACTCCGGTGCCTTCGAACCGCTCCCGCGAGTGCAGCCGTTGAAACACACCGAAGAGGTTTTCGGCGTACTTCATGTCGAAGCCTGCGCCGTTGTCGCGAATGAAGTAGACGCATTCCGCGCTCTTCCCGGCCTCGACGGCAGGCTCGAGGCGGCTGCCGATCTCGATGCGGGCCGCCGGGACGTCGCGTGTGAACTTGCAGGCATTGGAAATAAGGTTGATCAACACCTGCTCCAGAAGCGAAGGATCGCCGTCGCAGCCGGGCAGATCGCCGATCTGCACATCGATGTTGCGTGCGGGGTCGCGGGCAAGCTGCTCAGCGACGACACGGCGGACGAGTGCGGCCAGCTCGACAGGGCGCCGCGTCAGGGGCGCCCGGCTGAAGCGGCAGAACTTCAGGAGATCCTCGATGAGCTGGTCCATGCGCTCGGCGCCGGCAATCACCTGATCGAGCCTGCGGCGGCCATCGGGCGGAATCGACGCTGCGAATTCGGACAGATACAGGTCGGTGAATCCCCGGATCGCCCGCAGCGGCGAGCGCAGATCGTGGGACACCGAGTAGGAGAAGGATTCGAGATCCCCGTAGGCGGCGGCAAGCTCGGCCGCCTGCTCGCGCTCCCGGCGTTGCAGCGCCGCGTTTTCGATACGCAGCCGCCGCGTATCCAAAGCGCGGCCGATGACCGTCAGGATGACATTCAGCTTGAATGGCTTGAGCACGTAGTCCAGCGCACCAACCTGCATCGCGGCGACGGCGGTGTCGATCGTGCCGTGGCCTGTCATGACGATGCCGGCAATCTCCGGATCGATGGCGCGTGCGGCCCTGATCAACTCGATGCCGTCGCGCTCGGGCATCATGAGGTCGGTGAGCAGCAACTCGTG
>FTEM01001529.1_pt1 | contig 16513 bp, 15 predicted proteins | sample 1640201 | NCBI WGS metagenome assembly FTEM01 (sample SAMEA3914816, study PRJEB12502) | metagenome | biome: forest; material: soil | place: USA | collected 2011-09-16 | depth 0.3 m | reverse complement strand
GGGGGCGCCGCGCTCGCGAGGGTGTCGTGCCGACCGGGGCGTCGTGTCCGCCGGGGTGGCTCGCCCTACTTCTGGGCAGCGCTCCCGTCTTTATTATCCGTGTCCTTCTTCGTCGTGTCGGCAGGCGTCGAGTCTGTCTTGGGCGTCTCGGCGGGTTGTTGCGTCGCGGGTTGCGGAGCGCCTGAATTCTGCGAGCCGCCACCGGGGCGCGTCACCACCGAGCCGTTGTGATCCGGAAGGTACAGCGCGCCCTTCTGTCCACACCCCACTGTCCCTGCCAGGGCGAGACAGAGCCACGCGGCGAGAATCGCGTTCTGTTGGTTCATACGTACATCGGCCTCCGGTCGCTCAAGGCGACCCAGCCACGCACGACTCGGTAAATGATCCAAATGCCGAGCACAACCATGCCGATCGTCAGCGGCACGACTCCGAGCAAGAACACCGGCATCAAGGGTAGCGATATCGCCCACACCACGAGCACCCACAACAACGCAAACCAAAAGGTGCGGATCTGCCACCGAAAGTGCGACTCGAGGAACGTGCCGTAAACGGCCGAACGGCGCGCGTAGTTCATGATGACAGCGACGATCGACGGCAATCCGCCGACGAAGCTTCCGACTATGGTCGCCGTGCCGAGAACACCGATGAGCACGGCAACCGCGTGAAGCGCATAAATCACATTCGTGTACGTGATGAGGGATTCGTCCGCGGGGGCCGCGAGCCCTGCGCCGGGGGTTATATTGTTTGTCACGATGACTCCTTCTTGCGCGCAATGACGGCCATGGTGAGTCGCGAAACGCAAACGAGCCGGTCGCGCTCATCGCGAATTTCAATGTGCCAGACTTGGCTCCGACCACCGATATGGTAAGGCCGCGCGGTAGCCGTCACGAGTCCCGACGCGACGGGGCGAAGGTGGTTTGCGTTGATCTCCTGCCCCATGCACATGTGGGTGGCCTGATCCACGCACATGTTGGCCGCAACGCTTCCGACGGTTTCCGCAAGCGCGACCGAGGCGCCTCCGTGCAGAACTTGGGAGGGCTGGTGGGTGTGCGGGTTGACCGGCATCGTTGCGCTCAGAAAGTCTGCGCCGCGCTCCGTAAATTCGATGCCAATATGCTCCGAGAGCGTGTTACGTGCGCGCTCCTGCAATTCCGCCAGCGTCAATTCGGTATGCCAAATGCTCATCGCTCGTAGTCTACCGGTAGCCACGGGTTCATGCCGTGTCCTCCCCGCCCGCTTCCGGCCACGCTCTCGTACAATCTGCGTGTCTTGTCTGAAAGCCCTCTCTTTCCCTCTCCGGTCGCCCTGGAGCGTGTGCCGATGACCGACTTCGCCTTTACCCCTGCGGCCGTCCCCAGCGCACGGATCGCCGGCAGCCGGCAGAGATTTCCAGTGCACCGCATTTACTGCGTCGGGCGCAACTACGCCGAACACGCCCGCGAGATGGGAAGCGACCCTGAGCGGGAGCCACCCGTCTTCTTCACCAAGCCGGCCGATGCCGTCACCGCGAACGAAGCGGTGGTGCCGTATCCACCGCGAACTTCAAACCTGCACCACGAAATCGAGCTTGTTGTCGCCATCGGCCGCGCCGGAGCCGACATTCCGATCGCGCGGGCGCTCGACCATGTATTCGGCTACGCCGCTGGTAATGACCTGACGAGACGCGATCTGCAGCAGGCAGCACGCAAGAAAGGGCTGCCGTGGGACATCGGCAAGGCGTTCGATCACTCGGCGCCGCTCGCGGCACTGCGTCCGGCCGAGCTGGGACACGTTTCAAGCGGTCGAATCTGGCTCACGGTCAACGGCGAAATGCGGCAGCAGGCTGATGTCGCCGACATGATCTGGACCGTGCCGGAGATCATCACGGAGCTGTCGGGCCTGTTCGAGTTACAGCCGGGCGATCTGATCTATACCGGAACACCGGCGGGGGTTGGGGCGTTGCAGCCGGGCGACCGGATCGAAGGGGGAATTGAAGGACTCGAGGTGCTGCGCAACACGGTCGTGGCGCGCTGAATCACGCGGGGTCTTAGTCGCATGAAGCTCTACACGTACTTCCGCAGCAGTGCGGCATTTCGCGTCCGGATTGTCCTCAATCTGAAAGGGCTGCCTTACGATGCGATGCTCGTGGATCTGCGTGCCGGCGAGAGCCAGCAATCCAAGCCAGCATACCTGGCCGTGAATCCACAGGGCCTGGTACCCGCGCTCGAAGACGACGGCGCCACCATGTCGCAATCGCTCGCCCTGATCGAGTACGTCGAAGAGACACACCCGGAACCACCGCTACTTCCGCGGTCGCCTGTCGATAGAGCGCGCGTGCGCGCAATGGCCCTTACCGTCGCGTGCGACATGCACCCGTTGAACAATCTCCGAGTGTTGAATTTTCTGCGCTCGCCGCTCGGACAGAGCGAAGAGAGGGTCAACACCTGGTACCGAAATTGGATTGCCGCAGGCTTCACGGGGCTGGAAGAGCAGGCGCGCCGCGTGAGCGGTGACGGCCGGCATATGTTCGGCTCATCGATAACCGTTGCCGATGTTTGCCTGATTCCACAGATGTACAACGCGCTGCGTTTCAAATGCGACGTCGAGTCGTATCCGACTCTGCGGTCTGTTTACACGCACCTCGTAGGACACCCCGCGTTCGCCGCCGCGGCTCCTGAGGCGCAGCCGGACGCGCGCTAAAACCTTACTTCTTCAGCTTCGCAGCGACGCGACGGTAGGCTTCACGGAACGGGATACCTTCCGCAACGACTATCCGGTTGGCTTGCTCCGCGGCGTGAATTGCCGGGTCGAGCTGGATTCGCTCGGGCTTGAACCTCATGGCGTCGATCGCGGACGGCAGAATGTCGAGAGTCTGCAGCGCGATATCGATGCCGCGGAACAGCGGAAACTTCAGCAGTTGCAGGTCGCGCTGATAGCCGGACGGCAGCTTCGCGCAAATGCTCAGTGCTTCGGTGAGACACCCCAGGCTGCTGGCCGAACGGCCGCGGATCAGCTCGAACACGTCGGGATTGCGCTTCTGCGGCATGATCGACGAGCCGGTGGTGAAAGTGTCCGGCAGCTCCAGAAATCCGAACTCCTGCGTGTAGAACAACAACACATCCGCGGCGAAACGTCCCAGGTCCTGCATCAGCAGCGTGATCTCGAAGAGAAGTTGCGCTTCAGCCTTGCCACGCGAAAGCTGCACCGCCGTTACCGGATCGTGAGTCACAGCGAAATCCAGCTTCGCGCGGGTTGCATCCCGATCGATCGGAAGCCCCGGCGTGCCGTAGCCGGCCGCCGAGCCCAGCGGATTCTTGCTGGCGCGATGTTTCACCTGTCGCAAGGCTTCCGCATCGTCGCGTATCTCATGCGCAAACCCGCCCGCCCACCATTCCACGGAGCTTGGCATCGCCTGCTGCATGTGTGTGTAACCGGGAAGCCGCGTGTTCCGCTCGCGATCGGTGAGGCGGTCCAGCGCGTCGGCGACTTTCAGTGCGCCCGCGGTGAGCTCTTCAATGACATCCCGCAGGTACAATCGGATTGCAGTCAGTACCTGATCGTTGCGCGAGCGGCCCAGATGAACCCGCCCGCCCGCAGCGCCGATGCGCTCGGTCAGGCGCTTCTCGAGCGCAGTCTGACCGTCCTCGTCCGCGAGCTCGATGTGCCAGTCCCCGCGCTCGTGCTCGTCTGCAATCGCGGTCAGTCCGGCGCTGATGGACTCCAGGTCGGAATCTGACAGCAGATTCTGCGCATTGAGCATCTGCGCGTGTGCAATCGAAGCTCGCACGTCGTAGCGCACAAGCCGCTCATCGAGTGCATAGTCCTCGCCAGCCGTATATTTCAATACACGGTCGTCGAGCGGCGCACCTTTGTCCCACAGGCGAGTCATTGCGATCAGCCAGCGTGCGTCGCGCTTTGCTGCTCAGCCGGGGTGAGCGCGTTGACGTCCGCGACTATCAACGTACCGGTTCCTTCATTCGTGAACACTTCGCCGAGAATGCCTTCCGGCGCCTTGTACGAAACTACGTGTACCCGGCGTACTCCGCCGCGAATCGCATCCTCGATGGCCTTCGCCTTGGGGAGCATCCCATCCGCGATCCGACCTTCTTCCCGAAGGCGTTTCAGGCCGCTCACATCCGTGTAGGAAATGAGTGAGCCCGGATCATCCACACTACCGAGGATGCCTGGTGCGCCGGTGCAGAGAATCAACTTCTCCGCGGCGAGGGCCGCGCCGATAGCCGCGGCAATCGTGTCGGCATTGATATTCAGCAGCACTCCCGTTTCATCAGCCGAGAGTGGGCTCACGACGGGCATCAGTCCATTGTCGAGAAGTTTGCGAATGACGGTCGTGTCCACCTTGTCGACGTCGCCGACAAATCCGAAGTCGACCATTTCGCCGCTCGAGGCCATCCGCATGGGTGCTCGCCTGTGCGCACGCACGAGCCCGGCATCTACGCCGCTGATTCCAACTGCGTCGATATCGAGGTCGCGGCAGATTGCCAGGATGCGCGTGTTGATGAGCCCATTCAGGACCATCGATGTCACATCAATGGACTTGGCATCCGTAATGCGCCTGCCTTCGACCATGCGCGTCGGAACCCCCAAGGCATCGGACAGCTCCGTGAGCTGCGGTCCGCCGCCGTGGACCATGACGACACGCACGCCAAAATAGTGAAGGATCGCGATCTGTTCGATCAATACGCGGGTGGATTCCGTGTCGGCAAATACGCCGCCGCCGGCCTTCACGACGAAAGTCTTTCCTTTGTACATGCGGATATACGGCGCAGCGCTCTTCAGCGCGCGGATGGCGAGAGTCTGATCGCCTCGATGCATGAGCATGTGAGTTCCTAAGATCCTTTGAGCATTTTGTAGAGCACCGCCATCTGCACGACGAGGCGGTTATACGCTTCTCGCTGCACGGCGCTGCGCGGGCTGTCGAGAACTTCATCGGCCACGGCAGTGTTACGTCTGACAGGAAGGCAGTGCATCAGCCGGCAATCGTCCGCAGTGCGCGCGAACCACTCGTTTCGAACGCACCAATCGGTCAATGTTCCGCGCAGCCGCGCGTCGCCTTCGACGTCGCCGTAACACGCTGTTGCCCCCCACTCCTTCGCGTACACGATGTGCGCGCCGGGCAGAGCTTCCGCTCGTTCCGTCGTTTCGACAACCGATCCCCCGGATAGAGCGGCCGCACGGCGCGCCTTATCCATTATTTCGGGCGGCAACGCAAACCCTTCCGGACGCAACACGACGACTTCCATCCCGCGCATCGCCGCCATCTGAACCGCGGCAGCCGGAACGGCTAGCGGCAGGGCGCGCGGATGGTAGACCCACGAGAGGACGAATCGGCCGCCACGGGGAATCCCAAGATCGTCCATCGTCTTCCAGTCCGCTAGCGCCTGGCATGGGTGGTTGGTGGCGGATTCGAGGTTCACCAGTGGCTTGTCGACCAGCTCCGCCATCGACTTGAACGCGGTCTCGGCCAAGTCGCTGCGCAGGTCCTTGCCGTCCGCGAATGCTCGAATTCCCAGTGCATCGCAGTATGAAGCGAGGACGGGGATACCTTCGCGGACGTGTTCGGCCGCGGCCCCGTTCATGACGGCGCCCAGGCGTGTTTCGAGGTGCCACGTGCCTTGCCCCGGCGTGATGACAAACGAGCTGCCGCCGAGGCGGGCCATGCCCGACTGGAACGACGCAAGCGTTCGCAAGGAGGGATTGAAGAACACCAGGCCCAGTATTTTGCCTGCGAGGGCGTGCGGCTCCGGATTGCGTTCGAGCCGGCGGGCCAGCTCGATCAGGGCGACCACTTCGTCGCGCTCAAAGTCGGCGAGATCGAGAAAGCGCTTCATGCAGGCAGGTCCGCCAGGGCGTCTCTCAGCATGTCGACGTGCTCTTCCTCCAGGATGAACGCCGGGAGCAGCCGCAGGATGTTCGGATCGGTGGCCGTGCCGGCCAGGATCCCGCCCTCGAGCAGCTCGGCTTGAATCTCTTTTGCAGGTCGGGTCGTGCGCAAGCCCGTCAGGAAGCCGGCGCCCTGGTGTCCGGTGACCGGACCCACGATGCAGGTCTCCCGGATGTAAGCCGAGACGCGCTGCACCTGTTCCAAAAGATGCTCCGATTCGATGGCATCGAGGACTGCTTCCATCGCCGCGCACGCCATCGGACCGCCGCCGAACGTCGTCCCCAGCAGGTCGAGCTGCAGCGCAGCCGAAACTTTTGCGGTCGCCAACAACGCGGCGCACGGAAAACCGTTCCCCAAGGCCTTCGCGGTGGTGATCATGTCGGGCATCACGCCATACAGGTTTGCGGCAAACGGATAACCGGTGCGGCCGACGCCACACTGAACCTCGTCGAAAATGAGCACGGCGCCGACCTCATCGCATCTGCGGCGCAAGGCCTGCAGAAATGGCGCACCCATATCGATTGCGCCAGCGAGGCCCTGCACCGGCTCGACGATGACCGCTGCGGTCTTTTCCGTAACATGCTCAGCGATTGCGCCTTCGTTGCGGCGCGGAATGAAACTCACATCGAACGGCGCGCGCGGGAAGCCGTACCACTTTTCCTTTGCGCCCCACGTCACTGCGCCGGCGGCTGCGGTTCGACCGTGGAAGCCGCCTTCGACTGCCGCGACGTGCGACCGCGAAGTCATCCGGAAGGCGAGCTTGAACGCATTCTCGTTGGCCTCGGCGCCGCTATTGACGAAGAAGACGCTCGCGAAGTTCAAGCCCGAGAACTTCACCAGCTTTTCGGCTGCGCGCAAACGAACCTGCATGTGCACTGCATTTGTCTGAAAGTTGCAGGTTTGCGCTTGTTGCGCGAGCGCGCGTGTCCAGGCGGGATGCCCATATCCGAGCGATGCCACCGCGTGTCCGCCATACATGTCGAGTATGCGTTCGCCTCTACTGTTCTTCAGCCACACGCCTTGTCCCGAGACGATCTCGATGGGGTACTGAGCGAACACATGCGCGAGATAGTCGTGTGTTGCTTGTGGCGTTGTCGCGATCGAAGCTGAGGTTGCTGCTGAATTCATGGCGATGGGTCTCACGTCCAGCCGGGCGCAGGCGTGGTGAGACCCATTGTCTCAGGCAGCCCAAACATCCGGTTCATCCATTGCACGGCGCCGCCCGCGGCGCCTTTGTTTAGATTGTCGAGCACGCACATGATGGCGGCGGTGCGGCCGTTTGCGGCCGCGGTCATGTGCGCGTAGTTGCTCGTAACCACGTCTTTTACCCGCGGAGCGGTGTCGATCACGCGCACGAAAGGCGCGTCCGCATAGAAATCCCTGAGCGCCGCCGTCAGTTGTGCCTTATCCAGCGGCTTCTTCAACTGAGCTTGCACGGTCAGATGAATGCCTCTCGCGAACGGCCCGGAGTGAGGCACGAACGAGAATTCCGCCTCGACTCCGGATGCGGACAGCGCACAGGCCGCAATTTCCGGGACATGCCGATGCGACAGCGCGTTGTAGGAATACAGGTCGCTGTGCCTGAGCGGATGATGAGTGCCTTCGCCTGGCTTACGACCCGAGCCGGTGCTTCCCGTCACGCCTGAAACAAACAGCAGCGGGTGAGTCAGGCCCAGCGCGAGCAGCGGCACGCTTGCGAGTAACGTCGCCGACGCGAAGCAACCCGGATGGGCGACGTGCGGCGTTTCCAGTTTCTTCAAGTGCTCGGGGATGGCACAACTGAACTCGGACAGGCGGTCGGGGGCGCCGTGAGGATTTTTATAGACGGCCTCGTACGCTTGCGCAGAGGAGTAGCGGTAATCGGCTGAGATGTCGACTACACGCGGGTGTGTCCCGCCCTTGGCGGCGCGCTTCAGCAACGTGTCGATCAGAGCCGCGGCCGCTCCGTGCGGAGCCGCGCAGAAGATTGCGGATTGCGGCGCTTCGGCGACGAATTTCTCAACGGCGGCCTGCGCGTCGAACCGGGTATCGCCGTATGAGCTGGCCAGGTGAGGAAACGCTTTGCCGACGCTCTCGCCCGGCGATGAGTCCGACATCACGCTGGCGAGCTTGAATTGCGGATGCCCCGCGAGCAGCCGCAGCAACTCGCCGGCAACGTAACCGGTGCCGCCAAGCACAACGGCGGGAATGGATGCGCTCATTGTGGCGTCTTCACTCCGATAGCTTCTATCACGCGATCGCCGAGGGCCGCGCCGTCCGTGATTGCATTGAAAGCAGACACTCCCATCTGGCTTGCGATGATGTCCACGCCGACTTTGTTGTCGGTGGAGGGCCCCGTTACGACACAGGGCTCGACACCAAACCGCTCACGCAACAGTTTCACGCCGCCCCAGGCAGCGACGGGATCATTTGCAGACAGGATCACCCCGGTGAGCGCGGCGCGAATGTCGGGACATTCAAGAATGGCGTCGACTCCGTAGGTACCGAGAATTCCGTCGCCCAGCTCGAACACGATCACATCCGGCTTGCCTGCGCTGAGCTCGGTCAGCATCGTGCGCGTGAGGGCAGGGCCATTCGCCCGGGTTGTCGTGACGATCCCCATATCCGTGAAGATGAGGGAGCGCCGCGCGCCCGAATCTTCCATGGCAAGGATGTCGCGCCGGAGCGAAACGCCGGTCGCCTTGAAAGCGTCGATGACCAGCCCACGATGCCGCATGCGACTGATGACGGCACAGGCGGCCGCTGTCTTGCCTGCCTCCATGCAGGTGCCGGCCAGAGCGACTACGGGTACACCCCGTGTGTCGAGTATCGCGTCCTGATCCAGTTTCTTATGGCCGACTCGCGCGGGTACGCCGATCCGCTCCCCCAGGTAGGGAAAGTGCAGCACTCCGCCCAGGACACGGCAGTCGAACGGCTTGCCCTTGTCGGGGTTCACCGAGTCGCAGATCCCCAGCACACCGCCGATGTTGAGCATCTGGATGACGTCGCCGACCTTGAGCGACGGCGGCACGTGCCCGGAGTAGCCGAACAGCGCCTTTCGATGGCCGAGCGCGCCCACGACGATGTCGCCTTTGCCGACTTTCGCCATGCGCCCACTGGTCAGCTCCAACGTGTTGTACGTCGACTTGTTGTTGAGGACCTCAACGACCACCACCACGCCTTCCTCCGCAGGAATGTCGGGTGAGACGCGCACTTCGGACGACAGGCCACAGGCCTGCGTCACGGAGGCCACTTTGTCGACGACGACTACCGTTCGCATTCCGTTGATCACTTTCCAAGATCCTTGGCTCGTTCGCCCGCGCGGCGGTGAAATACCCCGGTCAGGGACACAATTTTCGAGAAACCCAGCGCATCGCTGGCGGTCCATTCACCGACGGATTCGCCATACACGCCCTTCGAGGCGGCCATCAGCGAATACGGTGACTCGACTCCCTCGATGAAGAGGCTTCCGGGCCGGAACAACACGTTGACTTCGCCCGTGACGCGCTCCTGTGACGACAACATCAATGCCTCGATGTCGCGGCAGACCGGGTCGAGCAGTTGGCCTTCGTGTACGAGATCCCCATACGGCTGCGCCACGAGCTCCTTGATCCGCTGTTGCCGGGGCGTGAGCACCAGCTTTTCCAGCTCGCGGTGTGCGGTGAGCAGCGTTTCTGCTGCCGGCGCCTCGAACGCCACCCGCCCCTTCGTGCCGATGATCGTGTCGCCAAGGTGAATGCCGCGGCCAATGCCAAAGGGTGCGGCAAGAGCTTCCAGTGTTTCGATTGTTGCGACCGGCGACATGGCTTTGCCGTCCACCGCAACAGGGCGTCCCCGCTCGAACGAGATCACATGGCGCTCCGGGGCACGCGGATTCGTGAACGCGTCGCGCGTCAGCACCCAGGCACTGTCGGGAATGCTGCCGGCAGAGGTCAGTGTTTCCTTGCCGCCGATCGTTACGCCCCAGAGGCCACGATTGATGGAATACGCTGCGCCGAAGGGCGGAACCGGCAGCCCGCGCTTCTGCAGATAGTCGAGCTCGTCCTGCCGTTTGAACGCTTTGTCGCGCACGGGCGCGAGCACTTCAAGATCCGGAGCGAGCGTGCGTAGCGCGACCTCGAATCGCACCTGATCATTGCCCGCCGCGGTGCAGCCGTGAGCGATCATGTTCGTGCCGAGCTGACGTGCCATGTGAGCGATCGTCTGCGCCTGCATGACGCGTTCCGCGCCCACGCACAGAGGGTAAAGCTGTCCGCGCCGCACATTGCCCATGATCAAAAAGCGCAGCACCTGATCAAAGTAGTCGGCGCGTGCGTCAACTCGATGATGCGCGATCGCCCCGAGGGCATGGGCGCGTTCGGCGAGAGTGCGGGCAGCCGCCTCGTCGATACCACCCGTATCGACGGTCACGGTAATGACCGGTCGGCCGTGGTTTTCGGCGACCCATGGGACCAGGAACGAGGTGTCCAGGCCACCGGAATAGGCAAGCACAATGGGCGTGGCGCCCGCGGCTGAAACGGTGTTGGGCATATCTTCTAGACTCGAAAGATCGTTTTGAGGCGGGTCACCAGCTCGTCCTGCGAGCGCGCAGTGGCGGTGGCGATGAAAATGGTGTCGTCGCCCGAGATGGTGCCAGCGACTTCCGGCCACTCGGCCTTGTCGATGGCCACGGCAACGCTCTGAGCAGAGCCGATAGTCGTGCGCAGTACCGTGATCGACGGACCAGCGCGCCGCAACCCTCTGACGAACTGGGCCAGTGTGCCGAAGTCGCCGTTGGCCCGCGTGACCTCATCCGGAGGCAGCACGTAGCGTCCGCTGGCCTTGAGCACGCCGAGATCGCGCAGATCACGGCTGATCGAAGACTGCGTCACGTCGTGTCCCTCTCTCTTCAGCAGGTGCACGAGGTCGTCCTGCTTGCGCACGAGGCCGTCGCGCAAGAGGCGCACGATGGCGTTTCGGCGGACGAGTTGTTGAGCATCGGTCAGCACGGGGGAGCCGATTGAAGCATAAGGATGCACGTATTGTGCATAATGATGCAGAAAGCGTCAAGGGGGGCGGTTGCGCCGCCTTCCAGCGGGCGGCGGCCCGGAACTATTTATCTATCGTGAATACGAGGTCGGCGCCGCGCGCCTGGCCGACTTCGGTCTTTACGGTCCAGTGATCGCCCAGGGTGTAGCGCAGCTTCAGCGTATTGAGCTGCTCCGTCAGGCTGACTCCGTAGCTCACGTAAAGCCGCGGCGACAGAAATCGGCCGATCACGAGCGACGTCTCGTTCGTAAGATCGGTCTCGAGGCTGACATCCTGGATGCCGATGCGGGAGCCGAGCTGCTGCGCCAGGATGGCGCCGCCCTGGGCGAGCGCCGCGTTGCCGGCGCCGGCGGTTTTCGGATTCTGCACCGACTCGAGTCCACCGCCCGAGAGAATGAGAGAAACGATCTGCGATTGCGGCAGCGAGGGGTCCGAAAAGAAGCTTATGCGGGGTTGCTGCAACGTGCCCCGCACATTGATGCCGGCCGTCACATCCGGGAATTCCTTGACTGCGCGCAGATCGATACCGGGGTCCTGGACTGGACCGCCTGTGAAGATGAGACGCCCGCGCTGAATGTCGAGCTTGCGTGCATAGGCGATGTACTTGCCATCCTCGATCGAGAGCTCGCCGCTGGCGCGCGTAACCTGGTCATAGCCGCTGCGCACCGTGATGTTGCCGGTCAGCCGTCCTGACAATCCCGAAGTATCGATGTTTACCTTGTCGCCGAGCGTGAGCGTAATAGTGCTCATCACTTCGAAGCGCTTGGCGGGGTCGACGCGCTCTTCCCCCACGACGACTTCGTCGGAAGAGGAGAGGACGGCGCCTTTGAGATCGGCCGGCACGATCTTCGCGTACGGCACTTTCACGACGCCGGTCACTTCGATCTTGCGGCCCTGGATGTTGAAGTCGAGGTTGGGCGAGGCGTTGATCTGCGCTTCGGGAATATCCACGACCCGTAGTCCCTGGCCCTCGAGGCTGAACTTGCCGTAGGGCAGGGAGTCCCGCCACTCGATATGGCCGCGCGCCGCGGCTGTGCCCAGGCCGACGTGTGTGGTGCCGTCGAAGTCCAGTCCGTTATCCGACAGGCGCGCTTCGAATCCAACCTGGCGCAACCCCAGATTGACCTGGTAGAAGTCGATTTCTCCATTCGCGACCTTCAGCGTGCCCTTCACCAGGGGATTTCCGAGGGTGCCTTTGAAAACGACATCCGCATTCAAGCTGCCCGCGGCCCGGTCGATGTCGGGTACGTACAGCGTGACGAGATCCAGATTTCCCGTGTGCGCGTGCAGCTCGCCCTGCACAGGCATGGTTGCCCACTGCTCCGTCGTTCTTTGCGCGGTGAGCGATCCCTTGATCGTGCCGATCTCGCCGGCATCGAGCCCGATTTCAGCCGCAAGCGTCGAACGTGTCGCGCTCACCGTGACGAGGCCGGACCCGAGCGTTGTGTTCTCGGACCTGCCGCTCGACAAACGATGAATGAGGTGTGCGTCGATGAGATCGAGACGCGCCGTTCCCTGCGGAAGCTCCGCCGCGCTGCCGGACATGCGCACCAGGCCGTTGATACGGCCCGAATACTCCACCGATGGAGTGAGTCCCGAAGTGAGGGTGCTGATCGGCAGATCGTTGGCAGTGAACGTCGTCGACCACTGCGCCGGAGTCCAGTCCCCGTCCGCACACAAGCTGGCCGGCGTTCCGAGCAGACACATCCAGTCCCCGCGCACGTGATCTGCCGACACCAACATGCCGACAGGGCGCTCCAGCTCCAGATGCAACGCTTCGTTGCCATGGATCGTCAGTTTCGCAAGTTCCCCGTCCCACACTCCATGCGCATACGGCCCGGCGCCCTGCGCGACGATGGCGAGGCCCGCCGCCTGGGCTTCCAGTCGGACCGCGTAGCTCGTGGGCTGCCCAGCGAGTGCGAAAGTCAGGTTATCGAGTGTGCGGTCGTGGAACTGGAGCTTGCGCAAATGCGCGTCGACCTTCGACTCGTGCTGACCGCGCGGATCGAAGTCGACGTTGGCGTCGAGAGCTTCGAGCGTAACCCCGTCATGATGAATGCCGACGGCGTGAGCGCTGGCGCTGACCGTCGGATCTTTCAACGTGCCGCGAATGGTGCCGTTCGCCTGTAGCTGCCCGCTGCTGTCGGGAGCCAGAAGGCTCAAGTCTTCCGCCTTGATTGCAAAGCGAAGGTCGATCTCGTCGGCCAACCTGCCATCCAGCGCGATGTTGGTGCGGCCAAGTCCTACGCGCACGCCTTCGAACTCCCAGGCCTTGCCGATATGAGTCAGCTTGCCGCCGCCGCTGGCAGCGACGCCGCGCAATTTGCCACTCAAGTTGCGGATTTCAAGGCTGGTGTCGCCTCCGGCTGAGAAGCCCCGTCCCTGGGAAGCCAGTGCAAAGTTGATGGCGCCCGGCAGATCGTCGCGAAAATGCGCAGGATTCATCCCCGTTACCTGGCCGTCGACCACCCAGGTCTCCGCCGGCGCCCAGACCACCTCGCCATTCAACTGTGCATGACCGTCGAAGGCATCCAGATCGGCCTGGCTGAACTCAAACCGGTCTTTCCCCAGCGTGCCGGCGACTCTCATGGGTATGGGAGGAAGACCTGTCACCGTGGCGATGCCGTTTGCATGCACGGTGTAGGGGAGGATTCCCTCCAGCGCGTATTCTCCGGACGTGCTGTGAAACGGGACCTCCTTCCCGAGCAGGGGCCAGCGAAAGTCCTTCCAAGTGCCCTTCAGATCGAGCCTGGGTCCCTTCGCCACAATGCCAATGGTTCCCGCGCCGGTTGCATGGGCGCCTGAGGACCTGTGAGTCAGGTCGATGCTCTTCGCAGTCAGAACGCGATTGGAATACGTGCCTGCAAACTCGCCATCGAAGGGGCCCGCCTTCAGTCCGGTCGGCGTGACGGACCCGCGAGCGGTAAAACCGCCGGTGTTGCCGTGCATGGCAAGTTGCGCGGTAAAGATCCCAAGCGGGCTGTGCACACCCCACTCTCCGAGATCGAACGCGTGTACTTGCGCATCGCCCTCCCAATGCCACGCATTGGTCAGCTCGAGCGCATGCCCGGCGAAATCAGCGCTGAAGGGGGTGATAAAGCGCGCGGTGAGCGCAAGGGAATTGAGGTCGCCGTGGGCAGCGGACGCGACCGACCACGCCGGTTGACTCGCGGGCGTCCAATCGATTTTACCGTCCGCATCGAGCTGCATCGGATCCTTCGCGCGCAGCTCGCCAATGCCTGCGAAGTGCACATCTCCCATCTGCATGGATGCTTCGAAGAATCGAATCGTATGGTGGCGTGCGACACCGGACGCCAGCAGATTCGTCGCCTCCAAGCGCGTGCCGTTTGGAACCACGAGCACGGCGGTACCCACGTGTGCGCGATCTGCACTGACGATCAGCCAGTGCGGCAGAAAGAACGGTATGTAGGGTTGGGAAGGTTTCGTGCGTCGGCGAACTTCGACGTATGCGCTGCGAATCACCGCGTCGCGCGTGCGGATCGTCTGCCACAGCAACGGCATCAATGCGACTCGCCCTGCGATACCCTCGAAGCGCAGATGGACCCGGTCGTGTTCTATTTCGACTCGTTCCACACGTATGCCGTGAGCAATCGTCCCGGTGGCATTGACAATCTGAAGCTGAACACCGCCGATACGGTGCGGAACCTTGCTCAGGATGAACTGCAGGCCGCCCTCGGTAAAAACCGTGTAGTAGACCGCCGCGCTCGGAACCGCCACTGCCAGAAGAATCAACAGGCCTGAGATGAGGAGCAATAGGCGGCGCATTGGGGGTCGTGCTTATAGCTTCGGCGAGAAGTTGATGTGAAGCCGTGGACTGGCACCGGGTCGCGAGATCGGCTGCGCGACATCGACTCCGAGAGTCACGACGGGCAAGCGAATCCGGAAGCCGACGCCCACGGAATACTCGAGCGGGGTGCCGAAGCTGTCGAAAGCATTGCCATAGTCGAAGAACGCAGCGATCCCGAAATTTCGCGGCAGATCGCGGATCACCTCGACCGTGCCCGTGATGAGATCCTTACCACCCACCTTAACGGCAGTGTTGGTGCACTGTCCGGTCGTAGTGTCCTTGACGCATACCGTCGTGGTGGGCGACAAGTCGTTGTAAGCGAAGCCGCGCACGCTGTTGTCGCCGCCTGCGAAGAAGCGCATCACCGTGGGGAGGTTGCTGAAACGCGAGACGAGAGTTGCGCCAATCTCATCACGCAGCAACAGGTGCCATTGCGGCCGTAAATTGAACACTCGCTCCACCTGAACGTGGAGCTGGAGGAAGTCGGAATCGGAGCCGATCGAGCTGTGCGAGCCGCGCAACTCCGCAAAGAATTCGCGTTCGAACAGCGGCTCGCCCAGATAGCCTTTCGGCACCGATGCGAGATCGACTCCCGGGACGAGCAGTCGATCGGTACGCGTCTCGACCAGCGACTCGCTCGTGGTACGCATCGCATTTACGAACCAGACGTGCTGAAAGGCGCCGGCGACTTTCGTGACGCTGGGCCCTACCGACAGCGTTCGGGTCGTCACGTCCGCAAGCTGACGCTGTTCGATCGTGCTGTCGAAGCTGAGCTTCTCGATTGCAGGATCGCCGATCGGAATGATGTAGTTTGCTTGCAGGCTGTACTTCGTAACCTGCGCCGCTTCGAGCAGAACGTCGAAGCGATGACCAAACGAATTGATCCGGCGGTTCTCCCACGTCAGCGTGCCGCGGGGGCCGGTGTCAGTAGCGTAGCCTGCACCGATCGAATAGCGATGCCGGCGGTTCGGTTTCGCGCGGATGCTCACTGGAACGATGTGCGACACACGATCCGGGTCGCCGGGAAGCACCTCGAGGTCCGTGAAGTATTGTGCGTCATCCAATGCAAACTGTGTCCGCAACACCTGTGTGAGATCGAAAGGGTCGTCCTTCGTGTACCGCAAGTAGCGTCGCACGAGCGCGTCGGACACCGCCGTCTGTTCGATGATCGTCTCGCCGAACCGGTAACGATCTCCGGTCTCGAGTTCCAGCTCCGCTCTCGCCGTGTGATTCTTCGGGTCCACGATGAGCTCGTTGTGTGTCATGTGTGCGTCGAGGTAACCGTACGTGGCTGCGGTCCGCTGCAGATCGCTCTTGATCCCATCGTAGGTAGAGTGATTCAGCCGATCGCCCGGATGCAACGGCGGGTTGGACGTGATCCGGACGAACAGCGGATCCTCCGCGCCGGCGCCGGTTACTTTGACGTCAACGGTTTCCATCACTATCGGTTTACCGAGGGTGATATCAATTGCGACGCGCCAGTCACCGCGCTTCACCTCCGTCAGCTCGGAATGGACCTGCGGCTCGTAGTACCCGAAAGGCTTCAGCGCCGATTGCACCTCGCGCTCGACCCGGTTGTGCAGCCGCTCGAGCGTGTCCTGGCTCAGATCGTCGGTCCGCTTGTAGCGTTCGAAGCTCAAGTACGCGAGAACGTTTGCGCGCAGCGGGTCGTCGATGCCGCGGACCTCGATATCGATGCCGGCGTAGCTGCGCGGGCAGGCGCAAAGGCATAGGCACAGGGCGACCATCGAGGCCCGGCTGCGCCGAAGAGCCTGCAGGAACGAATTGCGCTGCGCCATCTAAACGTGCGACACCGG
>FTEM01002347.1_pt1 | contig 16539 bp, 16 predicted proteins | sample 1640201 | NCBI WGS metagenome assembly FTEM01 (sample SAMEA3914816, study PRJEB12502) | metagenome | biome: forest; material: soil | place: USA | collected 2011-09-16 | depth 0.3 m | reverse complement strand
CCTCGGTGAGAGTCGTGGCATCGGCGATCGTGAACGGAACATTGAGCAGCCGGGCCAGCGTCTCGGCCAGCAGCGTCTTGCCGCAGCCGGTCGGACCGATCAGCAGGATGTTGCTTTTCGCGATCTCGACATCGTCCTTGGAGCGGGCGCCTCCCGTGCGGGTTTGCAGGCGCTTGTAGTGGTTGTACACCGCCACGGACAGCACCTTCTTGGCGCGTTCCTGGCCGATGACGTATTCGTCGAGAACCTTCTTGATCTCGTGGGGCTTCGGAAGCTTGTCCCGCGCACGCTCGGCGCGGTCTTCCAGCTCCTCACGGATGATGTCGTTGCACAGCTCGACGCACTCGTCGCACACGAACACCGAGGGTCCGGCGATCAGCTTGCGGACTTCGTGCTGGCTTTTCCCGCAAAAGGAGCAGTAGAGAAGCTTTCCGTCGTCGTGGCGGCCGCGGGAATCTTCACTCATCGAAGGTCCTCATGAAGGCCTGAAGGCGCTGCGACCCAAGGAGTTGCCGCACGCATAGGCGCGAGATTCTTATAGCACGGTGCCGGTGCGCGAAGCAAAGCATCGGCGCACGGGTAACTCGTTGTATCTGTGTAAGTTGTAGGACGCAGTTCACTGTCTTGGAAAATGCTTCGGGCGCCCCGCCCCGCGGTGGGTCACACGTCACGGTGCCGGGACGCCCGGGTCCTTGATTTGGCCCTTACTTGGCGCTGGCGCTCGCCGGCAGCTCGCCGCGCTTCTCCAGCACCTTGTCTATCAATCCATAGCGGACCGCTTCGTTCCAGTCCATGAAGTGATCGCGATCGGTATCCTGCTTGATCCGTTCGACGCTCTGGCCGGTGTGCTTGGCCAGGATTTTGTTGAGTCGATCACGGGTTTCGAGCATTTCCTTGGCGTGGATCTCCATGTCCGCGGCCTGGCCCTGGAAGCCGCCGAGGGGCTGGTGAATCATCACCCGCGCGTGCGGCAGGCAGTACCGCTTCCCGGCTGCGCCACTCGCGAGCAACACGGCGCCCATGCTGGCGGCCTGGCCCGTGCAGATGGTGCTGACATCCGGCCTGATGAACTGCATCGTGTCGTAAATGGCCAAGCCCGAGGTGACGACGCCGCCCGGGGAATTGATGTACAGCGAGATGTCCTTCTCCGGGTTCTCGGACTCGAGGAACAGCATCTGGGCGACGACGATGTTCGCCATGTAGTCATCGATCGGACCGACGATGAAGATCAACCGGTCCTTGAGCAGGCGGGAATAGATGTCATAGGCCCGCTCACCGCGAGCCGTCTGCTCCACGACCATCGGGACGAGATTCAATGCGCGTTCGTTCATGGGTGCGTCTTCCGTAATTCGTGAGGCCGTTCGATTCAAGTGATCAGGCGGCGGAGGCGGTCTGGCCGAAACCGGTAAGATCCTTGAAGCTCATCGGCGTGTCCGTGATGCGTGCCCGCTCCAGGACCCAATCGACCACCTGCTCTTCGAGCACCGAGGATTCGATTTGTTTCATCGCATCCGGGTTCTGCAGGTAAGCCCGGCGCGCCTCATCCGGATTCGGATACGTCGCGATCAGGTCATTGAGTCGGGCCAGCACTCGTTCCCGGTCCGCTTTCAGTCCTTCGTTCTGCACGATCTGGCTCATCAGTAGTCCGAGCGCGACGCGCCTGCGCGCCGGCTCCTCGAACTGTTCCCGCGGCGGCAGTTGGCTCGCGTCGCGGACGCCCATGCGACGCGCCATGTCGACCTGCAACTGCTGCACCTGCTCATCGATGAGCGCACGCGGCACTTCGATCGCGTTGTCCTTGTATAGAGCGTCCATGACCTGAGTGCGCAGCCGCGTGCGGATCACTCCGGCCAGCTCGCGCTCCATGCTTTTTCGGACTTCCGTCCGAAGTGACTCGACACCGCCATCCTCCACGCCATAAACGCGAGAGAACTCTTCATCCACTGCCGGAAGACTGGCCTCTTCGACGGTCTTGATCGTCACATCGAGATCGGCAGAACGCCCGGCCAACTTCTTATTGGGATGCGCGTCGGGAAAAGCAACGGCGATCGTTTTCTTCTCGCCCGCCCGCGCGCCCTTCACGCCTTCTTCCAGCTCAGGCAAGGCCTGTCCCGAGCCGATGACGACGGCCACATCGCGGCCTTCCCCACCCTCGAAGGCCTCGCCATCCAGGCGGCCATCGAAGTCCAGGGTGACCCGATCGGTGGCCGCTGCGCCCCGCTCGACGGCCGTAAATACGGGCCGCTGGCGCCGCATGCTCTCGATCATCGCATCGAGATCCGAGTCGGTGATTTCGGCGCTCGGGCGATTGATGGCCACGGAGTCCGGCGATTTCACCTGGATGTCCGGCAGCACTTCGAACACGGCCGCGTACTTGAGGTCGTTTTCCGGCGGCATCGCCAGCGGCTCGATCCTCGGCCCGGCGGCGGGCTGCAGCTTCTCCTGAGTAAGCGCCTCAGCGAAAGAGCTGCGCATGAGGTCGCTCACGACCTCTGCATGCACCTGCTCGCCAAACTGTTTGCGAACCACTGTCAACGGTGCTTTGCCCGGACGGAAACCCTTCAGGCGGGCGGTACGCGAGATCTGCTTGAGGCGTTGCTCGATTTCCGCGGCGACAACGGTCGCGGGAACGGCGACTTCCAGCCGCCGCTCGAGACCGCTCGTGGCGGACACTGATACGTGCATTTATTAAAATCCTGCTTCGACAAAATTCCGGCGCGGGTAGCGGGCGCAGGCTGGTGCGAAAGGAGGGACTCGAACCCTCACGGGTTACCCCACTGGCTCCTAAGGCCAGCGCGTCTACCAGTTCCGCCACTTTCGCCCGGGGCGCGCAGCTTCGGACGCCCGATCCGTGCAGCGCTGAATCTGCAAGCGCCGACGCCCTACGCTGCTCTACTGTTGCTGGCCGCCGTCATTATAGCGGGAATCGAATCCCGGGGCCGTCAGCAGGTGCAGGGCGCCCTCCACTCGCTCGATCTGGTCCTGGATCTTGTCCGCCACACTCCGCTGCAGGACGTTGGCGATGTCGTCATCCAGCTCACAGTTCTGGCGGCGTAACGCTGCGGCGGAGACGACGACCGCGGATTGGATCTGATGGAGGTGAAGAACCAGCTCGCCGAGCTGGCCGCGAACGGCTTTCGCTCTGGAAATCACCTGTGCGCCCGTCATAGCCGCTCCTCCGCTGCCGACTCGAGTCCGAATCGAAAGATAGGACATTTTAGTACGAAGCGTCAATATTTATGTGCTGATCCTTGGCGAGAACGCACGGTGACGCTACATTTGTAGGGCCGATGGATCCGATTGTGTTGCCGGCAGCGTATGGAGACTCATGACGGGACGGCGCGAAAGACAAGAGCACGGTGGCTTCGCGACGCGCTTGCGCTCCGTCGTGGAGGCGCATGGAAGTGCGAACGGAATCGCCAAAGCGATCGACCGCTCCGAGGGAGCCGTGCGCAAATGGCTACGCGGTGAATCGGAACCGAACGTCACCGACCTACGTTCCCTCTGCGACGAAACACGCACCAGCATCGAATGGCTCGTGACCGGACGCGGCCGGCGTGAGGCGCCACCGGGAGGGTTGCAGGAAAGCCCGTCGCCTCCATACGAGAACACGGGACATGAGACGCTCGATTACCCTCTCCTCGAAGGAATCATGGATGCAGTCGATGCAGAGCTGCGCAACTCGCACCTCGAGCTGCCCTCGACCAAGCGATCCATGCTTGTCGTGACTCTGTACGACATGTGTCATGCACGCAGAGAAATCGACCGGGAGGCGGTCACGCGCCTCGTAAGGCTCGCGGGGTAGTCTTTTGCTCGAACGACAGCCGCGTGCGTCCGAGTGACTCCAGTGCCTGAATGGCTATCGACCCGCTGGCGTCGATACCTGATTAGTGTGGCATTGAGCGCATTTGCGCTGCTTTTCAGCCTTGCAATGCAAGCGATGATCGGCGGCCGCGTTTTGATCATGCCGTTCTTTCCGGCGATGATCGCAGTCGCGCTGTACGCCGGTGTCGGGCCGGCCGTCCTGTGCGCTCTCGTTACCGTATTCGTAGCATTCGTCACTTGGCGCGGATCGGGCGTCAATGCCGCACTCCATGCATCCGACATATGGGCGCTGGCGCTGTTCGTGCTGTCTGCTGCCCTCATCATCGTCATCGCCGCGCGCCTGCGTTTCGCCGAGCAGCGTAGAGCGATTCTTCTCACGCTCGAACGACAGGCACGAGAAGAAGCCGAGCGTGTGGGCCGAATGAAAGATGAGTTTCTCGCGACGCTGTCACACGAGTTGCGCAATCCCCTAAGTGCGATCGTCGGCTGGGCACAGGTACTCCATACCCACCCGCTCCCGCCGGAAATCGTCCGCGGGCTGGAGATCATCGATCGCAACGCGCGGGCTCAAACGCGCATCATCGATGACCTTCTCGACATGAGCCGGATCGTCGCCGGCACGACGCGCCTCGAGGTACGGCCGGCCGACCTGCAGAAAATCGTGGACTCCGCGATCCTGCCGATGCAGCCGGCGGCACACGCGAAGCGCATTGCGATCGTGAAAATCCCGACCGCCGCGGCGCGCTTTGCCAATTGCGATCCAGACCGGCTGAGCCAGGTAATCTGGAATCTGCTGACCAACGCCGTGAAGTTCACGCCGGAGGGCGGCCGAATCGAGATCCAGGTCGAGCACATCCAACAACATGCCGAAATCTGCATCCGCGACAACGGCATGGGCATCGATCAGGCCTTTCTGCCGTTTGTCTTCGACCGCTTCCGCCAAGCCGACTCTTCCATCACGCGGCAACACGCGGGACTGGGACTCGGACTGTCGATCTGCAAACATCTGGTTGAGCTGCACGGAGGCACGATCCGCGCCGCCAGCGATGGCGCCGGCAAAGGCGCGACATTCACGATCCGCCTGCCACTGAGCGCCAGCCAGAGCTGGGACGACCCAGCCGGCGCTGCAGCACAACAGGCATGACGACTCTCCACGAGGCTGTAACTCAATGACCACGCTGTTCGATCCCGTCCAGGCGGGCACTTTGCATTTGAAGAACCGGATCGTGATGGCGGCGCTCACCCGCTCCAGGGCCGGACGGACGCACATTCCAAACGATCTGATGGCCGAGTATTACGGTCAGCGCGCTTCGTCCGGGCTCATCATTACCGAAGCGACCATGACGACGAGCGACGGGTGCGCCTTCACTGGCGAAGGCGGCCTGTTCGACGCAGAGTGCGTGGCGGGGTGGAGGAAAGTCACTACCGCCGTGCACCAGCGCGGCGGCCAGATTGTTGTACAGCTCTGGCATCCCGGCCGCGCTGCGCACTCCGTGTTGAATGCAGGCGTACAGCCGATCTCGAGCACCGATCGCGCGATCCGGAACAGCAAGATCCGCACGCCTGAAGGCGAGAAGACGTACGAAGTGCCGCGGCGACTCGGGCGCGAAGAGATGCCCGGCATCGTCGAAATCTTTCGCGCCGCGGCCGTGCGTGCGAAAGAAGCGGGATTCGACGGCGCACAGCTTCACGGCGCGCACGGTTACCTGCTCGATCAGTTCCTGCGGGACAGCGTCAATGATCGACCCGACGACTACGGCGGATCCATTGCCAATCGCGCCCGCCTTCTGCTGGAAGCGGTTGACGCAACCGCAGACGTTCTGGGCGCCGGACGTGTGTCAGTACGCATCTCCCCGCTCGTTCCCTTCAATGACATCGCGGATTCAAACCCGGAGGCGCTCGTTGAGTACGTCGCGACGCAACTCGATCGCCGGCGCATCGGATTCCTCGAGATGCGCCACGCCGACCATCGCGCCCCCGCGGAACAGACGCTGGCAAAGATCGCAAGACAGCGCTTCACAGGCGCACTGTTCGTCAACGGAGGCTATGACCTGGAGACTGCGAGCGCGGCAGTCGCAAGCGGCCATGCCGACGCAGTCGTGTTCGGCTCGAAGTACGTCTCGAACCCGGATCTGGTCGAGCGCCTGCGCATTGGCGCAGCGCTGAACCCCATGAATCCCCCCACGCTGTACACACCAGGTCCCGTGGGGTACGTCGACTACCCGGTTCTTGTCAGGTCCGCCGACTGACCATCGACGTCACGATATCGACGCTCGAGGATTCCGGATCGAAGACGATCTGGGCCTCGCCGCGCTCGAGTTGGCGCACCACTGCCGCCACCTTTTGCTCCAGGGTGGCTTCCTTTTCACCGTAGTCGGTTCCTTCGCGCAGCACGAACGACTCCACAACGCCGCGCAGCAGCTCAGGAGACAACTCGGTGTGCGGAACGGCTACTGGCTCGCCAGGGGAGGCATCGCTTCCGATCGGCTCCGTCATTTTTCTTGCCGCGGCACGTTGGTCGCGAGCCACTTGTCGAGGTGGCTCGCGAACGCATTGCGGTCGGCTTGCGTCAGCGGGGGCGGCCCGCCGATGTCATTGCCGCTGGAGCGCATCGTCTCCATGAAATCCCGCAATGTCAGCACTCCGCGTATCGTGTCTGGAGAATAGCGCTCACCGCGGGGATTGAGTGCATCCGCACCCTTGGCGATGACGTCTGCCGCAAGCGGAATGTCGGCCGTGATGACGAGGTCGCCCGGCAACACGTTCTTCACGATCTCCGCATCGGCGACGTCAAATCCGGATGCAACCTGCAGCACCCGCAGGTTGGGAAGACGCGGCACCCGCAGCATCTGGTTCGCGACCAGCGTCACCGCAACCCCGGTCCGCTCAGCCGCCCGGAAAAGTATCTCCTTGACGACATTCGGACAGGCATCTGCATCGACCCAGATACTCGGTCCTGCCACTGCCAACCCTTTCCGCGCTGATGGGCCCAAGGACTCATGATACGCGTCTTCCTGCGCAGCGCGCCTACCGCTGTCAGCGGCGACTCTTCGCCTCGCGCACGAGTCGGGCAAGCACTTCGATGACGCGCTCGGGGTCCACAGGCTTTGCCATGTGCTCATCGAATCCGGCCGCAAGCGCACGTTGACGATCCTCGGTGCGCGCGAATGCCGTGGCGGCGACTGCGGGCACGCGCGGCGTGCCTTGGCTCTCCTCAATACGTCTCAGACTCGTCACCAGGGAATAGCCATCTTCTTGGGGCATCCCGATATCTGCGACGACCACGTCGGGGCGTCGAATCTCGAATGCCTCGCGCGCGCGCGCCGCCGAGCTCACGGCACGCACCTGGGCACCGTACTGCTCGAGCAAGCGCGCAATAGCCTCGCGCGCCAACATCTCATCCTCGACGAGAAGAACCTCGATACCTCGCAACTGATCGGTTGGTGCGCTATTGCGAATGACCGGCGCTTCGGCAACCGCAACATCCCGCCTCGGCAGGGGCAAAGAAACCGTGAAGGTCGCGCCACGCCCTTCGCCTTCGCTCTCGGCAGTTATCGTACCGCCGTGAAGCTCGACGATCTGCTTGGCGATCGCGAGACCCAACCCGAGGCCCGCGTACCGGCGGGTTGCGCTCGCATCTCCCTGTCGGAATCGCTCGAAGACGTGCGGCAACAGATCGGGGCGAATGCCGATTCCCGTGTCGCTCACCTCGATTTCGACGGTATCGTCCACTCGCAGCAGGCGCACATGTACACGCCCGTTTCCGGGTGTGAACTTGACGGCATTCGCCAGCAGGTTGAGGACAACCTGCTGCACGCGATTCGGATCCGCCCGCACCGAGCCGATGTCACCGCCGAGTTCGAAGCCAAGCGCTACCTGTCGGCTGTCGGCCAAGGGCCGGATCGCCTCCACCGCGCCCCCCACCGCTTCCGTCAAGCGGGTGTCGCGCAGTTCGAGGCGTAAATGTCCCGTCGCCATGCGCGAGACGTCCAGCAGGTCGTCGATGAGCTGCTGCTGCGCGAGGGCCGCGCGGTCGATCACCTTGCCACCCTCGATCACATCCTTGCCCTGCACGTTGCCGCTCCCCAACATCCGCGACCACAAGCGAATCGTGTTGAGCGGCGTGCGCAATTCGTGGCTGACGGTGGAAATGAACTCGTCCTTGGCGCGATTGGCGCCCTCGGCCCGTGCGCGTAGGTAGTGCGCTGATTGCAAAGCGTGATGCAAGCGGGCGTCGACGGCTTTCCGATCGGTCTGATCGCGGATGATCTTCACAAATCCCTGCAGGGCATTGCGTGTGTCCCGTGCAAGCGTAACCGTACCGCTTGCCCAGAAGCGTGTGCCGTCCTTGTGCAAGTTCCAGCGCTCATCGAGCGCGCGCCCCGAATCCGACGCGAGCTGCAATTCCTGTTCGGGGACGCCGGCTGCGCGATCCTCGGGTGTGAATAGGATCTCTCCGCTGCGGCCGACAATCTCTTCTTCCGAGTAACCGGTAACGCGCTCCGCGCCCCGATTCCAGCTCACGACGCGGCCTTGAGGATCCAGCATGTAGATCGCGTAGTCGTGCGCGCTCTCAACGAGCATGCGAAAGCGCTCTTCGCTCTCGCGCAGCGCGTTCTCGGCGCGCTTGCGCCCGGTGATATCCCAAAAGGCGGCGACAGCGGCGACCACTTCCCCTTCAGCGTTGCGCACTGGCGCAGCACTCATCGATATGGTTCCGCGCTCGCCGTCGTCGCGCTGGAAGTCGAGCTCCTCATCGAGCACCAGCTCGCCGCTGGCAAGCGTCCGCACCAATGGCCAGTCCTGCAGCTCATAACGCCGGCCGTCGGGGTGAAAACTTTGAAAGACTGCGTAGGCGGTTTCCCAGCGGTGCCCGATGTACGGCAGTGGAAACGGCTGGTTGAAGAGATCGGACGCCCTGCGATTGCCCAGCAACAGAACGCCGGTAACCGCATCCGCCATCAGCACGGCGGCTGGCAACTGCTCGATCACCGCCTGCAGGCGGGTCTGTGCACCGGCAATGGCCTCCTCCGCAATTTTTCGGGCGGTGATGTCGACGAAGGTAATGACGACACCCGCCACCCGGCGATCCTCGGTTCGGTAGGGGAGCGCGCGCCGCAGATAATAGCGGTCGCTGTAACTGCTCACTTCGGCTTCGAAGGGTGCGAGGTCTGTCAAAACCCGCCGGGCATCCAAGAGCAGGTTGTCGTCCGTGAACTTCTGCGCGAGGTCCTCCAAAGGACGGCCGATGTCAGCGGCAATGAGCTGCAACAAGTCGCTGATCGCAGGGGTGAAGCGCCGCACGCGCAGTTGCGTATCCAGGAATACAACTGCGATGTCCGTGCTGCTGAGCAGGTTGTCAAGATCGTTCGTCAACGCTTCGAGCTCGAACACTTTCGTCTGTAGCTGGCCATTGACCGTCGCCAGCTCCTCGTTCAGGGACTGCAGCTCCTCCCTGCCGGTTTCGAGCTCCTCGTTGCTGCTCTGGAGCTCCTCGTTGATCGCAGTGATTTCTTCATTTGAGGCCTTGAGGTCCTCGTTGGTGGCCTCGAAGGCCTCCAGGCTGGTCAACAACTCGCGCCGCAGATGGCTGACTTCTTCCTCCAGCATGACGTGATCCGGCCGTTGTTGCTCATTGCCCGGTTGGCCCGCGGCCGGCCGCGCCTGCGGCTGGAACTGAATGCCGGCGCGCGGCGCGCCATTTGCAGACAGCCATACAAAGCTCACGCGGAAGTTGTCGGGTGCGCGGCTTTGCCTCAGCGGCGCCGCCGTGATCGCGAGCCGGGACGAGCCGTCCTGCGTGTCGGTCTCGACTGTGACGGCGCGCTTCTCGGAAATTGCCTGGCGTAACGCCGTACGCACGGCAGTTCGGAATGGAACGCGGACCATTTCGAGCAGATGTTGGGTGAACTCTCCGGAGGGATGTTGCAGGAACGGCGCTGCGTCGCCGTGGAAGTAAACGATCCGCTCATTGGAATCGACCACGGCCGTGGGCGGGCCGAACTCCTCCAGCAAGGCCGCCTGGATCAGCAAAGTTGCCGACGGCCGCGAAATCATTGCCGGCGCCAGACGAGTGATCGGACGCAGATCCGGAACTCGCGACGCGAGCGTTGGCATTCGCAATGACTGCGGTTGCACCGCCGCGCTGCGCCGGTAGATGCGCCAACGCTTGCTCACGACTTCGAACAACCCTTCTGCGTGACCCAGGGTCTCCGCATTACCGAGCAGCAGATAGCCGCCCTCGCGCAGAGCGAAGTGCAGCAAGGACAATGCACGGCGTTGCGCCTCAGGCTCCAGGTAGATGAGGAGATTGCGGCACGTCACGATGTCGACGCGCGAAAAAGGCGGATCGCGCAGCAGGTCCTGCGGCGCGAACACGACCTGTTCGCGCAAGCTCGACTTGATGCGGAATGAGTGGTCGTCCTTGTCGAAGAATCTCTCCAGCCGCTCGGCCGTCAGATCTCCTTCGATACCGGTGGGATACACCCCCGCCCGCGCGAGCGCGAGGGACTTGTCCGCCGTATCGGTGGCGAACACTTTGACTTCCAACACCTTGCCCGCCCGCTCGACTTCCTCGGCGATGAGCATTGCGAGCGAATAAGGCTCCTCGCCGCTGGCGCAAGCCGTCACCCAGGCGCGAATCGTTTCGCCTTGCACGCGCTGCTCGACGAGCGGCCGCACGACCGATTCGCGTAAAGCTTCCCAGGCTTCGGCATCGCGAAAGAAGCCCGTCACGTTGATCATCAGATCGTTGGCGAGAGCGCTCGCCTCCGCGGGCTTTTCCCGCATCTGCGCGGCGTACTCGTCCAGTCGGGTCGCTCCGAGCAACCCCATCCTGCGCTGTATGCGCCGGATCACTGTAGCCGGCTTGTACGGCGCAAAGTCGTGGCCCGTGCGGGCGCGGACGATGCCGACGATCTCGCTCAACTGCTGGCGATGACGCTCGAACTCCTGGGTGGCGCGGATGCGCCCCGCCGGATCGAGCTCGAGCTGCGGATGTTGCGCGTAGCGCACGACCGCGCCGGGAATTTCGCCGACGGCCAGAACCTGATCGGCGTAGCCGGAGTAAATCAGGCTCTGCGGCATGCCGGGGAAATCCGCCGTCTCCGGGTCCTGCGCAATGCACAGTCCGCCGACTGCCTTCACCGCCTGAGCGCCAGCGGTACCGTTGGTGCCGGTACCGGTGAGCACCACAACGATCGCATCCTCCTGTTGCTCGCGTGCCAGCGAGCGGAAGAAATCGTCAACCGGGCGGCGGTGACCGTGTTTCTCCACCGGCTCGCCGAGCCTCAGCCTGCCGTCCTCGAGAGTCACCGTGCGGCCCGGCCTGATCACGTAGACGTGATCAGGTTCTACACGCAGGCCGTCCTCGACCTGGCGGACGGGCATCTGCGTACACCGTCCCAGAATGTCGGCCATCATGCTCTCGTGCTCCGGCGATAGATGCTGGATCACGACATACGCGATGCCGCTGTTTGCCGGGGTGGCCGCAAAGAAGGTCCGCAAGGCTTCGACGCCGCCGGCTGAGGCGCCGATTCCGACTACGCGGAATGGAATTTTTGCGCGCGGGACATAGTCTGCGGGAGCCGAAAGATCATCGGGAGCCCCTGCCGGCGAGGCAGCGCCCTGCCCTTGCCGATCACCGTCGGATGAGGTCATTTCATAACCTTGCAGCCCGCGGGCCGCGCCGTGTTGTGCCGGCGAGCGCAAAGGCAACGGGCCGGATGACGAGTCGTTTCCAGTGTAGCCCCGCAGCGACGGACGAGGGCCGCAATATTACCCCGAGGTGACAGCTTGAGCTTGGGTTGTGTACCTGCACGAGGCGAGCCTAAGATTGCGTGATTTCCACGACGGAGCACAGGAAACGTGCCCACCGATCCAACGCCAGCCATGCCCAGTGTGAATTCGGCCGGTGGACTGCGAAGAAGTCTGAATCGCTCAACCTGGCTCGCGTGCGTGACAATTGCAGCGGCAGTCGGCACGACCGGGTGCGTCAATACGCGTAACGTGACGCTCGGCAGCGATGTCGGCTCCCGGCTGAGCGGAAAGTCGATCGTGCTAGCGAGCCGCGAGCGTCCGGGTTTTGCCCTCAATACCTCGAGCCGGATAGCGGTGGGCGCGATGTTCGGCGCGCTCGGAGGTGCAATCGCAGGTGCCACCGCTATAAAGGCCGGAAACGAGCTCGTCACTGACAACCAGATCGAAGACCCGGCGCCAGCGCTGGGCGCGACGTTACTCAGCGAGCTTGTGGCGACCTATCACCTGAACGTGGCAGCCGGTGGCAGCACGACGATCGACAGCGAGCAGCCGGAGCAGATCGCGAGGGCCTATCCAGGCGCTGACCTCGTGCTGGACGTAGGAACGACCAACTGGAGTGTCATTTACTTCCCGACAGACTGGTCGCACTACGGCGTGATGTATGCGGTCAAGCTGAACCTGGTCGAGACGAGAACCGGGCAGAACATCGCGGCTGCATTCTGTATCCGCAAGCCTGACAAGACCGCGGATCCGCCCTCCATCAACGATCTGACCTTCAACCAGGCGGCGCGGCTGAAAACCATGCTCGCGGCCGCCGCACAGTCCTGTCTAGCCGAGCTGCGAAGCGGTCTGCACGGGGTTTAGTCTGTTCCGTCGGTTCTTGCGCGAGCGCAGTCTAAGCAACCAGGCTGAGAGGCCGCCGGCGGATGTCCCGCTCGCGACCAGCAGCGTCGCCGTTCCAATGCAAAGTGGACACATGAGGAGCGCCTTCTTCTCAAGGATACGTGAATTTCGGTGACCAGCCCGCCGCGCCCTCGGGCAGAAGGTCGAAGAAATGCCACACGGTGCAGAAGTCATCGCCCGGGCTCCACGCCACATCCGACACCCGCAGGATTCTCTTTCCCGCGCGCTGGAAGACTGACACGCCGGGTCGCCACCCGCCCCGTTCAGAGCGATAGCCCATATCGGCAGCGAAGGTCGTACCGACGTGGCTAACCATACGGAACCTCCATCCGCGGCCCGCCGCAAACTTTTGCTGCACGGCGGGAATATCCGGACTCGACACGGCAAACGCTGTCCGGGTGATCACGTGGTGATGTACACCGTTGTATCCATCGGCCCAGAGCGTGCACGCGGGACAGGACGTACCCATGTTGTGAACGACCATGAGGTCGTCGCGATCGCCGAAAAGCTCGGACAGCCGCACTGTCCCCTCTGGCGTCTTGAATTCGTAGTCAGCCACTTCCTGCGGCTCGATTTCGGCCTGCGCCGCGCGCATCTTCTGACGGATGTCGGTGATCTGGCGGCGGTAGGCGCTCATCTTTTCCGACCCGGCTGCGTATTTCATCGTCTGCTCCACGGGTTTCCGCGCTTCCTCAAGTGCCGTACTGGTCGCGAAGTTTCACCCAGGCCATCGGCTGCGGCAGGCCGGCTTCGTCGCGTCCCTTCGGGACCAGATCGAGCAACTGGAACGCGACGTTCATCGAGTCCAGGCCGCGGGCGTAAGTCGAATAGGTGTGGAAGATAGTGCCGCTCTCATCCTTGCAGAACACACTGAAGCCGGGCAGGTCGCGCATCGATCCCGTATACGCCTTGTAGTTGTATACGGCCGTACCGTGAGCCAGTTCCTCCGTACGGAAGGACACGTAGTAGTCGTAGTTGAAATCCGACTTCGCCCCCGATAGCCACTTGAAGTCCCAACCCATGCGAGCGGCAAACGCCTGCAATTTCTGCAGCGGTGCGCGCGAAATTGCCGCAAGCGATACGTCGCGCTGCTGCAGATGCGCGACGACGCCGTTGAAGTTGTCCGCCCAGAACGAGCAACTCCTGCAGCCCGACTCCCATTCGGGAGCGAACATGAAGTGATAGACAATGAGCTGACTGCGCCCGGCAAACAGGTCCGCGAGAGTTTCTTCGCCCGCCGGACCATCGAAGACGTACCGCTTTTCAACGCGTTCCCACGGCAGCTCGCGCCGCTCGCTGCTGAGGTGATCGCGCAGCCGTAGAAGTTCCTTTTCCTTTACCAGCAACTGCCGGCGCGCCGCGAGCCACTGATCCTGCGAAACGATTCGATGTCCGCTCATGTTTGATTGCTCCGTTGTTCCTGACGTGCGCGCCGCATCCGCCGCTCATCTGCGCCGCGGCGCGTGTCCGCGTTTCCTGGCGCGCGCCGGCTCGGCAGTGCGTCGCTCGTCGATCTGCTCCAGGGTTGCCGCCAACACGGCGAATTGTTCCTGCCAATACTTCGTGTATTGGTTCAGCCACAAAGCCGCGTCGAACAGCGGACCCACATCGAGGCTGCAGCGGCTGATGCGTCCGCTGCGCTCCTGCTGCACCAGCCCGGCACGTACCAGCACCTGAATGTGGCGCGAGACACCCTGGAGCGAGATATCGAACGGCGATGCGAGCTCGGACACCAGCAGCGGCTGTTCATCGAGCCGCTGCAGAATCCGGCGGCGGATGGGGTCGCTCAAAGCTGCGAACACCAGGTCCAGACGCGCTTCGGCATCGCTGCCGCTCGCATCGACGGCTCGTGGAACGATTCGGTTTGCCGCGCCAATACTCACCATCCCGGATTATTATCAACTTCTTTGTTGATAGTCAACCGATCGGATGACTATTGCGCCACGCGCAATCCCTCTGCGGATTTTTCGGGAAGGGAGTTGCGGAATCGCCTGCGTCGACGCATTGCGCGCAAATCGCAGGCTCGCGGGACCGGGTGCGCCGCAGCGTCAGTGCAAATTGCAGGGTCGCAGGATCGAGTGCGCTGCAGCGGCAGCGCGACCCGATCACGCGATTGGGAGCGGTCGTCCGTGGACGACGGTCCTTACATTAACGGCAGTGTTCGTCACCGCGGTGATCGTCGCACCAGCGAATCTCGCGATGCCCGTCGCGATCGATCCTGTCGCCGTGCTCGTATCTGTACCCGCGGTCGCGGTCATGGCCAGGCGCGACAACGCAACCCGACACGCCCACAAGCAGTGCCATCGCACTCAGCGCGGCTAAGCGATTGAAAGTATTCATTCGTTGGATCCCCTACACCATGATCGGTAGGAAAGCATCGCAAGTAGCGTGCCGCGTCGCCGTTCGGAAGCGTACTCAGGTTCCGAATTCCGTGCGAACGTGTTGTCTGTCGCTTCGTCCGTGTGCTATTACTTGGCTGCCATGACGCATACCCGCAGCTACCGCTTTACCTACTTTTACTGGCCAATCCCGATTGGCGGTAGGCGGGCCTTACTTTAGCTGCAAAACGACAGCAGGAAATCCCGAAAAACCGCCACACCGCTGGCGGTTTTTTTTCGCCAGCGGCGCCAGCAAACCGGAGCCGCCACCGTGAACATCCGAACTGACGACTTACGCATACGCGACATCAGGGAGTTGACCACTCCCGAGGAGCTGATGCGCGAGTTCGCCTGCATCGACCTGGTCTCCTCGACGGTAAGCCGGGCGCGTCGGTCCTTGCATCGAATTCTGCACGGCCACGACGATCGCCTGGCTGTCGTCATCGGCCCCTGTTCCATTCACGATATCGACTCTGCGTTGGAGTATGCGAGGCGACTCGGGGAGCAGCGCGAACGCCTGCAAGGCTCGCTCGAGATCGTCATGCGGGTGTATTTCGAAAAACCCCGCACGACTGTGGGTTGGAAAGGGCTGATCAACGACCCGGATCTGGACGGCAGCTTCCAGATCAATCGCGGCTTGCGCCTCGCGCGTGGACTGCTGCTCGACATCAACCGACTGGGGCTTCCGGCGGGGTGCGAATTCCTCGACATGATCACGCCTCAATACACAGCGGATCTGGTGACGTGGGGCGCCATTGGCGCCCGCACGACCGAGAGCCAGGTACACCGGGAACTCGCGTCAGGTTTATCTTGCCCCGTTGGATTCAAAAACGGCACGGATGGAAATGTGAAGATCGCGGTGGATGCCGTGCAAGCCGCGGCGCACGCCCATCATTTTCTGGCCGTGACCAAGCAGGGACGCAGCGCAATTGCCACCACCACCGGCAATTCCGATTGTCACGTCATCCTGCGCGGTGGCAACGTGCCCAACTACGACGCGCCGAGCGTGGATCTCGCGTGGAAGACCATCACCGCGTCGGGACTCTCGACGCGGATCATGATCGATGCCAGCCACGGCAACAGCAGCAAGCGCCCCGAGAATCAGCCCGGTGTAGTCGAATCCATCGCCCGGCAGATTGAAGCAGGAGACTCGCGCATTGGCGGCATCATGGTTGAGAGCCATCTCGTGGCGGGACGGCAGGAACTCGTTGCGGGTAAGTCGCTGGTGTACGGGCAGAGCATCACCGACGGCTGCATCGACTGGGCCACTTCGGTGCAACTGCTGGAGCGACTCGCGCAAGCCGTTGAGCGACGCCGCAACTGCGTCAGCCAGGCTATTTTTTCAGCTTGACCTTCATGCCCTCGCCGGAGCGCCCTCCGGCGAGCCAATAGGCTCCGAGCTGTCTGTCGATCGTGACCGCATCCCCGACGCGCAGATTCAAGTCTGCGCTCGTTTCCTGGGCCTGCTCCCAAGTCTGGCCGTTGTCGAGATGCAGCACCATCGCGTCTTGCCAGTTTTCGATGCTGGCCACATGCGCGGCCACGTGCCGCAGTTCTTTCTGAGTACTGCTCTGCGTCGTCGCCTGCAGCGCAGCGCCCACACCGGATCGATCTTCCTTCGCCGGGTCCGGCGCCGGGTTTGATTTCGAGTCGGAATGCGCCATGCCGGTGGAGG
>FTEM01001194.1_pt1 | contig 16867 bp, 8 predicted proteins | sample 1640201 | NCBI WGS metagenome assembly FTEM01 (sample SAMEA3914816, study PRJEB12502) | metagenome | biome: forest; material: soil | place: USA | collected 2011-09-16 | depth 0.3 m | reverse complement strand
CGCGGAGACGTGGGAAAAGGCCATGCGCAAGCTGCGTGGCCGGCTGATGCCGCCGCCGGGCAACAAGCAGCCGCCCGCCGACACCATCCATTCCTTCGTCGGCTGGATGGAGACCAACCTGGATCACGCCGCAGTCAGCCGCACGCCCGATCCGGGCCGGGTGGCGCTGCACCGTTTGAACCGCAAGGAATACGCCAACGCGATCTGGGATTTGTTGGCCGTCAAGGTGGATCCCAACACGGTGCTGCCGACGGACGATGTGATCAACGGCTTCGATAACGTTGCCAATGTGTTACAGGTTTCGCCATCGTTCCTCGATCAATACCTGTCGGCGGCGCGCTCCATCGCCGTCGACGCCGTGGGCGAGATACCGACCCGTCCGAACGGCACGCAGTACACCGTCAAGAACGCCGGCAACCAGCAGTTCTATGAAGAAGGGCTGCCGCTCGGAACGCGCGGCGGCATGGCCGTCACTCACTTCTTCCCGGCCGACGGCGAGTACGAGCTCAACATCGGCAACATGGCCGTGGCGCTGTGGGCCTACAACATGGAGTTCGATAACCGCCTGATAGCCACCCTGGACGGGAAAAAGTTCTTCGACACCAACATTGGCGGCGAGGAGGACATGAAGTCCATCGATCAGAAGCAGGACCCCGCCGTCGACGCCATCAACAAGCGCCTGAAGGGCATCCGCTTCAAAGCCACCGCGGGCCCGCACAAGGTGGCGGTGACCTTCGTCCATCGCACCTTCGCGGAATCCGACGACAAGCTGTATTCGCAGGTGGCCGGCGGCGGCCAGGATCGGGTGCTGCGCGTCGCCAATTTCGAAGTCCGCGGACCTTTCAACCCAACCGGACTCAGCTCCACGCCGAGCCGGGACCGCATCTTCGTTTGCCGCCCGCAAACACCTGCCGATGAGACTCCGTGCGCCGGCCGTATCCTGCAGCGCCTGGCTCGCGACGCTTACCGGCGGCCGGTGACCGAAGCGGACATGAAGCAGCTCATGGACTTCTATCGCAAGGGACGCGAAGGCGCGACCTTCGATGCCGGAATTCGCCACGCGTTGACAGCGATTCTGGCCAGTCCGTACTTCCTGTACCGCGCAGAGCCCGTGCCGCAGACAGTCGCCGCCGGCGGCTCATACCGGATCGACGACCTGGAGCTGGCCTCCAGACTTTCGTTTTTCCTCTGGAGCAGCTCACCGGATGAGGAGCTGCTGAACGTCGCCGCTGCCGGGCATCTTCACGACCCGGACGTACTGAGCAAGCAGGTCCACCGCATGCTCGCCGACAAGCGTTCCGAAACGCTTGCATCGAACTTCGCGTACCAGTGGTTGAACATGGGCAAGCTGGCGGAGATCGACCCCGACGCCAACGTGTTCCCCTACGCGGGAGACCCGCGCAGCGAGTTCCTGAAAGAGCTGGATCTGTTCGTTGACAGCGTGTTCCGCGATGACCACAGCGTCGTCGACCTGATGACCGCCAACTACACGTACCTCAACGAGCGCCTCGCCCTGTTGTATGGCATCAATGACGTCAAGGGCGATCGTTTTCGCCGCGTCACGCTGACTGACTCCAAGCGGTTCGGCTTGCTCGGCAAGGGCGCCGTCCTGATGGTGACTTCATATCCGAATCGTACGGCTCCGGTGCTGCGCGGGCAGTGGATTCTCGAGCGCATCACGGGCACGCCGCCTGCGCCACCGCCGCCGAATATTCCGGCGATCAAGGACGCAGTGGCCGGCGAAACGCCGAAGACGATGCGCGAATTGATGGCGCAGCACCGCAAGCAGACGAGTTGTTTCGCCTGTCACGGCGTGATGGATCCGCTGGGATTCGCCCTGGAGAATTTCGATGCGGTCGGCGTCTGGCGCACCAAGGATCGTTTGGCCGGTGCGGCCATCGATGCCTCCGGCGAGCTGCCCGACGGCACGAAGATCTCAGGGCCGGACGATCTGCGCAAGGCGCTCATTGCGAATCCGAATCAGTTCGTGCAGACGCTGACGGAAAAATTGATGACGTACGCATTGGGCCGCACGGTCGAATACCGTGATATGCCGACGGTTCGCCAGATCGTGCGCGATACGGCGAAGGACAACTATCGGTTCTCGTCGCTCGTGATGAGCATCATCAACACCGATCAGTTCCAGATGAGAAGTGTGCCGAAGGACGACTCGATCGCCCACAAGACGCAGACGGCGCAGCGTCAGTGAGGAAATGACCATGTTCATCACCAAGAAACATCTTTCCCGACGTACCGTCCTCAAGGGCGTGGGCGTCACCATTGCACTGCCGCTGTTAGATGCGATGATTCCTGCAGCGACCGCGCTCGCTAACACGGCTGCGGCTCCAAAGCCCCGCATGGGCTTCGTGTACTTCCCGCACGGCGCCGTGATGGCCAACTGGATGCCGACCTCCACTGGCGCCGATTTCCAGTTCACCCCGATCCTGAAGTCTCTGGAGCCGTACAAAGATCAGCTCACGATCGTCAGCGGCTTGCGTAACAAGACCGGCGAAAGCCCGAGTCCGCACGCGATCATTGCGGGCACATGGCTGAGCTGCGTTGCTCCGGCGGTCAGTCAAGCGCCTCACGGCGGTATTTCCGCAGACCAGGTTGCAGCGGCGGCAATCGGTCAGGATACAGCGCTCCCGTCGCTCGAGCTTGCAGGCGAGGGCGGTGGCGGTGCGTGTGACCCAAGCTTCGGATGCAGTTACTCCGGCACTGTCGCGTTCCGCACGCCGACGCAGCCTTTGCCGATGGAGCACAATCCGCGCAAAGTTTTCTATCGACTCTTCGGACAGGGCGATACGGCGCAGGAGCGCCACGCCATCATCGAGGAGAGCGAGAGCGTTCTGGATCTCGTCAAGTCCAGTGCGAACGATCTGCAGCGCGATCTGGGTCCCGCGGACCGCGCGATGGTGAGCGACTATCTCGATTCCGTGCGTGAAATGGAGCGACGCATCCAGAAGCAGAAGGAGAAGGAGAGTTCCGGCGTCAAGCTGCCCGATGCGCCCACCGGAATACTCGAAGACTTCACCAAGCAGCTCGATACGATGTTCGAGCTCATCGCGCTGGCGTGGCAGTCGAATGCGACCCGCGTGTCGACCTTCATGATCGCGAAGGAGGTCAGCATGCGGACATACAACAACATCGGCGTTTCCGATGCGTTCCACCCGCTGTCGCACCACCAGAACGATCCCGCGAAGCTCGCCCGCCTCACAAAGGTGCAGGCTTACCACACCGAAGCGTTCAGCCGGTTCGTGAAGCGGTTGAAGAACACTCCGGACGGGGACGGCTCGCTGCTCGATCATTCGATCATCCTGTTCGGCAGCAACATGAGCAACAGCGACCTGCACAACAACGACCCGCTGCCCTCGGCTGTGATCGGCCGTGCGTACGGCAAGATCAAGGGTGGTCAGCACCTGCACTATCCGCAGGACACGCCGTTGTCGAATCTGCTCCTGACGCTGCTCAACCGTGGCGGCATTCAGGTCGAGAAGCACGGCAACAGCACCGGAATGCTCGCCGAGGTTTGAGATGAAACTCAGGTCCGCCTCCATCGCAGTTCGCGCCGTCGCTTTGCTTGCGCTCCCGGCGGCTTTCGGCTCCGCGGCAGTGTGGGCAGACGAGGGAAGCGATCTCGTCGATGCAGTTCAGACCAGGAATCGCGAAGCGGTCGTCTCGCTGCTCGACAAGGGCACCGACGTCCGCCAGCGCAGTGTTGATGGAACGACCGCGCTGCACTGGGCAGTGCACTACGACGATCGCGAGCTCGTCAAGCGCTTGCTGAAGATGGGAGCCGATGCGTCCGCGGTGAACGATTACGGCTCGAATCCGATGCAGGAAGCGGCTGTGGCGGCCGATCCGGCCATCATCGACATGCTGTTGAAAGCCGGCGCTAACGCCGACTCGCCGAACCCGGAGGGACAAACCGCATTGATGGTTGTCGCCCGTACCGGAAATGTCGAGGCGGCGAAGCTGTTGCTCAACCACGGCGCCAAGATCAACACCACCGAGAAGTGGGGCGGCCAATCCGCTCTGATGTGGGCGGCCGCGCAGAGCCAGCCCGAGATGGTGAAGTTTCTCGTCTCGCGCGGCGCTGACGTAAATGCGCGCGGATCAATCCGAGACTGGCAACGCCGTGTCACGGCTGAAGGCCGGCCGAAGAACATGAACCACGGCGGTTTCACGCCGCTGTTGTACGCAGCCCGCGAAGGCTGCATCGATTGCATCAAGTACCTGTTGAAGGCCCACGCGGACATCAATCTTGCCGATCCGGATGGACTCACGCCGCTGAACATTGCGCTTCTGAACATGCGCTTCGACACGGCGTCCTACCTGATTTCCGCGCACGCCGATGTCAACAAGTGGGATTTTTTCGGCAGAACTCCGTTGTACATGGCGATCGACCTGAATACGGTGCCGAAGGGTGGCCGGCCGGATCTGCCGTCGCTCGATACCACCACGGGTCTGCAGGTCGCGGAGCAACTGCTCAAGGCGGGCGCCGACCCGAATCCGCAATTGAAGCTCCGCCCGCCGTATCGGAATGGCGTGTTCGATCGTGGCGGCGACCAGGTTATCTCGACCGGCGCGACGCCGTTGCTGGTGGCCGCCAAGGTGGGCGATGCGCCTGCTGTTGCGCTCCTTTTGAAGTACAAAGCGTCGATCGAATTGCCTAACTCCACGGGCGTGACGCCGCTGATGGCCGCCGCGGGCATGGGCCACAGTTTCAACCCGACTCGCGGTCGCTACAAGACCGATGACGACGGCGTGACTTGCGTGAAGCTTCTGAAGGAAGCTGGTGCGAGCATCAATGCGAAGGCGGCGGATGGCCAGACGGCGCTTCACAGCGCCGCTGAGCACGGTTGGGACAACACCGTGAAGTTGCTAGTCGCCGACGGCGCGGCTCTCCAGCCGAAGGACAATCGCGGTCTCACGCCGATTGATCACGCTGCGGGTAAACAGGAACGCCAGTTCCTCGAACCCGAACATGTCCCGCATCAGGACACGATGGCGCTGTTGAAGGGCTACATCGTTGCCTCGACGGGCCAGCCCCCGATCGAGTTCGCCGGCACTTTGAATCGCCAGACTCGCGGCACTGCTGGCGCCCCGGGCTCTGGGTTGCAACCTGGCGCACAGCAGGTCGCGCAGACCGGTGACGGCGCGAAGGGCGGTGACAGTGCGCAGGGCGCCGCGAAGGGCGCGGCACCGGCCCAGGGTGCGGCGGCGGGCCAAGGTGCGGCAGGTGCGGGTGCGGGTGCGGCGGCAAGCACGGGTGCGGGTGCCACGGCGGCAGGCGCGGGTGCAGCGGGCCAGGGTGCGGCGGGCGCGGGCACGAGTGCGGCGGGTGCCAAAGCGGCAGGCGCAAGCGCCACTTCGAGCCAGGGTGCAGCCGCGACAGGTCAAGGTGCCGCGGCCGCAGCCCCGGCTACACGTGCCGGTCAAGTGACACCTGCATCGCAAACTGGAACCAGCAAGGCTGCGGCGCAGGGCCCGACGGCAGAGGGCCCGACGGCACAGGGCCCGACAGCACAGGGCCCGACGGCACAGGGAACACCCGATCAGCTCCAAGTGACTTCCCCGCCGACCGCCAAAGTACCGCGCTGAGTTCTCCCATCGGTGCGTGCGTCGCACGCGTCGATTCCAACTGCCGGGCGCCCATGCGCGCGGCGCGCACAATCAGTTATGATTCATAATCATTTCGACACGCAGGATCGCGTGCGCGGCGGCGATTGATTCTTATTGCGGGGGGGGGCTTGCGCGTGACTTCCAACACTCTGGTCAGAGCACTGGGTTGCCTGTCGTTTGTATCGATGTACGCCGCGGCCGTTGCCCCCGCGGCCGTTGCCCCCGCGCCGGCAGTGCAAGGTCCCGCGGCCGTGGACACCAGGCGGATCGTTAACGCCGACCAGGAGCCGGGCAACTGGCTGAGTATCGGCCGAACCTACAGCGAGCAGCGTTACAGCCCGCTGCGGCAGATCAACGAAAAGAACGTCAGCAAGCTCGGCCTCGCGTGGTACTACGACCTCAAGACGCAACGCGGAATCGAAGGAACTCCGGTCGTCGTCGACGGTGTCATGTATGCGACGTCTGCCTGGACTATCACGATCGCCCTCGATGCCAAGACCGGCACGGAGCTGTGGCGATACGACCCGAAGGTACCGCCGGAGTGGAGCCGCTTCGTCTGCTGCGACGTCGTCAGCCGCGGTCTCGCTGTTTGGCAGGGAAAGGTAATCATTGCGACGCTGGACGGTCGCCTCATTGCGCTCGACGCAAAGACCGGCACTCCAGTGTGGAGCACGGCTACGGTCGACAACAAGGCGTGGCCTTATTCGATCACCGGCGCGCCTCGAGTGTTCAATGGCAAGGTGATCATCGGCAACGGTGGCGTCGAGCTTGGTGTCCGCGGTTATGTGTCAGCGTATGACGCCAGCACCGGAGCGCTGCTCTGGCGCTTCTGGACGGTGCCCGGAAATCCGGCGGACGGATTTGAAACTCCGCTGTTGCGCAAGATCGCCGCCGAGAGCTGGAGTGGACAGTATTGGCTGCAGGGCGGCGGTGGCGCCGTTTGGGACTCCATCGTCTACGACCCGGACCTCAATCGAGTCTACTTCGGCACGGGCAACGGCTCGCCGTGGCCCCACAGCCTGCGCAGCGACGGCAAGGGCGACAATCTCTTCCTGTCTTCGATCGTCGCACTCAACGCCGATACCGGCGAATACATCTGGCACTACCAACTCGTGCCGGGCGAGAGCTGGGATTTCGACGTCACGCAACCCTTGATGCTCGCGGACCTGCGCATTGCCGGCAGGAAGCGCAAGGTCATCATGCAGGCACCGAAGCACGGATTCTTCTACGTGATCGACAGGACCGACGGCAAGGTCATCTCCGCCGGCAAGTTCGTGGACAACAACAACTTCGCAAGCTCGATCGATCTGAAGACCGGCAAGCCCGTGCTGCTGCCGGATGCCGCTTACGATGTCGACAAGCCGAAGCTGATGGCGCCCAACGCGGTAGCCTCGCATGGCTGGCAGCCGATGTCGTACAACCCGACTACCGGCCTCGTGTATTTCCCCGTGCTCGAGAACTGGTACATCTATGAGACGGAGAAGAACTACACACCGCACAAATTCCGGATGAGCTGGGCCACGAACGCGCCGCCGTCGGACTTGAATGCCGCAGTGCGTGAGGAGTTCAAGAATAAGAAAGTCTATGGCCACCTGACTGCGTGGGACCCGGTGCGGCAGAAGGAAGTCTGGCGTGTTGCCTACGACAGGGGCGGCAACGGCGGAACGCTGACGACCGCCGGCAATCTCGTCATGGAAGGCACGGGCGATCAGGAGTTCGTCGCATACCGCGCCACCGATGGCAAGAAGCTGTGGGAAACGGACGCGCAGACCGTGCCGATGGCGGGCGCCATGACGTACGAAGTCGATGGGGAGCAATACATCGCGGTGAGCGCAGGCGGCTCCAGCTTCGGATACTCGCGGGGAAAGGCGCAACGGTCGAGCGGTCACATCCTTGTCTACAAGCTCGGTGGCACCGCGCAATTGCCACCGATTCCGCCGGCACCACCGATTTCTCCGCCGCCGGTCTCATTCGGTGGCAATGAGGAGGAAGTGAAGGCCGGCATGGCCGCTTATCACAAGACCTGCGCTCAATGTCACGGCCGCGATGCGATCAGCACGAACGCCATTCCCGATCTTCGCCACATGACGCCGGAGACGCGCGCTCAGTTCAAGGAAATTGTGTTGAAAGGCAGCCGCGCGGATAAGGGCATGCAGAATTTCTCGGATGTCGTGAGCGATGTGGACGCGAATGCGATCAACGCGTACCTCATCGCCCGCGCACGGGAAGACTACAACAGGTGAGGGCTCAGGCTGCTGCGCTGCCGAAGAAGGCGAACGGCTTGTCTCCGTAAGTCATGGGAAATCCTCCAGTTGCGCAAGTATCTCCTCGGATGTCACGCGACGATCGCCGGGACGGGCCTTGACAACTACAAAGCCCGTCAGCTCGTCGCGTACATATCGCTCCCCGAGTTCCATGTCCGCGTCCTCCGCGGTCTGGGGAGATCTGTTGTCGGTCTGTTTGATTCGCTCGCTCATGGCCCTGCGGCCCGATACGTTAAAATTCCGCTGTAGACTATATACAGCGGAAGGCGGGCGGGCGCAAGCGCCTGGCCGGCGCTTTCGGCGCGAGTTAGTTGGGCGCGAACAAGCCCTTGGTAATGTAACCGCCGATGTCGCGGAGCTGTTCGGGTTTCAGTACGTCCTTGAACGACGGCATGTCACCACGGCCCTTTGTCGCGGTGGTAACGACGAAGCTTATTTCCCTAGAATTTACGAGCGATGCGCCACCGTGACTACCGAGGCCGTTGTCGCCGTGGCAGGCGACACAGAATTGTTTGAAAAGCGACTTTCCGTTCGCCACGTCCGGTGTTCCCGGAGCGACGGTTACTTGCGTGCCGTCGCCGACCACGTTGGCGGGTGCTCCCTGCGTTGGCATTGAATACACGGTCCCGTGCAACGAGAACAACCAGAGGCTGTCGCCCTTTTTGCCGCCGCCGAACAACGTGCCGCCGGCGTACACCGCTATGTACTGTTCGCCCTTGTACTCGAAGGAGCTTGATGGAGCGTTCACACCGGAGTCGGTCTGAAATTGCCACAACCGCTCGCCGCTGCGCGAGTCGAGCGCGGTGAAGCGACCATCGCTGCGACCTGTGAAAACCAATCCGCCCGCTGTTGCTAACGAACCGCTGAAGCAGCTCTCGTGCCATTGCTGCTGCCAGACAATGCGGTTCGTTGTCAGGTCGACCGCGCTGAAAATGCCTCGCCCGGCGACACCGCTGAACGCTCCGCCGCCGCCGAGCCACATTCCTTCGAGTTTCGGATGCTCGAATCCCTTGAGGTCGCTGACTGACGTTCCGACGTTGTCGATACCGCACACATAGAACAGATGTGTGGATGGATCGTACGAACTCGGTGGCCAGTTCACGGCCATCTGAGGACGGTAGACGGCGGGCTTGTCCCAGAAAGGCGTGAAGATGCGTCCGCCATAGGGAAGGTCGAAGCCTTCAGGCGCCACGTCCAGGAATTGCGGGACGACGGAATCGCCAACCGGATACGGTTGAGTTGCCGCTGTGTGCTGTCGAGGCTCCTGTGGCACCGCGCGTTCATCGATGCCGAGAATCGGCTTGCCGGTGACGCGATCGAGGATGTAGACCCATCCTGTCTTGGAAACCTGCGCGAGCGCTTTGTGCGCCACGCCGCCGAAAGTCGCATCGAACAGCACGACCGGGTTCGGGGAGTCGTAATCCCAGATGTCGTGATGCACCTGCTGGAAGTGCCAGCGGTACTTGCCGGTCTTGACGTCCAGGGCCAGGATCGAAGCGGTGAACAGATTGTCGCCGGGGCGCCCGGAGCCGTTGAAGCTGTCGCCCGCGTTGCCGGTCGAGAAATAAATCAGCCCGAGGTCCGGATCCACCGCCGGCGTTTGCCAGATGGCAGCGCCGCCGAACTTCCAGAAGTCATTGTCGGTCGGCCAGGTCTCGCTCCCGAATTCCCCCGGAGCGGGAATCGTATAGAAGGTCCAGCGCAGCTTTCCTGTCTTCGCGTCCAGCGCCTTCACGCTGCCGCGAATTCCCATGTCCCCACCGCCCATGCCGACGATGACCATGCCGTCGTAATACAACGGCGCGCCGACGATGCTGTAGCCCTTGAGTGGATCCTCCACCTGGTTCGTCCAGAGAACCTTGCCGGTTTTCTGGTCGAGCGCGACAACCTGCGCGTCGAGTCTCCCGGCGAAAACCTTGCCGTCCCCAAGAGCGACACCGCGGCTCACCCAGCCGCAACAGACTTTCACCTTCTCGCGCTCGAGTTTCGCTTCGTAGTTCCAAAGGATCTTGCCGGTGTCGATGCGGACGGCGAATACGTCGTCGGCTCCCGTGATCATGTAGAGGACGCCGTCGTACATGAGTGGCTGTGCCTGGCCGGAATATTGGGCACCGATTCCCGACCCATTCAGGTGTGTGCGCCAGACCGCTTTGACGTCCTTGATGTTCTGCCGATTGATCTGCGCCAGCGGCGAATACCGGTTGTTGGAAAGATTGCCGCCATTGGTGATCCAGCCGGTAGTTGGCGCGGCGACGAGTTGCTTCACGGCGAAGGCGGGCGCCGCCTTGATCGAGTCGGCTGTAGTCTGCGCCCACGTGGCGATCGGCAAAAGGGCCGAAACTATTGCAACGGCGCATCCCGACTGAAACCGGCTTTTCATGGTCAACTCAATACTTCGACAGCCGCGTTTCCTGCGACGTCATGAATTCCAGCAACGCCGGCTTGCCTGCCTGCGTCTGCGCGATGCCGCGCTTGATGGCCGGCACGATCTGCTCGATCGCCGTGACGCGCTCGCCATACCCGCCGAGCGCCTTCGCAAGCGTCGCGTAATCGCCGGAGATGTCGGTTGCCCGGAATTTCTCGGTCGCCTTCGGCATCACCGCCAGCTCGATCGCCATGGAGGAATTGTTCAACAGGATCGACAGAATCGGCAACCGCTCGCGTACCGCGGTCTCGAAGTCCATGCCGGTAAAACCAATGGCGGCGTCGCCCCAAACGTTGATGCACAGCTTGTCGGGGTGAACGAGCTTGGCGCCCATTGCGAGCCCGAGGCCGTATCCGAGCTGCGTCGTCTTGCCCCAGCCGATGTAGGTCAGCGGCTTCTTCGTCCGCCAGAATGGCATGAGCTGGTCGCGCGGGCTGCCGGCGTCGTGCGTGATGATCGTGTTCGAGACATCTACGGTGTGCTGGAGATCCCAGAGCACACGATACGGTGTCATCGGCGTCTCGTTGGACGTGAGGCGCGGCTGCCATTCCCGCATCCACTCGGTGTTGACTGCTTCGATCTCGCCGACGATGCGACCCGGGTCGCGCCGGCTGGTGACATGCTTTCGGCAAGCTTCGATAAGCATCCGCAGTGTGAGCTGCGCGTCGCCGACCAGCGCGTGTTGCGCCAGTACGCACTTGTTGATGTCGACCGGATCGTTGGTCGAATGGATGATCGTCTTGCCCTTCGGAATGGCGATGGCAAACGGCGATTCCGTGAAGCTGCAGCCGATGCCGAAGATCACATCCGCGTTGCGCAGAAAGTGCGGGACGGCCTTGGGGTGGGCGTTGCCTCCCGATCCCAGTGCGAGCGGATGGGTCTCGTCGAACGAACTTTTGCCCGGCAGGCTGGTGCACACGGGAATCGCCAGCAGCTCGGCCAGCTCCTGCAGCTCTTTGTAGGCTTCTGCCCAGTGCACGCCCTGGCCTGCGTAGATGACCGGACGTTCCGCGTGTATGAGCACCTGGGCCGCCTTGGCCACCGCTTCCGGATCCGGTCCGGAGCGCGTGCGCACGACAGGCGAGTATTCCAACGGCTCGGGAACCTCGTCGTCGAACGCGTCGTACGGAATCTCGATGACGACCGGTTGCGGACGGCCGTTCCGAAGCTGCGTGAACGCGCGGCGAAAGATGTTGGGGACTTCGGAGCCAACAGTGACGGGCTCGGCGTGTTTGGAGACACCTGCCATCTGCAGCGTCGAGTTGAAATTGTACGGCACATGCGCGAGACGCCGCGGGTAGCCGGCCGGCAGGACCAGGACCGGCACCGAGTCGCCGTACGCCTGGGCCACACCGCCGTAGGCATTTTCAGCGCCCGGGCCATGTTGCATGCAGAAGGCGCCCATCAGTCGACCGCGCGTGAGACGCGATACGGCGTCAGCCATGTGCAGGCCGATTCGCTCCTGGCGAACGATGACCGTGCGGATGTCGGCAATGGCCGCCGCTTCGAGTAGGGCGTTGCGCGGGTAGCCGAACAGCACGTCGACTCCCTCGCGCTTGAGAATCTCCGCAATCGCGGCAGCGGTTTTCACTTCTTTATGGTCTCCGTTAGGGGATGTCCGCGCCGGACCCTCCGTGGCGGCGCCGGCAAGCGATTCACTATGCCTGCGTTAGCTCTCGGGGACAGCCACCAGGTGGCCAAAGGTTCTTCATTGCGCAGGAAAAGATGACGTTTGTGTCGCGAGGGCTTTTTCGCGGTGCTCACTCAGGATGCGGCCGTCATAACGATGCAGGAAGAGGCACCCGGTGAGGCAGAGCAGGGCACAGCCTGACATGTAGTAGCCCGGCGCCGCCGGCGAACCGGTAGCGGCCACCAGCGCCGTTGCCGCAAGGGGCGCAACACCGCTGAATATGGAAAAGGCCAGATTGAAGGATACCGCCACACCGCTGAAACGGATGCGCGTTGGGAAGAGGTCGGCCGCGACGGCGCTCATCGGGCCGTTCACCAGCGATGCGACGAGTCCTGCGCCCGCAAACAGCCAGAGGAGGCTGAAGCTACGGTTGTTGACGGCTTCGAAGAAGGGGACGCTGAGTACGGTGAGTAACAGGGCGCCGGTTCCGAGGATCCAGCGGCGCGGAATGCGATCGCCCAGCCATGCCGCCGTGAGCAGGCCGAACGACAGCACCGCAAGACACACGTTCTGCGCCTGGATCCCTTCGCTGGGCGTGTAGCCCATGACGCGTGGCAGGAATGCCGGCATTGCGAATAACAGGCCGTTGAATCCAGCAGTGGCGATCATCGAGGAGATGCCGACGATGACCGAAGCGGGTTGCGAGCGGATCAGCTCCACGAACGGCCGGCGCGACTTGGTTTGCTTCAACTGCTGAAATTCCGCTGTCTCCTCCAGCGACAGGCGCAGCCAGAAGCTGATGAATCCGAGCAGGCCGCCGACCAGGAAGCCGATGCGCCAGCCGTATTGGGTCACTTGCGCCTCGTTCAGCGTTTCATGCACACCCAGACTCAGGAGGGACGCCAGGGCCACCCCGGAGTTGACGCAGAAGAAGATGAACCCCGCGGCAAAGCCCGCCGTCCTGGGTGCGGTCTCCACGACATAGGTGATCGCTCCGGGCAGCTCGCCGCCGAGGCAGAAGCCCTGCAGCAGGCGCAGGCAAACCATCAACACCGATGCAGTGACGCCCCAGCTCGCGTAGGTCGGGAGCAGGCCCATCGACACCGTGGACAGGGACATCGCCAGCATCGCAATGATGAAGACTTTGCGCCGGCCGTAGCGGTCGCCGAAATGGCTGAAAATGACTCCGCCCAACGGGCGCGCCAGGTAGCCGACCGCGAACACGGCGAACGACAGCATCAGGGACGTCAGCGGCCGGGTGGCGGGAAAGAAGGCCGCGCCGATGTACTGGGCGAACATGCTGTAAACGACGAAATCGTAGAACTCGAGTGCGCCGCCCAGGCTCGACAGGACGATCACGCGCCACTGCTTGCGCTGGATTCCGGCTGGGGCGATGGCCGCCTCGGCTGTCATGAATTCCCCCTCTCTACCCCCAAGGGGGTCAAACCTTTGTCTGCCGGGCAGTCTGCGTGGGCGGCTCGCCCATGATTAGTGTGGCAGTGGCCAAAGCAGATATGGCCATTGGGAAAAACTGCGCTGCGCCCGTCGTCCCGGCGCGCTCCACAGGGAACCGGCCTTGACCGGGCATATTACCTATGCTACGGGGCAAAAAATGGATACTTAAGACTTCTCAGGTTGACCTGTGGGGAGAAAAATACGGAAATGGTTACTTAGACGAGGTACAAAAACTGTGCGAATCGGATCCAGCCGCAGGGAGTTTCTGAGAGCCGCAGCCGTAAGCGCTGCCGGGCTTTCGCTCTCCGCGCTCGCCTCGCGTCGTGCCCTTGGCCGCTCGGCCACGGAGCCCTTGGGCGCCACGGTCATCAATGACAATGTAGTGCAGATCACGGGTTTGGGCACCAACGCCGTGATCGTCACGAGCCCCGATGGCGCGCTAATGGTCGATTGCGGCGCCGCGGAGCGGTCGTCGGACTTGCTACGGTTCGTGACGAAGTATCCTGGCGGCGGCCGCGTGAACACCCTCTACAACACTCATTGGCACTGGGACCACACCGGCGGCAATGAGCGTTTTGCCAAGGCCGGGGCCAAGCTCGCGGCCCACGAAAATACGAAGCTGTGGCTGGGCGCCGACTTCTACTCCGACTGGGAGCACAAGGCGTACAAGCCGCGCCCGCGCGAGGCATGGCCCACACAGACCTTCTATACGTCGGGGAAGACGACCATCGGCAAGGACGATGTCGTTTATGGCTATCTGCCCCGTGCTCACACGGACGGCGACATTTATATCTTTCTGCCTCGCCAGAACGTTCTGGTGGCGGGCGATCTTGTATCGGTCGGCAGCTACCCCATTCTTGATGTGACGACAGGCGGCTGGATCGGCGGCATGACCGATGCGAGCAAGGCGCTGCTGGGTGTGGTCGATGCGAAGACGATCATCATCCCGGGTTCAGGGCCGGTTCAGACTCGCGCCGACCTGCAGGCACAGTCCGACATGCTCGCCACCATGAACGACCGCCTGAAGGGCCTGTTGCGCAAGGGGATGGGGACCGATGACCTGCTGGCGCAGCCCCCGACGAAAGAATTCGACGCGAAGTGGGGCGATCCGAAGTTGTTTCTGGTGAATGCGTATCGCGGCCTGTGGGGCCACGTGCGCGAGCTGGGAGGCATAGTTTGAAGTGCCGGGCGTGTGAAGATTTGCGTGGAACGAATCGATGAGACGAATCGATACGATGCGTTGTTGGTTGGCCATCGCAGGCTTCGTGCTCGGCGCGAGCGCTGTTGCCGCCTTCGCGCATGACAGCGCTGCACCAGCCGCCGCAACAGAGGCCAAGACGCCACCCGCCCCGAGCGCTGCCGCTGCGCCGCCCGTTGCCGCTGCGCCCGCCGTTGCTACCGCGCCGCCCGTAGCCACCGCGCCCGCTCCTGGCGCGGCCGCAGCCACAGCGCCGGTTGCCGGCGCACCCGCTCCCGCGTCCGGTACTGCTGCCAAGTCCGACGCGCAAGCGTCACCGCACGATCCGGCTGAGTGGGGATTCTTCGACCAGTATTGCGGCAAGTGCCACAACTCGACCGACTGGGCCGGCGGAGTCGCCTTCGACACGATGAGCCCTGACGCGATCGGCGACGACGCCAAGGTTTGGGAAGAGGCCGTGCGCAAGCTGCGCGGGCGACTCATGCCGCCGCCGAACAAGCCGCAGCCGGAGCAACAGGAAGTCGACAAGCTGGTCGGATTTCTCGAAACGCACCTCGACGCATCGGCCACGGCTCACCCGAATCCGGGCGAAGTGGTTCTGCACCGGTTGAATCGCAACGAATACGCCCGTGAGGTGCAGGACATCCTCGGGATCAAGGTGGATGCGGCTGCGCTACTGCCGAAAGACATCAAGACCGACGGCTTCGACAACGTCGCCAGCTCGCTCAGGGTGTCGCCGTCGTTCCTCGATCAATACATCTCCGCCGCACACGATGTAAGCGTCGCGGCCATCGGCAATCCCGCGGCGACACCTGCAAGCGTCACCATTCGCGGCTCCGCTGCCAACAACCAGGAGCTGCACGTCGAGGGACTGCCGCTCGGAACCCGCGGCGGCCTGGTCGCTGAGCATCTGTTTCCCGCCGATGGCGAATACACGTTCAACATCAATCAGAGCGGCGGCTTCGGCGGCGGCTACATAGCAGGCCTCGACAGCCATCAGAAGCTGATCATGACGCTCGACGGCCAGAAGGTCTTCGAGCAGGAGCTGGGAGGCGAGACGGACCTGAAGGCGGTCGACCAGAAGCAGGCGGACGCCGTGAAGGAGATCCGCAAGCGTTTCGAGGGCATCAAGCTGAACGTGAAGGCCGGTCCGCACAAGATCGGTTTCGCCTTCGTCGCCCGGACCTTTGCAGAGTCCGACGATACGCTCGCGCCTCTGGGCGCTACCGGGTTGCCGCGCGTGCCGGGCGTGTTCGGTTTCGAAGTAGTGGGTCCCAACCGTCCGACCGGTATCAGCGATACGCCCAGCCGCGCAAAGATCTTCCTCTGCCATCCCGCCAACGCCGACGAGGAGTTGCCCTGCGCGAAGCGGATCGTGGCCAACATCGCCCGGCATGCATATCGGCGGCCGGTCACCGATGCGGATCTCGCGGCGCCACTGCGCTTCTATCAATCCGGCCGCGACGCCAAAGGTTTCGACACGGGCATTCAACAGGCCGTGATGGCGATCCTGGCGAGCCCGAAGTTCCTCTATCGCATCGAGGCGATGCCGGCAAATGCGACTCCTGGCCAGATCTATCACATCAGCGACGTCGAGCTGGCGTCGCGTCTGTCGTTCTTCCTGTGGAGCCAGGGGCCGGACGACGAACTGTTGCAGACCGCGGTGTCCGGGAAGCTGCATGAGCCTGCCGAGCTTGACCGCGAGATCAAGCGCATGCTCGCGGATGAGCGCTCCAAGTCGCTGGTCACCAACTTCGCCGATGAATGGCTCGACGTCGACGACATGGATGCGATCCAGCCCGACCCCTCGATCTATCCGGAATTCGATGCCGGCCTGCGCGCCGCCTTCCGCAAAGAAATCGAGATGTTCGTCGACAGCGTGTTTCGTTCGGATCAGAGCGTCGTCACGCTGTTGAATGCCAACTACACCTTCGTCAATGAGCGCCTTGCGCTCCAGTACGGTATTCCGAACGTGCGCGGCGAACAGTTCCGGCGCGTGGCGCTGACAGACTCGCATCGCTGGGGACTGCTCGGTAAGGGCACCTTCCTGATGGGAACCTCCTACGCGAATCGCACTTCCCCGGTGAAGCGCGGCGCGTGGATCCTCGAAGTGGTCAGCGGCACCCCGCCGCACGCGCCGCCACCGGGTGTCGAAGCGTTGAAAGAGAACATGGACGGCGCGAAGGCGCAGACGGTCCGCGAGCGCATGGTTGCGCACCGTTCCAACCCGTCGTGCAACGCCTGCCATGGAATCCTGGATCCGTTGGGAT
>FTEM01001663.1_pt1 | contig 16880 bp, 10 predicted proteins | sample 1640201 | NCBI WGS metagenome assembly FTEM01 (sample SAMEA3914816, study PRJEB12502) | metagenome | biome: forest; material: soil | place: USA | collected 2011-09-16 | depth 0.3 m | reverse complement strand
TGCACGTCAGTCACTTTCGTGTCCAGGAAGCTGGTAGCGGCGCTCAAGTCCAGATCACCGGCCTCGAACCTGAACTGCTTTCGCGCGACAACGTCGATACCACGCGTGCGCGCATTCCACGCATTCAGGTAGTAGCTCGCCTGCGTGTAGCCATTGAGCCCGGCAGCGACGAAGGCGGCCGAGACGTTCGCTCCCTGCAGCGGATCGGTGTTGGTAATGACGTTCTTGATGCGCAGATCGTAGGCATCGATCGTGACGGAGCTCGTCGAGTCCGGGCGCAGCACGAGGCCAAGCGACCCCGTAGTCGATTTTTCGGGCTCCAGGGGCTTCGCGCCGAAGGCGGCAGCGCGCGGATCGTTTGCCCGGAAAACCAAAGTGTGCCCCGGGGTGAGAATGCTGATGCCATTGTTGGAGAACGTACTGGTGTAACCGGTGGTCTGCTGATCGATCTCAGCGAGGCTCGGTGCGTGGAAACCGCTGCTGAGCGTGCCGCGCACGGCGATTGCCGGAATGATTTCGTAGCGTGCGGTCAAGCGGTAGTTCGTCGTGCCGCCGAAATCGGAGTAATTCTCATAGCGCCCGGTGACGCCCACGTCGAATTTCTGTGTGACTTTCGCGTCGAATCCAACGTATCCACCACGCACGTTTCGAGTGATCGATCCGGCATCGATCGGCTGGATACCGACGGTCGACGAGCCGGTAGCTGGAATGACTGAGGTGTCGGCCGCAAAATTCACTGTCGGGAATTGCGAGGCGTACTGGTTGTAGATGCCTCCCGCTCCATACAGCGAAGCCACCGTAGAGCCGCCCAGCGGGCCGCTCGTATATCCGATGTAGTCGCCGAAGTCGCCCGTGCCCCAGAGCTCGTTGCGATACAGCGCGCCGGCGGACACCACGGCTGATTGCAGGAAGGACAGTGGGACGGGCCGCGAATAGTCGACGGTAACGCTGGTGGTTCGCGATTTCCAGGAGCCGAGGTAAAAGCTCGTTGGGCTCGATGTGCCCCAGCTTGGATTTACGGTGCTGTAGGTGTGGCGCCCGACCTCGTCGCGGCCGTATGAAACCGCGGCGTCCAGATCCCCGAAGCGCTCATCGGAGAAGCGCGCGCCCCCGACCGCATCCCATTCGCGGGAGGTATATTTCATCCACGGCTGATAGCCGTTGGGATAGAAAGCGAGAACGTCCGTTTCGGATATCTTGTTGGGAATGGTCGCAGTCGGGCTCTGCGTGTTCGCCTTCACGATCCGCTCGGGATTGACGTAATCGTTGGTGGATTCGTCCGTATAGTCGACCCACCCGTAAGCCGTCCATCCCCCCGCGAACGGCAGCTCACCGTTGATGAGTCCTGACCAGTTGTCGCGCCCCGCCTGGCCCCACTGCCCGTACTTTGCAGGAAACGTCGCGTTGCGCGCATCGCCCGTCGGAAATAGCTGACGCCAGTCACCTTCGCTGCGATCGACGTTCGAATTATAGAGGCGCTGCACGTTGACATTCAGGAAGCCGGATTCACCGAGCTTGAATCCCTTGCTGCCGACGTAGTCCTGAGTGTGCCCACCGCCATCCGTATAGCCACCGAGTCGAGCAGTAAGATCGCCGCCGTCGGAATCCTTCTTGAGAACGATGTTTATCACCCCCGCGATCGCGTCGGAGCCGTACTGTGCCGCCGCGCCGTCGCGCAGCACTTCTATATGGTCGACGGCACTGACCGGAATCGCGTTGATGTCCACAACCTGCGCGGCCGGCCACGGGTCTGTGTTGGCGAGCAGCGCCGACACGTTGCGTCTCTTGCCGTTCACGAGAATCAGGGTGTATGCCGGGCCGACACCGCGCAGCGAGGCAGCACGGATGCCCTGGCCTTTGACTGCATTCTGACCTTGCGGGAAGTTGAACGAAGGGTGCAGTTTCGACAGCGCTTGATTGATCGTCACCGCGCCGGTCTCCTGCAACTGCTCGGGCGTGATGACGTCGACCGGCGCCGTGCTCGTCAGGGCGGTCGTGTCTTTCTGGGACGTGCCCAGCACGATCAGCGTGTCGAGCTTGCTCGAGCCGCCGTCCGCATCCGCCACTCTGAGATCGTTTGCATCGGCGACGCGCAGGTCGCTCGGTGCAGGTACGACACCGCTGTTCTCGGCCCCACGCGCCAGCTCCGGCGCAACGGTAGAAAGTCCCAACAATGCCGCTACCGCGACCCTGACAACGGACTGCATTTGATTTACGAGTTTCCTGCAAGGTGATTGTTATGAAGTCACGCGCCGGCTCCACAGCCGCCGCGCGTCCTGCAGAGCAACACCCGTGCCAAGCTGAAGAACTCATGACAATCAAGCAGTTGAGCGTGGATGGGCCCACTGGGCTGCTGCGGTGGCAACACAACTGTTCCCGGGCCAACAGCGGCGCTGCAGCGAGTTCCGCGCGGCCAACTGCGTCTGCAGCAACAGCGACCGCAGCCAACTGTTGCTGTAGCAACAGTTACGTCGCACTGCCTGCTCGCAGGCAGCCCTGGAGGCTGGCTTGGTACTTGCACACACCTCGCAGGCGAGCCGCGTCTCTTTCCTCGCCTGCTGGAGAATCAATCATGTCGGGAGTGCATCGGTCTCTGCTCCGAGAGGCCAGCGGAATGGTGTGGTCACTTGTTGCGAGCATCGTCCTGCTCACGGGCGCCGCCCCCGTGCTGGCGCATCACGCCTTTGCCGCCGAGTACGATTCCGACCTGCCCTTCGAGCTATCGGGTTTCGTGACCAAGGCCAAATGGGTCAACCCGCATAGCTGGCTTTACTTCGATGTGACGGGACCGAACGGCGCGGTCACCAACTGGGGCGTCGAGCTCGCCGCGCCCAATGCGCTCGCCGGCAAGGGATTGGCGAAGACGGATCTGCAGCCCGGTCAGAAAATCAGCGTGAAGGGCTACAAGTCCAAGAGCGGCGGCCCGTACGGCTACGCGGTAACGCTTACCCTGCAGGACGGCCGCACGTTCCAGACGGGCGGCGCGCAAGACGTCCCGGCTGCCGGCGCCAAGAACTGAAGCTGCGGAGAGCGGACGCGTGAACTCACAGCTAACAGCTCGATCTTTCGGACTGGCACTGACGCTTGCGCTGATCCTCGCCGTGGTGGCGCAGCCGGCATGCGCCGCGGACAAGATTCCGCGTCAGCATGGCGGGAAACCTGATTTCTCCGGCATCTGGCAAACGACCAGCGCCGCGGACTACGACCTGGAGCCGCATTCGAGCCGCAAGGACGCGCCTCCGGGTGCAGGCGTCGTCGCAGGCGATTCCATACCCTATCTGCCCGCGGCGCTGACGAAGAAAAATAAGAACTTCGCCGCCCGCGACACCGACGATCCGCGCCTGAAGTGCTGGACGCTTGGAACACCTCGCGGCATCTACTACCCCGAGCCTTTCCAGGTACTGCAGCGCCAGCAGGACGTGACGATCGTTTTCGAGTTCGGCAGTTCGGTACGCACCATCCACACGGACGGCACCCAGCACCCGATCGAAAAGGACAACGAATTCTGGCTGGGAGACTCCCGCGGCCACTGGGATGGCGACACGCTGGTGGTGGACGTCACGGATTTCGCCGACGACACCTGGCTGGATCGCGCCGGCAATTTTCACAGCGACGCACTTCATGTCATTGAGAAGTGGAAATTCCTCGATGCGAACACCATTGATTACCACGCGACGCTCGAGGATCCAAAGGTATTTGCGCACGCGTGGGACATTGACGTGGTGTTATATCGGCATCGCGAGAAGAATTTCCAGCTTATCGAGAACTACTGTTTCACGCTGGATAACGACAAGTTCTACCCGGTGCCCCATGAATAAGTCGCGGGCAAACGCCGTGGGGGCGTTGATGCTCGCACTCTTCACCGGACTGACCCAGTACGCCGCCGCGCAGCCGCCCACCGCACCGCAACCGGCCACCGCCGCGCAACAGTCGGCTCTGGTGCAGCAGTCCACGCCCGCGCAGCCCACCCCGGCCCCGCAGCCCGGCATCCGTTGGGAAAAAGCCGTGCCGAAAATCGTCTCCGGGAAGTGGTCCGGTCCCCGCCTGCCCGACGGGCAACCTGACATCCAGGGCGACTGGTCGAACACCATCGCGAATCACGACAACTTCACCGACCCGCAAGGCGGCATTCCCGGCGACCCCGTGGCGCGCAACCGGAATCGAAGCAAGGGTCCGCGCGAGGAGCGAGCGCCGAGCCGCATCAGCGACCCTGCCGACGGCGAGGTCCCGTTTCAGCCCTGGGCACGCGCCAAGCAGCAGGAGTTCCTGGCGAACTTCTTCGGCGCGACCAAACCCGAATACGTCGAGCCGCTGGCGCGTTGCTGGCCGGGCGGCATTCCGAAATCGTTCTATTGGCATGGCTACGAGATCCGGCAGTACCCCGGCTACGTCCTGTTTCTCTTCAACTCCGGCAATCGCATCGTTCACCTCGACGGCAAGCCGCACCTGCCGCAGAACGTCAAGCTGTGGAACGGCGACTCCCGCGGCCATTGGGAAGGCAACACGCTCGTCGTCGATACCACGAACAACAATTCGAAGGCCCGCTTCGGGCGGACCGGAGAATTCGCGAGCGAGAACGTGCACATCACGGAGCGTTTCATCTTCGGCAACGATGGCAAGCGCTACAACTACGAGGCGAAGTTCGACGACCCGACCGTCTATACGCGTCCGTGGACGGCGACGATTCCCGCTCGTCGTTACACCGTGAACGATAAACCCGACGAATGGCACTTCGAGATCACACTTGCGAATGCGCCCGGGAAAGCGCCGATCGTCGATCACTACGAACGGATGTGCGTGGAGAACAACGGACCCTTCGGTCAACTCTCGGTCACCCAGAAGAAATAGGACGCCCATGTCGACCGTCATGACCGTCGCGCAAGCGATCGAAGCTTCCAACTTCGGCGTGGCCATCGCCGAGTCGCGTTACGCCTTTCCGATCATCGAGGGCATCCATCTCATCGCCCTGTCGATCTCGGTCGGCCTTATCTTCCTGACCGATCTGCGCCTGCTCGGCGTCTTCCTGCGCCACATTCCGGCGGTCGACGTGCACAAGCAGTTGCGGCCCTATGTGTTCGGCGGCTTCGCGATCGTCTTTCTGTCCGGCGGCCTGCTGTTCTGGGCCGAGGCGGCGACAGTCATGCAGAGCCCGCCCTGGCCGTTCAAGTTCCTGTTCATTCTCCTGGCAGGACTCAACGCAGCGTACTTCGAATTCGTGACTGTCAAACGCCCGCAGGGCCGCGGCACGTTTGCGCTCATTCCGCGCGGTGTCAAATACGCAGGCGTCGCGTCCATAGGGCTGTGGACGCTCGCGATCATTTGCGGACGCCTCGTGGCCTACATCCCGAAGTGGCCCTGAGCCTGCAGTGGCCACTCCCGACATCCTGACCTGGATACAAACGAGTACCCTGGGTCACGCGATCAGCAAGTCCAACCACCTGCTCATCGCCGCCTTCCAGGTCGTTCACGTGATGGGCTTCGTGTTGCTGTTGTCATCGCTCGTGCTCATCAGTCTGCGGCTGCTGGGCGTCACTCTTGCCAATCACACGATTCCGCAGGTCGCGCGGCAGACCTCCCGACTTCTCTGGTTGGGCCTGGCTCTTGCGGTCAGCAGCGGCGCGCTCATGTTCATCGGCAGCCCCCGGCACTATTACGACAACCCGGCGTTCAGAACGAAGATGCTGCTGCTGGGGGCCGCGGTGCTGATCCAGATCGTCCTGTTCCAAAGGGTGGCGGCGCGCGAGTCGGCGCATAGGATTCTGGCCAGGGTCAGCGTCGCCGTCTCGCTCCTGCTCTGGTTTGGCGTGAGCATGGCCGGCCGGGCCATCGGCTTCGTATAAGAACGCGTCCGGCTGATGCGCTGCGCGTTGCGCCCCGCTGCTGCGCGATTCAGTTCGCCGCCACCAGCGCCGGCCGGCCTACATACATCTCCGGAAAGAGCTGCTTCAGGTGCTCGATCTTGGGCAGATCGTTGATTGCGATGTAGGGATCGCGCGGATTGTGGAAGAGATAGTCCTGGTGGTAGGTCTCAGCCGGAAAGAATCCCGTGAGTGGATCGACGCGAGTGACGATCGATCGCGGGAATACATGAGCCTGCTGCAACTGCGCGATGTAGGCGAGCGCGATCTTCTCCTGCGACTCATCACTGTAGAAGATCGACGATCGGTATTGCGTCCCGGTGTCCGGTCCCTGCCGGTTGAGTTGAGTCGGGTCATGAGCCACTGAGAAATAGACACGCAGGATTTCGCCGTAGGAAATCTGCTTGGGATCGAATTTGATCTGCACCGACTCGGCATGCCCGGTTCTGCCGGTGCTCACGGTCTCGTACTCGGCCGTATCCTTCTTGCCTCCGGCATAGCCTGAGAGAACTTGCCGCACTCCCTTGACGTGCTCGAACACGCCCTGCACTCCCCAGAAACAGCCACCCGCGACCACCGCGGTCTGCAGAGCCCCCTCACTCTTGGGGTTGTCCAGCGTCGGGGCTGGAATCGACACCGCGCTCTCGGCCGCGCACGCCGCCTGCAAGCCGGTAAGCGCGAACGCAAGACATAGCGCAATAAAAGCTCTCGGCATGTTCATGAAACTCTCCGCGCTGGGAGCCGTTGCGCTTTAGCCGAATGTGAATGAAAAGGCCTGCGCGCCCGGATCCAGAAATTCGATGGTAAACGTTCTGTCCTGCACATCGTGCGACTGGCGGATGAGCTGGTAAAGCCTCTGCTCCGTCACGACCCCGTCGCCTTTCGCATCGCTGTCCACGCCATGATCATCCCCCGGGGCGGCGCCGTCGAGAAGAACCCGAAAACGAATGGGCTTGCCGTCCGCCGCCGGTCCCAGCACGAGATGCAGGTCGCGGGCGTGGAACCGGAAGACGATGCGCCCGGGCGCCTTATCCAGGACGCCTTTCTCGCCCTGGACCGTCCAGGCACCGCTCAGGCCCCACTCATTCAGGCGCAGGGCGGCAGGCACCGTATAGGAGCCCGACCGATCCTTGGCGAGACTCTCAGGCGATTTGAAATTTTCCCCACGCGCGTAACCGATGTAGGTCTCCGGTGACTGAACGTCCTTGTCGTTCGCAGCCGCCTCGATCCCGGTGCCGTGCGCGCTCACCATGCCTCCGGGAACGTCGTGATAGCCGGCTTGCATGAGCATTTTCTGGATCAGCCGCTCCGACTGTTCGTAGTCGCCTTCTCCGAAGGCGTGGCCGCGAACGCGGCCCGTAGCGTCGACGAAATAGTCCGCCGGCCAATAGTTGTTGAAGAATCCCGACCAGATCGCGTAGTTGTTATCGATGGCGACCGGATACGTTATTCCCAAGTCGTGCACCGCGCGCCGCACGTTGTCGAGGTTCTTCTCGAACGCGAATTCCGGCGTATGGACGCCAAGTACGACGAGCCCGTGGTCTTTGTACTTTTGCGCCCAGCCTCGCACGTAAGGCAACGTCCGCAGACAGTTGATGCACGAGTAAGTCCAAAAGTCGACCAGGACAACTTTGCCGCGCAATCCTTGCGGGGTCAGCGGCGGGCTGTTCACCCACGCCACCGCACCGCTGAGATCGGGAAAGTCGCCTTCGACCGGAAGGTCATCGCCGGCCGCCTTTTTTGAATCGTTCGCCGCCATGCGCATCGCACCGGCCGCCATCATGCCGCCGCCCTGCATTGCCGGTCGCGGTTGCACCTTATCGAGCAAGCTCTGTTCGATGCGCGAAGTGCTCGCCAACGACAACTGCGTCAACAGTCCGGTATCCCATCCGAATCCGATGACGACGACGGCTGCGAGAACGGCGACTCCCAGGCCGCGGCGCACCCATTCTCCGGCGCCGAGAGATTTTTTCAGTGCGGCGAATACACGACCGCCGATGAGAAGCGCAAGCGCCAACGAGGTCGCGGCACCGGCGGCATACATGAGCAACAGAACGGTCGTCCGCGCGCTGGCTCCCTGGATCGCAGCGCCAGTCAGAATCAGACCCAGAATCGGGCCTGCGCATGGCGCCCACAAAAAGCCCGTGGCAATTCCAAGAACGAAGGATGTAACGATCACACCGCGTGCGCTGCCGCCGGCCGATGCGGATTCCGACAAGCGATTTCCCAACGCGACGACCGGCCTCATCAAGTGGTCCGCGAGGGACGGGAACAGCAGCAGCACCCCTAACACGGCCAGCAGGATCATCGCGCCGACACGACCGAACTCGTTCGCCCGCACGACCCAACCACCGCCGACAGCGGCGAGCGTCGCGACGGCGGCGAATGTCAATGCCATGCCGACGAGCATGGGAAGCACACTGCGCACGAACGGCTGTCCCGCGCGGGCGAAGACAAACGGCAACACCGGCAGAACGCACGGACTCAGGATCGTCAACACGCCGCCAAAATACGCAAGCAGGAACAGGATCAAGGGAACCCCCGATATAGCCTCAGCGGGCGCAATTTTGCGCTATATTTGTCCCGATACAGCGAAAATCGCACTGAGAGTCCGGACGATGAATGCGAGCCAGATCGATGCCGCGGCCCTCACGACGTTCGAGGTCGATCCCGATGGCGCGCAGCAGTCATTCTGACCCTCGAGACGGGCGGCGGGTTCGCAGTCTCATTCGTGGCATCCCCCGATTTCCTGGCGAGCTTCGCCAAGTCGATCTTTGGCGACGCACTCTCCGATCCCCTCGCCCAGGATCACGCGCCGCGCTGCTCATAGAGCCGGTCAGCGACTTTCCGTGTCCTGACGTATCGCAGGACGGAGCTGGCGCGGCACCACCCGCAAGCCACGACGCCTTGCTGGCGCGGCACTACCCGGCAAGCGGTGATACCGCTACCATTGCCGCCGGCCCGCATCGGGCCCGGCGGTGAGGAACGCGTGGCAATGGGTCAGCAACGTCTGCGTACGGCCTGGCTCATCTGCGCCGGTTTATTCCTCTTGTCGGCAGCCGCGCGCGCGCTTGCGCAACAGATTGCGCTGACTGCCTACAAACCGAGCAGCATCTACTCCCTCGGCGAACCGGTCGGCTGGCAGATCGCGTTGCTCCCCGGCGCCGCGCCCGCCGGCCAATACACCTTCACGATCAAGAAAAACAACTTCGAAGTCATCAAGTCAGGTCAGTTGGATCTGTCGAGTGGTGCGGCCGCCATCGAAGTCACGCTGCACGAACCCGCCATGCTTTACGTGCAGGTGTCGCCGCCGCCCGGCGCTGGCAAGGAAATTGTCGTCGGTGCCGCGGTCGCCCCGGAAAGACTGCAGCCGTCACTGCCGCGCCCGCCCGACTTCGACAGCTTCTGGGCAGCGAAGATCAAGCTGCTGCAGCGAATCCCTGCGAATCCTGTCCTGACTCCCGGGACGAGCGAACTGCCTGCAGTCGAATACGCCACGCTCACGATGGACCACATCAACGGTGGCCATGTCCACGGCCAGCTCGCCAAGCCTGCGAAAGCGGGAAAGTTTCCGGGGCTGCTCATCCTGCAATGGGCAAGTCCTCCCTATCCACTGCAGAAACAATGGGTGACGGACCGCGCCGCGGAGGGCTGGCTCGCGTTGAACATCGAGCCGCACGACGTTCTCCCGGACCAACCGGCCGCATACTACGAAGCATTGCCTGCCGCGTTGAAGAACTATCAGACCATCGGCGACGACGACCGCGACAAGAGCTACTTCCTGCAGATGTATCTGGCTGACTATCGCGCCGTGGAGTACCTGGCGAGCCGGCCGGACTGGGACGGCAAGACACTGATCGTCATGGGCACCAGCATGGGCGGCCAGCAAAGCCTGTGTGTCGCCGGCTTGAATCCACGCATCACCGGCTTGATCGTCAACGAGCCAGCGGGGGCGGACGCCAACGGTCCGCTGCATGGGCGCGCCGCCGGTTACCCGAACTGGCCGTCGGACAATCCGCAGATCATGCGGGCAGCGCAGTATTTCGACACGGTCAACTGCGCGGCCCGCATCAAGGCGCCGTCGCTGGTCGCGATGGGATTCGTCGACACGATCGCGCCTCCAGTGGGCATCTGGGCGGCTTTCAATCAGATCCGGGCGCCGAAGGAAGCGGTGCCGATGATCGATTCACCGCATAACAACTTCGCAACACCGGAGCAACAGCTTCCCTACACGCGCCGCTCGGCGCAGTGGTTGGGCTTGCTGGTACACGGAAACAGTGCGCTGCCCGCCGGCGATGAGCCCAGTCCCCGCACCGACGCCAACTCCTTGCTTGCACACAACATGTTGTTGGCGAAGGCCAGGCAAGGACACATCGACGTCTACTTCCTGGGCGACTCCATCACGCGCCGCTGGGGTGCCGCGGACGATCGCTACCAGGCGCTGCTGGCCAACTGGAAACACAACTTCTTCGGCTGGAATGCCGCCGACTTCGGCTGGGGCGGTGATACGACGCAAAACATCCTGTGGCGCCTGGCTCATGGCGAGCTTGACGGCGTCAACCCGAAAGTCATCGTACTGCTGGCGGGAACCAACAATGTAGGCAAGGCAGGGCCGCTCAAGTGGAACGGCGCAACCGCAGCCGACGTCGCGGCCGGCGTGCATGCAATTCTGGTCGCGTGCCGGAAGCAGGCGCCCGCTGCAAAAATCGTCCTGATGGGCGTTACGCCGCGCAACGACGACATGGGAATGATGCCGGTGATCGACGCAGTCAACGCGCGGATCGCAAAATTTGCCGACGGCCGGAGCATTCGCTACCTGAATATCAACGCTAAGCTTGCTGATAGCCGCGGCCGGCTCTACGCCGGAATGACCGACCCCGACAAGCTGCACCTCACGGTGCCGGGGTATCAGGTCTGGGCGGATGCTCTGAAGCCGGTGCTTACGGAGTACCTCGGGGCGCCCGCGGGCATTGACTCGGCGCCTCCCGCCACAGGGGACCCCAGTGCGACGGCTGCGCACTAGCGGTAACGCCACTTCCAGAAGGCGCTGAGAACCACGTGCGTACCAGGTCGAGATTCTGTTGCAGCAACTGCCGTGGAATGCCGTCGCACGAGTCCGGCGGAATTTCCTTGGTATCCAATACCAGATCGATCTGTTCGCGCGAATCCCGGTCCAGCATCCAATTCATGGAAGGTTGCACTGCCCCCGTACCGGAGAGCGGTTTAGGCAATCGCAGCTCCGCGAATTGGTCGTTACAGCCATTCGCAAGCGCACGCAGATCGACCTCCGCGCTGACGCCACGGCCCCCACGTGTGCTGAACGAGCCCGAGAGCGGTCCGAAAAAATCCGCGCCCGGCGGCCAAGGCGCAGAATCCTCGGCAACGGCGTTCTGCGCGTGGTTCGTCCTGGCCGCCGACTCGCGAGCTGGATCCGTCGGCCAGCAGATGTAGCCATTGCCGTTGGTTGGCGAATTGTCGAGCACCAGCACACGGACCTGGGCTTCAGTGATGAAGCAGTCGGAGGCTGCACCGCCGGGACTCGCACATGCACCAGGCGCCGCAACGTCCCGAATCAGACCCGCGTCGCGCAACTCCTTGATGATCTGAGCCAACACCAGGGCGCCGCTGGCCTCGACATAACCGCCATCCCCGAGACGGTCCCAGATACCCCCGCGTTGTGGCTTGCCGCCGGCACTCGTCGCAGGAAGATCGGCCATTCTGACGACGCCCACGGGACTGATATACGGAAATCGCGCGCTGTTGTGGACTGCCTGCGCCAGAGTCAGCGACCGCGTGGCAAATCGACTCGCGAGCAGGTTGAACGCATCCTGACGTGCCAGTGTGAAATTCGACTGCATGACCACCTGCCCGGCCTTGATGGCGGTGGAATTGAGCGCCAGCGCCGGCAATGGGTTCGCACGGCTACCGCTCATATAAAGCGCCGTGAATGCTTGCGTCCAGGGGTTGCCGGCCGGCGTGGGATCGGCATCGGCGCAGCGACTCCTGAGCTCATCCCAGTCGCTCGCCCAGACCTCTTCCAGGCCGCGCGACCGGTCCCATGCGCTCACCGGAATCGGCAGGAATCGCTGCAGCAGGTCCGGAAACAACATCATGCCCACCACACTGGCCAGGTGATCCCGGCCGGTGAAACTGTCAGCCGTATCCCGCACCCGGCGGCAATCCGGACTCTTTGCGGCCACGCGCCGAGTCAGATCCACCGTCGTGACGAAGGCCGCGGCCCCAAGGCTTCCTCCGGAAACGCCGCTGATCACGAAGATGTTGTCAGCGAAAGCCTTCGAGCTGTCGCGCGCCTCGTCTTCGAGCTTACCCAGCGCCGAGGTGGTCCAATACGCGGCGCGCGACGCGCCTCCCGCGGAGGCTACGAAGATGACGGGAGCGGACCGATCCGCACGCCGCTGTTGCCAACTTACGAAGAAAGCAGCCAGAGGAGCCTGCGGCTGAAGGCGTTGCATCCCCGCGACCGCGGGCGCAACCGGATGATTCTCGTTCCAATAGCTGAACACGAACAAAGCTACGCCGGCCACCCACGTCAGGCTCGGAATCCCGAGCGACTTCGGCAGGTACGTGAGAATGAATCCTCCGAACACCGTCCAGGACATGAGCGCGAACAACAGCAGCGCCGGCGCCCCGACTGGTCGGGCCACATGCTGCAATCCGATGGGGATGGCCAGCCACAGTCCGAACGATACGAGGAACAGCGAGGCGATGAAGACCCGCGCCCAGCAGGCCAGGGCGTCAAAGTGCTCGACATTCTCCCGGCCGCGCTTTTTCCAGCGCTGTACCCACTCGCTGCCGTGTCGAGTAGCCACCTTGCGCCGGAAAACGAGAATGGCGAAGACGAGCGCGCACGAGACGATCAGAACGAGACCTAGCGGCCAGAGGTGTTTGTTCAACAGCAGCACGACGGCCACCGGCAGCCCTGCAACTACTGCAAGGATGCGCGGCAGATACGTCGTGACGCGCAACGCAAACGGCTCGGAGCAACAGACTCCCACCAGGTCCGGCTTGAAGCGCCGACCCACGAGCAGGCGAGCGACGTACCACGCGGACACCATCCACGCGACGTAAGCGACCTCAAATGAAAATTCCTGCGAATAAAGATGCGTGGTGTTGAGGATGCCGGTGCCGCTGCCGCGGTCGAACGCCACCAGAGCCTCCTTCGCCTGCGGCACGAGCAGCAACGCGAGGTCGCCCACGATCACCGTGAGCAGCGGAAAGATGCAGAGCCAGAGAATTCGGCCCAGATAGATCAGGCGCGGGATGCCGCGCTCATCCGCCGCCGCCTCCTCGGGTGTCCGTTCCTGAGTCTCTTGCGGCGACCATAGCCCCGAGCACTTCATAACCTGCCCCCTGCGCCCACCCGTTCCTTGTGCCTCGCACTATATTGCAGGGAACATCACGCACGCACGGTTTTGCGCATCGGGCGTGAGAGTCCGCGCTCTCCAGCCAGATCGACACACCTGATCGACCTTCAGCGCTTACGCAGGCAGGTGAACCGTAAACTCGCTTCCCTGGCCCAATCCGCCGCTCGCGGCAGTGACGCTACCGCCGTGCAACTCGACGAAGTTGCGCACCAGGGCAAGCCCGATTCCGAGCCCCGAGCGGGAATGAGCGTCACCCTCGTCTGCCTGTCTGAACAGATCGAAGATGTTCGTCAAGCCCTCAGGCGTCATCCCGATGCCGGAGTCCTTGACGCGCACGACAGCCTGGGCGTCTCGCAACTCAATCGACAGCGCGATCGCGCCGCCCGGGTCCGTGTACTTCGATGCGTTCGCGAGCAGATTGACGAACACCTGTTCCAGGCGATCCGGGTCGCCCTGCAGCCACACCGGTTCATCGGGAGCAGCGACGCTCAGGCGGTGGCGGCGCTCGCTCAGATTCGACTCGAGAGTAGCGATGGCATTGATCGCGGCGACGCGCAAATCGATTCGCTCGCGCCGCAGGCGCAGGCGGCCGCTGGTGATCCGCGAAAGATCGAGCAGGTCGTCGACGAGTTGCGTCATGCGCCGCACCTGGCGTTCGATCAGCGCTTTTGCTTTCTGCCGCGTGAGCGCCTCTGCGGTGTCGTTTTCCAGGAACGCCAGCGCGTTGCAGATCGATGCGAGGGGGCTGCGCAGCTCGTGCGACAGGGTCGCGAGGAATTCGTCCTTGCGGTGACCGGCGGCGACCAGTTCTTCCGCGCGCCGGACGATTGCCAGCCCGCGGGACACCCGGTCCGCGGTGGGATCATTGACCTCCACGCGCATGAGGTAATCGTCGACGTATTGGGACGTTGCCACGCGCGGACTTTCGGCTCGGTCGCTCTTACACTCAGTTAAATCGCGCATAGGCCCTCCGATTTCAGACACTTGCAATCAACTCCCAAGTGCCGTCTAACATTGCCGGCCCGTTTCGGGCGCAGTTCCTCCCCCTCGTTGAGTGCAATCTGCGACGGTTCCGCTTGTCCTTCTGTGCGCTAGCCGACATTGCCTTCCTGCGGTGCCTCATGCCCTTTCCCGGTGCTTGCGACCGCGCCTTTTTCAGGCTCGCCCCATCATTCAGGTGTGTGGCGTGCCGACGGTGTTCGGTTTCCTCGCTGTTAGCGCAACCACGTATGTACCGTTGCGTACGGACTGCAACCGAGCGCGGCGGGTATGCTAGGGGCATGACTGAAAACACCCTCTCCCCCGAGCTGCTGCGCAAAGTCGACGCTTACTGGCGCGCAGCCAATTACCTGTGCGTCGGCCAGCTCTATCTGTTCGACAATCCGCTGCTGAAAGCGCCGCTGACGCTGGCGCACGTGAAGCCGGTTCTGCTTGGACACTGGGGCACCACGCCGGGCCAGAATTTCATCTACGCGCATCTGAACCGGGTCATCCGCAAGTACGACCTCGACATGATCTACGTTTCAGGTCCGGGCCACGGCGGCCCGGCAGTCGTGGCCAACACCTACCTCGAAGGCACCTACAGCGAGATCTACCCGGACATCAGCCATGACGAGCCGGGTCTGAAAAAGCTGTTCACGCAGTTCTCCTTCCCGGGCGGCATTCCCAGTCACGCCTCGCCCGAGTGCCCCGGATCGATCCACGAGGGCGGCGAGCTCGGCTACTCGCTCAGTCACTCCTTCGGGGCAGTGTTCGACAATCCGCGCCTGACGGTGGCCTGCGTCGTGGGCGACGGTGAGGCGGAAACCGGTCCGCTGGCGACCGCGTGGCATTCCAACAAGTTCCTGAATCCGGCGACCGACGGCGCAGTGCTGCCGATCCTGCATTTGAACGGCTACAAGATCGCCAATCCGACGCTCTTCGCCCGCATCAGCCGCGAGGAGCTGGAGCAACTCCTGCGCGGTTGTGGCTGGATACCGGCCTTTGTCGAGGGGCACGAGCCCGATCTCATGCACGAGGCGATGGCTACCGCACTCGATGCAGCCGTCGAGCAGATCAAGGCCATCCAGAAAGAGGCACGCGAGCACGGCACGACCACGCGGCCCCGATGGCCGATGATCGTACTCAACTCACCCAAAGGCTGGACGGGACCCAAGGAAGTTGATGGCGTGCAGATCGAGGGCACGTTTCGGGCGCACCAGATACCGCTGGCCGTTTCGGCGAGCAAGCCCGAGCACGTCGCGCTCCTCGAAAGCTGGATGCGCAGTTACCGGCCCGCTGAGCTGTTTGACGAGCAGGGGTGTTTCCGCCCGGAACTGGCAGAGCTGGCGCCGACAGGGGAACGGCGCATGGGCGCGAACCCACACGCCAATGGTGGAATCCTGCTGCGCGACCTGCGCATGCCTGACTTTCGCGACTACGCGCTCAACGTGCGCTCGCCTGGATTCGGCGGTCCCGGCGACACCCACGTACTGGGCCGCTTTCTGCGCGACGTCGCCAAGCTGAACGCGGAGCAGCGCAATTTCCGCATTTTCGGCCCTGACGAGACACTCTCGAACGGACTCGAAGCGGTGTTCGAAGCCACCAACCGACAGTGGCTGGCGGATGAAATCAAGAATGACGAATTCCTCGCACGCGACGGACGTGTGATGGAGATGCTGAGTGAGCATCAGTGCGAAGGCTGGCTGGAGGGTTACCTGCTCACCGGACGGCACGGCTTGTTCAATTGCTACGAAGCATTCGTGCACATCGTCGACTCGATGTTCAACCAGCACGCGAAATGGCTGAAGGTCACGGCTTCCCTTCCCTGGCGCCGCAAGATCGCCTCGCTGAACTACCTGCTGGCGTCGCACGTCTGGCGGCAGGATCACAACGGCTTCACCCACCAGGATCCCGGCTTCATCGATCACGTCGTCAATAAGAAGGCCGGGATCGTCCGTGTCTATCTGCCGCCGGATGCCAACTGCCTGCTCTCAGTGATGGATCACTGTCTGCGCAGCCGCCACTACGTCAATGTTGTCGTCGCCGGAAAGCATCCGGCACCGCAATGGCTCACGATGGATGCCGCCGTGGCTCACTGCACCAAGGGCATCGATATCTGGCAGTGGGCGAGCAACGATCACGATGCGGAGCCGGATGTAGTGATGGCGTGCGCCGGCGATGTGCCAACACTCGAAACACTCGCCGCCGTTTCCATCCTGCGCCAGCACCTGCCGAACCTGCGCGTCCGGGTGATCAACGTTGTGGACCTGATGAAGCTCGAGCCGAAGAGCGAGCACCCGCATGGCCTGAGCGATGCAGACTTCGATTCCCTCTTCACGGTGAACAAGCCGGTCATCTTTGCCTTCCACGCTTACCCCTGGCTGATCCATCGGCTGACCTACCGCCGCACGAACCACTCGAACATTCACGTCCGCGGCTACAAAGAGGAAGGCACCATCACCACGGCGTTCGACATGACGGTGCTCAACGATATGGATCGGTTCCATCTGTCGATGGACGTGCTCGACCGCCTGCCGCACCTCGGCAGCAAGGGTGTGTATCTGAAGCAACTGCTGCAGAACAAGCTCATCGAGCACAAGCGCTACATCGGCAAGTTCGGCCAGGACATGCCGGAGATCCGCAATTGGAAGTGGGG
>FTEM01001717.1_pt1 | contig 17005 bp, 11 predicted proteins | sample 1640201 | NCBI WGS metagenome assembly FTEM01 (sample SAMEA3914816, study PRJEB12502) | metagenome | biome: forest; material: soil | place: USA | collected 2011-09-16 | depth 0.3 m | reverse complement strand
TTCGCGTGCACTGCGTACGCCGCGACGGTGATTACCTCCGCGAGGTCCTGCCGCTCATGGGGCACCTCGAGATTCACGGTGGTGAGTGGAACGCGCCGCATCACGCGGGGCTCCTGATCATCGAGGCGATCGCCCACTCAGAATTTCTCGTGATCGGCGTGCGGCAAGAGCGCGGCTGGACGTTTGCATTGGACAACACAGGCGGCCGCACACGGCTCGCGGTCACCGTCGGCGACATGGAAGTCGACCTCGAGCCGGGACAGCGCCTCGAGGCGCCTCCGCTTTATATCGGCACAAGCACGGGCTCGCTGGACGACGCGATCAATCTCTCGCTGACGCATCTGCGCACGCGCATCTTGCCGGCGCCGTTGCAGAATGCGCCATGGGTCAGTTACGACATCTGGTCAACCGACGCAACGGACGTCGAGAGAAACATCCACGCAGAGATTGCTTTCGCGGCGCGGTACGGAATCGAGCTGTTTTATCTCGATGCCTCCTGGTATCGAAACTCATCCCTCAGAGGTACAGGCGACTGGGGCAAGGGCCTGGGTTCTTACCAGGAGGATCGCGTCAAGTTTCCCCGCGGCTTGCGCTATCTGTCCGATCAGGTGCACGCCGCCGGCATGAAATTCGGTTTATGGGTCGGCCCCAACGTCGTCGACGTCGCCCTGGTTCCCGGGGAAATTCCCGAGAAATGGCTCGCTCAGGTTGACGGCAAACCGCGGGAGCTGAGCATCGACGGGTGGGAGCACAAAGTCGTGCAGGCGTGCCTCGGCTGCTCCGACTATGCGCAACACCTGATGACCGAGCTCACACGCCTCGTCAAGGACTACAACCTCGACTGGATCAAGTGGGACAACTCTGGAATCCCGGGCTCGCCGGCGCAGTGCACGCGCGCCGATCATGGTCACGCGCCGGGGGATGGCAGCGCCGCGGCCCTTGCCAACGAGTACGCGATCTTCGGACATTTGCATCGCACATTCCCCCAGCTCACGCTGGAGCAGTGCGGTTATGGCAGCCGCTTGGACTATGGCCGTGCAGCCTACATTCGCGCGAACTGGTGCAGTGACACGACGTTCCCCTCTGAACGCGTGCGCGCCAATGCGATGGCTTGCGCCACGGTGTACCCATCGGCATGCAATGCGTCCTGGATCGTGCGCGAGGACAAGGGATTCTTCGCCTACGACGAGGCGCATCGCATCGATGCCGGCATCCGCAGCCGGATGATCGGTCTATTCGGTGTCGGCACGCTGAATGGGCAGATGTCGCAACGGGCCTCGCAGTATCCGCCGCAAATCCTGGAGCGGCTCACGCACAACATCCGCCTCTACAAGCAGTTCCGGCACCTGCTTGGGAAGCAGGTGAGCTTTCCGTTTCAGCCGCATGGCATGAGCCCGCAAGGTTGGCAGGCGGTGCAGTTTACCGCCGACACCGGACTCGAGGCGGTAGTGATCTGCTTTCGTGGCGCCAGTGCGCAGGCCGATGCGACTGTGCCGCTCAGCCGCCTGCGCGCGGCTGCGACCTATCGCGTACGACGCCTCGATGCGCGGACCGAGGAAGCAAACAGCGGCAGGGAGCTGATGGCATCCGGGCTCGGTGTCCATCTTGCGCAAGCGGATGCCTCCGAGATCCTGCTTCTCAAAGCGGAGGCGTCGTAGACGATGCGCGTCCCCTGTTCCGTTCTTGCCGCTCTGGCATTTCTGTCCGCGAGCGCACACGCGGATCGGCGCAGTGACGCCGAGACCGGCTGGACCCTGAAGACGCAGGACACCGAGATCCGGGTGGGACTCGATGCCGGCCTTCCTGCCATTCTGTCGCTGCACGCACCCACATCCTCCTGGAATTGGATTCAGGCGCCCAACCGGGAAACGCTGCCGGCAGCGGTCGACGTCGACGGCAGGACGCGCAACATCAAATGGACTTTCAAAGACGCGGATTACAGTGCCGTCGATCAACACCTGGAGCTGACATTCGTCGCGGCGTCTCCCGCCCTCGAGCTGCGCTCCATTTGGCAGGCAGCGCGCGGCCGGGGACCGATCGAGCACTGGCTTACATTCAAAAACGCGACCGCATCGCGCATCACGCTCGGTCCGCAGCCGAGTCTTCAGCTACCGGTGGTCGCAGCTCCGCTGCAGCAGTACGTCGAGTCCACCCAAGTGCGGCGAGGCGGTGCCAATGCGCTCACGCAAGGCGGGGTGCTGAGTCAGCCCGTCAGCCGCAATTGGGAAGTGACGCTTGCCACGCGCCCCTCCGATGGCAGTGGCAGCGTTTACTCCCTGCAGGCGGATGCCGTTTCGCAGGTTCCGTTTCTGAATTTGCAAGTCGAAGCGGCACATGGGATGTACGTGGGCTGGAAGTTCTCGGCGGTCGGGGAGCTCTTCGGCAAAGGCTACGAGGATCATCTCGAGTTGTCGGTGGGTCTGACGAAGGATTTCAAGACGGACGTCTTTCCCGGCGAAACGTTTCTGATCCCTGCGGCGTTTGTCGGAACCTACATCGGCGATCAAGAGGAGGGGTCCTACACGGTGCATCGCTACGTGATGGAATCTCTCCTGCCACCGCGCGGCCCAGCTCCGTACCCGACACTCGCCTACAACTACTACCTGGACGGTGGCGAGCCCGGTACGCAGGACGAAGCGGCAGTGCTCTCGAGCGCGGCCCTCGCCCACGAACTGGGCTTCGAGACCTTCGTCGCCGATGCCATGTGGTTTCCGGAGTCCGGCGACTGGCGCTGGGATCCAAAGCGCTTTCCGCGTGGCGCGCGTCCGATCGCAGATTACCTGCACCGACAGGGCATGAAGTTCGGATTGTGGATGGCCTGGACGCATGGCAGCCGCTCCACCGATCCCGGCGCCATGACCTATGCGCGTTACCCTGAATTCTTCGCGGCACCGCCCAAGTGGCCGCAAAGCGGCAACATCAACTGGGAAGCGCAGATCGATGTCGGTAACGAGGCAGCGCGCGCCTGGGTCGAACGCGACACCGAGCGCGCCGTGCGCGAATTCGGGCTCGACTACCTGAAGACGGACTACAGCCCGATCGCGATCGATTCGCTGGCCCAGACGCGGCGTGGACAGCACCGGACCGATGTCAGTTACTGGTCGACGCTCGGCTACTACCGCGTGCAGGAATCCTTGCTGCATAAGTTTCCGGGAATCACGCTCGAAGGCTGCTCTGCCGGCGGCCGCATCAAGGATTTCGGCAACATCCAGCACGCGCACTACGTGGTCGGCACCGATACGCTCTCGGCGCTTTCGAATCGCCAGTCAGTCTACGACACGAGCGTCATGTTTCCGCCGGCAACCATCCAGCTTTACACGTACGAGCGTTTCTTCTCGCAGGTGGCAGACGCGCCCGAGCCTTATCTGTGGCGCTCGGCCATGATGGGTGCGTGGCAGATGGACCTTACGCAGAGCGCGAAGCTCACGCAGCAGCAGAAGACGCAGATCAAGCGCGCTACCGAGATCTACAAGTCGTGGATCCGCCCGGTGCTCGCAGATCCCAAGGTGCACCGCATTCTGCCACGGGCGGACGGGACCCATTGGGATGGGCTTTTCTACTGGAATGACACGATCCAGCGCGGCACCGTCTACTTGTTCAGACCCAACAGCGAGCGCAGCCGGCAAGTGATCTATCTCAAGGGCCTCGATCCGGTTGCTCGTTATCACATCCGTGGCGAGGACGGCGCAATTGCCGAGCAAACCCAATCGGGGCGCGCGCTGATGGAAGAGGGCACACTGGTGAGCCTGCCCACGCGCTTCTCGAGCGAAATCGTATATGTGGAAGCGACACCGCAGCGCTAAGCACCTGCTGGCCGGGATCGCGTGCTGGTCCGCGGGCATGTGCGCGGTATCAGCACCCGTCATTCCCGCCGGGGCCACACTTGATCCAGCGCAGGTTGCTCTTCCCGCGGACTACGCTGCACCGTCTCGCAAAACGATTGACGCCATTCTTGGCGCGGCGCTGACGCCAAAACCGGCGCCGCGGTTGCGTCACTTACGCGTTGTGCTCTGTGCCTCGGGGCGGGATGAAGGGCACCTCGACCCGGGCATGCACGACTATCCGCTTTGGCGTGAGCGCTGGTCGCAACTCCTGTCGCGCGCCGACGGCGTGTCCGTGGAGACAGCAGACGGTTGGCCGAATACGGAGCAGTGGCGTAGCGCAGATCTCATCGTCATCAATTCCTACAACCCGGCCTGGGCGCTCGAGAAAGCGGGGTCGCGACAGATCGTCAAGCTTGCTCACGACATCGACACTTTTCTCGCGCGCGGCGGTGGGCTGGTGTTTCTTCACTATGCACTCAACGCAGGCGTCAACGGAGACGCGCTCGCTGCACGCCTCGGACTTGCGTGGGTCTCGCCACCAGCCAGCTTTCGTCACGGCGCGAACGACTGGCAGCTCGACGAGACTCATCCGCTCGCCGCGGGCCTTCATGAATTCAAGGTGCCGGACGAGAGTTACTGGAATCTCACGGGGAGTCTCGATGCGGTCGGCGCGCGCATCCTCATGCGTAGCGTCGATGATGGAGCGTCGCATCCGGAGATGTGGACGCGCGAGGTTGGAAAGGGGCGCGTGTTCGTAAGCATCCCCGGACACTACGCCTACACGTTTGATGACCCGCTCTACCGCATTCTCATCTTTCGCGGAATGATGTGGAGTGCGCGAGAGCCGATCGACCGCCTCGCACCACTCGTGCTCGTCGGCGCTCGCGTCGCAAGCGAGCCGACTGTGGCGGCCGACCCTCCCGGTAAGGTCCTGTTTGAGAGCCACTGCGCGGTTTGTCATGACCGTGGAGCAGCCGGAGCGCCACCGACGCTGACACTCGGCATGCTGGGTGTCCGCACGATTCATGAAGCGTTGACGAGCGGACGCATGCGTGCACAAGGTCAGGCGCTCTCCGGCGGCGAGCGCCGCACACTCGCGGAATACCTCTCCGGCCAGAAACTAGACGCCTCGCTGGGCAGGGCTCCGAAGGCGTGCGAGCCTCAGAAGCGGTGGTTTGAGGCACGCAATCGCGCTGTCGGTATCGGCTGGGGAATCGATGCGGAAAACACGCGCCTGATTCCCGCCACTGAGGCGGGTCTCTCCGCTGCGGATGTACCGAGCCTGCAGCTCAAGTGGGCGCTCGCGTTTCCCGGCGCCTCGCATGCTATTGCTCAGCCGCTTGTGGCGGGCAGCGGCCTGTTCGTCGGCTCGGCCGACGGCACCGTCCGTGCCCTCGATGCCCGGACGGGTTGTGAGCACTGGGCGTTCAAGGCAACCGCTGAAGTGCTGGGCGGCATCGTCATTGAGTCTACGGAGCATCCGCATCTGTTCTTTGCCGATCGGCTCGCTTACGTGTATGCCCTGGACGCAGCCAGTGGCAAGCTCGCATGGCGCGTCAGGGCGGATGCTCATCCCAGCGCAACCATCATGGGCACTCCCGTGCTGCGGGCAGGGCGACTCCTCGTACCCGTCATCTCCTTCGAGGAGAATGCAGGCGGCGCCAACTATCCGTGCTGCACTTTTCGCGGCTCGCTGGTTGCGATGGAGGCCGTCACCGGCAAGTCGGTCTGGAAGCGGTACACCATCCCCCACCCGCCCGTCGAGCAGTTCAAGAACGCACTCGGTGTCCCGCAGTTCGCACCTTCCGGAGCGGGCATCTGGAGCGCTCCAACCGTCGATGCAAAGCGCGGGCTCATTTATTTCACAACGGGCAACAGCTATTCGGAGCCGACCGACGACAGCACAGATGCCGTGTTCGCCATCGATCTCGCCAGCGGCGAGCCGAAGTGGCACACACAAACCCTGGCCGGCGATGCCTGGGTGATGTGGGATTACCTGTGCCATCACGAGTCGGAGCGTGCTTCGCAGCCTGGGTGTCCGAGCCTCAAACATCCCGGTCCCGATATCGACTTCACGACATCGCCCGTTCTGGTGCATGGCCGCGATGGCAAGGACATTCTCGTAGCCGGCCGCAAGGACGGCACCACGTTCGGGCTCGATCCGGCCGCGGGCCGCATCCTGTGGTCCACGCGCACGAGCCGCAATCCCGATCCCAATGCCGGCGCGCTCAACTTCGGCCTGATGGCGGAGGGCGAGACCGTGTTCGTGCCGAGCGTCGGGACCAACTTTCCGAATGCCGCCTCCTTCGTTCCGACTGAAGATGATGGTCTGTATGCACTCGACGCGTTCACGGGCGAGCAGCGGTGGGCGGCGAAGGTCTCGAAGGACTGCGATCGGCCCACTCCCTGCACCGGACTCTCGGCAGCTCCGATCGGATTCCCCGGCGTCGTCTTCGCGGGCGCCACAGATGGGTACGTGCGCGCGTACGACAGCGCCTCCGGCAAAGTCATCTGGCACTTCGATACCGCACGCGAGTTCAGCACTCTCAACGGCGAAGTGGCTCATGGCGGTGCCATTGGGCGCAACAGCATCATGATCGCAGGCGGCGTGGTGTATGTGGGCTCCGGTTATAGCCGGCTGCCGGGTAACGTCCTGCTTGCTTTCGCTCCCGGGACGCCGCCATGAATACCAAGACGATTGCCGTGATTGCCGCCCTCGACACCAAGGGCGCAGAGGCGAGTTTCGTAGCGGATATCGTTCGGCAACGCGGACACCGCCCGTTGCTGATCGACGTCGGCGTGCAAGCCCACTCGCTCGAGTTCGAAGGTGTCTCGAGTCGCGAGGTCGCTCAGGCTGGTGGAGCGGAGCTGGATGCATTGCGCACTCAGGGCAACAAGGGCGTTGCCATGGAAGTCATGACGCGCGGGGCCGCGGTCATCTCCGCGCAGCTTCACACGCAAGGAAAGTTCGATGCCATCATCGGCATCGGCGGAACGGCTGGCACCGCTATCGGATCGAGCGCGATGCGCGCTCTTCCGATAGGAATCCCGAAGGTGCTTCTGTCCACCGTCGCCTCGGGTGATACCCGCGCCTATGTTGGGACCAAGGACATCACGATGATGTACTCGGTCGTCGACATTGCCGGGCTCAACCGGATCTCCACGCGCGTACTGGCAAATGCCGCCGGCGCCGTCATAGGCATGTCCGAGACCACACTTCCCGAGCGGCTTGAGCGCCCCCTCATTGCCGCAAGCATGTTTGGGAACACTACCGCATGCGTCGACCGTGCTCGCGCTCTTCTCGAGTCGGCCGGCTTCGAAGTGCTGGTCTTTCATGCCACCGGCGCCGGCGGCATGACGATGGAGAGCGTCATCGCGGACGGCTTCGTTGACGGTGTCTTCGACATCACGACGACGGAGCTTGCCGATGAACTGTGCGGCGGCGTCTTTTCTGCCGGACCTGACCGGCTGAATGCTGCCGCGCGAGCGGGCATTCCACAGGTCGTGGCGCCAGGTTGCCTGGACATGGTGAATTTCTGGGCACCGGAAACCGTTCCTGCACGGTTTGCTGCACGCAAGCTCTATCGCTGGAACCCTAACGTCACGCTGATGCGCACGAATGTGGAGGAGAGTGCGCAACTCGGTAAGACGCTGGCGGAAAAGCTCAACCGGAGCACGGCGCCGGTGTGCGTGCTGCTGCCGCTACGCGGCCTCTCCCAACTCGACACCGAGGGCGGAGAGTTCTGGTGGCCCGAGGCCGACCACGCGCTGTTCGCGGGCATTCGTGAGCACCTGCGTCCGGACATTCCGGTCGTCGGGCTCGAACTTGCGATCAACGACCCATCATTTGCCGCGCGGGCCGTGCACGAGCTCCTCGAACTGATCCGCAAACGGGTGCAGGACAAGACCCATCCCGCGCAACATACTAGAAGGAACCAAGCATCATGAAACCTCTGCATGCGGTCGCAGTGAGCGTCGGACTTCTCGTTTGGGCGTGGACGTTTGCAAGCTTCAGTTACCTCGAGCCACGGGTGCTCACGTGGATTACTTTTCTCACCTGGGCGAGCTTCTATGCCGCCGGTGGCGGCACGCGTGGTCTTGCCAGAAGCATCGCCTCCGGGATCGTCGGAGTGCTGGCTTCGGCGACGGTGGTGTGGATCGACCTCAAGCTCGGCCAGGGGCCGCATCACCTGCTCGTCCTGTCGCTGCTCCTTGGAATACTCGGTCTGTTCCTGTGCGCCGTCTCTTCAATACCGCTCCTCAGCAGCATTCCGGCGAACTTCATCGGCGCCGCCGCCTTTTTCGGCGCGAGCGCTCCTCTCGACGCCAAGCTCGTGGGGGTGCTCTGTTCGATCGTCATCGGAGCATTGCTCGGGCTCGCTTCGCAACGCCTCGCTCAGTGGCTCACGAAGCCCGTGGCGACGGTGAATTCGTGAATCCCGGCATCAGGAATTCAAGGCGCAACACATCATGAGATTTGGTCGTGACGAGGTCTTGAGTCGCCTGCGCGCCCAAGTGAGCGCGCAGCAGGCCATCGTAGGTGCGGGGGCGGGCACGGGAATCTCCGCCAAGTGCGCCGAAGCAGGCGGAGCGGATCTCATCATCATCTACAACTCCGGGCGCTTCCGCATGGCCGGTCACGGCAGTCTTGCCGGGTTGCTCGCGTACGGCGACGCCAATGCCATCGTCAAGGAGATGGGCGAGCGCGAGGTGCTACCGGTGGTACGCAACACGCCCGTCATCGCGGGTGTGATGGGCACAGATCCGCTGCGACGCATGGATTTTCTGCTCCGCGAGCTCGATGTGCTCGGATTCTCCGGAGTCAACAATTTTCCGACCGTGGGCCTGATCGACGGCCGCTTCCGCAAGGAGCTCGAGCGCACGGGCATGGGATTCGGAAAAGAGGTCGATATGATCCGCGCTGCGCACGCGCATGGGTTCTACACATGTGTGTATGTCTTCGACCAGGATGAGGCGCGCGACATGGCGCGCGCCGGCGCGGATACGATCATCGCGCACGTTGGGCTCACCGTTGGCGGCTCGATCGGCCTCAGAGGTGATGATGCACTGAGTCTCGAGCAGGCTCCGAGCCTCGTACAAGCCATAGGCGATGCGGCCAGAGCGGTCAATCCGGCCGTGATGTTGCTCTGTCACGGCGGACCGATTGCCACACCCGAAGATGCCGCCTACGTTCTGGTCCGGTGCGATGCTGTGGGCTTCGTGGGCGCGTCATCGATGGAGCGCTTGCCGGTCGAAGTGGCGATCACGCAGACCACGCGTGCATTCAAGTCCATTCGCATTGGACGGACGGGATCGCAATGAGTCGCGCTCTACGCGGGCGGTGAGGTCATCGCAACCATGCGATGCGTCGCACTGTCGGTTCTTGCACTCGCGCTGAGCACAGCTCAAGCGAGAGGGACCGAGGTCGACCGAACAGTTGCTTCGGCCGATTCCTCATGGCCCGCGATCACCGCTCAGCAGAAGCCTTGGACGCGTTGGTGGTGGCCCGGAAGTGCCGTAGATACCGAGCGCCTCACGGTTGAACTCGAAGACATCGCGGCGGCGGGATTCGGCGGTGTCGAAATCACTCCGATCTATGGCGCACGAGGCGCTGAGTCCCGTTTCATTCCGTTTCTGTCGCCGCGATACGTCGGGATGCTCGCGCACGTGAGCGCGACTGCAAAACGACTGGGGCTCGGCATCGACATGGCGACCGGTACCGGATGGCCCTTTGGCGGTCCATGGGTCGGCGCGCAGGATGCGGAGCTCAAACTCGACCTGAGTCAGGGCAGACTCGACGGGGTACCTACTGACTTCCGCGTCACGCGTGCAGCCCCCGGCGACGAAGGCCCGGTTCTCAATCCGTTCTCGGTAACGGCGATGCAGCACTATCTCGAGCCGTTTACCGCTGCTCTGGCGGGGTTGCCACCGGGAGCGCTGCGCTCCCAATTTCACGATTCGTTCGAATACACGGCCGATTGGTCGAACGAGGTGCTTGCGCGATTTGCTTCGGCGAACGGCTACGACCTGCGGGATCAAGTGCGGGCACTGGCAGGCGAGGGCGACCCGGATGTGTCGGCTCGCGTCAAAGGGGACTACCGCGCGACCCTCGCGGCGCTGCACTTGGATTACATTCGGACTTGGACAACGTGGGCGCACACACGGCACGAACTCTCCCGCAACCAGGCTCACGGCTCGCCCGGAAACGTTCTTGATGTCTATGCGGCAGCCGATATTCCCGAGACCGAAGCCTTCGGCTCCACGGCCTTTGCGATTCCCGGATTCCGCCGGGAAGAAAGTGAGATCGACGGGCCCGGACGTCCCTTCATTGCGCACGAATTCGCGGCCTCCGCCGCGCATGTGACGGGTAAGCGACTGGTCTCCTCCGAGACCTTCACCTGGCTGCGCGAGCATTTCCACGAGTCCCCCTCGGAGATGAAGCCCGAACTTGATCAACTGTTTCTCGCCGGCGTGAACCACATCTTCTATCACGGCACCGCGTATTCGCCGCCCGATGCCCCTTGGCCGGGTTGGCTCTTCTATGCCAGCACACAGGCCAACTCCCGCAATCCGCTTTGGCGGGATCTTGCGGCGGTCAATGCCTACATCGCGCGCTCTCAATCCCTGCTTCAATCCGGGTCGGCAGACAACGATATGTTGCTGTACTGGCCCGTGTACGATCTGTGGCACAGCGCGCCGGGTCTGCGTGCGCCGGACGGCATCGACTGGTCGATTGAACAGCCGTTCGGCAGGATCTCGCAAGAGCTGACGGCACGGGGCTACCCCCATGATTTCATCTCAGACGATCAGCTAGCAGCGGCTCGGTACGAAAACGGTGTGATCAGAACTGCGGGTGGGCAGTACCGGGCCCTGCTGATTCCGCCGACTGCTCACATGCCCGCGGCGACGCTGCGGCATGTGCTGGACCTCGCACGTGCGGGCGCACGCGTGTGGTTTGTCGACGCATTGCCTCACGATGTCGAAGGGTGGGGACATTTGGCGGAGCGGCGAGCGCAGTTGCAAGTTGAGCTAGCTCGTGCGGCGCGCCTCGAAATTCGCGCGGAATCGCTATCGCAGATCCTCTCGAAGGCAGAGCGGTATCGTGAGCCCTTGGTCGATCAGGGTCTGCGGTTCAATAGACGTCGTACCGCAGACGGGCATATCTATTTCCTCGCCAATCTCACTGACAAGCCTTTCGACGGCTGGCTCCGGCTACGCGTGGCAACACACACTGCGTGGCTGATGGATGCACTCAATGGAGGCGTCGGGACCGCTGCACGCGACTCCTCAGGCGCCTTGCATATCCAACTCGCTCCGGGCGAATCGCTTTTTGTGCGCACCTTCGATCATCGTGCTCGCAGCCTGCCGCCGTGGCCTTACCGACGGGTCGCGGGCCTGCCGTTACAGATCAAAGGCCCGTGGCGTCTGACTTTCGTCGCGGGTGGACCGACCTTGCCCGACCCTCGCATCGTTGCTACGCTGCACTCGTGGACAGAGGATGCCGATGAGGCCGCTCAGATTTTTGCGGGGACGGCTCGCTATGAGACTCGATTCACTGTACCGGCAAATGCGAAAGCCGACGACTGGTGGCTGGATCTCGGAGATGTGCGCGAGACGGCCCGGGTGTTGGTCAATGGACAGGACGTCGGTACGATCTGGAGTCTGCCACAACGGTTGCGCGTCGGTGCCTATCTCAAATCCGGCTCGAACACCGTGACTCTCGACGTAACGAATCTCGCGGCGAACCGGATTCGCGACCTCGATCGTCGTCATGTCCCGTGGCGTTACTTCTACGACATCAATTTCGTGAATATCCGCTACGGCCCCTTCGATGCGAGCACGTGGCCGCTGCAGCCTTCGGGACTACTTGGACCGGTGCGATTGGTGCCGGCCGTGGCGGGAACGGGACGTCAGTAGATTCTGCTCGTGCCAGACCCCACACACTCAAGATGACGACCCGAACTGCCAGATGCTCGTGCGGGCAGCTCACGGCGATCACGTCGGCCGACCCCGTTCGCGTCTCTGTTTGCCACTGCCTGAATTGCCAACGCAGATCAGGCAGCGTGTTCGCTGCGCAGGCGCGATTTCCCGCAAGCTCGGTAGTCATTGGCGGAGCTTCGACCACGTTCGTTCGAGTCGGTGATGCCGGAAGCGCGAGCACGTTCCACTTCTGCCCCACATGCGGCGACACGGTTTACTACACCAGCGAGGGTCGCGAAGACAGCATCGCCATTCCCATCGGTGCGTTCGCAGACCCAACATTTCCCGCACCCACGTTCTCGGTGTACGAAGGACGCATGCACGCCTGGGTTGAAATGCCTGCTGACATCGAGCACATGTAGCGGGTCATCCCTGCGTGCCGATTGCGTGGCGCCAGCGCCAATGCAATCCGTCTGGGAGTTCAAAGGGTCCGAATAGAAAGTGCAACACACGGCGGGGTGTGTCCGCGATCGACTTCGAAGATCCCTCGGTGTCTGCGGTCACGGGCGCGTGCTCATCGTCGGTTGTGTCAAGCAATTGACAGAACGCCGCCGCGCTCGTCGGCATCATCTCTCCCGCGCCTGGTCTCACCATTCAATCGACAAAGGAGAGAAGTCTCATGAATACACAAATTATTGCAACCTCAAGCCGCGTTGGCGTGGCAGTCGCGGCCCTGCTGCTGACGACCGGAACAGCCTTCGCCAAGGGCCCGCATCACAAGTATATCGACTTCGACATGGCCGTATCGGCCGGCGCGGCTACCTGCCTCCCGCATGCGCGCGCAGATGTCCGAGTGGTCGATGACGGCACCGCCCAGGATCTGTTCATCTCGGCGCGTGGCCTGCCCCCGAAGACCGACTTCGACTTCTTTGTCATTCAGGTGCCGAAGGCCCCGTTCGGGATGTCCTGGTATCAGGCTGATGTGGAGACCGATGAGTACGGCAACGCATTTCAGCACGTCCGGGGAATCTTCAGTATCGAGACATTCACCGTCGCACCGAATAGCGCGCCCGCTCCCCTTGTCTTCAACAACGCCCCGTTCCCGGATGCGAGCGTAAACCCCGCCACAGCTCCACTCCAGATGTATCACCTGGGCTTGTGGTTCAACTCGCCCACGGACGCCCAGAATGCCGGTTGCGCGGCCACCGTGACTCCCTTCAACGGCGAACACAACGCGGGGATTCAGGTGCTGAACACCGCGAACTTTGCTGATGACGCAGGTCCGTTGCGACAGCTCAAATAACGGCGAGGGTCGCCACACGTAACTTCCGAATAACCTCGGGTGCCTGGTGCGCTAAGTCAGCCCATCAGGCATCCGTGGGAAGCCCCAGAAGCTCAACCACTTCGATGGGGTCGGTTCGGCCCTTGACCGGCAACAGGGCGGAGCGGCCGAACACGAACCCCGGCCCGAGCCGTGTTGCGATTTCTCTGGAGACGAGAATTGTCGCCTGCAATTCCTTGGTCAACGCTTCGATGCGACTGGCCAGGTTGACCGGCTCTCCAACCACCCCGTATTCCACCCGTGCATCGGGACCGATCAGGCCCGCGACGACCTCACCCGTATGAACTCCGATGCCGATCTGCAGCGGTGGTGTTCCACCGGACCGCAGCAGGACGTTCAGTCGGGCCACGCGCTCCACAATTCCAAGTCCTGCGCGGGCAGCGCGCTCGACATGATCAGCGCTGGCCTGTGGGGCGCCGAACAGCGCCATGACGCCGTCGCCCGTGAATTGCTTTACGACTCCGCCCTCAGCCTCCACGGCCGTCACGACTTCTGTGAAGAATCTGTTCAGAACCTGCAACAGCGCCGCCGGATCCAGCTTCTCCGCAAGCGCCGAAAAGCCACGGATGTCCTGAAACAGGATGCTGACTTCGAGCCGTTCTCCGGCCATGGGCACGCGGCCGTTGAGAACGGCTGCGGCCACATCGCGGGATACGAAGCGGCCGAAGGTGTCCTTGATCCGCTCCCGCTCCTGCAGGCCGCTCACCATTTCATTGAAGGAGCTCGCCAGGAACCCGAGCTCGTCCTTGCGCTCCACCGGCGCACGGTGGCGCAGATTGCCGCGTAACACTTCATGCATCGCCTGCACGAGGACCCTGACGGGCCTGGTGATGCCGCGCGCAAGAATCATCCCCGTCAGCAGCGCAGCGGCGAGCCCGAGTGTGCCGATTGCGGCAATCCGCCATTGCAATGCGTGCAGCGGCGCCAGGGCCGCGTCATATGAGCCCTGGATGAGCGCGTACAGTGGTTGCGACAGGTGGGCTTCGATCGGCACCGCGAGCGACAGGAATCTCTTGGCGCCGGCCTGCAACGGAACCGGATCGAGTACGTTGCTTCTTTCTGACAGCGCTGACAACTGCGAGCTGGCTGAGCGCACGCGCTCGTGCTGCCCTGACATCGGCCAGGACGACGCAAATACGTGCGACGCCGTCAAAAACGCGATATCCGAACGAGTGTCATTCTTCAGACGGGCGGCGACCGAATCGTCAATGATCTGACCGAGCATCAGGAAACCGATCACATCGGGACCCAACACCGGGACCGCAACCATCTGGTACAGCCGCCCGTCGACCTCCACGACGGCGGTGACGGGGGCCTGGTTTTCGATCGCTTCCCTGAGAGGGGAGAAGGCCGCGAGGGACTGACCCAGCGGCTTGCCGGCCGGCGAGGCTGCCAGGAGAATCCCGGCCTCATCCGTCATCCAGACCAATTGCACGCCCAGGCGCTGGCGGTAACTGAGACCGGCCGAGGCAAGTGTTTCGGCATCGTACCTTTGAGGGTCGAAGTGCGTGGCGAACACGCGTTTCAGCGCGAAATCGCTCGCCAGCAGGGTCGAGTTGGTCTGCAGGCGGACGGCCCGTTCCTCGAGTTGGCTGGCGAATACCTGGCCCGTCGTGCGCAGGTCGCGACTTAGACCCCGGACCGCTTCCCGGCCAACCACCCATTGCGTCAGGCCGAGCGTGGCCAGCAGAACGGCCAGGATGAGTGTCGAAAAGGCGGCGAAGATGGCCGTTCGCAGGCTGCGTCCCGTTCGCAAAATCATGGATCTGCCCGGCTCCCGTGCACGGCGGGGCGGGATCGGGCAGGGGACAGCGTCAGGGTGAAATTCACGTTCGCGACATCCTCGCGAACCTCGATCTGACGGGCGGTGTCTTCGGGCTTCACATTGCTCAGGGCATGCCAGATGACCAACGTGTGCGTTCCCTCCGGCACATCTTCAAGGACGTAGTGGCCGCTTGCGTCCGTGACGGTGAAGTGTGGAGTGGGCAGTACGAGAATGATGCCCGACATCCAGTCGTGGATGTTGCAACCAATCTTGACGACACCCACCTTGTCAAAGAGCACGGGCGGCGCTTCTTCTCCCTTATACAGCGGCAGCTCAAAGGTCTTGGTCGGGGAGAACGAATAGACGTGGTGCTGAATCTGGTCGTGGTTGGGGAAACGCACATAGGTGCCGACCATGATCGGCAATATGCCTGGGACGAAGGTCTTCTCGACCTGATCGACGACCGCCGTCGCGTGCGGGCCGGCAGTCGGCGCAGAGGGGTCCTTGATGAACACGACCGCACCGCTGATGGCGGCGCCTGCCGGCGCTGTTACGGTTCCAGAGACGGACCGCGCCACAGCCGCCTGCTGCGGCAAAGTCAGCGCGAGCAGAGCCAGCCAGGGAATGTTGAGGAAGTGCCGGGCCATTCGATGCTCAGTAGCGAAGCCGATAGCTGAGTTGCCAGCCGTCAGGTGTCGGGTTCACCGACCCCGTCGCCTCCCGTTGGCTGTCCATCCAGATGTACTCCAACGCGATCCGGCTTCGTAGCCCGAGCTCAATGAAGTACGACGTGGTAAGCGCATGACCGTGCTCGTTCGTAGAGGGACCCCCGTCGAGATCGTGGATGCGGAAGGCGTCGTAGCGAACGCTGACGCGCTGCCTCGGAGTGTGATACGAGACGAGGGCGTAAAACGCAGATATCGCGCTGTCATTTGCGGGGGAACTCACTCTCGCCGTTCCTTCGAGATACTGCGCCAACACGTCGAGGCGACGATACGGGTGCAACACGATGCCAACGGTCGTGACGTGGGTATGCCACACGCCGGGATTGCTCTCGTCGCCGCGATTATCAATGACACCCAGTTTGGCGGAAGCGATCTCCCCAGCGTCGCCAACGGAGATCCACGAATAGATGGCAGGCCGGTGGTCTCGGTCGTTGAATATGCTGGTTCGATCCGCGCGCCCCGGCAAGGCGAGGTCGCCATTGATACCCGCCAGTGTGTCGCCGATGACCCAGCCACGAAGAGCCAGGATTCGACCGACCTGGTCGCCGCCATATCCGGCTCCGACCAGGCCACCGAGCCGGATGCCCGATCGGGTCACATACCATCCCTCGCCCTCGGCCCCTGCCAGGCTGAAGTCCTCCCAGAGCCAGCTATTGAGGGCTGAAGCGGAAATCGTATAGGCCGGCGTCCACGCGGGACCCGTGTTCTCAAGGGAGAAAGGCGTGTTCATCACGCCTCCCTGGAGGCCCCAGCCGCGGTTTGCTGCTCCCCATTCCTTACGCAGAGTGGCCTCGATCAGCCAGGGTCGATAGTTTCCTGCGATATCCGGCTCGATATTCAACTGCGCCCGCGCTCGGACGTCCCATGGGAGGAGCGCACCGATCTGCAATGCGGCCTGGGAGAGTACCAGGCGAGTTGCACGTCCAAAGCCACTGTCCGTCGGGCTGCCTCCGTAGCGCATCTTGCCGGCACCGCGATCGGTCCAACTGGCCGCGGGGCCGCCGCCGACGAGGCGCACATCCAGCAGCCCTCGCAGCCAGACATTGCTGTCCCGCTCGACCTCGTACTGTGCGTGTGCGGGTTGCGAAATAGCGCAGCAAGTCAACAGGATGGATGCGGTGAGGCGCGCGAGCCGGGGAGTCATTTACTGCCGCCCCAAGGGTGGGGGACGCGACTATACTCCAATGCCCGCCACGCTTTTTCTCCCGATTGGACCGGCTCGTGCCCATCACCGCACAAACCGTTGTTGAGCGCGACAGCCTGTTCCGCGGACTGCCGAAGGCGACGCTCGCCCGAATCGCAGCTCTGGGCTCCAGGCGCGTGTACGAGAAGGGTGCGATCGTTTTCATGCGGGGCGACCCGGGAGACTCCCTGTGCGGGGTGGTAAACGGGCGCGTACGCATCAGCGCCAGTCTGCCCACCGGCAAAG
>FTEM01002160.1_pt1 | contig 17132 bp, 15 predicted proteins | sample 1640201 | NCBI WGS metagenome assembly FTEM01 (sample SAMEA3914816, study PRJEB12502) | metagenome | biome: forest; material: soil | place: USA | collected 2011-09-16 | depth 0.3 m | reverse complement strand
GCTTGCGATGATAGCCGGGCGCGCGCCTTCGGGCGCCTTCAGGAAGTTGGCGTAGTGGCGGAACAGGTCGACATAGTGATCCGGCGTCATGTTGCCGCCACATCCCCAAGCCTCGTTGCCGACGGCAAAGTAGGCGATCTTCCACGGTTTGGGGTGGCCATTGCGGGCGCGCTCCGCCGTCAGCGCCGTTGGCCTGTCCGAGGTCAGGTACTGCAACCATTCCACCATCTCGCGCGGCGAGCCGGTGCCGAGATTGCCGTTGATGTAGGCCTCGGCACCGATCATTTCCACGAAATCCATGAACTCATGCGTACCGAACTCATTCGTCTCGGGAACGCCGCCCCAGTTGGTATTGAGCGTCACCGGCCGCGCTGCGCGCGGCCCGATGCCGTCCCGCCAGTGATATTCGTCGGCAAAGCAACCGCCCGGCCAGCGCACATCCGGCACATGAAGGTCGCGTAGCGCCGCTATGACATCGTTTCTGAAGCCGCGGACATTCGGGATAGGCGAGTGCTCGCCGACCCAGACTCCCTCGTAGATGCCGCGGCCCAGATGTTCCGCAAACTGACCGTAGAGGTGACGATCGATTTTCGCGCCGGGCTGGTCTGCATGTACGACCGCGGTTGCGGCGGGCGAGGGCGGCTGTTGCGCTTGGATTCCGGCTGCCGGAATCGCGATCGCAGCGAGGGTGCTGAGGAAAGCGGCTACGCGTCCGCACAGATCTGAGCGCATGGTGTCTCCCCCAAGAACAATCATCGTACCTTGTCAGGGGCGCGGCGGCGCCTTTTGTCTGAGTATTCTATAAGCGGGACCCTCCGGGCGGCCACTCTGGTAGCATTCGCCGCAGAAGTTTGTTGCGTAAAAGCGAAATTCACCGACACACGCATGCGCGGCCCGCCGTCCTCTCCCGCACCGCCCGCCAAGGCCCTGAGACTGCACGGAACGATTGCCCGCAAGCTCGGCATCGCGATCGTGTCCGGCCAATACAAGCCGGGCGATCTGTTGGACGGTGAGATCTCCTCCAGCGAGCAGCTCTCCGTTTCGCGTACCGCATACCGCGAAGCTGTGCGTATCCTCGCGGCCAAGGGCCTGGTGGATGCGCGGCCCAAGGTCGGCACCCGCATCAACCCGCAGGCCAAGTGGAATCTGCTCGACCCGGACGTGCTCGAGTGGACGTTCGAGTCGGAGCCGGACTTCGAGCTGCTGAACAGCCTGTTCGAGCTGCGCAACGTAGTGGAATCCGCCGCCGCGGGCCTTGCGGCGCTGCGCCGCTCGGCGAGCCACCTGAAGTCCATGCGCCTCGCCTTGAAAGGCATGGCCAAGTACACGTTGGCGACCGCCGCCGGGCGCCAGGCCGACCTGGATTTCCATACGACGCTGCTGGATGCCACGAACAATCCGTTCATCATCTCGCTGACGAGCGGTGTAAGCGCCGCGATCAACACCACCACGATCTTCAAGCAGCGCAAGCAGCCCCTGCGCCGCGATCCGATGCCCGACCACATCCGGGTATTCGACGCCATCGCCGACAAGGACCCGGGCGAAGCGCAGCAGGCGATGAGCGAGCTCATCGAGCTTGCCCGCATGGACACGCCCATGTCGCGACGCTCGGAACGCAGACGCACCGGCTGACCGGCGCGCGCCGGTTGGCATTGCGCACCCGGCGCCGCCTGCTCCTGAAAGGGGAGACTTATTGTCTGAGTTATCTTAGGATCTGGGGCGCGCGCCTGCCCAAGGGTTTGCGCACGGGACTGCCATGCCTTTGCGATTGGTTCAGGTTCTAGGCTCGAGCGGTGAAAGAATCGTTGCCGTCGCCACCGACGGCGCGACAGCCCGGCGCGTGCGCGGCGCCACGAGCGTGTACTCCCTGGCCGCTGCCGCAATTTCCTCGAAGTCGACGCTTGCGGCCGTGATCGAGACGGCCGGCTACGGGGAGGAGTTCGATCTCAACGACGCCTTGCGAGGCGGGCGGATTCTCGCACCGATAGATCATCCGGACGCTGCACGCACCTTCCTGACAGGCACTGGCCTTACGCATCTGGGTTCCGCGGACGCTCGCGACCGCATGCATGCGAAGGCGCAGTCGGCGGACGCCACCGACTCGATGAAGATGTTTCGGCTGGGACTCGAGGGCGGCAAGCCCGCGGACGGTCGGATCGGCGTGCAACCGGAATGGTTCTATAAGGGCGACGGGCGCAGTATCGTTGCGCCGGAAAAGCCGTTGCGCTCGCCGGACTTTGCGCTGGATGGCGGCGAGGAGCCGGAGCTTGCCGGGATCTATGTCATCGCCGCGGACGGTACGCCGTTTCGCCTCGGCTTCACGCTCGCGAATGAATTCTCGGATCACGTGACGGAACGCACCAACTACCTGTACCTGGCGCATTCGAAACTGCGCCCCGCGGCCCTCGGCCCGGAGCTTTGGGTCGGGGATCTGCCGGCGGACATCCGCGGCACCGCGCGGATCAGGCGGGCCGGCAAAGTAGTGTGGGAGAAGCCTTTCCTGACGGGAGAGGCGAACATGTCGCATCACCTGCGCAATCTCGAGCAGCACCACTTCAAGTACGAGCTGTTTCGCCGGCCAGGGGATCTGCACGTGCATTTCTTCGGCACCGCGACGCTTTCCTTCGCGGACGGCATCAAGGCGCAGGATGGGGACGTGTTCGAGATCGAAGCACCACCTTTTACGCTGCCGTTGCGCAATCCGCTGCAAACCGTGCCGGCGCCCGCCGCTGGCGTGCGTAGTCTATAACTCATGAGCGCAGCCACACCTGCACCGGGCGCGGTGTTCAACGTCGAGGACTGGCTGGTCGTCGCCGTGTTCGTCGTCGTCATGCTGGCGATCGTCGTGTATGCGATGCGCACGAAGGCGCAGTCCGGCAAGGACTACTTCCTGTCCGGCCGGGACAGCAACTGGCTGCAGATCGGCACGTCGATCTTCTCTTCCAACATCGGCTCGGAGCATCTCGTCGGGCTGGCGGGCGCAGGCTTCGCTACCGGCATGGCGATGGCGCACTGGGAGATCCAGTCCTGGCTGATCCTCGTGCTCGGCTGGGTGTTCGTGCCGCTGTACGACCGCATGAAAGTCTTCACGATGCCGGAGTTCCTCGAGCTGCGCTTCAGCCGCGGCTCGCGCAACGTGCTCAGCCTGCTCACCATCGCGAGCCTCGTACTCACGAAGATCGCCGTCACCATTTACGCCGGGGATGTCGTGGTGCGCACCTTGCTCGGCATCGATACCGTGACGGTGTTCGGTTTCCACATCGATGTATTCTGGGCGATTGCACTTGGACTTGCGTTCACGACCGGGCTCTACACGGTGTTGGGCGGACTGCGTGTGATCATGTACACCGCCGTGTTGCAGGCGCCCGTTCTGATTCTGGGCTCAGTGTGCATTCTTTATGCCGGACTGAACGTACTCGGGCATGGCAATCCCGTCGCGGGCTGGCACGCGACGGTCGCTGCTGCGGGCGCAAACATTCACCTCATCCGCCCGCTCGCCGATCCGGACTGGTCCTGGGCAGCCGTGCTGCCGGGTTCGGCGATCATCGGGTTCTGGTACTGGTGCACGGACCAGTACATCGTGCAGCGTGTCCTGGCGGGGAAGAACCAACAGCAAGCGCGGCGCGGCGCAATCCTCGCGGCGTTCCTGAAACTGACGCCGGTGTTCATCTTTCTCGTGCCCGGCATGATCGCCTTCGCCCTGGTGAAGACGCCGCAACTGGGGTTCACGACCAGCGGCGATGCCGCCTACACCTCACTCGTTGCGCAGATCCTGCCGCATGGCCTGCGCGGCATGGTCGCCTGCTCGATGATCGTGGCGCTGATGGCTTCGCTGGCCTCCAAATTCAACGCCTCGGCGACGCTCTTCACGATGGATTTCTTCCGCGAGTGGTATCCGCACGCTTCGGGTAGAACGGAGGTGGTCGTCGGGCGAATTGCGACCGCCGTGATAGTGGTCATGGGCATCTGCTGGGTGCTGGTGATAAAGAGCCTGCATTCCGATCTCTACGTCTACCTGCAGAGCGTGCAGGGATACCTGTCGCCCGCTATCGCCGTTCTCTTTCTGCTCGGCGTGTTCTGGACGCGCGCCACGGCGCCGGCGGCGCTGTGGGCCTTTATCGTCGGCGTCGTTGGGGGCTTCGCGCGTTTGGCTGCCGACCTCGTGATGCGCGATGACGGGGTTACCGTTACGGCGCTCAAGCAGCAGCTCTACCACCACTCGATCACGCTGGATCAGTACACCTCCTCGATTGCGCCGCTGCGAGCGAAGCACGGCTGGGTGTTTTCGTTCTGGAATATCCACTGGCTCTACTACACGCAGATCCTGTTAGTCGTGACGGCAGTGTTGATGATCGTGATCAGCCTGCTGACCCAGCCTCCCGATCCCGGCGCGGTCAAATTCACCTGGTACGGCGCAACACCGGCAGAAAAAACCGCCACACGAGCGAGCTGGAACAGGCTGGACGTCGTGCTGAGCTTGATCGTCCTCGCGGCAGTCGTAGTCTTCTACTTCGTCTTCTGGTAGGTCGTTACGCGGCTGACGGCTGATAGAGCCGCGTCGTTCCGGAAGTGATGGCGAAGTAGGGCCTGAATGACTGTTCGCCATCCGCAGTCCTCACCCGCCACTCGGACGATCGCACCGCTGTCTGGCGAACCGCCAGCAACGCATCTCGTTTGAGAGGTAGAAAGCGATCACCGACGGCAAACAGTGCCAGCGGCCCGTGCATGACGGCGAGCAGATCGGGGTGCTTCGCGTCCACGGCTTCCAAGCGCACCGGTCTATCCAACTCGAGCGCGATCCGGTCGCCATTCTTCCAGGTTCTCCGGACTGCGAGAAACGCTCCGGGAGTGATCGTTTGCGCCACGCGCTTGCCGTTCACAGCTATTGCCGTACCGCTGCCGGCCCACGCCGGAATGCGCAGGGCGATCGAGAAGGTCTGCGGCGTCGCCGTGCCGACCGCAATGTCGATTGCGGAGTCGAGGGGGTAGGCGGTGGTCTGCTGCAACGTCACCGTACCGCCGCGACGCTGCCAGCGCAGGTGCGACGGAGCATACAAATTGACGAATACACTGCGCTCGCTCACGAAGTACGAGCTGATTCCGTAGTCGGCAACGATCTGGCCCAGGGTGCCCGAGCAGCAGGGGCATTTGTATTCGAAATAAGTCTTCGCGCCATTGCCATTGTAGTCGGCATAGTAGAAGGCCGTGCCATCCGGCTTCATCGGCAGCGCGCCGAGCACGGTGTTGTATAGAACCCGCTCCATGCTGTCGCCGTAGCGGCTGTCGCCCGTGACGCTCATCAGATAGCGCGCTGCTTTGAAATGGCCATAGGCGCCGCACGGTGTCTCGAAGCTGGCATGGGTCGTGTGCAGGGAATCGCCGAGCTCGCCGGAACCCGGAACGATGAAGCCTTCGTTTGGTCCCCAACCACCGGTCGCGAAACTCTGCGCCAGCACGAAGTCGAAGCCATTTTTTGCGGCCTGCAGGTGCTTTGCGTCGCCATCCACGAGGTATGCCTGCATGGCTGAGCTAAGCGCATTGACGTGGCTGTAGGCGTGTCTGCCCGGCAGGACGTTTTCGCCGCGTGCGAGCGGATCGAAGTAGTCGGCGTCGAGCAGGAAGCGGGCGGCGAGTGTGCGAAAGCGTCCGCCCGCGCCACGCCTCCATGCGAGATACAGGTTTTCCGGCAACGTGTACGACTCGTCCCAAGTGTAGGCAAGGTTAGGGTGCGGACGCGCCGCCATCTCGGGGCGTGTGAGCGCTTTCTCCGGCAGGTGAGGCAGCGCTGCATCCAGGGCATGATTCAGAACCGTCAACGCTCGCGCGTCGCCTACCAGCGCGTGTGCGTCGCTGAGGCCGATATTGATCTTGTCGAAGGTATAGGCCGGCAGCGGGTAGCCAGCGTAGAAATGCGGCGTGAGGGTTGGCGCAAGCCCGGTGACCAGCCGTTGGACTTTCTGGCCGGTTGCGTCATCCCCCGTGACGGCATAGGCGCGTGCAAGGCCGGAAACATACTGGCCGAAACTGTGGCCGGGAATGAAGCCGTGCATATCGAGCGGCGGATTGAAGCCCGCAGAGGCGTTGTACCAGCCGCCGAGATCCTCCCCCGGCGCTGCCAAGTCCGCGGCCGCGCGGAACGGTTTGAGCAGCGAGTCTTCGTCCATGGCAAGGAGCGTCGCGTGTTGCGCGCGAAACTGTTCCAGCATCGGACCGTCGAGCAAGGTGACGTCTGCGTGGCTGGGAGGCGCCATCGACGCCGTCGCAGGCCGGACAGCGATTCGTCCGGCCGCTCGTCGGACCAACGCGCTCGCCGCGGCCAGGCCGCCAAACTGCAGGATTACACGACGGGAGAATTGGCCCATGGGTTAAAGCCTATTGTCCAGCATTGACTCTACCACCGAGACTGCTGTCATGATGCCGTTCCCTCGCTGTGAAGGAGATGCGGCATGATCGACCTGCACTACTGGCCGACCCCCAACGGCCACAAGATCACCCTGTTCCTCGAGGAGGCGGGCATTGAATACCGCATCGTGCCGGTGAACATCGGCACGGGCGAACAGTTCGCCCCGGAATTTCTCGCCATCAGCCCGAACAACCGCATGCCCGCCATCGTGGATCGCGCGCCAGCGGACGGCGCCGAGCCGATTTCCGTGTTCGAGTCCGGCGCGATTCTTCTTTATCTTGCCGACAAATCACGGCGCTTCATTCCGGCGGATCCCCGTGGCCGCACGAGCGTCCTCGAGTGGCTCTTCTGGCAGGTCGGGGGCTTGGGTCCGATGGCAGGTCAGAACCACCACTTCACGCAGTACGCCCCGGAGAAGCTTCCCTACGCCATCGAGCGCTACGTGAAGGAAACCAATCGCCTGTACGGGGTGCTGGATCGCCGGCTCGCGAAGCACGAGTTTCTCGGCGGATCGCAATACAGTATCGCGGATATGGCGAGCTACCCGTGGATCGTGCCGTGGCAGCGCCAGCAGCAGGACCTGGATCAATTTCCCGCCCTCAAACGCTGGTTCGACGCGATTGCTGCCCGTCCTGCGACCGTGCGCGCGTATGCGCTGAGCACCCAGTTCGCGACCCGTCCCGTGGTCGACGACGAGAGCCGAAAGATCCTCTTCGGACAAACAGCCGCCAGCACCACACCGCGAGGTTGAACATGTCGCCGAGACCATGGCTTCTGGTCATCGTCCTGCTGTTCGTTTGTCCGACGCCCGCGTGGTGCCAGACAAAATCGGTTCCCGGCGATTTCTGGGCGGAACCCCCGACGTTGGTATCGCTTGGCTTCGAGTGGCGGATTGCGGGCGACGACAACCGCAACGCGGCCGTCGATGTGTCGTACAGGAAGAAGGGCGAGTCGCAGTGGCACAAGGCGTTGCCGCTGTTCAGAGTGCAGCGGGAAGGTGTAACCGGCGGCCTGCCGAGAGACGGCAGCGGCGAGCATTTCAACCGCTACGCGGCGCCCAACATGTTTGCGGGCAGCATCCTGAATCTGGAGCCGGACACCGACTATGAGTGCCGCTTCGTAGTATCCGATCCTGATGGGGTGCAAGGAAAACACGACAGGACCGTCACCGTGCGCACGCGCAAGGAGCCGCAGGCAGCCACCGGCGGTTCCGTCTATCACGTCTATCCGTTCGACTACAAAGGGACGCGGCAACAACCGGCGTTCACCGGTCTGCTGGCTGCCTACTATCTGGGCTCCGATCAGTCCGACCATTCGCGGGAGATGCCGCCGCGCGTGCATCCGGGCGACACGATCCTGGTTCACGCAGGCGTCTACAAGGACAATCGCTTCGTCTACAGCGGCTTCGACCGCAGCCTCGCAGCTTACGGCACCCCTTTCGACGGGACCTACTACTTGACCCAGAGCGGCACTGCCGACAAGCCGATTGCGATCAAGGCGGCGGGCGATGGCGAGGTCGTCTTCGACGGCGACGGCTGCGACAATCTCTTCAATCTCATGGGGGGCAACTACAATTACTTTGAAGGCATCACCGTTCGCAATACGCAGGTGGCTTTCAAGCTCGGCATCAAGTCCATCGCCGGCTCGAGCGGCTTCACGTTGAAGCACAGCCGTGTGTACAACGTCGGGCGCGCCGTCGAGGCCGGCTGGTCCGGCTCGAAGGACTTCTATATCGCGGACAATGTCTTCATTGGCAGGCACGACCCGCAAAGGCTGCAAAGCTGGTTCACGCCGGAAGTGTGGTCGAAGTTCCCCGGCTACCCCGCCCTGATCACGTCGGAATATGCCGTCAAGGTTTATGGCCAGGGTCATGTGATCGCGCACAACTATGTCGCCAACTGGCATGACGGGATCGATGTCGATACCTATGGCGATCCGGACGGCACGCCGGACGAGCTGCGAGGCCGGGTACCCGTGTCCATCGACATCTATAACAACGACGTTTACAACACGTCGGACAACTGCGTCGAAGCCGACGGCGGCGCGCACAACATCCGCGTTTTCAGAAACCGCTGCTTCAATTCAACGGGTGGCGCGCTCAGCGCACAGCCCATCTTCGGCGGACCGTTGTATTTCTACGAGAACCTCGTGTACGGCACGACGACCGGCGGCTATCTGAAGTTCGTCGATACACCGGCGGGGGTGCTCTTCTACCAGAATACGCTCATCGGCCAGACCCGCTATTTTGGACCCGCTGCGAACGTGCACTTCCGCAACAACCTGATCGTCGGCGATGGCTGGTCGCCGGCGGTTTTTGCGCTGCGTACTTTCACGAACTACTCGAGTTCGGACTACAACGGATTCCGGCTGAACCCGGGCGCCGAGTACGCATTCGAATGGGATTCTCCCGCATTCGCGGTGCCCGCCGATTACCAGGGCAAGCTCGAGGTCCGTCGCTTCGCCACGCTCGAGGAATACAGCGAGGCCACCGGGCAGGACAGACACAGCGTGCTGCTGGACTTCGACACCTTTGCCAACGTCAGGATTCCCGACAAGGCGGACCCGCAGCGCCTCTACAATCCTGAAGACTTCGATTTGCGGCTGCGGACGGGCTCGGCCGCGATCGATGCAGGCATGGAATTGCCGACGATCACGGACGGGTTCACCGGAAAGGCTCCCGATCTTGGCGCGTATGAGTTGGGCAAGCCGGTGCCGCACTATGGACCGAGAGTTGCGTTGCCGCCAACGCCGGGGGCGGATGCGCTTCGGTCCGTAAGAGGTCCGCCGGCGGGAACGTAGCGCAATGCAGCCTTCCGCCCGCATCGTACTTGCGACGGTGGGTACACTGGGGGATTTGAACCCATTTATCGCGGTTGCGATGCGCCTCCTGGAGCGAGGCTACGAACCTATCATTGCCAGCTCGCCGCAGTACCGGGACAACGTGGCGGCGGCAGGGCTGGAGTTCCATGCCGTTGGCCCGGATTCCGACGCCATTCTGCGCGATTTGCATATGGATCTCACCGCAGCGACGCGTCGAGTCATGACGGACACCCGTTTCATGTTTCGCGACACGCTCTTCCCCTATTTGCGGTCCTCTTACGACGACCTTGCTTCGGTTGTCGACGGCGCGTCGCTCGTCCTTACCAGCACGCTTGCATTCTCTGCTCGGCTCGCTGCCGAATTTCACCACGTCCCATGTGTTGGCGTCGTGCTCCAGCCGATGATGTTCTTGTCCGCGTACGATCCGCCTCGATTCGCCGAGGCGCCCTGGATAGGAGACCTCATGGCGTGGCTTGGCCCACGACTGACGGCCGGCGTATTCCGTCAGCTCAAGAGCCTCGTTTCAAGCGAAGCTGCGCCCGTGCGCGCCCTGCGCCGTGAGTTGGGCCTGCCCCCAACGCATCGAGATCCACTCTTCGATGGGCAATTTTCCAGCTATGGCACGCTCGCGGTCTATTCGAAATGGCTGGGAGGAATACAGCCGGACTATCCACCCGGGACCGCCATCACGGGATTTGCGTACTACGACGGGCAACAGGCCGCTGGCGAGGATGCGGCTCGGCTCGAAGCGTTTCTGGGTTCCGGTCCCGCACCACTGGTGTTCGCACTCGGGAGCTTTGCAACCGCGGGCGCAGGGGATTTCTATTCCGTCAGTATCGACGTGGCGCAGCGCCTCGGGAAGCGGGCAGTCATGTTGGTCGGAGCACATGCCCGTTCCGACTTCGTCTCCGCTGCGACTGACGACATTTTTGTGTGTGGCGCGGCACCGTACTCGCAGTTGTTTCCACGCGCGCAATGCATAGTTCACCACGGAGGAATCGGCACAGTGGCGCAAGCGCTTCGCGCCGGGAAACCGCAGCTCATCGTGCCGTTCTTCGCTGACCAGGTGGATAACGCCATGCGCGTCGCCCGGCTGCGAGTTTCGCAAACGATCCCACGCAAACGCTATAATTCGCAGCGTGCGACGGCCACACTGGCGGCAATTCTGGGTGATCAGGGTTACACATCCCGCGCCATGGCCGTAGGCGATGAGGTCCGCCTCGAGGATGGGGCGGAGCATGCCGCGCACTTCATTGATGGCATACTGCACGCGTGAAGATCGTCGCCATCACGAACATCAAAGGCGGAGTTGGCAAAACGACGACCGCCGTCAACCTCGCGTTTCTGTGCGCCGCGGCGGGACGCACCACGCTGCTGTGGGACCTGGACCCGCAGGGAGCCGCGACCTATACGTTGCAGTGTGAGGCCAACGAAGGTGCCTCTGCCAGGAAGTTGGTCGCCGGCAAGCGCGAACTGCCGGAACTGTTGGTGCGCACCGCATACGACCGGCTGGACGTGCTGCCGTCAGATTTCTCGTATCGCAATTTCGATGTGCACTTGAGCGAACGCAAGCGCCCGACCGAGCGGCTTTTGAAAATGAGCCGCCCGTTGCGGGAGATCTACGCAGCCCTGTTTCTCGATTGTCCCCCCGGGATTTCGCTGCTGTCCGAGAACGTGCTGCGCGCGGCCGATGCGGTGATCGTGCCGCTCCTGCCGACGCCGCTATCGGTGCGCATGCTGCTGCAACTGCGGGATTTCATTGCCGACAGCGGCTGGACCGATCTGCTGCTGTTGCCGTTCTTTTCGATGGTGGACAGGCGTAAGTCGTTGCATCACGATGTGATTGGAAGTACGCGCGAGCAGTTCCCGGCGCTTCTGGCCACCGAAGTGCCGTACTCGAGCGAGATCGAGCGCATGGCCGTGCGGCGGGCGCCTATTCCGGCATACGCGCCGAGGAGTGCGGCAGGGCAGGTTTATGCTGCACTGTGGGCCGAGATCGAAGCGCGCATGAGCCTGCCCAATATGACTGAATCGAAGCAGGAGTCGCCATGACAGCTTTCAACATGACACCGCCCACCGACGATCAGCGCCGCGAAATCACTGCAGGGCTCGACAACGAAGAGCGCCGCGTGCTGCTCCAGCACGGTACCGAAGCAGCGTTCTGCGGAGTCTTCCTCGACAACAAGAAGGAGGGCGTCTATACGTGCCGGTTCTGCGGACTGCCGCTGTTTCGCTCCAGCGCAAAGTTCGATTCGGGCACTGGCTGGCCAAGTTTCTTCCAGCCTTACGACGAAGCGCATATCAAACGTATCCGCGATACCAGCTATGGAATGGTCCGCGTGGAAGAGGTGTGCGCCCGTTGCGGCAGTCACATGGGCCACGTGTTTCCTGACGGCCCGCGTCCGACCGGTGAGCGACACTGCCTGAATTCGGTCTCACTCGGCTTTACGCCGAGCGGCCAGGCCTTGCCCGACGTACTGAATCGGGGCGCGCCGGAAGGTGTTCCGTCGGCATGAAAGGCTTTGCAGGTGCCGTGAATTTTCCACAGGTCCGGCGCAGCAGTGCCGCAGCCCGTCCCTTACGGGCTCACACCCGGCGCCTGCGGTTCTTTGACTTCGTAGGTCCAGACTCGAAACCCTTCGAGCACGTTCGGCCCGAAAGTCATGCTGATGGCGACATCGGCAGCATCGCGCCCGCGTGCGATCAGTACCCGGCCGATGCGAGGCGTGTTGTTGCGAGCGTCAAACGTGTACCACGTTCCGCCAATGTACGCTTCGAACCAACCCGCGAAGTCCATCGGAGCATCCACCGGAGGGATGCCGATGTCGCCCAGGTAGCCGGTGCAATAGCGGGCGGGGATGTTCATGCAGCGGCAAAATGCGATGGCCAGGTGTGCGTAATCCCTGCAGACGCCGCGTTGCTCATTGAACGCCTCCGAGGCGGTCTTCGTTGCGCGCGCATATTGGTAGCCGAACGTAATGTGCCGATGGACGAAATCGCAGATCGCCTGCACCCGCAACCACCCCGGCGGTGAGTTGCCAAACTGTTTCCAGGCTACAGCGGACAGATTTTCCGTATCGCAGTAGCGGCTCGCGAGCAGATAAACGAGCGTCTCCTCCGGAAGCGATTCTACGGAGTGTTGTTGCGCGGCCGGGACGACGGCTTCAGGCAACCCACGATCGTTGATTACGGCGTCGGCCGTGATGCGTGTGCGCCCCGCGGCGGCAACTATGCGGGTGCACCAGTTCCCAAAGCCATCGCGGTACAGGACGAGCGGCAACCAGGGCTCGGTGAGCATGTGATCCGCGCGAACCAGGTCCGCGGCCCGAGTGTAGTGGATATTCAGATTGAGGATCATCGGCGTCGGTTGCGGACACCGATAGATCAGCTCGTACCCAAGACGTATTTGCATCTAAACCGTTACTCGTTGAATCTCACGCGCGCTGTCTCGAGTACCCGGGCCAGCCGCTCAGTCCACTCGTTTTGTCCGGCTTCTGTGGTGATGAGGTCCTGGCGAAGCTCGATCCCTACGTGCAACAGTCCGCGCCGTTCACCGTATTCGGGAATCGCATAGTCCGTCTCGTCATCGACCGAGTACGGCTCGTTGTCGGCGACAACGAGACTCGAGTCCTCGCGCAGCAGGGCAAGCAGGACGTCAGCAAGCCGGCGATCCCTGTTATACAACAGTCCGACATGCCAGGGACGCTGATATCCGTGAAAGCGCGGCGTAAAGCTGTGCACGGCGATCAGGATCGTGCACCGTTGCTGTGCGGCGCGCCGGTCCAGTTCAGTGCGGATGCGATCGTGGTATGGGCGAAAGACCTCTCGCTCGCGCGCCTCCGCGGCTACCACGGAGAGCGACTCATTCCCCGGAATCGGCGTGTTCTCGCTTACCTGTACGATGGATTCGATGCTTCCGGGCGGGCGGTTGCAGTCGATGACGAGCCTGGAATAGCCCTGCAGGATGACAAAGGCGTCGAGCCGTCGGGCGAGCTTGGCGGCAACAGAGCCAGCGCCGATGTCCCAAGCGATGTGGCGCTGAAGATCTTGGGCGGACACGCCCAGCGAGTTGAGCTTGCGCGGGAGGAGTGCGCTCGCGTGATCGCAGGTGAGAAAGAAGGGCGAGCGTCCGTCGATCTGCTCGATACGAAAGGCTGGCGGCTCGTCCTCCGCCAGCAAGGATGACTCATCGCGCGGGGATGGCATGAATCACGGCACCGTTTCGCCGGGCGGCGGCGAAACATGGCACGGCGATGGCAATGGCCTCTGCAGCAGGGGCACGGCTGGCAAGCGTCGAAACACCGCGCGTACGCCTTCGCTCCACTCTTTGCTGAGCGAAGTGAAGTATTCATCGCCCTGCGCGAAACGGTGCCGCAAGCTCAGCTTCAGGCTGTCGCGCTCGTAATTCACCAGATCGATGGGCATGCCCACCGAGAGGTTGCTGCGCATCGTGGAGTCGAACGACACCAGGATGCACTTCATCGCGTCACTGAGACTCGTCGACGGCGATATGACGCGATCGATGATGGGCTTGCCGTACTTGGCTTCACCGGTCTGAAAGAACGGCGTATCGAGGCCCGCCTCGATGAAATTACCCTCGGCAAAGGTCCTGAACAATCTCATCGGCTCCCCTGCGATCTGGCCACCGATGATGAACGAAGCATTGAACGGGCTTTCGCTCGTCGACACGTGTTTGCTGTCGCGGCCCTCGATATCCCGCACAGCTTCCGCAACGATGCCGGCGACATCGAACATCGTGCGGGCATCCCAAATATGGCTGACACCGCCGTTTGGGATTTCCCCGCGCTGCCTGAGCACGCTGATGACGGCTTGGGTGCCTGCCAGGTTGCCTGAGCTCAGCAACACGATGACCCGCTCGCCCGGGCGCTCGAAGACGGTCATCTTGCAGAAGGTCGCAAAGTTATCGACTCCCGCATTGGTGCGTGAATCCGATGCGAGGACGATGCCGTCATTGAGGAGGACGCCGACGCAATAGGTCATATTTCGTTCCCCGACGCGGCCCGCGCACGGCGTGATTGACTGATGTAGGCAGTATGTCACACACCTGCAACCGCGCAGCGCGAGACGGACTTTGCGCTCGGTGCCCCTATTTGGCGCGCCAGCCGCGCGCCCGAGCGTCGCGCTCGGCTTGCGCATCGAGGGGTTCGCCGTCGATGTCGGAATCTATCGCCTGACGGATCGCCGGCGGCAACTCCGAGGCGGCGGTTCGATAGGAGCCCGCGTTACCGGCCGCGGGCGCGGCCTGAGTGAGCATCCGGATTTGCCATTGATTTGCGTCCCAGCAGGCGATGCCCGCGAGCGCGGCGTCACTGAAGCTACGACACAGATCTCCTGCCTTGGACCGATACGAAATACCGATCTTCGGGCCCGCGCCGTCGGCTCCGGCGCCTGCCTGTTCGCCCACGAGTGTCTGCGACAGCGATCGCGCTAACGCCGCATCCGCCACCAACGCGCCGTTCTTTGCCGCAATCAGTGCGCCATCCGTGGACCGGAATGCCAGATACCCTGCGCCTACTCCAATAATCAGGCTCGCGGCGATCGCACTCCATTGCGGGACTCCCCAGACCTTCGGTGTCTGCCGAACGAGTGGCTCGCCGAATGCAACGACGTTTGACTTTCGAGAAGGCGCCTGTGCCGGGGTCGCCACAGTATCAGCCAGGGTATCGAGCAGCCGCTGCGGCACGGCTTCCCCCAGCGAGGGGGCATAGGCGCCTTGCAGGCGAGCGCGCAGCTCGCGATGCGCGGCTACGCGACGCGCAAGCTGCGCATCGTCGGCCAACACTGACTCGATCTCCGCGCGCAACTTCTCGTCCAGCTCGCCATCGGCGAATGCCATGAGCGTTTCGTCGGAGTATTTCATGTTCCGTCCTCCATGTGCGGTGCCAGGAGGGCTTGCAATTCCTCGCGACCGCGCGCCAGGCGGCTCGTGAGCGTTCCGATCGGAATATCCAGCACTTCGGCGGCTTCCTTGTAAGCCAGGCCTTCCACCAGGACGAGGCTCACCGCGATGCGCTGATCGTCGGGCAGGCGTGCCATGGCGCTCTGCACTGCGAGGAGGTCCGATTCCCGCTCGAGCCTCGAATGCCCGGCCGATTCCGCCACCGCTTCGCCGCTTGCGTCAGGGTCGAAAATCCTGTCATGGCGCGTCCGCGCCCGCAGGCTGTCGATCCAGGCATTGCGAATGATCTTGAACATCCAGCTATCGAGCCTCGCATCGCTGCGCCATTGATCCGACCGCGACAAAGCACGCTCGAGCGCTATCTGCACGACGTCGTCGGCGTCGTGCGGATTGCGCGTTAGATTACGCGCAAAACGCCGCAGACGCGGCAACAGTGCGACGAGTTCGGCGCGCATCCGTGTCGAGGTTTCGTTCGTTGTCATCGACTATACGAGCGAGCATTGGCTTTTCTTCCGACAATGTTAGCATCTTGTCCATGAAGCTCGGCAATCGAAATGGCGCGGCATTGGCTGCGGTGGCGCTGCTCGCCGTTTTTGCGCAGCCTGCGTGTGCGCAATTGCGGTTGCCCGGTGTACAACTTCCGCAGTTACCTCAGCGCACATTGCCGCAGACGCTCGGCTCGCTCGAGCAGGCTCCAATCGAGCAACTGACGCAGCTTCGGGCGCTGCGCGTTCGCGCGTTGATCCGAGGCAATCGCCACGAAATCGATGCCGACCGAAACGGAGCCGCTGTAGTACGTGGCGTGCTCGTGGCGATAGCACCGAGTGACGCAGCACTGACGCAGATCCGCGCCGCGGGATTCGATCTGGTCGATGATCGTGTGCTCCCGGGATTGGATTTGCGTATGGTGGTACTGCGCGCGCCGGCGAATCTCGGCACGCGCGCTGCGCTGGATAAGGTGCGCAAGCTGGATCCTACGGGCGCATACGACTACAACCATATATTCGACGCCGGCGGCGAATCCATTGCCGGGCTTGCGGCTGTGCAACCCGCGGCACCCACGGACGCGCCTACGCACGCGCCAGAAAATGCGCCGCGGTCACCCGTGCGCGTTGGATTGATTGATTCCGGCATCGACGCGACCCATCCGGTGTTTAGCGACGCATCGGTTCATATGTGGGGATGCGAAGGACATCCGGTGCCTGTTGATCACGGCACAGCCGTTGCCTCTTTGCTGGTTGGGCACTCGCTCCAGTTCGCCGGCGTGCTGCCGCATGGGGAGTTGTATGCGGCCGATGTGTACTGCGGCCGTGCCACCGGAGGCGCCGTGGATGTAATCGTCACCGCACTCGCGTGGATGATCGAGCAGCGCGTGGGTGTTATCAACATCAGCTTGGTTGGCCCGCAGAATCTACTCCTTGGGCGTGCAGTACAGCTCGCGCTCGCTCGTGGTTACATCATTGTGGCAGCCGTAGGAAACGACGGTCCAGCCACGCCTCCGCTTTATCCGGCGGCTTACGCCGGAGTGGTCGGAGTAACCGCGGTGGATGCGCATCGCAAGGTTCTGGTCGAGGCTTGTCGCGGCCCGCATGTGAGTTTCGCGGCGCCCGGTGCGGATATGGAAGGGGCCGCACCAGGCGGGGATTTTCACGAGCTACGCGGCACATCGTTCGCTGCGCCAATCGTCGCGGGATTGCTGGCCGCCAAATTCTCGGCGCCAGAACCGGCGGCCGCGTCTGAGCGAATTAACGAATTGGCGCATGACGCGGTGGACCTGGGCGCGCCCGGGCGCGACCCCGTATATGGGTTCGGATTGGTGGGGGCGGCCTACCGGGTGCCCCCAGACTCGCCTCGACGGTGATTATGTTCAATTAAAGAGATCGTCCCGGGCGGGAAGAAATCGGTTGGCTCGGTCGTATGACTGGTGAAAGCGCGCGGAATCTGCCGCGGCTCACTTCAAGGAGACGACGATGAAGAGCAATCATTTCT